>Ga0247779_1000083_pt1 | contig 77997 bp, 101 predicted proteins | sample UWRJL221509R5_FD_179925 | JGI IMG/M metagenome (GOLD analysis project Ga0247779, IMG submission 179925) | Plant litter microbial communities from Arlington Agricultural Research Station in Wisconsin, United States - UWRJ-L221-509R-5 | ecosystem: Environmental > Terrestrial > Plant litter >... | reverse complement strand
ATCGGGAGAAACGACGCTGACGACATCGGGAAGTCCCTGGGCTTGCAATGTACGCAGCAGAGTGTCACCCCAAGTGTCCACTTCTACATTACTCGATAACACAAAGACAACATAGTCTGCAACTTTGCAGGCATCTAGGGCTGCATAAAATCTCCTGTAGGGTACTGTGAGGAATTGTAGAGATGTTTTGAATCGATCGGCTCTACAGTTGCGTTTTAAAATTTCAAGCAGAGTTTAATACACGAATAAAAATCTCGTACCTCATTTTCCAAATACCATCTTCAATGCAATCGTCTGCATCGACGTCTAGAGATTCTGCCAAAGACTTGACGGTGCTTTTTGCGCTCACATCGTGAGTGAGAGGGATTATGGCCACAATACGAGGTGCACCATCCACACCACTGAATATCCGAGTTGCTGAAATTAACGCATTGCGTTTCGTTGCTTGCGCTTGCTTTGCGTTGTTTCTACGGTTTAAACGGGACTGTGCGGCAGTGCTCGATGCAGGTGATGCTTTGGGGGATTGGCGAGCGATTTTACCTGGAAAATAAGCACATTAAAGTTAAATAAAGGAATTTGTCGCGAGAACTCCGGGTAGCTTACCTTTTGCTGCATCTTTCAGTGAGCCTTTGGACGCATGTTTTGATTTGAATGGTTTATTTTGCTAACAAGATATGTGGATTTAGTATGTTGATCAAGTTCCCGAAGAAATGCGTGAACTCACTTGTTTGAGCGTTGGCCTGTGGTGATGACCTTCTCCCATCTCGACTTTTTATTTGAGAGACACACGAGTGTGTAATAGAATGAGGTGGTCGAGAGATAAAAAGGTCAATGAGTATGCAGTGATCGGTGATGATGGGCTTTACAGCCAAAAAATTGTTACCCAATCAGGCAAATCACAAATCATCCCTTTCAAGCTGCGATGAGTTGTGGTCGGCTTCTCGGCTTCTTCATAACTCATTTGTACTCACTGTATATACCACTCGTTCATTCTCAATGGCCCTATTTGCATCCCTCCAACGCAATTAAAACCCAGCAAGGTGCAGACGGCATCGTGACAAAACACCTTCCTTCCTGAGTGTGTCGCGGCTCAGGTCAGCTACGAATGAATTTCTTCTCCAAAAAACCTTAAAAGTCCATCGGCGTCGAGTGCTAACCCCAGGCCTCGAAGTGGCACGTGGTTTCATATTTGAAGGCACGACGCGTCGAAATTTCAAATTGTCCTGACGCGTATCTTGGTCAAATGCAAGCTACTTTGGACGCAACATCTCTCAAAAGTAAGTGTAGTGTAGTTGGTCCTAATTTTCACTTCAAACTCAAACTTGCGCTTTTCAGCCCTGACCAAAGCACTCACATGCATATCCAAGTATGGGGAGGAACTCGTGATAAACGCTACCCAAGATTACCTTTCTTTTTCTACCACGAATTCTTCGAAATCGGCGTACTGTCGCTTCAAATACGATAAACAGTTCTTTTCAAGATATAGGGTGACGTGTCCTAGTCCGCCTGAGGATTCGAGTCAATCTGGAGATACAAGCTTCAAGGGACAGGTCTTGACGAAAGTACGTGTATGTAACCGCGTACAACACGCGTAAATGTGACATGCTCCCTATGATAAGGCCCTTCTTTCAATACTAAGGCATAAAACCATGGAAAAATCTGTTGAAAGATGTGTGCTGTCCATTGTGGAAGGGGATCAAGACGGTGGAGATGACGACGACGAACGAGATACTCTTGAGAGTAAACTGATACTCAGGCTCCATTGCAAACACGGTTGGTGCAATCAAATAAACTATTTCGGCTGTGTTTTCTCACTGGATACTTCATTAGGGGTGATCAAAACCCATCGACTCCTCTTGTGGAACCCCACGTCTCTCCTAGTCCCCAGCCTTTTGGATGGAACCAACGAATCGCGCTTAACAATAGGACCCAAGACACTTCGCGATCTTCTTGAACATTTTCCGGTTGCAAAGGGCGCGAAATCGGACCATCTATTAGTATGGACCTTTAATGATAGCGAAATCACACTCAGGAGCATGGAATCGTCCATCGACAGTCGCGGTAAACATACATTTCCTGGCCTGCTGTCAAAGTCACTAATAGATTGTCACTAGGACGTGGTCAACTAACAACTGAAATATCTCTGAGCACCAACGAATTCGACCTCTACGATCCATACGAAACTCCCATGACCGTCGCTTTTCATATTCGAGAATTTACTGTACGTATCTCGTCCATTTATATATCAAAGATCCTAAATACATCGCTCGAAGGCCGCCATTGCTTTCGCAGATTCAATGTCTTATCCTCTAGATATGAGACTGAAGAATTGTTATTATCCTCTTGTTTTGGATATCGAGCAGGATTCTGTAGAGATTCTTTTTGTCATAGGCACCTCTCAAGCGTTTGGTCCTGCAAATCTTCAACGCAGTCAGAGTGTGCAGACTAAGAAGCGGGAGCGGGAGGCATCAGAACATGAGACTCCTCGGATGAAGAGGCCAATGAAAGCTGCTCTAGCGGTACCACAAGATACCGCTAATGATAGATCTGGCTCTAGTTCCCGCGCAGGGTCTCGCATACCGGGATCTATGCCCCCACCTTCCATTATTCCTAACCGTACGTTTTCGCAGCCCAGCCACTCATATAACGACTACAACCAAACCTCTTCTTCCAAACGGCATCTACCCCCTCCTGCCCGTCCCACAAAAAGCGAGCCATTGTTTCTACCATCTTCGCAAATGTCTACAGCAGACGAAGAAGTTCTGCGATCTACTGGCCTAGGCATAGAGTCTATGTCTGTGGATGAACTCAACGATTTGCTAGAAGGTGAAGGAGAGGAAGTTGACTTTTCCTATATGTCCCAACAGCCTCAGAATACGCAAGGCGATCCTAACCCCAACTTGGAAGTTGACGAACCGGATAGCTTTGAACTTGAAGGTGCTTTATCCGCCACGCAGACTTCAGAAGATAGTGACAGGGTATGCGCATGTTTCATGTTTCATCCTTTACTTAATGATGTTGACCATGTTATTTAGACCTTCCAACCTCTTTTTGAAGACTAAAGCTACTGGGTTGCTATTAGAACTCTTGTCGTGTCACTATTTATGCCATTTACATGGTAGAAACTATTGAATGTACAAACGAAAGGATCACTTAGTATGCAACCCTTGTGTAAGTTGAATCTGCGCCAATACAATACGTCGGTATTGATGAGCGAAAAGGTGTAACGACAGTACTCACCTCGTCCTTAGTTATCACCTGCAACTCTCCAGGTGATGCAGCTTTTCCTGTGATCGCATCCAGTCCTATTTCCAAGGCTCGCCCAATCTTGCCTTTCGTGGCATTCCAGAACTGTATCTCGTCAGGAATAACTTGAATTAATGCTACCCTTGGGTCGTCTGAATCGCCTTTATGAATGCCATCTTTCAGATCACCAAACCAGGCGGAGGTGCTATTTGCATGGAGAGACGATAATCAAATCATTGCCAGACAGAGAAGCTCGAATCACTGACCCCGATGACCAATGCTTCTTGATTTCTTCGCGGTCTTCAACAATTCTGGCCTTGCCAGAAAAGCTAAATAGTCACGTTAACAACGACAAGAACAGAGTCTATTGGGATAAAAAACGCACGAGGCCCAACTTGTGGTGGTTGGGTTTAAAAAGGAAACGTTTACATGGGAATCGTGTTCTATTTCTTCAAATTTGTGCGAGACGTTATTAGCAATGAACGTCAAAGTTAACTGGGTTTCAGAGTGAGCTAGAACGTCAATGATGTTAGCTATGGAGACATCATTTCAGCCAGCTTTTTCTATGCTCACGAGCAACTGGAACCATAGCACGAGAATGCATATGCCCATTTGCAGAACGTGTAGTTAGCATTGCGGTCTCGGTCGACTTGATGATTTCTCTCAGAGCTAAACACGGGGAGATCAGATTTCCACTAGAACAATGCATGTTAATACTGTTGTTATAGACGCACTAGTTATTTTTTCTTGGGGAGTTGCATGGTGACTTCCAGCCTGTGCACTGTACGGATCCAAAGGTTTGCTGGTGCTTGTCATATTGGCTAAGGGTGTTTGAAGGTAAAATATATGAAGAAAGAGGAGAAGATGCGAGGCTGAATCACATTAAGTACTACTGGCGTGGTTGTGACGTAGGAAGGCGAATGACATCATATTAAGCCCTCCCGCATAGTTATTAAATTGGAGTGTTTGGGAATGCACAAAGACTCCATTTTCCACTTCTATGTCATACCACTGAGCTCTAGAAGTTTATCCACATTTTCGGTTTCGCGAAAGCTCGACGCAATGATTCGTGATATAGAAGTTTAGACGTTTCCAACCACAAACAAGCAGCAAAAGAATTGCAGTAGAAGAAAGCCATGAAAATTGGGAAATAGGAAAGGCCAACTGTGCAAATTAGCACCAATCAATAAATTCCTCCACATACCCCATAGCGCCGAGAGCGGACATAAAAAAGAGCATCTTGTACAAATCACGTCTTTGTTCTTCCATTCGAAATAATTCCGTGGACGATAGTTAGAGGAGAGATGCCACGTTGGAGGAAATTAATTTGCAAGTCAAAATTCGACTCATTGCACATTTACCAAGCTCGAGAGTGGGGATCGATATGTGAGAATAGTGTATATATATGATAGAGTGATTAAGTCTACTGTGATCCTGGTATGGGCGAAGAGCCCGGTTGCGGCGCCATTCCTGCTGGGGCAGGTACTGAGAACGAAAGGTTGTAAGTGAGGAAGCGTATAATAATAGACGCAAAGCTACTCACATGGCGCCATTTGTGGTCGCTGCCCTTCACTAAACACTCGCGACATAAGTACACCAACACCCTCGAAAACACCGAGAAGGATACCGCAAGCAATTGCGGAACCAAGTGCTGATCGTGGACCACCTAACGAACTGGTCAGAATGTGTTTGTACATACAAGAATGTCCAGACGTACTTCGCAGAGCTAGACAGCCACCTGTCATGAATCCTGAGATGATAGCGTTCCAGGCGTCTTCCTTCTGCCGCCATCCCTTGATAGCGCAGTCAAACGTTGAAAACATACCACCCCATACACCGAAATTACCACCAGTTACTGGTGCTCTAGCTTTTATTGATGAAATAGCGCCAACGAAACGTTCACCCTAAAGCATGTCGGCCAGCTCAGCATTTGCATCCGGGAGTGAGAATGATGCCATACTAACCCTTGGTGAATTCCTTGCACCTTTTATTCCGTACCAAATTCCACCACCGACTGCGCCCATTGAGAAAGCCCCCCCGAAATCATTAAGAATCACCCAAGGGCTATATGATACGTATGCATTTAGATATAATTCAAGCAGAAGATGTGTATTTTGGATGCTTGCCAGGGGTCTCTTGTGTGGTCACCGTGGGACATATTAAAGAAGGATTTATAGAAGAAAAGATAGAAAAGATAGAATACAAGAGAGTTTCAAGCCCAAGACGAATTGGTGACCCGGTGACAGAGCGTTCAGAAATTGCCAGGCAGCTGTCGTGAAACTTTTTTGTCTTCCCCACGGCACGTGTTAAACTAAGCTTGTCATACACGTGATACGTATGTCGCGTTGATTTAGAGCCTGTTTGTTTGGAAGAAACTCATAATTGCTTTTGACCTTGACAACATACTTGGCCATCCAAGGATGAGCGCGACGCCCTCGTCTCATTCATCAGTGCAGAGGTTGAACAAAGCTTACGTCCAAGTACCCCCTTCGCCTTTAACTCTATCTAGCTATCGCTCTCTTAACACTTCATCCCACGTTGTATCGAGCAGCAAGCTCAAAGAAAATACGCCCTTAAGGCCTTTCCAACTAGCCAACATGTCTAACCATAGCGCATCCACCGCCTCTTCCAAGAGGAAGGCATCCGATCGCGATTCTTCCTCTCTCATACTCGACGGCGTTAATCCCAGCGCGACTAAGAAGTCGAAATTATCGGCTAGCGCAGCCACGACCAGCAATAACAACACTCCATTGAAGACGAAGCAAACATCACAGTCAATATCTGCATCAAATGCATGTCCTGAATTCCCAAATGGATGGACTTATTGCCACCAGTGCAACAAGAAGCGCGACTTGAATAGTGAGTACTGAGCCTGCATAGCAATATGACATCACTTTCTGATTCAGATTCAAGCCACAATTCGCTGTACAGTGGTAGAGAAGGTTAAGACAATGAAGGATAGCGGTGTAAAGGACCGTCAATGCGTCAATAAATACTGTAAACCGTGTTTAAGGAACAGATACAATGAGGATTTCGATGTCCTCAAGCAAAGGCAAGGGGAAAATGGCTCCACTGCAAACTTCAAGTAGGTAAAACTATTTTTATCCATATTCAAACATTAAATTTTCCCGTATTTTTAGGTGCCCTCGTTGTATGGGCAGATGTAATTGCCCAAGATGCAGAAAATCGCAGGGGTTAGAAGCTATTGGGTGCGTGACAAGGCGACTCCTCTTTTGTCTGCGCCATCACTGGTTAACAATATTCATGTTTGTTAGTGCACTAACGAAGCAGAAACCAAAGGATCCCAAGGAACCTTCTGAACCCAAGGCACCAAAGAAAAGCAAAGTGGAGGTTGTCTTGTCTGTGCGACCTAAAGAGAAGGCAAAGGAACGAGAAGTGGTCAAACCGAAGCCTCTTAGACCACTCCCCGCGTTGAAATGGAAACAAGTCCCTGTCCGTCTTACTCAGAAACAAGCTGACGAACGAATCTTGATTCGGGAGTTCCTCCTTCGCTTCTCAGACCTTCTCGACCCACCAGTGGCGAAGATACACCTTGAAGAACTTGAATTTATTGGTGGACGCTCTCGGAGAGGTGACGAAGACGAGGACGCTAACGCTTGGATCAGCGAAATGTGTGTGAAGTCCATTCTAACCGGCGTTCTTGGGCTTCTGGCCAAAGACTACGATACTCATGTCGCCAAGGTGCGCGCATACACTTGTAATCTTTGATTGATCTGGACAATACTGAAGATGTTGTTAGATGATAAAAACAACCATTAGAGATCTTCGGTCGACAGGGGCGAACCTGAATAAGATTTGGGGATGCCTTGCCGCCTTACGTACTGAAATCTCGAATTTCAGTGCTTCAGAGAATTCCACTAACAGCTCTCAATCATCCGACAATGAATCTCCCTTAACGTTCCCAGATCCTTCACCTCTTCCCTTATCATTTTTACTTAATACGCGTTCTCTACGCAGCCTTCAACAGCCAACCGATACAGTCAACGTTTTGCATTCCACCCAAATGATTCCTGTATTTCTATCTCTGATCCATTCATCACTGTTGACCGCGATTATTCGTGAAGACATCGATCAGAGCATGAAGGATAAGAAAGACTTTGCTCGGGACGCCAAAGAGGCGACTAAATTTGAGAACGAAAGATGGGAGAAAGATCGTGTCGGAATGGATAATCCAAATAAGAATAAAAACAAAACCATCGAGGTATTTACATTTCGATCATCTTTGCGACGGGATATATTCAATTATTTCACACTCTGCAGAATAAAGTCAAGCGAGAGACGCATAAAATACAAATCCAACATATCGAAAGTTGCTTGAAGATAGTCTCGAAAAGTTTCCTGCCCCGCTTTCAAGCTCTCGGCACTGATAGTGAAGGTCGAACTTATTATGCTCTTTCCCCTGGAGTCGCTGAAAGAGAGGCTGCATTCGAGTACCTCGAAGTAGCGTCTAGCGACAAGCCGTTGAAGCCCAAGAAGAAAGGACGTACTTTGTCAGAGGAGGATCGTTCTGAAATGCGAGAGTGGCCCTGGTTTGTGGCTGTTTGGGGCACACGACCTCCTTTAACCGCCGAGGAGCAAAAAGCCAAAGAAGAGGAGGAAAAGGCTCGTGCCCTCTTGGTAGACAGCGATGAAGACGAAGACGATAGTTCGGATGAAGACTCAAGTTTGAACGACGACATGGCAGACGAAGATGTTGGAGTAGAGAAGTGGTGGGGATTTTGGGAACCAGAAGAAATCGTCAAGGTTGCAGAGTGGATCGCTATCAAGTCGGGCCTTGACGAAGACGTTCAGATTTCCGATAGACAGATCGTTGGCTCCGGTGCTCCGTTGACACCACGGCTAGAACAGATTAAACGATTGGTTATCGAACTCAAAGACTATGCGGCATTATTACAGTGGCGAATTCGCGACGACAAGAGCAACTTCGTTAGTAGATTCTCCGTGTCGGGGAGCATGAATAGCATTCCAAACAAGCAACACTCGTCCTCAGAAGTTATTCCTGCCGCTAGGTTTTACCGTCAATAGAAGAGATGAAAGGGGAAGCTACAGTATAAAGTGTGTACACGCTAATCTTATTTCTACCTTAAAGATTTTATACCTTTTTATGTTCTGGAATGCCTAATTAATAACGAAATATTATGTTTGTATGGTTTGTAGCATGTATTGTACGAAAGAAGGCCACCTGAAGTCAAGAAGAATCGAATGGGGACGAAAATTATGGCACGTCCGCGTCCATATGTGTATTCTGGATGGGCAAGACGATTGATTTTCTATGCCATAGCAAATCGACTGGAGATTAAAGTGGCCAAGTCATCTATATTTGTTGGAGAAGTCCTGCACAATTCCATCCTGCTCGCAATTTTGGCAGCTAGAACATGTTTGCACTGAAAAAATACAAAATTTGCACCTAGCAAATCAATAAGAAAAATAAGAAAGTAATGAACGTACCATGATAAAATTCTCCGTCGTCAATAAAGACGACGTAAACGTAACGCAAGAGCAAGAGTAAGGGAGTAATTGTGCTTGCGTATTTAGGAAAATGGTATAAGATGTACCATCGATCCCGTATTCAGTATGCCCCCATGAAGTGATATATTGAACGACTGTGTGGTAAATGGATGAGCTGGTGAATACGGGGACAAGTAACTACATACCGAGGTTGTCATCGATGATATCGAAAGCCGCAATGACGAGAGCGGCTGGAAATACGGATAATAGTAGAGCTACAGAATCCTCCACCTCTATAGATAAGTTGGTAAGATACTACCTGGCTTTGCAAAAGGGCAAATACTCGCTCGATTCGGGTGTAATGGCATTAAAGATGCCTCTCACAACAAGTAAAAGATCTGCGGACGGCATGTATCTTCGCTGATCAATTTATTGGACTTCAATGATTAGACAGAGTGTGGCAAGTCGTCCGCTTGTTGGGTAATTGAATCTATGATTTTATCGCCACAAGAAAATGACCGGCACCAAATGCTGAGCGCTTGCAACTTCATGAATGTAAGTTAAACCTCTCTGTCCATTGGTAGACAAAAAGAACAGTAAAAATTCAAACGGGCGTAGGATCCTTGTAGATTCGAGTTGAAATAAAGCGTTGACGCGGGTAGACTCGCGACCAGTGCGTTACGGTGGTGATTTTAGTCATTGTTTGTCTGTAATGCCAGTGGCACGAGCTCGATAAGGAAATAATAATAAAATACTAGAAAGATAAGATAAGATATGTAATTCACAACTCCTTGAGCCAAATTTTTTAAAGGACTTATGGTGTGTGGCTGAGTGTACAACGTACAGCTGCCAATAGCCGAGGAGAAGATGAAGCTTGGGAACAAAATGACATGAAATCCGTATGAGAGCTCCAAAAATGCTTAAAGCTCAAAGAGTCTTAAGGCATCGTGGCTTCGCAGATTTCCCGGTTCGTTGATTCCCAAAGTATTGCTGAGGCGAAAATCAAAAGTGCTCAAGGACGCGTTTCGCACTAACCACAATCCTCACATGACCCTATAGCAAACGCGACTCGTATTTCAACGCATCATCGATTCTGAGATCTTACAACTCTTCCATGAAAAAATGCTAAAATGTGTATTGGGTGTCATCAGGTATGAAAGCAAGTATAGTACATAAATCAAGAAAACATGCTGCTCTAAAAGAAATAGTGATCGTAAAAGACATTTTGCGTGGAGGAATCCAAAAAAGGCCAAAACCAAGCGAGATATAATGAGTAAATTACAGTTTGGTTTTGAAGGATGCCAGTGACAGGGGTTGGTCTGTACAGAGAAAAATGAGGGTAAGCTCATGGCTGAAGGAGAAGTTTCAACGAAAGACTTACAAGTAGAATTGTACAGGTTGTCGGTGGGGGTGAGACCGGCGTGCGAGCGCAAAGCACTGGCGTCGACCATTTCAGGAACAATTTCGTTGATGGTACGAGCTCCGAGAAGGCGCATGTTCATCTCAAATTCATCCTGGAAGAAGTCATTAGCATGATTGCATCAAGATAAGAGACATAAACACCACATACGCGAAGGATCTGGATAGCTTTCTCAACACCCTCTTGACCGTAACTGGAGAAGGCGTATAAGAAGCCGCGACCAACACCAACGGCAGAAGCACCAAGAGCAATAGCCTTGAGAACGTCACTGGCACGGCGGACACCACCATCGACGAAGACAGAGAAGTTGGGGTTGGGCCAGGGACCCTTGGTCTTTAGAGCAGCAACAATGTCGACCAAATTCTCAAGACCAGAGCGACTGGTATCTAATTGGCGACCACCGTGGTTACTGAGGACGATACCTTGGCATCCTGCCTCATAGGCAAGGATAGCATCTTCTGGAGTGGAGACACCCTTCAAGATGATATGCATGTTCGTGATGCTGCGGAACCATGGGATGTCTTTCCATGAGAGACTAGGATCGATGAAAGACTAAAACCTACATTAGGATTTGTACGATTGAAAAGAAGAAACTGCTTACGCTGATGGCTCTGGCAACACCCTGATCTTTTTTGACATCCTTCTGGTTCTCCTGGACCTTCGCACCAGCACCGTCATCGACGAACTTCATACGCATATCCTTTTCTCTGCGACCCAGCTGTGGTGCATCGACTGTGATGAAGAGGGCCTTCACACCTCGCTTCTCAGCATGTTGAACGTATTTCTTAGTGATCTCCCTGTCGCGGTTGACGTATCTGAAAAAAAAATTTAATATTGACATCTTACAGAGTATTCGATATGCGACATACAATTGGAGGAAGAGAGGTTGTCCGGGGGAAGCAGCGTCGACGATTTCATCGAAGGAACAAGATGCGAGTGTGGGGATCTAATGTTGCATAGTCATTAGTTAATATGAAAACTTCCGTGCGTAAATTAAGAACCAACCATTTGAATCACACCGTGCTTAGCAGCTGCCCTCGTAAGATTGAGTTCACCATCAGGGTGACCGAGTTTTCCGAGAGCCGTTGCAGACTAAGTTATGATTATAAGCTAACGTGAAGATGGGCGGAGCATACTTTACTTACGATGTAAACGGGGAGAGAAGATTTGCAGCCAAGGATAGTAGTAGACCAGTCAACCGAGGACACATCTCGCAGAATGCGGGGTCGGAACCAGACTCTGATAAACGTTTTAGTTGATAAAAGTACAATAGAACGAGCTGAATACTTGCCTCTGGAAGGCGGCACGATTCTCGCGAATAGTAATTTCATCGTCCGACGCAGAAGAGTAATACGCCCAAGCCTTGGCAGGAAGTACCGCCTTGGCGACAGCCTAAACAAATTGAGGAGCGTAAGGCAGTGCAATTGAAAATGACTATCCGGCGCGAATACTGACCTCGAAATCGTGCAAGTTGAGAATTTCGTCCAGAGGCGGCCTCGCGTCGAGAAGAGCTTGGCGTCTCTTATCCTCCTCGGTCACCTGCTTCACAACTTTTGCCACAGTGTTAGGGTCGATGGCACCGATGCTATGAATACGTCATTATTCGTATCCCGTAATCGCCACAGCGAATAGATGCTTACTGCTTCTCAATGGGAAGATTATCCAAGATGGCGTTTGGAGGATGGATTGGTTCATATGCCTCGCTATAAAAAGTTACATAAATTGAGAAGGCGGGACCTCATCACAATTAGAACTTACGTCGCATCCTTTCCGGCGTACTTCAAAATAATTTTGCTGCCACCGGGATGTTCTTTATCGGAAGGGTTAGCAAGGATTTAACGGACGTGTAATACTTGGCTTTACCATCCAAGAACTCTGTGACATCGTAAACTTTGTCTGTACAAACGTAGGGAGTTTAGTCTATGAACGAGTTAAGAATTCTGGAATATTACCGTGGACGATGATCCAGCAACTGTCACGACTGGCGTGTTCTGCAACTGTTTGTCCGTTGATGAGGGAAGACATTGTTTGAGGAAGTAAGGAGTCGGTGTGGGGGAATGATTCGACATAAATTATCGCCTCCCGCTCAGTTGATATACCAGTACGGGATAGAGGGATGTCCGCATGCGTTTGCAAAGATCGGTCGGAAAGGGTAATGGAACCATCTGTTCGTCCACGCTCCGTAGGTCCGCGAGTACACCGATAGGACTATAGTCGTGGATAAATGCCTTGAAATCGGAGATAGAGAGGTTAGGTCAACGTTCGGGCGTTTGGATAGGTCTGGAGTAAGGCGTTGTGTTGGGAGATAAGTAAATTTGGAGGTCCACATGGTCGGGGAATCTCCATCTTCCTTCTTTCGACAACGTAAATCACAACAATGTTAGGTTGACAAACAACGGGTGGGAATCAAATGAAATGCATGCCTATAAGGCGCTACAGTGAGAATGAGTATCTACCTTGAACAAGCATTTTCAGTGTGGAAAAGGAAACGTCTGGTGCGAAATGGATGCAAGATGGAACATGAGTCTATGCCCCTCTATCGCCGAGTAACGCATAGCGCCCGTAGCTCATTGATATCGTTGGGCTGGCTGGAGCTGACCACGGCCAACAAAAGGCCTGCCATGTATCGTCGACTTGTGTCCACTGTCGAAAAATAACGTTTGCATATTTCTTCTGGTTGTTGCGAACAACCTTCAAAGCTCCAAGTGAAAGTAGCCGCCGTGGGGCGTGTTAATTTCTATTTCACCGAGGCGCGTGCTACAGCATGAGGAAGCAAGGCGCTGTCTCATTTTTGCACCTTTAATGCTAGAATCAAAGCCTGAAGGATCATGGATAGAGGCGCTACAGTCACCAGTGACTAGTGACTTCCAAGCTTAGCGCTTGACCCGGATTGGACAACATGGTGTGTACAAGCAAATACAAATAAGGCGCTGCGGTCACTCACACTTTCCGACTTTCGTTTTCATTCACTTTTATCATGATATCGTGGCTGATGAACATTGAAAGTCAAAAGTGCCTGGATTACTCACCTTCTGATCCAGATTCTTGAACTTGAAATAACTCAGAATATCTATCTGGACGCAAATTTAGCGATTACCGGTACTTCGACGCTCGTCCGTCCGACTTGCCATATCAAGTACTGATCACTGCAATCCTTCTCAACTGCCTTCAAGCGTTGCTTTGCCTTGTCATCTAATCAACATCAGATTACTCTACGACTCTTACTTGTACGTATGCACATGTCTAAACAGGACGCTTACTGCAACCTCAGTTCTGTGGTTACGGGGTGCACGACTCCACTCCACAACATACGAACCGGAATCCTTACTTATCTGGTACGATAATTTCGGAGGACGATTCGTATGCCAGTCCTTTTCTTGTACTGTTGAAGCTTCCACTATGGCTGCTTTGAACGCTTTCAGCTTTCGGAGCCTGCAGCTCTCGGTTGTTTCTCATCGATCGCTGTATTCTTGTGGAGATTATTTCCGGCGGTTTAAATTTTGACACCTCTTACCAAGGAGACCGAAGATATACTCACAAAAATAGTTTTTCAGACTTCTGTCTTCTTCAATATAAAATGCAAACATGCTAACTTGTCTGGAGCTTTCTCGTTAGTTTCCAGCGCGGCAATGGTACACGTTTGCCGAGCTTCCAAAGTGGCTCTGAAGACCCGGCTTCTCTTCTGCTCGCGGAGATCCCAGCCTACATATATTTGTTAGCGCCGTTGTGGACTTAGAAGGTCAACCGGACAGAAAGATATCTCGAGCTTGTTCTGCTCAAGGAGCTATTCACTATCGCGTTTGCTTCACCTAGTAAATTCTACTTACGTGTCCTCGAGCTCCATGCATACAAACGTAGACTCTCTGTCATGTCATCTAAATTTTCGGTTCGTTATTTACGGCTTATGCGTCATGATAATCGACAGTCAATCTAACTGTAAACTCAAAAATTTCGTAAATTTTCCTCCTCGGGCAATTGAAATATTCTGTATGTAATCTGTCATATCAATATGTCAGTGTCATAATTAGTGTATGATATACATAACCTGCGCTTCCAGCACTATTCTTATTCAAGACATAAAGTTGGCATTTCCTTGGAGTGAGGTTTTCGATCGACTGCAAAAAAGTGAATTGGCAATGAATGCGTGAAGACGTAAGGACGAGGTGGATTCAGTATATGCATATTCAAGGGGACACGTGCATGCCAAGGCCCACGGTTGCACAGCCCAGCACTGGCGACTAACTCATCGGACGGAGCGTAACGGTATACTGACTTTCTTCTAGCCACCTCGTTCGCTCTTCTCTTATTTCTCTTCTTGTTCAATTGTTTGTATTTCTGAGTCATTATTAACAGAACACGTATGGATATCAGAACCACCTCATGGAAGCCCTATTTATTCATTGTAGGGCCAGCCTTTGAAGTCTTCAAGAACTTGTCTAGCTCGATGATTCCATGTTGTGTTAGTCCTTTGTCAAAGCCGTCTCCGGATGATTTGTCTTCGATCTAGTACTTCGGGAGATGCTCTTTTGTCAATCTGAACCAGATCGTTTCTCATGGTCAGGCTAACGGAATTCCTGATTTCACTTTTCCTTCAAAACTCTCAGGAAGTAACCGCCCTATATCCGAACAGAGGCCGTACATTTTTTTGCGCTCCGTAAACCAAGTTAATCGTCACAAAAATTAAGAAAAAAGTTTGTCTGTCTCTGGATATTTGCCCATAATTTACCTAGGCTGGACACTCATTCATAACTGCGCTGGGTTTCTGGGCAGTATGCCACTGCCCCATCGTTTTACCAAAGCGCGACGGATAGCTCCTCCACTCCATTTTTCAACGCCGGCGATAGTATATTCCAACGTCAACATTTAGGTTCTCTATCGGCCATACAATCAGAACCGGGACTCAACCGGGAACCTCGTGTGGTGAAATCTAGATATCCTCCTCATTACGGGTTTCGATTTCGCTTGCACGAATCTCCACTAACCCCTTTATGCGTCCCTTCGTAACTACCCTTTTATGTTCGCCCTTAAGATAGTGCATAAATTGAGGCCGCGAACGCACTAGCATCCCTACCTCCATCACTTTTCTACTGCCCTACCTGCTAGCCATGGCACGGTCACAAATTTGGCAGTTCCTCACCGCCCCACCCAGATTGCTGGCTAGGTTTTTGAGATACTTGGTTTCTTTCTTCTGGCGCAAAAAAAATGTCACACCCCCTGGCTCACCTTCCTCGTCCTCGTCTTCATCTACAACTACACTCGCAGAGCCGCCTTCTCCAACTCAAAAGTCCGAAAATTCTCAACGCTACTACAACCCCAGACTGGATCCTAAAAATTTCTTGACTGGACCTTTATCCTCCGACCCTGCTACCAGGTTGCGCCAACTTTTGGCAAGGCCAGGAATAATTGTATGTTCCACCATCCTTTCGCGTATCTGTCTCTAGTGTGTCTAACTAAAAATAAACATTTAGGTCGCTCCTGGTATTTGTGATGGAATTAGCGCCCGTTGTGCGATCGAAGCCGGATTTGAATGTCTCTACCAAAGGTGCGCATATACATCACTACCATCGCATTCAAAACTGATATTATGCTCTATAGTGGTGCGGCTACTACTGCTTCACGTCTGGGCCAACCCGACCTTGCGATTGCTACTCTTAATGATTTCGTTGAGGTAAGCTTTTTGTGATGCATTGTTCTACCCTTTTATAATTTTATAACCTCTATACATAGGCCGGCCAAATGGTTTCCAGTATCGACCCTTCTATGCCTGTTATTGCTGATGCAGATACTGGGTACGGGATTTACGCGATCAGTTACTAGATAATGACGCTGACAAAATGATAGTTTCGGTGGACCTGCTAACGTTGCTCGGACTGTACAACAATACGTTCAGGCTGGAATTGCTGGCCTTCACATCGAAGATCAGGTGCAAACCAAACGCTGCGGACATCTCATGGGCAAACAGGTCGTATCTAGGGAGGAATTCTTAACTCGCATTCGGGCTGCAGTCATTGCACGGGACAATATTCCAGGAGGATCTAACTTTGTGAGCTGTTTTCGTGGCTTCGATGAGTCCTTGGACCTAACCTTTTCTCTCTCAGGTTATCATAGGAAGAACTGATTCGGCCCAGGTACTCGGTATGGAAGAAGCGATTACACGTCTCAAACTTGCGGCAGACGCTGGAGCCGATGTTTGCTTCATCGAAGGTGTCAAAACGGAAGAACTTCTCAGGTCAACAGTCGCTGCTCTTGCTCCCAAACCGGTCCTTGTAAACGTTATCTCCGGCGGACTCACCCCTTCTTTCACGTCGGATGAGGCTGAAAGAATGGGTGCCAAAATTATTAGTGAGTTGGATGGGTCTCATGCCTTTGTATTGTCTGACCTTTCCTTTTAGTTTTCTCTTTGGTTTCTTGCGTCGCTATGGTACACGGAGTTCGGGCAGCTATGAAATCTCTCAAAGTATCTGGAACGGACTTCAGTTCGGCGAAAGGCATGGACCCTAAAAAATTCTTCGAAGTTATGGGTAAGTTTTATAAATTGTCTTACACATCAATTTTCACTCAACATTTTTCTACAGGATTGGATGAAGTAGTAACATTAGACGCCAATGCAGGCGGTTCAGCCTTCAAAGTGGTTTGATTTGGAGATAATGTTGTATCATTAGGAAGTTTCTCGCTTTCGGTAGTTTTCATTTAGATTTTTCATTGTATTTCTCTCTGACTCACATCATCATCAAATACCATCGCATTGTATCCTCTTATCTTACTCTTTCTCCAACTTTGAAACTTGGAGTACGTAAGGACACGTTCGGGAATCGGGATCCCTATTATCAACGGACAGCCGCTTGTGGGTCGGAGCCGGGACCCGCTTCGGCCCGGAACGATTCGCTTTCCAAGCCTTCCCCACATTTCTGTCTTCGGAACCTCCAACTGGTCATAGTTCATCTGGCAGTCTAATTTACTCTGGCTTCTCGAAAGATGCTCTCCGGAAAAGAAGTTGCTCGCCACAATACGCGCGAAAGCTGTTGGATCATAGTACATGGCAAGTCCCAAGTTACGAGAATCCGAACACTTGAGTTTGATATGATAAATTTCTTTTTGCAGGAAAGGTCTACGACGTAACAGACTTTCTTGACGGTGAAAATTGTGTTTCTTTATCTCCTTGAAAGTTTTGAATCTCACAATGGACATACAAAGATCATCCTGGTACGTCACTTGACGAATGTATTCCACAGAAAGCTACAAAACGATTTAGGTGGAAGCAAAATCATATTGAAATACGCTGGAAAAGATGCTACGTACGTATTCTCTACTGCCGAGCTATATGTGCGCAAACTTACAGAATGGGTTAGTCAAGAATACGAGCCTATACATCCTCCAGATGCGATTACTACGAACCTTCCTCCAGAGAAACAGTTAGTCTACCGTTGGAACACAGTTTACTCATACTTCACTTACGCTGTGTATAGTCTCGGTCCAGTAGAACCAGATACAGTTGAAAAGGTCGAAGTTGTAGTGACAGACGAAGAGAAAGCGAGACAAGAACGCATGTCGAATAAACCACCACTTGATGAAATCCTCAATCTCCATGACTTCGAGGTATGTATTTATATTAAATTGATGTGCATTGAAGATGTGACCCTAAGTGCTCAACATCATTGAAGGCTATTGCAAGACAAGTCATGCCTGAAAAAGCCTGGGCTTATTATTCCTCTGCAGCAGACGATGAAATTACGAACAGAGAGAATCACGCCGCATACCACAGGTGGGTATCCTTGACCATCTGAGAGTATGGATCGATACTTATAACGATGCAGAATTTGGTTCCGCCCTCAAGTTTTAATTGACGTCACCAAAGTCAACTGGGATACTACTATCTTGGGTCACAAGTCTAGCATGCCGTTATACATCGTGAGTAACTCACAAGGATCATCCTACATCATCTCATTAAACTGTTCGACTAGACTGCGACAGCTCTGGGAAAGCTAGGACATCCTGATGGAGAACTCAATCTCACAAGAGCAGCGGCAAAGCATGGGGTCATTCAAATGGTATTCATTTAATCTACGCTTATTTTGAGGAGCAGATCTCATAACGTGCGTAAGATACCAACTCTGGCGTCTTGTTCACTTGACGAGATTATCGACGCTGCACAACCAGGACAAGTTCAATTCTTACAATTGTGAGTAACTCTAAATCACTCCCACTGAACTACCAGGACTTACTGTCGTTAGATATGTGAACAAGGATAGGAATATCACTAAGCGCATTGTCCAACATGCAGAAAAGCGAGGGGTCAAGGGCTTGTTCATAACAGTCGATGCGCCTCAACTCGGACGCCGAGAAAAGGTGTGATCACCCCCATGTGGCTCTACCCACACTAACTCGCATTCCGCAAAGGACATGCGAATGAAATTCACTGCAGATGATCCCTCGGAAGTATCTAAGTCTGGAGATAAAGTTGACAGATCTCAAGGAGCCGCAAGAGCCATTAGTGTAAGCTTGGGGGCGTTAATCCACTTTATCTGATACTCAAATTTCAAACGTAACAGTCCTTCATTGACCCTGGTTTGCAATGGAGTGACCTGGATTGGTTCAAGTCAATCACGAAAAGTAAATGCCAAGATCATCTGCCTTTTCATCATACTAAATGGTTTTTGCCTTTTCGTCTTTCTCTCATGTAGTGCCTTTAATTTTGAAAGGAGTACAACGATGGGAGGTTGGTTTGCTTTTTACTCGTTTCATATAGGATGATATCTTATCGGCACTTTAGGATGCCCTAAAAGCCTATGACCTAGGATTGGCAGGTGTTGTTCTATCGAATCATGGTGGACGACAGTTGGATTTTGCGCGTTCCGGCATCGAAGTCCTCGTTGAAGTTGTCTCCAAATTAGGAGAGAAACGCGGTCTCAAGTTCCCAAATGAGAAATTCCAACTGTTTGTGGACGGAGGTGTACGAAGAGCGACTGATGTTCTGAAAGCTGTTGCACTAGGCGCTACAGCTGGTACGTGTCTCCTTTACTCCGAGATCAGTGGAAAGCTTAATGAAATAAACTTTTACTAGTGGGCGTCGGTCGACCTTTCCTATACGCTTTCTCCTCATATGGCCAAGAAGGTGTAGACAAGGCCTTACAAATATTACACGTAAGATATATAATCATCTTTGGAGAAAATAGGACCATTAATTACTCTTTAACGTAGGACGAATTCGAAATGAATATGCGTTTACTTGGCGCTCGTTCCATCAAAGAAATCAGTCCTGACATGGTGGATGCATCTAACATCAGTTCTCACCTTGCAGCTATTCCGGGAGATAGGTTATATGATGCCAACTGTAAGACTATAGTGGCCTTAGCTATGCGGACTTACTGATCATATGTGTTTATAGACGAAAGCATGCAACATGCTAAGTTGCGAGAGGTCAAGCCTAAGATGTGATTTTGATCATACATTTTGAATCTTCACTTTTATTACTATCTTCAACGGAATATGTCACTAAAAAATAAAAAAAATAATTCTCAAAGTTGTGAATAAGGATCAAAAGGCACGACCAAAGTATACAAGTTGGATTACGGTTTTCGTTACATCTTCACGGAGGTATCTATGCTTCCCAATGCCACTTTACACCCCACGAAATGCAGAACCGCCGGCTTTGGCATCAATATCCATTATTTCGTTAAGGCCTGTGAAATCTCTCGTTAGTCCATGTTGTTCAATCCAATCCAGCAAAAGTATTACCCATCAATTCAAAGAATGACTTTGGTTCCATCCCTTTGGCCGAAGAGAAATCAGACCCAGTCATCTTTAGGGATTTCATAGCAGCTCGAATTGCGTGTGCAATGGCGAAGCAAGACACCGACGGGAAAACTGCAAAGAATATAAGCAACAAATCACATACATCGATTCCACGCAGCACACTTACTGATGATTTTAGCGCCCAGAGTCTCAGCATCTTGGTAGGTGAACGAAGGTGCGAGGCTACTAGGTACGGAGTTTACAAGCACCTGACATATGATTGACTCTTCAGGTGCACTTGAATATACAAGAGTGTAGCTTACTGGGACTGGATGAAGGACAGACACAATTGATTCAAGCTCTTCTGCCTTCACGGCTTCGATAAAGCAGACATCGGCTCCGGCATTAACCGCCAGTCTCATTCGAGTTATGGCTTCCTCCACGCTCATAACCTGCGCTGAGTCTGTACGTGCGATGATTACCTAGATAATGGAGACTCTTTAAATATTTGTTATTATAGAAAAGTATCATCACATACAAGGTCAGAGCCTCCCGGCATAGAGTCTCGTGCAGCGACTGCAGCTCTTATTCGGGTAAGAAACTCCTTTCGCGAAACAACCTGTTTGCCAATCAAGTGACCGCACCGTTTCGTTTGGACTTGGTCTTCTATATGAAGGCCGGCGACACCTGCCATGATATAGTGCTTCACAGTTCGCGCTACATTCCCTGGGCCACCAAAACCGGTATCAGCATCAGCAATAACAGGAACTGTGCGATCTATGCCGCATACGACTTGTGCTGCCTATCCAAATTTATGTCAGAAATGCGAGGGGTTTAGTATTAAGCACTCACTTCGACGAAATCGTTCATCGTTGCGATGGCAAGGTCAGGCTGCCCAAGCCTTGATGCGGTAGTAGCAGCGCCTCTGTTTGTACTTCAGTTGGTTGCTTTTCTTTTTTCTGTCAAAGAAATTGCATTTCGGCACCTACCCTTGATACAAGCAGTTAAATCCAGTCTCCAGAGCGCATCGAACGCTAATACCGTCGGAGATGCCAGGCGCCACCTGCACCATGAGTTTTATCAATCAATGGAAGAGGTATATTTTGTAAGGCGGGGAACAGTCTCGGACGTACGATAATACCAGGCCGGGCGAGCATTTGCCTCAGTCGAGTAGCGGCATTGTTAGATAGGGGTCCATCCAGATAACGCTTTGGGTCGAGGTGAGGATTATAGTACGCCTCCACTTGTACTACATCAGACTCAGAGTTATGCTCCCTTGATTGAATTTGAACAGGGATAGTGGCGTCAGTGGGCTGCATTGAGTTATGTTTTGTAGTCTGTAGACTAGTGTAAAAAGAACAAGATGATAGGGATTGTAGTAAGGTGCCACCGGTGGGCCAGTCTCATTTAATAGAAATCCACGGTATTGAAACCTTTTTTTACAAATATATTCAGAGCGGGTGTTCAACCGATTCTCTGGTGGATAATAGCAATTACACAGTCCCCAGAGTTATCCGCGTTATTTTTAGATAATATATATTTGGATATTTCTGCCTACAAGGGGTTTCTTGCCTTGCACGTTGATTTTCTTGACCAGTAGTTACATTCACTATGAATGGTGGTGTGTAGACTCTGCGTAAGTCAAATAATGAGAACATAATCTTGTCTGAATCTTGATCAGACAGTGTTGACGACTGAACCCACTATGCCGACCTCACCAGGATCGCTCTCTCATTTTGTTTGATATACTTAACGAATACAGATTCGTTTACAGTTACAACATGCTAGTATGTCATTGCAGGGAATCTATCTATGTATGGGTATGCTATGTAAGAAAAAGAGAGAAGGAATGTACATTTTTACTCGTATTATGAAACGACTGAGCATAGAAGATAAGAAAGGAGTGTGTAACAAAATCAATGCACCGAAATTCCAAAAGAAGAAAAGTAAACGTGGCGCTTCACACCACTTGGAATGCAGAGCCGCCAGCCTTAGCATCAAGCTCTACAACTTCGTTCAAGCCTAGAAGTATTATTGAGCATGAATCGTCCACACAGTAGCAACTATAACTTACCCATAACTTCGAAGAATGATTTGGGATCCATTCCTTTTGCGGAAGTGAAATCCGTACCAGTCTTCTTCAAAGACTGCATTGCAGCACGCACCGCATGCACCATGGCGACACAAGACACAAGCGAAAAGACTAGTCAAAAGTCAGGTCGAGTCCACATGAAAGATGAAGGCACTTACTGATGATTTTAGCACCCATCTTCTCAGCCTCATGATATGTAAAGGAGGGAGTGAGGCCACCAGAAATGACATTGACGAGCACCTAAGCTAATGTCAAGGCTTGCAAAACTTTATGTAGATGTCTGGCTTACAGGTTTAGGATGGAGAGCAGCGACGGTTGATTTGAGAAGTTCCGCCGTCTTCACACCTTCAATGAAGCAAACATCGGCACCTGCATCAGCGGCGAGCTTTAGGCGCGTGATGGCCTCCTCCATCCCGAGGACTTGCGCTGAATCCGTTCGTCCGATGATGACCTACGAAAAGGTATGGTTCAAGATTGGTATCATATTAAGGGGCATTAGATTTACGTACGAAGTCGGATCCTGGAACTGAATCGCGGGCAATGACTGCAGCGCGTATCCGGGTCAAGAATTCTTCCCGCGACACGACCTGTTTACCCATCAAGTGACCGCAGCGTTTAGTTTGTACTTGGTCCTCAATGTGGAGACCAGCAACACCAGCAGAGATGTATTGCTTTACTGTTCGAGCAACATTGATGGGACCACCGAACCCAGTGTCGGCGTCGGCAATGACAGGTACGGAGGGCTTCAGACTACAGACCATTTGCGCGGCCTAATGTAAAGCGCGTCAACTTGACGAAAAAGCCTGATTATTATATCGAAAAACACTCACTCCTACGAAATCATTCATCGTAGCAATAGCAAGATCTGGCTGGCCCAGTCGCGAGGCCGTAGTTGCTGCACCACTAAAAAGACAGTTAGGTGCAATGTAAGTCACATAGGTCGCACCCGCACAAACCTTTGGTACATGCATTCGAACCCGGCTTCCAAGGCACACCTAGCGCTGATACCATCGCAGATACCAGGGGCCACCTTGGAGGGTAGAACATTCAACACGCGGACAAGATAACAACAGAGCAAATGGTACATACAACAATACCAGGTCGGGCAAGCATTTGCCTCAAACGAGTAGCGGCATTTTCAGATAGAGGGCCATCAAGATAGTTCTTGGGGTCCAGGCGAGCGTTGTAGTAAACACCCGGTCGTGACGTCTCTTGACCATTGTTTGGGGGAGCTGCAGAAGTAGCAGCGTTGTCGTTGTTGTTGGAGAAGTAATCAAGACCAGGCATGATAAGAGTCTTTTAGTTAGAGTGGAGTGAAGTAGAGATACTGGGAGATTGGTATGCACAAGGGCAATGAATCTAAACGATCGTTAGCTCGCTTTTAAAGCAAATCCTAACCAAATTTTGGTCGCAGGACCGCAGTGAATTTCCTTCGGACCTTCACACAGAAAAGGTAAATCCTAAAAGGAGATAATAGACTGGTATTCAGAAAGCGCCGCATCCCTAAAATCCGAAGAAGGCCTGAGCTCCCTTCCAGCGCCATGTTTTTAAGAAGCTCCTTTTGACATTCGCGACATCTGGCTCCGTGCACATTGCCAAGAGTGCCTATTTTTGTGCGTTAATAGATATTCATGTGTTACGAGTCGTCGCAATCTGCGACTTACCCTCCTCTCTGTAAAAAAAAAGAATGAAACTGGTAATAAAGAGCGAAACACGCAGCATGGCGTGCGTACAAATTCCAGCACTTTGAGAACTGTTTTCGCACAGGAGGCCTTTGGGTCTTCGCGAACTTCCTATGAAGTATGTATGTGCACCACCGCTATGTTCATTTGGCGCGGCGCTAGAGTGGATTTGACTTGGCTTTGACTTCCAGGGCGGTGCGCGGGAATTTTTTCCAATGGTCTAAGAAAAGCACCTAATACATAACTAGTTAGCAGTAAACTAGAAGAATTTGAGTGTCGTAAATTATTGAATACTCTATGTAAGTGCTTTGTAAAAAAAAAAAATCAGACTAATTCCATTCAGTATTATGAAAATGAGGAGAAAGCAAAGCTCACAAAACCACAGGTTGGCGACGTTTACTGTTTGCCTGACGAAGTGCTCAAGATGGAATTCCGTTCGGGATTTGTCTTAGTAAATATAGATGCTACGATCAGCGTTCTTTCCGTTCGAACTTCGGACAGAGAACGTTAAGCGTTTGACCGCTCTGCCTGGGAAGATTAATTGATCTGTCACCGAGCGATGGGAGTTTTACAGTTTTCAGGATCCCTTGGCTATGACTGCGCAGAAATATCGCATGAAAGAAACCGAAGGTAGGGAACAGCGCAGTCGTATTTTCCAAGTTTTTCTGACATACGTTCGATTAAAGGATTGGACCGCGCTAGGTATTATTGTAACAGCTCTTCATGAACATTGAAGTATCTGGACAAGCATTTGATTCGAAATGGTCGGAAACCTGAGAAATAGAACCGTGCTTACCGTACGACATAACCTGCTTCATGACACTTTCCTACTCCACCTTCTTCCCACTTAACGATCCATCTTCCAATAATCTCTCCTTTAGAATTTCGTGTCTCGGCGACAGTTTCTTCTGTTCCGACTTCTGGGTGAACATTTGAGCCCACAGCATCTGTTCGGCTGCGATTAAGTACAATGTTGTCTGCCAGCTCCCATTTTGCCAAAGGTCTTCTCGTTTCAATCAAGAAAGATGGATCATAGACCTAAATTTTGATATTAGACATATATCACGAAGTAAGAGAGAGTACGAGTGTACCCTGGTGATTCTGGGCTGCATAGTAATGGTGTATGTGGTGAGTTCCACTTCTTCCGCCCCACCCAACTCCTCTGGAGGGAACCGACGCATGACTGTGACGTATGGTCTTGCACACCAAGCCACAAGACCTGTGCTGAGGCCTGACGTTCCCAAAGCAATGCCAGCTAGAGCAAAGCGCGCATTCAATGGAAGATTCGATTCGATTAGGAAAATGAAGGGCGACAATGTCAAGGAAAGACCAAAGGATCCTAGGGAGAACAGTTTGAGCCGACGGAAAGCGGCGGTCAATGGTCCATTGTATACGTATGGATCTTCTTTAGTGGCATTTTTTGACTCGGAGGTCGCCTTCTCTACTTCAGCTTGATTCCGCGAAAATGAGGTGGAAAATAGACGCGTTGAGGAAAAATTCGGGTGTGTCAGCTTTGAGTGTGGGTTGATTTTTGAAATAAAGAGTGATGTTCGTTGTAGTGCTGGTGTGTATAGTAATTGAGAGCATCGCAGAGCGCTGCTTGTAGGCCTAAGCACAGCTCGCATCTTGAGGTTGTGGAAGTTTGCTGGTCGGTGCCCAATGGTCACGGCTGTCCATAGTAGGAAGTTATTTCCGAATCTAGCCCCGTGGCGGATGATGCCGGTCAGCCGCGTTTGCGTCCCAGAGTGATCGCGTCTGGTCAAGGCTCTATAACAGACCACCAACAACGCGATTCCAGACGTTACTATGGAACCTCCGATTTATTACTCCAAAGCTGAATTCATTGAAACAGTATGCCTTTGCTGCCTAAATGCTGGAATCGTCGATTGAGTTCCTTTCATGCACTAGGATACCGGTAACAAAGTGTCGCGTCGAGCTACGATCGCTGGACCACAGAACATCATCCTTGGTGGAAAGACCATCATCTCAAACGGTGCCATTATCCGTGGAGACCTGAGGCGTACTGGTCCTGGTCATGCTGTCGTAATATCCCTTGGAAGATATTGTCTTGTAGGAGAGGGTTGCGTTATGAGGTACGTTCATCCTCTTACATCCTACCCGCAACCAACCTGACCTTTACATGTATGACTTCTAGGCCTCCATATAAGACGTATAGAGGCAACTTCAACTATTATCCCATGAAAATTGGGGATCATGTTCATATCGGTGCCAACAGCGTCGTTGAAGCAGCCCAAATCGGCAACCATGTTGAGATAGGCAAGAACTGTGTAATTGTACGTCTTTCCAGATCTTTTATCCATTTTACTCTAAAAGTACTACAGGGAAAATTCACGATCATCAAAGACTGTGCCAAAATTGCAGACAACACTATAATTCCTCCCAACACAGTGGTTCCTGCTTTATCATTGTTTGCCGGATCCCCTGGTGACGATTCCTTGTCCCTTGTCCCTTTTCCATTTCAACTTGTTTAACCCTTCTTCATTAGGACGCTTCACTGAAGACCTTCCTGAATCTACACAAGAGATTGTCGAAGCGCAAACAAAGCAATTCTATACGCGCTTCCAGCCCCTTCAGGATCGGTGAAATACTGCAGTCATCTGGAACTACCAAAGATGGGGCACCGATTGACTCGAAGAATACTTGGGGGCATACTAACCGCCATTTAACGATGATATCCATATTCTCCGACCATGACCAAGGCCTCATGAGCGCTATGACGCCTCACCAAGGACCAAAGTCGCCCTACTATCTTGACGAGCAGCCCTTCAAAGCAAATCGCTCCAGTTTACTTGGCAATCGAAAGAGTTGTATTTATTGGTGATGATCTCTGATCACAGTGAAGATATGGTCCAGGTTGGGATAATACGTGACAGGAACGGGTATTTGTACGGTATTTTGTTATATTCATCACTGGCGCGAAAATCATCTACGCGTAAGGAATAGCGAATAAACAACCATTCGCGGAAAGCAAAGTAATCACACCACGATGATCATCCAACGAAAGTCCGTAAACGTCTCGAAGGTCGATTAAATCCGGCAAAACCATCGTGTTAACAGGCTCCTCGCCCGGTTCGCAGTCGCCATGCACTAGAATGAGATTGATGTTCGACATCGATCTCATTACTATCATGACTTTTCGGCCTGAATGGGGGATAAGCATAAGCTGCCATGCAGAGCCCGGGGAGTCTTGCAGACAGCCGGGAATATTGACAACGCGCTTAGGGGCGAGATAATGGAATCCAGCGCGTAAGTCTAAGCGCGAAGGCTTCCCCCAGAAGCGTATCTGCATGGATGATATGTCTTCCTCTATGTCCGAGTCCATGTCTGAGTCTGTGTCGTGCATGATGCTCTCCCTAGCCATCGAAATTCGGTGCAAAGAAACAGCAGGGACTCCATATTGCTGGTCGGCAGACAGTGCACCTTCCGAAAAGCGGAACTCGTATCCAGGATCTGGTTGCCACTTGTGTAAGGAGGAACCGTCTTTGCAGTTCAAGGTAGAGTTGGCTGGGATTTCAGGATTATTATCATGAGGCAGATAGTCCTTGGGGCATTTAATCACGCTTGAAGTGGTCCTAGCTTCGATTAGAATAAACATATCGTTGTCCAATGTGGTAGTCCCAGTGTTGTGGCTAATGGCTAGCACCTAAAGGAGTTGGTCGTAAGGACACTTGAAATTATCATCAACAGAAATAGTATTACCTCCAGGGGAATATCCGTTGTTATGATGGTCTCCCTTCTGGTTTTCAAGTTTACTGCGACAATATCGAGCATCCTTCCTTGCAGCGCTGCCGCACTATGCGTCGCAATGCGTCGAAGGACACCTACATAATCGTTTGACAAGAATACCGCCCAATGAAATAAACACGGCTCAAAAACATATCGGAAGCTCAGTGAAAGATGAACTCTTCCTTGAAGTCTAGAAAGACCGTATTCTAGACACACGATCACCAACTCGTTGGCAGGGCTCTCTCTGCAAGAATCAAACAATCAGTAAATATTGTATAAAAGTTCACAATCTCACTCACTCTGACGCGGACGAGGTCAAAAGTCCCATAGAAAATTTTCCAGGAAGATCCTGGCCAGGAGAGACATCTACAAGCCTTGTAGATACGTAGATCTCAGGTGATACTCTCTTCCCAATACCTATATCCCAAGCGCACACTGTCCCTGTATCTCGTGAATGGAAAACATATAGCTCCGTCCCTGGAACTTGAAATATAATGTCGAGATTTGGTGGGTCCAACATCACGACTTTGATAGGTCCGTCGATCTTGGGTTGAGGAAGGGCCCAGTTATGTTTTAGACGCATAGTCCTAGACGCGATCTTCTTCAAACTCTCGTATGTGTGTGTCGATAGATCTTCGTGTAATGTACATGCGATCGGATGGATGGGACGGGTTACCCGCAAAGCATCGATCCAATAACCTCGGCGACACGACAAATTGTAGAAGGCGGAACATGTCTATACACCCAAAGTTCTCGTGCAATCAACAGAGTTATCACAAAGAGTGTTCAGGGGCACACTGACCATTGAAAGTGCATAGTATTCGGGCAAGAAACAAAAACGTAAGATAGTAAAAATGATATCCTCCGGAACTGCAGCAAAAGAAATTGGACCATTGCGAGGCATAATGTGAAAGTTTAGCGCAAAGCGCGTGGTCATTTCTTTCGGTCGCGCCATATTAACTCGACAGAATTATTTAATTGACAGTGACATGTAGAGATGCTAGAACACTAATATCTCAAAACTAAGGACAAGATCATCAAAGCAAAAGACCTTTTTCAAAGAATCCATGTAAACAATGCGAAATGGTAATTACAATGCGGTAAAGATGATTAGTCACTAAGTATTGAGTGGGGGTGACGACGACTAACTAATAGAACAGTGTATGATAGGATACATATGATATAAAGCGTTACTTTTGACGATCAAGTCTAAGTCTAAGCAAAAAGAAAACGAAGGGACATCCGCGAATGACACCCTGAAAGGACCAGGAATATCAGTTACAGGACAAGAGCGCCGAATAGTCGACAGAAGAAGAAAGACGGGAGAAAGGAAATTAATCCTTCTTCTCTTCCTTGTTCTCAGAAGCAGGCTGCTCTGATGAGGTGTTTTCAGCAGCGCGCTTCTCGTAGACCTTCTGGAAGAGGCCGAGGGAGGCGTTCTGAGTCTCTGAAATCTTCTCGCGGATGGCATCAGCAGTAAGGGAAGCATCGCCAGATTGTCCCTTGGAGGCAAGTTCACGGAGTTCAGTGACGAGTTTGGTGACCTTTTCTTTCTCAGCAGCATCCAATTGATCCTTGAACTCATTCATAGCTGAAGAAAAGGAAGGTCAATAAGGTATACATAGATTGAGACAAAACGACATACCCTTTTCAGTATCGGCACAAACGGATTCGGCCTTGTTGGATTCCTCAATGAGAGCCTTGCGAGCCTTGTCAGTCTCGGCGAATTCCTCAGCATCGGCAACCATCTTCTCAATGTCCTTGTCACTCAGACCCGATGACGAGGCAATGGTCATAGATTGATCTTTGCCGGTAGCCTTGTCTTTAGCAGAAACGTTTACGATACCATCTACAAAATGAATTAAGACATAGAAGAATCAACACAAAATGTATCAGGCACACACCAGCATCAATGTCGAAAGTGATCTCAATTTGGGGGACACCCTTGGGGGCAGGGGGAATACCAACGAGGTTGAAGTTGCCGAGGAGCTTGTTGTCACGAACCAGTTCACGTTCACCTTGGTAGATCTTGACTTCAATGGCGGTTTGACCATCGGCAGCGGTGGAGAAGACTTGCGACTTCTTGGTAGGGATAGTAGTGTTGCGGCTGATGAGCTTGGTCATGATACCACCGAGAGTTTCAATACCGAGGGAGAGAGGGGTAACGTCCAAAAGCAGGATATCAGTCACATTACCGGCCAAAACACCACCTTGAATTGCAGCACCAATAGCAACAGCCTCATCGGGGTTGACACCCTTGCTGGGCTCACGACCGAAGAAGCTCTTGACAGTTTCGACGACGCGGGGCATACGTGTTTGACCACCGACGAGAATAACTTCGTTGATTTCGCTGGCCTTAACACCAGCATCAGCAAGGGCCTTCTTGCAAGGGTCAACAGTGCGTTGGATGAGGTTGCTGACGAGGCTCTCGAATTGTGAGCGCATGATCTTCAAGTTGATGTGCTTGGGACCAGAAGCATCGGCAGTGATGAAAGGTAAGTTGACCTCAGTCTGAGAAGTTGAAGACAGCTCGATCTTTGCCTTCTCAGCAGCCTCACGAACACGTTGGATGGCCATGCGGTCGCCCTTCAAGTCAACACCGGACTCCTTCTTAAACTCGTTCAAGATGTAGTCAACCAAGACGACGTCGAAATCTTCACCACCAAGATGGGTATCGCCGTTTGTCGACTTAACCTCGAAAACGCCCTTTTGCATCTCAAGAATAGAAATATCGAACGTTCCACCTCCCAAATCGTACACAGCAATGACGGCATTATCAGCTCGATCAAGACCGTAAGCAAGAGCAGCGGCGGTAGGTTCGTTAATGACACGGAGAACATCAAGACCGGCGATTTGACCAGCGTCCTTGGTAGCTTGACGTTGAGCGTCGTTGAAGTAGGCAGGAACGGTGACAACAGCATGGCTAATTGTAAAATTAGGACGAGAAACACCACAAGGTTGATGGGTATTTACCTGATCTTCTTGTTGGAATATTGCTCTGCTGTTTCCTTCATCTTTCCAAGGACCATTGATGACAATTCTTCCGGTGACTAAGCACAACTTATAAGTGATGTGGAAAAGGCGAAAAGAAAGGGATACATACCAGTTGTTGCTTCTTACCACCATTGTCGACAACGACGACGGGACGACCATCACCCTTAGCGGCAAGTTCGAAAGGCCTATGAAAATATATAAGAATTGACACCCAGGAGCAAACCGTGAGAAACGGACCAGTGACGGATATCATCCTGAACCTCTTTGTCCGAGTATTTGCGACCAATTAAACGCTTGAATGCGAAGATGGTGTTGGCCGAGTTGACGACAGCCTGTCGCTTGGCAGGGAGACCGACGAGACGCTCGCCGTGCTTGGTAAACGCGACGACTGAGGGGGTTGTGCGCGCACCCTCTGCGTTTTCGATGACGCGAGCAGTTTTGCCCTCCATGAGAGCAACGCATGAGTTGGTGGTTCCCAAATCAATACCAATGACTGGGCCTGTAAATGAAAAGAAAAGAAAAAAGTAAGAAATTTGTGCCACGCGAACTTGTTGGAGCGCGACTAACCATTGACTTTTGAGTTCATGTTCCGCACAATCATGGAACGGTTGAGGCCCTGTAAGCAGACAAAATGAGCATTCAAATGTCGAGCTTTGCAACGGTACAACGTACCGCATAGTGGGTTGCCCGGAGGATAGAAGAACGGGGTGCGGAGAACATGGTGGTAAGAAAGGAAGAAAAGGTAAGCCCAAATTTTTTCGCGTTGCGTAATGTTATTGGTCTCGGTTTGCCGAGCCCGGCCATCACCGATGTTTCCAGAAGCATCCGTAAAAGTCAAGAATTTGTCAGCAAATTACGTCCATATTGAGTTGTGCTCACAGACTTTCCGACCCTGGCGAGACTTGGACGGACAGTGTATTTTTCTCAGTTCTGTGAAAACATTATTTTATTCTTTTTTTTGCTTATAATAAAAGCCTCAAGAAACATCGATATTCAGACTTGCTTAGCGCTCGGGTGCAATTGTGTGCGGCGCTCCCCGCAAAGTTCAATAAATATCGGAATTTGGAGTAGCCGAATCCGAAGGAAATTGCTCCTATTAATACTATGCAGTTAGCGTTCATAGCAGTTCCCTCGCTCCGTTGCTCTATCCTTCACTATGTCAAACTCAAAGATTGGAGGTGAATATGGCGACATAAGAGCCAATATTGACATACAATCCCTCAATAAATACCTTCAAAAACACACACCCCAGATCAAGGTCCCCGTTGACGTCAAGCAATTCAAGGTATTCGCATAGTTACACGCCCGCTCTCTGTACCGCGATATTCACCTTTGAACACAGTTCGGTCAGGTAAACTTTACCTTTTAGACGCTGGTCCAGGATAGCTTACATCTCCGAGCCGTCCAGTCAAACCCAACTTACTTCCTTACGGATGCAAGGTATGCGTCTGCCTATACAACTCGGCTCACAAGCAACTACTTATTTCCCGAGTTAGTGGAACGCGGTATGTTTTGAGAAAGAAGCCCGCAGGCCAACTTCTGTCCCAGACCGCACATCAAGTGGAACGAGAATACACAATGCTCAAGGCTCTTCAGAGACACAATGCCAATCCTGCGACTCCTCCAGAACGGAAAGTCCCTGTCCCCGAAGCGATCATCCTTTGCGAGGACAACAGTGTTGTTGGGACACCCTTCTACATCATGGAGTTCTTGGATGGGCGCATCTTCACGGATACGAGAATGCTCGAAATCTCTCCGAAAGACAGACACGAATGGTACGTACCTTCCCTCTTTATCAGCAAGCCGATAACTCCAACCTTCATTCCAGCTGGATATCAGCTATTCGGGCTCTTACTTCACTTGGTTCGGTCGATCCAGCAGCAATAGGTCTATCTAGCTTTGGACCATCTACACCTTACTTCCCCCGCCAAATCAAATCTCTTTCACGTGTTTCGGCCGTTCAAGCAGAAGCTGTGGACATCGAAACTGGAGAGAAAGTAGGAGACATTCCCAATTTCCACGAATTGATTTCATGGTACCAGGAAAATCTGCCGGACGAGTCGAAATTGGGACTTCGGATTGTTCACGGAGACTACAAACTGGACAACCTCATTTTCCACCCAATAGAAAATCGCGTCATAGGTATCCTTGACTGGGAACTGTGTACATTGGGTAGTCCCGTAAATCTATCTTTTCAAAGTTTCTTCTCTCATATACTGACATTTTTATACAGCTCGCCGACCTAGGGAATTTAACTCAGCCATGGTCTGTTGACATGAATGATTTCCCTGGAGATGGGTCATTCGTCATGCGAGGTTTCAAAAACGTCACAGTTGATGTCCCAATATCTCTCGAAGAGCTGGAGAGGGAGTATTGCCGTCTAACAAATCAGACATATCCCCTCCAGGAGATGATTTTCGTTCGCAGCTGGATGGTTTTCCGAGTAAGTTGTGCTATCATATTTCTTTTACGGTCCATTACTAAAGCGCCCATGAAGTTATCCATCATTGCCCAAGGCATTGCTGCTCGTTATGCCCGCCGTCAAGCGAGTTCGGAAAAAGCGTCCTTGTACGCGAAGAGCTTCCCTTTTATTGGCCTGCTTGCCAAGAAGATTCTCGATGAACAAGGTGTATCAATACCCTCTCGTACCGCTAAGCTTTGAATTCTAGTAGTATTATCCATTTTCGATACTAGTAGCATTCGTATGTACGTTTATATACAACATATACTCCATGGATCAACGATTCTACAACAACATGAAATAATAACGAATTTCTTCTAAGTTAGATTGCCGAAAGTATACTCCAATTATACACGATTTAAGTAAATAGCCACCCAAGAGTGAAGGGTTCAATCCGAAAGCGACTTTAATCGGAGGATTTGTGACTTCCCTTGAGGGATTTGGATCGTTTCCACATGGTGGTCAGTTTTGAGCCTTTTCTCTCCGGCGAGTTGAGTTTGCTAACAGAAGCTGACGAGTTGGCCTCGCTGGGAATGCCTTCCGACGATTCATGCTGCGAGCTTTTGTAGAGCGTATGCTTCGATTTCCCGGGTGTTACAGTCAGGAAATTGATGACCACAGACCAAAGATTATTGGCACTAAAGGTCTGGTCATCGCTGAGAACAGCCTGGTCAGCCACCTCCGCCAGTTTTCTCGCCTCTTCTGTGTCTCTGCGCGAGACAATACTACTGGGCGGTGGGTCCTCCCCTTCATCCAACGCCCAAGCCCAACCCCACCCTGGAGATGCAATGACGTTTTCCTTAACAACTTTGCCTTTAGAGCCTGTTCCGTGTTGACCCTCGCTTGCTTTCCCGCTCTTTTGCAGAGACTGTTTCAAGATACCAAGGCGCTTGATGGTGTCGTGCTTTGCGCGTTCTAGATTATGTCTCCGTTGCTTCTCGACGGACTTGGTGGCATGCGCAAATTTCTTGTCAAAAATAGCACGTTCTTTCTTGTATCGGTGCATCGTTGCTTCGGAAAATCGTCCTATACGTTCTGAGGGCATCTGTATGGCATCGAGCTCTTCTTCACATTCAAGAGGTCGAATCAAACCGTTTGTCGCAACACGTTCTCGTATCATCTTACACTCCCAGATGGCTGCATCCTGGATAGGAATATTAACGCCGTACGGAAAAGCCAGAATAAATGAAATTACCTTGATACTACTGTATACAGCCATGTCCCCAGCAGGACGCACTTCAGGTTCTACCACTATTGGAACGGAGGGTGAAACTTTGAATCGGTGCCCGCCAACGTCACTTGAAGTTGAAGCGACTGAGGGTTGCTGCCCGGTAGAGAGAGCAGATCCAGACAACTCTGATACGGACTTGGACTTTGGTATGGATGTCTCAGTCACCAATGAAGATCTCTTAGCTGAAGAAACAGGTGCCAAAGAAGTCTGGCGACGAATGATTGCACTGGCACGAGAAAATTGAGCAGATAGATTCCGAGACAAAGATGGCCTGGGTCGTATAGCTTCTGCCTCTTCAAATTCCATATCCGCAGGTGTCTCTGTAAAGGTAAAATGCGTGGGGGACGATACGAGTGGCTTGTCAATTCGTGAAGACGAATCGTGACGGGATGGCGAAATAATTTTGCCCAAGAAACTCTGTTTACGACTTGGAGATTGTGGAGGTGTTGGTGAGGGTGGTGAGGGTGACGAGGTGGTGCTATTTTTTCCTGAATGCGCGATTGGTGTTATTCCAGTCACTAGTTTTGAAAAACTAGCAATGGCGCGGAAACAGAATTTTGCGGGTGTAGTGAATGAAAAAAGTATGGGTAAAATATGTGGACTCTCTGTTATATCCAAGTTCATTGAGTAACTTGTCTTCGGGCGTTAGAAAAGGCTTACCATCGTAGACTTGTAGGTGAACCGACGTCGACTTATGACGGTCTTCGATACCATTCATGGGAGGGTATAATTCTCGTACATGATCAGCTGTTGGATATTTTTCAGGGTAAGCAGCTCTATGGGCACTAATAGTACATTATCAGCATTTACCAGAGACGCCTATGGGGTAAATATTACGAACGTATATATGATTTCGTCCCGCAGGACTTCCTGATCTCCGGCAATGAAAAATAAAGGAGGGAGTCCTCCAAGGTAGGCCATACAAGGACTAACAAGTGGATGATTTAAGAGACTGTTTTTTGTGTAGAAGTGCAATTGTTCTTCGACTTCTATGGTTTCACCTAAAGATGTTTTACAAATGACCTTCTCTGGGTTTATAGGAGGGACAGATGCCAATGGTGTGGACAACGGTAAAGATGTGTCAACAGGTGCCTGTCCTTCAAAGTAGGTTGTTTCTTGGGTATTTTGTGGATTATCGTCATGTTTGAATGCCTGCCGAATGCGAAACCGTAGCGAAGCATGCACACGACTCGATACTTCCTGTGATGGCGGAGGCCATAGAAGGCTCGGCTTATGGAAAGACATGCCAGATTCTGGAACCACATCCTATAATGAATGTAAGAAATGCAGTATTACTAACGATGAGCTGCGGTGAGACATACTGTATCCGTGTTTCTGAGGATGCTGGGGAAGGAATGCGTCAAGTCGCACCAAGGAGATATGAGCACTCCTCCTGCTGGGACAGGCAGCCCACTGTCACGGATAACCTGTAAAAGCGCCAAAGAGAGTCCTCCACCAGCCGAGTCCCCAGAGATGATGATATGTTTTGGGTTAACGGGCTGATGAGCGGATCCAGGAGGAGGGCGTATAAGATAGAGATCTAGGAGTTGATGTGAGCCCTTCATAGACTTAAAAATTAGATAGAGATCAGGTCATACAAGCTGCGATGGCGTCCTGCAGACCACACGGGAAAGGATATTGGGGAGCGAGTCTATAGTTGATGGCTGAGAATGAACATTAGAACCTTGTCTAGCGCAAACATTTCAACCTCGTCCATAGACTTACCAAATACGCGCCCATTAATTTTACGAGCGAATCTTTGAATGCTGTATCTGAAATGGATAGAGGTAGGTTACCGCCTGTATCAACGTACGCGTTCATCATGAAAAGGCTAACCTCTCTTGATCAACGCTCCCGAAGTAATACCCACCTACACCATATTCAGATCATGTCCTTACGCTCAAATCAAAGTAAAACAAACCTCCATGCAGATAAAGAATACAGCGCATGGTGTCCATCTTCTTTTCATATTCTCCTGAATTTTCTTCAAGATTAGCTTCACTGACTGGCGGTGCAGCATCTTTATTTTCTTGCTGTTCCTTCTTGTGCTTTCGTTTGGAGTCCTCCCAGTCTTTCTTCGAAGTAAGCCACTGTCCGTCAACACTGAAGTAGGGAGTAAGGTATTTTTGTTACTAGTTTGAAAAGGAAAGCATTACCCATTGACTCCACGAACTTGCCACCACTTGATGCCACCCACCAAACGCCTAGCGACTTCTTCCCCGCCCAAGGCTTTGATTAAGTACGGGGCGGCCTCCTCACAGCAAGATATGGGGACAATAACCCTTACGACATGAGTCCACGGTGACGACGGTGTCCGTGTGTTTGAAAAGGCTTAGAAAGATTATCAACGGGGGCTGTGCTCGTTAGAACGAGATGGTGAGGCGTACCTTGCAGCTCTTCTATAGTATGGCTAAATCTATGTCAGTCAACAAACATAACACGAGAGCTCGAGTCACTCACAAAGTAGACGCGCTCAGAAACGCCTGTAGATATATTTAGCACGCTCCGTCTCGATAGCGATTTAAGCATAATCTTACCTTGACGATTGTGAAAGCTTCATGGTACAAGACATCGTCATTTTTTAGAGTACTCTCCCCGTGGGTCGCGTTGTCGCTCTTGAGTCGGTCGAAGTAGTGCTTCACCAGAACGTCTAAGATAACAGGTCCGACCTTCAAAGAGACATCTCTAGTCAAAGTGTTTCCGAAGACTGGCATGGCTTTTTCAGTTGAAACGCAAGGATATTTACATAGGCTCAGCCAGTGCTTTCGGAGAACTTATAGCGTGGGCGGTGGTGGTGGTTGGAAGCAAGGAGCAGGCATAAACTTTTAAGGAGTCGTTGCGGGGAATTGATGATCTCAAAGGGTCGGCCCGAGCACAATTCCGCTTATTGTGTCCGATCACTCAAATAGGCTCTTAAAGTTACCGTTCATTGCTTCACCTTCAATACTACGCTGGGCTCCAAAGAATACAAACCGAAACAGTACATATCCAAACAACTTTCAGGACGCAGCTCAAGGAATGACACGCCCTTCTCGAATGGCTCGCGCAGCAGCGCTCTGTGCTTCGTCGCGTAGGTATCGTCCGTATATTTCGAGAGTATGTTCTCTAAGCTGTAGAGGTCGATACAGTACGCATCAGTCGTGGACATTTCCTTCAACAGAAAATCAGACTTACACTGGTAGTGTTAATGACACTTTCTCTTTTCTCCAGTCTCTCGGCATAAGCTTCCCATGCAGGACTGACATCAGCTCTCGAATATCCTCGATGGTCTTGAATGACCCAATCGCGAATGACCCAAGGCGCAATAGCAATATCAACAATGCCAAATTCTTCCCCAAAGAAATAAGGTCCCTTCACAGCAGCAGCAAACTTCCTCTGAAACTCGTAGGTTTCCTGCAAGTGTTCCTTCTGCTTCGCCGGGTCCTGTACTTGCAGCAATTTGTGATGGGCAGGAATGAAAGTCTTTGAAATATGGTCCAACCAGATGCGTGCCACAGCACGATCAACTGGATCGGCTGGGAACATGGATTTGGTAGACGGATAGGCGTCCTCAAAGAATTCACAGAGAATTAAAGATTCATATAAGGCCTTTCCTTTGTATTCCACTGCAGGTACTAGTCCTTTGGGGTTGATAGCTTTCATCAAGCGTTTAGAAAATTGATTTTTCCCCAAGTAAACACATTCGAAATACCTACCAAGGAAGTGAGGTTCCTTCTTGTAAGGGTTGACTTCTTTATAATGGTACGGGACACCCTTCTCTTCCAGCGCAATCCAGGAACGTTGAACATAGGGGCAGAACTGCGGTGACGTTGCAGCTGTGGAATTAGCCTATCTTATCTATGAAATCAACGTGGAAATGGCGAACCCAGCCACCATAGAAAATCAGATCCTGAGGTGCTTCATGTTTCGCAACAGTGGCTGCAGCTGCAGCCGTAGCATGCGGAAAAATCTGTGCATCTGGAATACTCATTGTCGTGAGTGTTTGGAGGAAAGGTGCGTGCGTAGGAACTGAAGAAGAAATGGTACCATTTTAAATCACGATATCGCAACTCTCTCAAGCATCTATGAATAAGCAATCCGCTCTCTCATAGGTGACATTCCAAACAAAGCTGAGCTGAATAAGGAATTCGCTATAACCAGTTACAAAGAAGACAGGGGAGCTCGGCATCTATATTTGAGTTGGCGTTACAATCTAGTCGTACGAAGTAAATTAATTTTGGGTCAACAGTCAACGAATGTGGAGATGCACGTTCCAAATGAGGAACGTTCGAATATGATTAAAAGTCCGTACTAGTTAAGAGTCCGCCAGAAATGGTTTAAAAGTAGGCGATAGGGACCGACCCGGAGTGAGGTAGAGGCAAGAGATCTTTTAGAATAGCGTCCAAAGAATTTCGAAAGATCCAACAGAATGTGATTGAGGTTCCGCAGGTGAGGTGGGGTCGGCTTTGTGTTCTAGAAAAGCGATAGAAAGTGCACGAATTCGTCCAATATCGACCAGGATATAGTCAGGGAAATACAAGAGTAAGAATAGCCACTACGTATCAGTCGTCTATGCGTTCAAGCCGTGCGTTCCAAGCGTCACTATCGTCTGGATATGAGCTGGGTTCAATGAAAAAGTTGCGCCTTGGAAAGTCTTTCGCCACAACCACGACCTGTGCTTCGCTGGACAATCCGACTTCGGAAGCGTGTCGTCGATATGCATTGCGCCTGGATAACTCGACAAGCATCTGCCAGCGTGCATACCAATTAGTTAGCCATTGCGGTTTAGAGTTATTCACGGCAGGTGTCTTGACGCTATTGGTGACGATCGGAAGCCAGCTTATTTTACCCAGATCGTATTGCAAGTCAGGAATAGACGGGAAAACGGCCGACGAAGTGCGATCACATCTGTTTTCCTTATTATTTTTCGTGGCAAAGGAATCGGATAGGCGGGGCAGATCCGTTTCACTCTCACTTTCGACGAGCGTTGCGTCCGAGTCATCATTGGAACCAATCGAAGCCGACGTCTCCGCATCGACGTCCGAATCATCGTCGTTGTCGGAGTGCTCATCGTCGAATGGGGATTGAAAGTCCGTAAGGCGTTTTTCTGTAGCCATATGAAGATCATACATCCAAACGGTCTTGCTCATGGTCCACGTCGGCAAGCCGATAAAGCAACGATCAATGTGCACACAAAAAGGGTCGTGAATCGCTGAAATATCCCCACGACGAGGGTGAATTGTCAAAGGGGGTAAGGTTTGGTTTGACGTAGTGGTTGAAGGTACTAGAAAACATTAAATGGTAGGGAAAAACCCAAATCATGTTGAAGTTACCTTCATAAATAGACTCGCGTTGGAAATTTCGAGAGCCATTCCATTCTTGTTCTCTCATAGACCAAAACCACTTCACATGCTGAATAGCTACCCTCGAATAACCGTGCTCTGGATAGTTGTGACGCTCCAATTTCTTGCTGGGTTTGTTAGGTGAAAAAGGAGACAGCAGAGACGGGAAACAAGAATATTTATGACGAGGTGGTGGTGATGGAGGGGGTGAAGGAGGTGTTGGTGTTGGTTGTTTATTACGGCGGGGTGAAGGGGTCGTTACAAATGGAAATGATAATCGTGATACAGATGGCGGTGACTTCTTGGGCGATTTAGGAGGTACTGCCTGAGACCTCTCGAAATCAGGTTGATTTCTGTCAGAACTTGCTCTGCTCAGAGGACTTGACGCGATGGACGAAGAGTGAACGTCGTCCAGGGCGTTCCCGTTGAGCTCCTTCACGGCGTTGCCGACCATGTCTGACCTGGCTTGAGGAGGGGTTTTGATTGAAGACAGACGCAACTCTGGAATCCCAACGTTTTGAAATAAGGTGTGGGACCACTGAATTGCTTCTGAATCAGGCATCGAATCAGATGGTGATAACATGGTCCGGTTGAAACCCAGGCGACTTGAAGGACGTGAGGGGTTACCGTCTTCGGTGCTTCTATTCGAGCTCGAAGATTTGGGGATGTCAACGCCCTGTCCAGAAATCAAGTAATTGATTTCCTGCAAGTTGTCTGAGTCCATGGTTGCACCAGAAGAGGCCCAGGAAGGAGTCCCCAAGTAGCCGCGGTTAGGGGAATGACAGGAGAATGAGCCGCTACCTGACTCTGTATGCTAGAGATATTCGTTTTAGATGAAAATGAGCATACCGTCGAAAAAGTATACCGGTGGGAGGATGATTATGGGAGAGCGCAACCAGGGCGAGCCTGTTGTCTCGGGACAAAAGTAGTGGGGGGACGACCAAAAAGCCCCTGCTAAACAAGAGTCGAAACATAAACTACTCACGTGATCAGTCTTATGGGCATAGCACCAATCTTATCATCAGATCTTGTCATTCTTAGCTTTTTATTCTTGCGTGACAAGCTCGCAAACTAGCGAAAGAGAATTCGAAGGAAGCCGTCAAAAGCTACAAAACCGAAAAGAAAAAATCAGGGTAACACAAGAATTGTATTGTAATCCCGCGTCTCTGTGTCTTCAGAGCTCAGCTGTCCATCTTCGTTGTCCAAGCTGACCACGCCATGCCGTGAGTCCCCTCTAACATCAACAACTTTGACAATATCCCCGCTGGAGGCGTCGTTCGGCATCCCAGATTCCCCTGAGTTCTGGGAAAGAGGGATTGCTTTCCGCCTATCTATGACCTTGATCCGAGGGACTTTCACATAACCACATTCAATAGGTATCATCCTCCACACCAGCTTTTCTTCGGATCCAGGAAGAAGGACTGGCACACGACTACTGCGTAGACCAGAAACAACGAACGAATCCAAAGAATCCGGCTCCAAATGCACCGTGATATTGGCCGAGCGCGTTGGGTGATAGTTCCGGATAGTGAGTGTCAGGGTAATTGGAATGTGCAAGTTGGCTTGGGGTGGTACGTCGAGTAAGGCTACAAGGGTATCTAGCGGAGGCCGTAGCATTGGTAATGGGAAGTAACTGATCGTTTTAGAGCCGAATTCGCCGTTGCGAAGTACCCTAAAATAATCTATTAACTCCAGTCATTCTCCCAACTTAAGCAATTTCTTACCGGCGCCAGGAAACCACGTATTGTCCAGGACCCTCAATGCCTTCTTGTGGAGCGTCGTGCTGTTCCAACGCGAAACTAATCCGACAATTAGCAGAGAACTCATCCCCGGCGATGTATTCTTGAAAATGACAAAAAACCATCAGAATGGACGCATGACATAGCATATAACAGATATCACCTGTAGGAAATTCCCCATCCCCGTCGTCAGTAGAGTCGGTGGACGAATCTATAACTTTTGCGTGAGGAGTATCCTGGGTATTTCAGATTTAGCTAAAGCAGTCACAACATGGAAAAAAATTCTTACTTCTCGTTGGAGCGTCACACTTTCGATGCTTAGACTAGAAGGACCTTCAGACGTCATCGTTGCAGTTAGTAGCACTTCGCCGCCATGCCGAGTATCCCAAAATGATTTGTCGAATGTGTCAAGGTCGGCTAAGCCTGGCCATGGCGTAGTATCACGCCTATACACGACATCATACGCAACTCTGAGGGCATTCACAGTCGGCACGGTGAGTAACTTCAGGTGTTCCATCATATCATTGGCAGAGTCTTTAGTATCAGTGTCATCTTCGTCGTCTTCACCTTCCTCCTCTTCTTCTTCAGCGGCATGTGATACCTTCGTCCTTGTTTGCAGAGATATATCAATCATCCTGTCTCCTCCTGCACCCGTGTTAAATAAGTGGATTGTCTTGCTGATACTAACCCCTGGAGCAAGGACACCCAGGTGGATCCCTTTTATGAGGCTGGATGAACGTTCGCCATCCACTACAATCCAATTAACTATGATAAAGATAGTCAATCGACCTAATTTTCAAAACAATTTTTTGTCCATATTATGAACGTACCAGCGTCGTCAATTTCCGTCGGTTGAAGAAGAACATTGACTACTACGTCAAGGTCTCTACTGTCAATGTTTGTGACTTCGATGTCTATTGGGTAATCTTCATCGAGATATGCAGGTGCATGATGATGGAATGCCATCCTCAAATGGTGTACCATATGCTTAACCCTATGAGGAACATATGAGCCTTAGCCTGTTTGAGAGGCTAAAATAAGGACAGCGTACAAGGTCGAATGACAATCCGTTCTATGAACGGGAACGAACCGCAAAGGTGACACTGAACTTAACCATTTTTGTGCCAAAGGTGACGGCGATCGGCTTTTCCGTGGACCAACGGGGACATCTACTTTCCAGCCATTTTCTTGGATTGTCAGGACAAGAGATGTGACCTATCATCGAATCAATACAGGAGCAGTTAGCAGAATGCTGTAGAAACATAATTACCTTTAAGACGGTGGGCACTTCAGATGACATCGTGCCGGTGAAGACAATAGAACCTCCGGGCTGCCAACGAAGATTTCCTCTGACTGCTTCTCGATCACTGACTGAAGGATCGATGTTCCCAAGTTTTACGATTCCAACTTCGTCCTCTACCTCTAGATTTTCGTGCTCCACGACAATGGGTGAAACGTCGTCCGAAAAATGGATAGTAGCATGAGAGAAAGGGATCGATGAAATAGTGATAGAGCTTGGCGCAGTTAAAGTTATTTGAAAAGCAGCTTGCTCGCCGACTTTGACTTCAGGGGACCAAAACACAACATCTGAATCAACTGGAAGATGGTTGGTCAGAAATGGGGAGGAAAAAGAGAGACAAGATATGACGGCTTACGCACATATTGGTCGAGCCTCCGCAAGATCAACAACCAAAGTTTGGCCGGGTTCAGAAGGAACAGTACTCTTTGAACAATTTTTAGGCAGACAAGATAGCGACTAGATAAAAGTGAACGAACTTTCAGCAAGGTTATAAGATCCTCTTCCAATGAGCTCGCTTCGTCAGGATCTACGGCATCTAAAACACAATAAGAAAAATTTCTATTCGAGAAAAAAAATCAGATTTACCATGACCGAGCATTTCCACTAATAGCCTGATACCAAGTTCTACATCGGCTAGTTGCTGTGCACATGCATACCACGTTGCAAGGAGTGGTCGGAGCATTGCAGTCCATTTCTCTCTTCGATATGTCTTGGCTATGCGTTCAAAGAATCTAGTGAAGCTTGAGTAAATAAAGTAAATTCCTTGTCAGATGGTACCAACCGAACTGCCATATCAAATTTGCCAGCCTCGTAGTAAGTTTGGGCGATTCTATATGCTATCCACAAAGTTAAACGCCCTTGCCCTTGGGCGGAGGATGGAGAGTGTTTCTTGAATAACTCGTAAGCTTTTGTGTAGAGCTGCAGAATATTCAGTTCCAAAAGAAAAATATACAAAACTTGGGATAAAAGACCTCATTAATTATGACGAGATGCTCCACTTTCTTCTCGTTGGTGAACCCAGGAGAAAGAGCAACGGGCTTGTCGCTGAGCTAAATATAAAGTAAATCGAGGGTCATGTAATGAAAAAACTATCGATACATACTTCTGCATCAGCGATAGCCAAAAATCTTTCTCTCCGCATTTCGGTGCAACGTGCAGCAATGTAGTAGTAGAATCCAGGATGTTGAAGAGCATGGCTTGGATTGATTCCAAGAGACCGCATTGCATCATACTCAATAGTACTGCGTGAAGGTTGTTGAGATGATGTATTAGAAGGGACAGGAGCAGGCCTATGCACAGGTAGCACAAGGTTGGACCGCGTTCCCTGCTCAAGGAGTTCAGCAAGGACACGATGCCTACGCATAGTCAATATCTCGATATCAGGTAGAAGCAAGAAACTAACTGTCGTGCTATCCAACTCCAAAATTCAAACGTCTCTTCACCTATTCCCCATCCTCGAGAGAAGTCTCCAAACACCCGTATGTGGGTGTTGTGATGCGATAATGCCAACGCATGCTCGTTATTGTAAAGGTATAATTTCACTATCTGATAGATGAAATCCATGACTGTTGAAGAAAGAAAGCCCCAGAAGATCACGTACCTTGATGTTAATACAGTCGGCGAGTACTTTGGCCTCAGCCCACCTCTTCGTGCGCGGTGGTAGTATTGCAGTGGAGCCGAACATGATAGTCAACATCCCGTACGCATCTTGATAGTGTCTACACATCGACACAGATCAGATCCAGGTTTGGTTTGTCAAAGGCATACGTACTTTAATGCAACTTCGTCTTCGCTACGGAATTCGGCAAAACAAGCCATTTTGTATTCATAACGAACAGTCCATCCCTCTGGCCGTAGGGGACGGGCAATGTTTAGTCCCGCGACCGTTCCAGGATTAGGGTATGAAGAAACAGACTGAGAATGTCGATTCCGTTTTCGGCGAACGCGTTTCGAATGTGCGGTGTAGTATTCGACGGCTGGTTCATACAAAGCTTGTTGCAAGCTAGTGGAAATTGTTGGACATAGAAGTTATGAGATAATAGCTGATATATACCTTCTGACAAACTCATTTAATTCCGATACACTGACAGGGCTGAGAACAAAAAGTGCTGCCCGAGAGTCCAGCCCACTCTGCCTTCTGATGAAAGTCAGTCTATTATCCAGTGACGGGTCGTCTTATCCCAAACAAACTTTAACGATAGTCGTGAGATAAAGGCTGACGCTCACCTAGCATTTTCCGACTCGCCATAAGGACAACTGTAAGCTTTATACCACGTTCATTGGTGAATTTCTTCCTCTGCGCAATATCGGCAGCTAACTCTGTATCTCTTCTTCGTTCTTCTATTTCCCTTTCACGCTCCTGGTCCGGATTTGGGAAGTCTAGTGGTGTCCTCGTAGCGGCTGGTGGATGTTCGTATATACGCATGAAAAGAACAAATACAGAGGGTATAAGTGAGGTGTGTTTCCTGATCCATATCGGAGCTATTAACCCGTCAGGATGAAGAGGCGATGTAGGAGTGAGAGGCGACAGCGGAGAGTGAGCAGAGGAATATTGTGGATCATCTGGCGGGACTAATTTGCGAGGAGGAAACTTGACGTCTCTATCAACGAGAATTACTTGAAAAGACTTGTTCTTCTCCGGTTGCCAAATTGCGACTTTACGTTGTGCTAGAAGTGCATCGCGAAGACGGAGCGCAAGGACTTGAAATGCATCCTGAGGTTTCTGCATAGGAGTAGGTGTAGTAGGAGACGCTGGCGTTGGTCCATTTGCAGGTGGATCAAGGCCTGCAACAAACATCACAGGCGCTAGTTGCGCTAGGAGTTCTGGAGGATATGAGTTCATGGCAAGCGCGTAGAAATACGTTGAAATCGTAAACTGAAAGATTTGAAGGTCGATAGAAAAGTGTAATTGAGAACCGCGGTTAATTCAGGCTAAAATGGGTGGTATAATGTATAGGTCTTTCGAAGGTTTTCCACCATGCCGTCAGCGAGCCACGAAATCCAGATTTATGGGTAGGTCAAAGAGGGCACAAGTTCAACCGTCAACGCGCTCGGAATAAGTCTCCATATTAGGAAGATCTCATTGCATAAGCACGCTTCGATAAGATAAGATGACCAGATGCAGACTACCGACCGATTCAAATTGCAGACTTTAGGTTGGGTCCGACCTGTCCCATATTCGTATATGTACGCGGTTTTTCGAAGGGGGTTCAATCTTCTTTGATATCTATCTAGCAGCGCAGACAAGTACTGAAGACTTAGCGTTTTTCTAGCAAGTTATGGATGTCCCGTACGCCGCCATCTTTAATTCGCAGTACTCCATACTTGAAAACACTGCTACCTAGGGATTCGTTACAACATCGTACTAGTAATAAGTGCTCACAAACCTTGATAGCTACAATTTCAGTCGGACTACTACTAATTAGTTGAGAATCCTTCCACGATATTAGAGCGTACCCTGTCTTTGACATGTATGATGAGAAATGAATTTATCATATGTGCAATTAGGTTTTGAATATATTTCATGAGCTATTTCTGACCAAATGCCTGAGATGGTGTAAGTCCCAGTTAAAAGTTGGCGCTCGTTGCCCAGCGCGGCATGATTCGGCATCAGCGGCTCCGAAGCTCAGTTTCCAAGCAAGGACAAGCAAACAACCCCTCTAATTGGAAATCATGTGTGCGTGATCTCTGACTTGAACCTCCACATCTCTGCTGCTTTCTATTTTCTAGTCGTCTTTTCTTACAACATGGCTCTCATTGAGGTATGGTTTTCCCACTGACTGTATTATCTACGCCGTCTTGTAAGCTGAATTTTCATGCAGATCATAGCTAATGACCGACTTGGCCGCAAAGGTTCGTACCATCATCTGTCCCAGTAGATCTCAAAGATTCTGACCTCTTGGGACCTTCTTTATTGCCTTGGGATGATTAGTCCGCGTCAAATGCAGTCCTGATGATACCGTTGGAGATCTCAAGAAACTCATCGCCGCCCAGACTGGCACTAACGCTTCCAAGATCCAGCTCAAGAAATGGTTCGTGTCACTCACTTCCACCTATCCAATTTTTTATGTGACAATAAGTCTTGACTGATTCTTTTTCGAATAATTAGGTACACGATCTATAAGGATCACATCACTTTGGCTGACTACGAGATTCATGATGGAATGAGTCTTGAAATGTACTGAACGATATTGTGGATATCTTCTCCTGGACATGATGTACGTCATGGAGACGACGGCTTCCAGGCTTTCTTTGGCAACCCCCCCTTATTAATCCTCTCGGCCGACCTACAAAGTGGTACTCGAAACAACAGTGTATATTATAGGATGTAATTGATCCCTTTCAGTTATGGTATGTGATCTGCATTGGAGTATAAGTGCACAGCAAGGTCAGATGAGTAGTGCAACCAAGTATATCTCAAGGAAATTTAAGCTGAATGCACCTCTTTCTGGTATCGTCTAGCGGTCTAGTGGATGTAAGATACACTATTTTTACAAGGATATTTAAAGTTTTCTTGACCTGGACTGTAGTCTGTCAATAAATAAGGCGCTTCCTGAGCCCATACCGCATGCAAGCTAAACCCTTCAGGTTGCGCTTGAAAATTTGGTCACGTCTTTGGAAGCAAAGGGAGGATATTCATGTAAATTAATATAGTGAGGGACATTTGAAGATTGAGCCACATAAGGAAATGTTTGAATCTAATTGTGTGGATGTGAAAATAAGGTTGTAAATCTCCGTAGGGATCGTTAGTATGAGGCTGTTTCTAATCTGCTGGAGTGTCGTCGGTCATTGTGTATTTCGTTGTTGAGCCCAAAGGTTTTCTGAAGAAGCAGTGAGGAACTGTGGACTTGTTCAAAATCCCCGATTCCAGAAGACCGAATTGGGAATACATTCTCACGATTATACTTACAGGTTGCGCGGTTTCATCGTCACTAGCTTTTCACGACGACCATCTGCCAACGATTCATATATTCATCTTTATTCTTGCATTATGAGCGATCTTCTAGGCGGTGACTTTTCCTCTTCTTTCGCGAGCAATAACAACGACGAAATAGACTTCGACCGCGCCGCCTCGGCTTTCCCTGACATCTCCCTTGACGGCACAGGCGATATTCCAAGCATACCAATTGCTGTAGGGGGCTCAAGCAACGGCTTTTCTTTCGATGACTTCGAAGATCCTCTTTCTCAGCAAACTTCCTCGGCAGTGAGGGTCACCGGCGATGACGAAATTGACAAATTCGAGAGCGAATTTCCGGACATTGAAGTGCCTTCTCAGGTGAGTTAGGGTTAATGATTCCTGTGCTCGGGCAATTGTCTTTTGGCGGTATGGGTCTCTGAAAGAGATTGGTACCTTCATACTGCGCCATTACTTCTACTTGTTGAATATAGTTGCTAACGTGCATTCATCACAGCAATATACTTCACCACCTCCTCAACAGTCATACGGTGCCCCGGCTACTTTCGCCCCTCAGCCTCAACCATCTGCATTCTCATCCACTCCCATTCTGACGCAAACCATTGAAGACGAGCCACAGGTGATCAGGTAAGCTTCCCTAGTTGCTTCCCTAGTCTTAAATCATCGATATATTTGACGTGTCAGGGACTGGCGCGAAAAGCAGCAAGAAGAGATCAGGGCGCGCGACGAGGCATCCAAAATCCGTCGAGAGGAGACTATCGACAAGGCTGAGAAGGCAATTGAGGAGTTCTACGAGAACTACGGACAAAAGAAGGAGAGAAGCATTCGGGATAACAAGTCAGTTACATGTATCGGTGTGGCTTTTCAAGTCGGCTAATGTCATTTCTAGGAACTCGGAATCAGAATACCTTGAGGAACTTCAGGCCTCCCTCTCAGCCGGAACCACCTGGGACCGCATTTGCAACCTGATAGAACTCCAGAACTCCCAAAGCAAAACTATCGCCCGTACAGGCCCAAACACTACAGACCTTTCGAGATTCAAGGAAGTGTTGCTGAGATTGAAACGAGAGGGAGATGCAGCACCTGGCGCCGCTGGATACTAAATTGCATGCATATAATTTACCTTTTTGTTCCTTGGCAGCTGATGATCGGCTTCCTTATATTACCCTCAAAATGCTAGCATCGTTTTATTTGGATATAAAAACTCGGCCCATAAGATCTGTGAGAAGTGCTAATAACATGGTATATTGGCGTAAGTAAAATAGCTTAGGATATAAGATTATGATGAATAGTTGTAGATCATCATCACATCTTTGCTTTCAGCGCATCCGAAGCCCCTGTCTCTACTGAAGCTGGCTGTGCAGCTGTTCCCTGCTGTTCGGTTTGAATACTTTCAACTCCTTGAGTGATATGTTTTTCAATGAAAGCTACGATCTCATTCACTAATCGTTCTTGCACGCCATTTGGTTCATTCTGCAGTTCATGATAACCACCCTTGAGGAACGGATCAGTCTAACAAACTCGTTGAATGGTAAAAGAAACCGTACATCAAAGAGCGATAATTCCTTTTTTGTATCGGTCGGAAGTTTATCGTAAAATGCCTGCGAGGCTTTGTATGATGTTACCTTGTCCTCCGTCCCATGGATAATCAACACCTGCTCCCATGAAGTTAACAGGTAGTCTGAATATGTCCTGCAGTGGAGATTACCGGAATGTTCTTCGCCCACTTGGAATGGCGGCTCCGCAATAATTCTTCGCCCTAAATGTTTTGAGAACCTCCCAACTGCTGACGCGTCAGAAACGGCAAACCTTGGATAGCATGTCGCTAAGATTCTTAAGAGATCCTTGTGCCTTTACAAGAGGGTCTTTGAGGTATGCCGCATTAACTTCTGGATCGTGAGACAAGTCCTATATGGGACATCTAGATGAGCAACAAAACGGAGTCAATTATCAACAGAACATTCAGCACACCTCTTCTTTAACAGGGGCAGGGACGAGGGTAGTGGGAAGGACAGCGCTGAGTTTGCCGCCTATCCATTTTGCAACCTTCGGTGCAGGTGAAGTTTGGAGAATGAGTGGGCTTGTAGCAATGATTCCAGCGAGAGTGGACATGTGAGGGTCGTTGTTTCCTTGTGTCCCAAATCCTAGGACCTCTCCACCACCCTGCAATACCGCATTCGTCAACGGACATTGTTATGAAGAACGTTGGGCGGAATACCATACCATTGAGTGACCCATCAAAAATATAGGCGTATTCTCAAAGGTCTTCCTAGTATGCCCAATAGCCCAATCAATATCCGACATCTGCTCTTTCCAAGATGTCTTGCCATAAGAGCTGTTCTTGCTCTTCTTTCCTGTCGTATCTTGGGCCGTCAACCCAAACCCGCGTTGATCAAAGGAAAACACTGCAACACCCCGCGCAGCTAAGAGAGGGTGGAAATGTGTGTATCGTCCTATGTGTTCTGCGAAGCCATGAACGAATACAAGAGCAGCTTTCAAAGGAACGTCCGTGGGCGTATATGTACGCGTGTAGAACTGCGTGTTGTTGGCCCCTGTAATCCAGGCTTCAGTGGATGATTGCTGCGCCATTGAAGACGATATATGACGAGACAGTTCAGTTTTTGACGACAAGCCAAAGGGTTTACGGGCGCTGTAGTTGAGGGTTGGAAGAGTACCTCTCCAGAAACAATTCATGCCAAATGCGGGGAATTACAGGAAACTATTTCAGGCATGTTGCCAAACCAGGTAGGCTGATTGCCGAGTGCGCTTTCAGAACGAGTGCGTTTAGAAAGCGAATGCGAAGGAATGTAATGTACATATTTGGTTCCTATAACTATACACATGTGGAAGTACATATTTATCCGGGAAACAACGATATCACAATGTCCCCCCTCAAAAAAAAAAGAAGCAAAGGCAAAACCGACACTACTACATAGGATATCAACATATTTATACAATCGGATATTACTAACCTGGATCCCAGTGTTAAAACTTGGGATATCATCCATAGGGCTATTATGCCACTCTCTATGTTGGAAATATATTGACGCTACCCACCCTCTCATTGCTCGATATCAGGATTTGCGATGAGTATACCGCCCCTTTTCAGCGCTTCAATGCGTGCTGAGAATTGCATGTATCGGACCTCTCTGGAATCAAGTTCCACGTATTTAATTTTCGATGTTGGATCGGGATAGACCTTGGACATCTGCATCTCCAAGAAATCCAGTATGGGTGAAATATCGGCGATGTCGTTGAAGTAGAGTCTCTCCATGGATTGCCCCACTTCTCCGTCTTTCATTTTGGAGAGGAACTGGGGCGATAAAGTATAGCGACGGGGTAGTCTGAGGCTCTTTAAAGACGGCGTAGCTTCGATGATAATTTCGCCATCAAGAACGGGGCTACTCCTTATTGGCCCGTAAGCAAAGCTCTCGATTTTACAACCAAAGCGGAGTAATAATGCCTGGTAAGCGACTTTGGTGTTGAATAAACCTTCTACGTTTCCTGAGAGATTTAAAACACGCAAACGGGGAGCGTACAGCGGGAAATCGAGAGGTCGGAAGGATATCACTCGAACTATTGACAGAGACATGGTGTGGAGATTCGGAAGGTTCACGGTGTCGAAAGAACAAGATCCGCCACGGCAGACGATTATTGCATCGATTTCTTCTAAATTTTTGCATCTTTGTGCTACTTCCATGAATGTTTCCAGATACATATTGTTTCCAATTCGCAACGACTTGAGGTTCTCCCAAGGAAAAGCAATGAATTGAGGATCGATAATGGAATGTGAATTAAGGGTCACGTCAAGCTCAGTAAGTCGTGGGGATGATCCGAATGGGTTCAAAGAGTCTCTCTGATCTCTGTCGGTGCGAGAAGGGACAGTTAGGTCGGCACGTACTGTAAGGCAGACAATAGAGTCCATGGAGCCGGGAGGTAATCTGAAAAGTTCATTGAACGTATTTTCAAGAACCAGGAGTTTCAAATTCTGTAACCGGGGAAGAAATGGTACTATAGCGCTCTTGATGAACTGCGTTTCCCATTCCCCCAGTCCTTGCGTCAATTTAAGATTCAATGGGATCCCTTTGGCCTTTGTAAACCAATTACGAAGGACAACGAAAAGGGATTCAATTTGTCGTTGCCGTTTGAGGACACTCATAGAATGGCAGGAAAATAGTCTGACATTCACGGAGCTCCAAAGCTCCGGGGTAGACATTGCGAGTTCCCTCCACGCCTTGCATACAAGACAAAGAAGCACAGGAGACTGTTCACCCTGAGGAGGAAATAACACAAGTGGGGATCGTTGTGTATAGTTGAAGATGATCTGCATAAGTTCTGGAGGTAGGAGTTTCCATGGTGCAAGGGCAATCTTGTATCGGTTAATCTGCGCGAGTACCAAAGCACTTGTCTCGACTACTTGTTGCTTTCTTGGAGAACACTTTTCACGTAAAGCAAGTGCCCCAAGCATCCATAGTTCAGTTTCTCTAAGAGTGAGACGCGCTTTGGCCTCTGAATATTGGAAGGAGGATAAGACAGTGTTGCTATTGCCTATTTCAAGATCGAAGTCGTCGAATGGAATATGAATTCGTTCACAGTCGGAGGCTATGTACAACGGATAAGAGTATTATTCCATAAAATCAAGCAGAAACATACAGGGAAGAGGTTTAATTTCATGTAATAACATGGAGAGACTCGCCTCTCGTTGAGGGTCCTTGTGGTGAGAGTTGAAGATGAGTTGTTCGGATCAACTGGTTAGTGCACACTGCATAGAAAGATTAGATTAGATTGCACGTGCTTAGAAATCCAATGATGCTTCACCAGTTCCGCGCGCCGCAATAATTCGCAACCGGTTTACACGCTTCGTTCTCTACGTCCACGATATACATATTACCGCTTGGTGCGGCGAGCAGGCATATACCTACTTGGAAGGTTGGAAACGGGGAAGGCCACGGATACAAGATGCTGGGTATTTGGGCAACGCGATCTTGCTTGCCTTCGCCGGTATTTCCAAGTGTGCATGTACATTTGAAGATGGCCAACCTTCGGAATTACCACGCGTCCTCGTTAGGTGCATTGAGGGCTCGGAATGTAGCTTTTAAAGCACCGACGGTGTGCTCTGTCACTCTCCATGGCTGGTCGACACGAAGATTTAACTCGACACAGTCCGAAGCACCCTCTAGTACCCCGATTCCCAAACCAAAACGATCACTACTTTCAAGGTTTTTGCCCCCAAATACAGGCTCCAAGGAAGGCTCATCCTCATTTCGAAAAATTGTTTCTCTCGCAAAGCCCGAAAGCAAACCTCTATCTATCGCTATTGGACTGTTACTCGTTTCCTCGGCGGTTTCTATGAGTGTTCCCTTTACCATTGGCCGGCTAATTGACTTCTTCTCCTCAACAAATCCCGTGTGTATTGAACCTCTCACGCGCAAAAGTTGTCGCTGACATAAAAGCAGCAAATTCCTTTTGAACTTTCGGTATGGCAAGCGTCCGGAGCTATCTTCCTACTTTTCACCATCGGCGCAGTTGCAAATGCTTGTCGGGCTATGCTCATGAGGCTCTCAGGTACTGAAACATATTCATGAGTATATGCTTCAGGGTCTCAATATGATTTAGGGCAGAGGATTGTCGCACGCCTTCGCGAGCGAACGTACGCCGCGGCCCTCAGGCAGGAAGTGGAATTCGTTGAAAAGGGTGAGGGTGACGTCCTTAGTCGCTTGAGTGTAGATACAAGTATTGTCGGAGAAAGGTGCGTATATGTACTCCTAGAGAATTATATTTTGTGACGTGAGTTCGATTTATAACCAGTGTTACTCAGAATCTTTCTGACGGTCTTCGGGCAATCGTAATGTCTACTGTGGGACGTGAGTATATGCTATGCTACCTTTTCTTCGTTTAGCACTCATCCTTGGGTCAAGTTGGTGCCATGTTCTACGTGTCTCCCACTCTAACGATGTTGATGTTGGCCATTGTTCCTCCTGTCTCGCTGGGAGCCGTGCGTAAAAGAAAGTATATAGCGATGATATCAAGTTAACTGATCGGTCTTTTGCAGGTGTTCTATGGGCGTTATTTGAAAAAGCTGTCCAATAAAACACAGGAAGCCATGGGAGAAATGACAAAGGTAACTGCACACACAGCATTATGTATTGCTACAGGATTCATAATTATATCTGCAGGTCGCCACCGAATCCCTGTCTGCGTTACGCACAGTTCACTCTTTTAACGCTGTCCCCCAAGAAGAACAAAAATTCCACGAGAAGGTAACCAAGGTCTTGACGCTTGCCAGGCGCGAAGCTATTGCAAGCGGTATATTCTTTGGAAGTACAGGTTGGAGCGGTAACATCACAATTCTTGGGCTCCTTGGCTATGGTCAGTGTGCACATGTACAGTATAGACCTGTGGAAACGACTCAACGACACTCTAGGTGGAACCCTTGTTTCGCAAGGGGCCATATCTATTGGAGATCTTACAAGTCTATTACTATATACCGTCTACGTTGGGAGTGGTCTACAGATGCTTACGTGTGTATTCTTTTAATGAAAAGCATCATTACTAGCTGACGAATCGCAACAGCACCTTCTTCGTATGTAATATCTTCTATTTGAAGGACAATGATTTAAAAAAAATTATGTTGGAAGTCTTCTATCATGCGCGGCATTGGTGCTGGCCAACGTGTCTTCGAGGTTCTCGAAAGGAAACCTGCGATTCCTTACGCTAGCGGGGAGGATATCGTGAAGGATCAACTTGGGAGTATCAAATTTGAAAATGTTCATTTCGAATATCCTAGTCGAAAGGGTTCAAAGATTTTAAACGAGTTTAATTTGGAGTTGGCCGTCGGAGAGAGCGTTGCTATTGTGTATGTTTCCTTCTTTCTTCAACTTGAAAGTCTACGTCTAATGTGAACTTTTTTTTTTCAGTGGTGAAAGCGGTGGTGGAAAGTCGTCCATCCACTCTTTACTTCTTCGCTACTACGATCCTGTGCAAGGCAAGATTACATGTAACGGAAAAGGTAATTGAATTTCCCAAACGAGTCATCTGACCAAGTCTCATGTCTATCATCCCCAGATATTCGCGAATTTTCAGCCACTTCGTGGCGCTCGATTATTGGTGTCGTACCACAAGATCCGGTTTTATTCACGGGAACGATTGCATCAAATATTGCGTTCGGTAACCCAGATGCAACACGCGAAGAAATTGAACAAGCTGCAAGAGAAGCAAATTGCGAATTTGTTTGGGGTATGCCAAACGGGTTCGATACTGAAAGTAAGCGCCTCCAGTATGACCCGCTTTTGAGCGTTTTATTATTATTAACTATCAATAGTTGGTCGTCTGAGCTTAAGTGGTGGTCAACGCCAACGTTTAGCAATTGCTCGTGCATTGCTGAAGAAACCCGTTATTCTTGCCCTTGATGAGGCCACTAGTGCACTGGATGCCACTTCTGAGCGCAGAGTAAGTCATGAGACCACTTCATTTTATGCTCGCCTAAAGATTTGGTATCTAGGTCAATGATGCAATAGATAAGATTTTGCGCTCCCGTCAAACCACAGTACTTTTTGTTGCCCACCGATTATCAACCATTGCTCGGGCAGAAAGGATAGTCGTTCTTGAAGGTGGCCGCATCAGCGAATCGGGAACATACCAAGAGCTTGTAAGGACATATATGTTACTCCTACGATATGTGCACTTAAGTTGTGGTTCTAGGTTGGCAGAGAAAATTCACGATTCCGAGCATTGATGGCTGCTCAGCTCAATGCAGCTGCGGGCGAAAAAATGGATTCAATTTCATCAGAAGACCTCGAAGAAGAGGTCGAGGAACAGCCATCATCTGATTCTCCTCGGGAAGCACTGCGTTAAATCATGGTAACTGTGTAACACCATTTACTGTTTTCCCCACTCCACAAATATCTGTTTATAAGTTGCATCATTTATTTACATCTAAGTAGACATTATGGATACGGCACTTTAATTATACATGTAGACGTCACCCGGATGCCTCATGAGGAAGTGCAGGACACCGCGTGCTCGGGTGACATCATGCGATAATCATTTTATAAGGCATGAAGTCTGCTCCATTTTACTCATCACCGCTATGCAGGCTACGCCTAGCAGTACCGAGAGAACCGTTTCACCAGTTCAGGCTCGCGAAGATCGGGGTTTCGAGGCTGGAAGAGCTAGACAGTACCTCAATGACATCAAAGGACCACTTGGAGACTTGACTGTGAGGGCTCAGCGCTCATGACTTGTTTTCTTATATTGACTGAGTATTATTTCAGGCAGCTATTGATGCTCTGCAGAGTCAAACCTTGCAGATCGCCCTTTTAGGTGATCCTGGTACCAAGGAAGAAATATTAGAGTCAGTACCAAACAATTTGACCGTAGACACGAAAGTGAATTCGGAGCCAGTCTTCGTGAGCAAATGCGCAACCAGGATCAGAAACACAAAGAGGGTATCATTGAAATACAGGGTAAGGTGGATATATAGGTTTGGTACAATTGTATTCTGAGAACTTCTCCCAGGCATCCTCGACGATATGCTCGAAAACAAGGTCGTGGCGAATATGAGGAAACAGGGTCATTTTTGGATATCCCACAACTTCATTTCATCCGGCTTACCTTTACATATATAGTCGAGCAAGAGATTGCAGACCACATTGAAGGACTGGTGAAAGAGCAAGTCGCAGAATGCCTTAAGGTTCATATCCCGCAAGAGCTTCAAGACGAAATTGCGATGAGCAAACGGGAGCTCGACGAGCTCAATCTCCGACTCCATAACTCGTCAGTTAACCATTTTGAAATGGCGCTTCACTAATTCGTTACTCTTAGGGAGAGCCGCCGTGCCAATGGCAATCTACGCCATAACAAGCCTGAGGAATCGCTTGCTACTATGTATATGGCAGACGGGAAAGTCAGCAATGACTATCCGAAAGATTTGAAGACCCTTTTCGAGCTCGATGGTGTGTTTTCTTTTAATGCATGTCGGACTTCTGAAACAAATGTGCTTCTCAGAAAATGCGGTCAAGAAGATTATGAACGATTACGGGTTGCCTGAACCATCTGGGTCCAGGGACCACAATCTGAATAGGCTCATGCAATTTTGCGGAGTTCGATACCAACTGGTGGAAAGACGCCCTTCTGATTCTGCTTCTTCCCTGTAGACTGATCGTGCATTCGACGTTATTCCAGGTTCCTAGCAAAAAAGCTTAGATAGCCGTCTTTTGCGCGGAATTTTTAAAGGCCTTGTACACGCAGCATGGGCTACAAATATTATCTGAAGAATCGTATTTTTGTACCACCAGGTGACATAAACGCGTTGTCACGCTACTTTCTCTCCGGAGACTTTGAAGGGCGGTGTAATAAAGTTGTGAATGGACTCGAGGATACAAGGAAATAATTAAATGGTTTCAAGACGACCAATGCTGACGCTGCAAAGACTTGCGTCTACTGGGAAATATCATACCACACACGTCATGTAGATAGTCCCAAAGAACACACTAATTATGTCGTCTTCGAGGAAGTAGCAGTCTCCTGTAAGCCAAAGGCGCCCCTCAAACATTTGGGTTTTTCTTTGAGGTGGTGCATTACAATACTTGTGAGTAGCATGTTTTCTTGTCGGAAAGAATTGCCGACAGAAAACGAGGAGTATGTAACCCTGCAAGAACGGAATCAAGTCACACTCAGTCGTTCTAAGAACTAGCTCACCTTTGATCTCCTGTCAGCAGACTGGCGTCGCGCATACCCTGCTTCAGGATAGCAAACATATACAAAAATCCTCGAAAACACCTCTGCTTTCCATTTCTCAAGCAAGAAATCGGAATAGACGTTCAATATACACTTCGCTTGATAAAAGTAGAGTTAGTTGCTGTTTGTTGCCAACTAGATAGAGATTCAGAGAGAAGATTTTGTCAAAAATGACAAATCATGATAGAGCGCACAAAGCCTCCATTCAACCTGATACCGTATGTCCAGTAATGATACAAAAGATATACATCATAGACCAAGCCGCTTTAGTAAACTACTTACTTGGAATTTCTCACTTCAATGAAATTTGTGCATAATCTGTGAGGATTTGCCCAAAGAAATTGACCGACATTGCATGCGGATGCAATGACCTATTTCCTCTCTCCATCAATATACTGAGAAGAGCGTGACGAGAGGTGATAATAGAAATCGACCGTAGAGCGTGAACCAAGTCAGTAGCAATGCGTAAATTGGAGTTGAACGACGCGCTCCAGCACGCTTTTGTCACGCGTAACTGGGTGACATGTGGCAACGCGCGGCTGCCTAATTAGGCTTCTGACAAAGACACTTGAAAGGTTCCAATTTTCGAAGGGCAACCTTCCGACTCTCTTGCTCCACTTACTCCCTAGATCTTCAACAATGTATCGTAAGATGCCCAAAGAATGTTATGGGCGTCTAACTAGCTTACACGCACATGGCAGCTCTTGTTATACAAGCTAACATCCTTCGATAGCTCAGCTGGAAGAGCGTGAGACTGTAAAGGCTTACGTAAGCATATCTCAAGGCCGCTGGTTCGATCCCGGCTCGAAGGATTGTTTTTAACTTTTGTACTTTTTTGTAGTTTTTTTTTATCATTCAGTGAAACAAGTGGTTTTTATCGGATTGCTCATGTCATCATTTGTAAAGCAAAATGTCATTTCTGCTACTAGGACGGCACCATGCTTTTGAAGTATGTCTATAGATACGTATATCATAAGTTTCCCTTCTGTACTTCTTCACGGGGAAAACCAATTTGCTCCTCTGCCCAGTCACGAATCAAAACACCAGCTATGGCAGTGACAGGTGGAAGTCTGAAAGGAGGTTCATCCTTTGCTTGTCCAGGTTCTTCCGTCTCTTCCTTAGGTTTTGAAGCAGTATCAGCCGATTCGGAAAACGCTTGAGCTGCTGCTTTTTCGTCGGCTCCAGTGTTACTGCGACCTTCTGTGATTTCCCTCACTTTATTCCAATCCGATTTGCGGAAGTGGGTCCCTCTACCGTGGTTGAGTACAGCAAGAACTTCATCACGTGTAAACCATCGTGCATCTGCATACTGTAGTTAATCTTCTCGATGAGTATGGCCTTGAGAAATTACGAACCGACGAGCTCGTTATCGAGGTCTGTTCGTATGGGCTTCGATGAATCTGCTCTGGCATAGAATCCAACCATGAGATTTGCGGGATATGGCTATTACACGGCATTAGTTCACGTATCTTGTTGTCATACATGTGAATCGACATACCCATGGCTGTCCAGAGTGATACTTAATATTCCAAACGTGTACACCTGCTTCCTCCCACATTTCTCGTGCAACGGCGTCTTCAAAGGACTCTCCAGGCTCAATGAATCCAGCGAGAGCAGAATAAAATTTGCCGGGGAACCTTCGCTATGTGGTTCAAGTTAATAAAGTGAGTGACTTTATTTGTGAGAACATACTCCTCTACCGAGCAGAATCTTATCCCCGGTCTCATCTATGGCAATCATTATGACTACCGAGTCGGTTCTAGGATGTGTGAAATTGTGCAGTCCCTTACTTTATCATAAGTCAGTGGGATATTCTCGTCGATCAGGTTGGGCCACTGACGCTGAGGGGCACGCTTTTTTGCCGGTGTTATCTGCCCAGGGAAGTAATGATGTGCAGTTGATCTTCCAACCACCCCACATGGAATATGTGGCCGCGCCACAACCCGGGCAAAACTACTCGGACCACATTAGACACCTGTAAGTGCATCACGATAATATAAACATTACCTTGTTGCGCTGGTTCCAGTCTACGAGACTCCTAGCAGATGCAAAGATCCCCGCAGTCACAATGTCAATATTTGACATGAGTGCTCTGGGTTCCGCCCAGCTTAATTGTTGTCCCTCTTGTCCAGGAGCCGTTGCTTTCAGAATTGCGTCTAATTGTTCCGGAGAATAACCCAGATCAACCACATCCGTCGAAAAGTAGAGAATTCCCTCAAGTTTCTTAATAGCCTCTTGTGGGTCCTTAAATTCCGAGGAAGGTAGGGCCGAAGCACCGTCCCCGGAGTGTTGTTCATGCAAACCGAGGAACACAACTCGTAAACCATGGTGTCGCATGGATTCAGTCGGAGAGTGATTGGAGTGTCCTTCCCCTACCTCTACTTCCTCAAACAAATCACCAGCATCTTTACCTTGGCCGAAGTATGGCTCGGGTCCCAGGAAAGCCTTTACATCCGATGTACTGAGATAAATCGGGGCAGGTTTCGAAGAGCCGTTCGGTCCTGATGACACGAGTGGCTGTCCTGCATTGAAGAGCAGCCATCGAGTTGAAGGAATGGCAACGACAGCATTGAGAAAAGACTGAGATGTACGAAGCCAAGAAAGACGATTTAGGGGAGATCCCCCATACATATTAATGTGCCTATAGAACGAGATTCATCAAAAACTCGGCGCACATTCGCGATTCAAAAAACGTACGTCTCTGGCATCCTGAGCGATCTAAGGACTAGTGAGCAAGAAAAAGGTATACGAGTGAGAAACGCAAAAGAAAGACCTAAAGATAAGCTTTTACATACAAAGTTTCCGTGATTGATAAGTCATGACCTCTGCCTATTCGTCATCTTTCCGTTGCGGACCGTTTTTGCTGACTGTGAGTAAGCCGGGGTTATATTTACCTGACTCTGGAACATGAGAAAAGAAAGGTCTCGAGAATGATTGCCCAGCGGCAGTTTCAGTCGGAGTTCGCCATAGCCCCTAAATTCAACTCTCGCTCCTCCAATCATGACTTTGTAAATTTCGTGGCTGGAACAATCAGATGCGGTTCATATTTTTGCCTCATGTTTGCCTCGCAGACCTACACTACTCCATTCTGTTACCGACGTTCCTTATGGAAAGTTAATCCCAAAATCCAGGAAAAGATTCTGACAAGAATACCCAAAGAAGTTAACCTTTCACAGGACATATCAGCAGGAAACTGGAATCAGGAACTTCGACCTTCATCTGCAGGTGCGTTGCATACATATATTGAAAGAAAGCATAAAATGCTCATTTCACAACAGTTATTCTATTCTAGTTAATCGTCGAGGTCGACTCCATCCGCTGGGCGTATCTTCCCTTAAATAGGCGGCATGCCGCCGACTCTCCAACTCGACGCCCTTGACCAACGAATTGGGTTCACCAATGCACTGTTACCCAATAATGAAATCAAGCAAGTTAAAGAAAGATTCCAAGCGAGAATGCGAGACGTCCTCAGAATAGATAAGCTCATAAGAAATGGGCACGGGACAGCACAGCACCTGGAGCATCGCTCACAACTTGTAGAAATTCTGACTCGATACCAAGTTGTACTCGCTCCTCACAAGAGGTTACCGGTTGAGATTCTCCAGCAAATATTCCGTTACGTTTGTCAAGGATACAACGACTCTTTCCCGAGATATCAGGATCCACCATTGCTCCTTTGTAGAGTCTGCTCGTCATGGAGGTTTGTTATCATCAATATGCCAGAGATCTGGAAATCCCTCCATTTTTTTACAGGACATCCATATTCACGGTCACAGAAGCTAGATATAGTCAGACTATGGTTTTCTCGAGCAGGGTCGTTGGACCTTTCTTTGACGCTCACTGATGAGGTCGAAGACACAGAACGCCATGGCGTAGATTTCTTGAAAGGCGTAATTGCACCATTCTCAAAACAATTCATATATCTCCACCTTGTATTACCGACGTATCAGATTCAAGGATTCTTCTCCTTGCCTCCTGGATCGCTGGATGCTCTCGAAGCCCTTCATGTGGTCAATCTGAAAGTAACAATGCCAAGTATACCTCAATGGACATCTTCGCTGACTCTGCCCAGTCTTCGCCGCCTTCGCCTCCATCTAAACCCCCTCTTGGATCCAAAAGTCTTCGTTATGCCCTGGCATCAACTGGAAATTTTTCAATGCGACTCCAATCTTCAGTTAGAAGATTGCCACCACCTCTTGTTAAACTGCCAGAAGCTTACGATGTTTCATGTACGCATTTACGGCATTAAGTATACGACTCCCTTTCCCTATGAGATACATCTTCCCCACCTTATCAATCTCTCCGTCTACCTCTGCGACAAAGAAAGCTATGACCTGTTTTTCCTTCCCTTAATCCTCCCGTACCTTCGTTCGCTCACTCTTTATCATTTTGATGGGCTCTCTTGGTCATCAGGGATGTACACCAACCTTCTGGATCGTTCCAAATGCAGTTTGGAGGAACTCTATCTCGGCACTGTTGACACCCACCCGGACCAAGTAATAAGGATTTTAGAATTGACACCTTTATTACGATCAATCACGTTTTCCCATAAAACAGACATTCCACCAGAGGTTTATGCAAGGATAGGTCGGGCAGAATTTGGGCAACACTTAGAACAACTTTTCCTCAAAGGAACAAGGCGGTTAGAGCCTATCCTCAACATGCTCGAAATGAGGCAGGTGTTGTCATGGGAGGATAATGAATCGCGGTCTGCAATATCTAAGCTAACGTTCATTGAAACATTCTGTTCGCAGGACGAAATCAAGACTCATTCACATCGAATTCAATCTCTGCAAAATAATGGTGTCATAATCAGCCTCCTGAATTCGCCGGAGGGATATTTTCTTCTATAAAGAGCGAAGCAAGCTTTTATATCTATGCAAGATGTGGTTGCATCATAGAGGCGGGGGACCACCGAAGGAACTTAACTTCTGGAATATATCCGAGAAGTCGCCTTCTAAGTCAACGCGAGAAGCTTGCTTTTCCTGAAACTCGCGTCAAAAATAATCCACAAGGAAATGGAAATACAAGCTACCTGTGGCGTCTTGTACCATACAGCGAGATAAGTCATCGAGCGCTGTGAACCATCCTTAAACCGATATGTCGCAACGACTTGTACTTGGATTTGATTGTAAGAGACTTGAACTGTCCGCATCGTAGTCAGTGGGAATAATTAAGCGGAGTGACTACAATTCTCACTTCCTAGTATCCTATAAGTAGTACATTTGAAAAAATTCATGGGCAATCACTTTGCAGCAATGATTAGCCTACCGGTGAATTATCTGTGCGCATGCTGCATACTCCCATGTAAACAGCCTTTCAAGCGCATTTCTTCCTTTCAAGGGTGTCGTCTGGGAGAAATTCAGGACAGCTTCTTCATGCAGAAACTTGGGCACCATGCCCACGTTCTTCGAATCTGCCATTTGATACATCTACGACACAACAGCAGATATCAAGTTTCAATAGAAGAACGCGGTGCATGCCATACTCACTTCCTGGACCCAAGATTTTGCTTTCTCGACATCTGTCGTCGATAATTGAGATGTTTGAAATGATGGCATTCGTAGTTCTAGTAGAGAGTAGTCTGCTGGGGATAGTTCCTCTGTCGGGTGTCGACCACCTCTTATACAAGCATGTCAACTGTGGAAACTCAAGCTCGTACTTCTTTTTTCCTTCCGTATAGCTCCTTTACTCTTAGAATGACTGAACTATAAACTATGACTCGCCGTTGAGAGGCGGCTGTAGCAATTTGTCCTTTCTCGAAAGCTTTGGAAACTGACGTTGACTACGTTCCGTCTAGAATTGTTGGTTTCGCGACGGAGATCCACTTTTTGGTTAACTGGATAAAAAGGTTACAGCTGTCACCGACCGGGTTACTGTATGATTCGAAAGGTCACATTCACACTGGATTCTGCTAAATTATTGTCCTGCATCTCTCGTTGAAACATTGTCTCTGCAAAGTAACGATGGCCAACACAATCTTGGCTCGTCAGGCGCCTCTGAGGATCATATTCTAGGAGTTGTCTGATGCAGTCCACAAGTGATTTTGGGGTATTCGATTGGAAATAAGAAGAAAAGGGCCTCGGGGTGAACTTAACGTGACACGAACATGAAGCAAGGGTCAGTACTGGGGAACCCACAAGTAGAGCAATAATAACACACCGAAGGAAATTCGAAGCCCACATTGCGAGCTAGTTGAACCCCCGCGGGCCATGCGCCTCCGTTAGTGGGACTTCCATGCAGGTCGAAGTACAGTCTATCTGAAGGATTCCCTAGAACTTGGCATATTTTCGTTATTTGATCAATCTGGTCCGTGCCGGGGAAGAAAGGAGTCAAGTTCAAAGTTTCAGCTGCAATAACGCCGAATGCCCACATATCGATTGCCTTCGTATAATGTGGATCGAAAAGGATTACTTCTGGTGCGCGATACCACCGAACCGCGACGTACTCTGTATAAGGGGCTGTGGTATTCGTCTCTTTGGCAAGACCAAAATCACAGAGTTTAGCCGTAAGAAAAATGTCCTTTTCTTTGAAGGTATTGGCAGGCAAGGCTTCCGGAGACACGGGTACAGGAGAATACTCGAAAAGGCCTTGAGTAGTGATGAGGACGTTCTCCGGTAAGATATCTCGGTGGAAGTAGTTATTCGAGTGCAGATGATGTAGTCCTAGGGCTATTTGATATAGAAGGGAAGAAACTAAGCCTCCAGCAAAATGACGGCCTTTACGAGCCTTGAAAAGATGGCATAAATTCCCTTCCTGTGCTCCCATCACTATATATAGGTTGCGGTCTTCAGGAGTGAAAAAGTAATCGTAAAGCGTAACAATGTTCGGATGAAGAGGAAGCAGACGGAGTACCTGCAAGCATAGCGTGAGTCAATGACTAGCGAGAATCGACGGAACGGTGCCAACCTCCAGTTCCTTCAACCTCGAGAGCTCAACATTATCCGGGAGCTTGATAACTTTCATTGCCACAATCTGATCATCGTCTCCCAGTCGACCCATTGGTGGCAAAGGTGGAGCATTTTCCTTAGCTCGAAGTGCGCTATCCCATTTGCAAAACCAAACATTGCTGCGAAAGGTGCTGTGAATACACTTGAGATATGTGAAACACCGCACAGATCCTATCGGTCGACTCGTTTGATGTTTGCTTGGTTATTAAAGACATTTTATATTACTGTACCTTCTGTCGGGGCCACTGTGCTCATGAGCAAGCCGTCTATAGCGTCAGATAGCTTCGGTATACCAATGATTTCGCAGCGTTTTCCTGAGAGGTGAATGTCGGGTGGTTGAAACATTGAAGCGGACTTCAAAGAAAGGGTGAGAAGTAAGAAGAGGAAGGCGTATGATAGCTCTTTAGGGATTCCAACGGAAAAAGTGGTGCCTTGGTTGAACTTGTTATGCAGTACAGCAATAATGCTGTGTTTCCCCTTCAATGCGCAATAACCTGAAGAAGTCAGCAATTAAGTAAAATATTGAATGCGAATACATACATGAAAAGATGTGAAAAAACCCTTCATGGACTTTTATAGATAGACTTTCGAGAGAATGAAATCATCGCTGTTTCTCTCTTTTCTCCTGAATTCTTCTTGAGAATTTGGTTGAAGATAGGAACACTGTATTTTTCTCGCCAAGTTCCAATATCACTAAATATCACGAACTCGCGCTGAAAATGGGAAGCATCTGAACAGAAAAATATGGCAAGGACTCAGGAGTAAATGGCGGGGTGCGAATTGTCTTGCATTGTTTTTGAGCGCAAGAGGGCGCGTCGCGTGATGGACTTCATTGTATCCATCGACTGCGTCTCTCGAGAGGTCAACCAGTCACATCACAACCTGGGGATTTTTCTTTTCCTTCTTTCCTTTCAGCTTGAACACAGGGTACAGGCGAAATACTCTTTAGCCTTCCCTCTCTTCAGAACATTTTTGACATCTTTTTGCGTGAATCTTTGTTGACTTGCGATCTCCAAGTCAGCACTGTCGATTAACCAAGAATCCAGTCTTTTCGTCCGCAAAGCGTATATAATCGAGCAATTTTGCCACGCCAAGTAAGAGCGACGCCATGAAGCATCTAGCAGCGCAAGAAGTCTGCAGCTTGGACCAAAGTCCCGTTATTGCGACAACCGAACCCTTCAGCTCCGACATTCAAAGCTTCCCGCCTTGTTTTTAACCAGTTCTTGAAAAACCGTGATATCTCAAGAAATAAAGCCACCTTCGCAACAACAATCATAAAGAAATGTCGTTCCTGTGGGATAGGTTGGAGGATAACGAGAAGTTTATGGCGCATGTCTCAGATGGAGTACTTTGGACCGAATTCAGAGGGTGAATTGTGGGCGGGTATACAGGTATGTGGCCCCAGAAATAAATTAACATTTTGGTCAACAAAATGACCGTTTCTGGATATGATGCAGTCCTCAGCAAGCTAATCTAGGGTTGTCGAAGGCTCTGCGCCTAGAGTCGTTTCGCTATTTGATCTTGGATGATTCTTTGTTCTTCCGGAGTGCTTCATTCGGAGGTCCATGTCCACAAAATTCATACTTCAAGAAAGTACTTCACACCTAGGACACTGTGCTGGATCCCACATGCTATGTCAGGATGACTTGCTAGGCTTTTTGAAGAAACTTGACTTTGCGCATGACGAGGAAATGCAACAAATGATAGCCTAGAACAACAACCAAAACACGACAGTGTTCGTCGAGTAACTGGACGTAGCGCAGGTGGCAAGAGTTTCTCTACAGGGCTTGATGATTGGCACCTAAATCTTGCTGCGACACTGCCGCTCGGGAACATTGACGAGGGATGCTTGCTGGCTGATGCTTGAAGTCACACAGGGAGGGGATTTTTGGAGTCAAGCACATTCACCCACTCGCGCTCGAGACATGTAACCTGAAAATAGTTACGTTCGTAAGAACGTACCATCAGCGCCATGAGAGCGAAAGAAAAGTTTTCACTGGCGTCGACTCACCCCTTTATTCCCGCCCCGTGACATGACACGTCGGGATGTCACGGCGTCGGGCCCGCCGCATTCGTCGGTGTGACTGTAACCGGTGTAATGACTCGCACTGCGGAGCATCGCTGCTGGTACGATATAAAAAGTTAAGCAGCAGTAGCTGCCAACACAACAGGTTTTCATCTGTTGTGATCGTCCCCTTCAACGACGTTTCAATCACTTCCCACAATATTTGCGAACTTGAAGATGGCGGCAACGTGAAGGGAGCATTGTGAGAATGCTGGAACCCGTATGTTCAATGACCATACAGCTTTTTCATCGGAAATACTACAAGTGACAAAGACGTACATGGTGCGGACGACCCGCATATCAATTTCAAGTAACTGTTCGAATACAGAGGTCTTGTTCCGCAATATCGGCCGCATTTCTTTAAGCCTGAACACGTCGTCGTCGATTGAGGCGGGGTTGCTGCAGAAAGTTGGAGTCGTACTCTTGAATTTGTAGCCTACTTCGAAGACACGCAGGAAATCGATGATTCCTGTTGGGGACTGGGAATCGTGCGTCGGACGCCCTTCATTCAGTATCTTCAAGCCGTCTTCCCTGTATTCCAATTTGATCAACCAAGTCGCTGTGTTGTCTATCGATTTGTAGTCCCCGACACTTGAAGGGAAACCTAGTTGGCATCGCTCTTGAAGATAATTCTTCTAGGTGTTAAGGCAAACTGTGGGAGACTTGCATGTTGAGGTCGAGGTTGATTTAGGAGGAAAGGTGTCGCTCAAAATTAGACTCAGATGGTTCGATGTATTGCCATCTCCGTATTCCCGACTTTTTCTACCCAGGGACGTTAAAATGAGGCGCTATATCAAAAGATATCACATATTTTGAATGGAAAACAATATTGAACCAAGCTGTGTCAAGAAGATCCAGAAATTATGTAAAGCACCGCGTTTTTTGAAGCCTTTGTTTGCTTTCGTCTTCCCCTCTCCTGCCAATCGACTATTTTGTTCACACCCTTTTACCAACTTTTACACCCTCAAATTGTTTCTTTCTCCGACGTGTCACCTGAATTTCAGGCAATAACTGGGACATAATTCGCCTCGACGACATTAGTTTCTCCTTCTGAATCTTTTCTCACTCATCCCCCCGTACCAGTTCACCAGAATATTTCTACAATGTCTGTTCTTGAGAGGGTCCATTTTCCGTCTATCCATTCCGTTCTGGAACCTGAAAGACAATTTATGGTGCCCATCCAAGGTAATACACGAAGCTCATTGTTCGCAGTTGGTACCTATGGAACTGACCATGAAAATGACGGCAGTTTTCCCGCAACCACTGGCATCGTCACCGTCTGACTCCATGGTGTGTATATGTCCTTTCACATTGACGCGTTGTATGGGTATTTAATGCAGCTTATATTTACATTATTGACGTTTATAGAGTACCACCGACCTTCAAGGTCCCATGGACACCACCGAAGAGGAGCAGCAGGCGATGGAACACGCAGACAACACGGTTGGACCTCATGACGAGCGAGTAAGTAGACCCAGATACACATAGTATGACCTTTCCTGAGCTCAGGACTCTTTGGCATAAACAGGTCAATACCACGCGCAATCTTCGAAGGCTTTCTACCATCGTCTTCGAGAGGATCAAGGTTAATGCAGTTCTATCCATGCAATTAACTTTACAAAGGCACTATTCTGACACCTATTGCTCTCGTTATCAGGATTTTCAGGACTCGAGGCTCTTCATGAGCATTCGCAAAGTTCTGGAATTTACGACCATCGAAGCTCTCATGCGAAAACGGCAACAGTGACCGACCTCCAAACAACGTATCCCTTCCATTCACACTTGTGAAGCGTCGCATGTGAAGACTGTCCCGTCAAAACCAGCTTCGTTCTATGTACATACAATTGAACGTGCACTAAACCAATGCTAATGTCCATGTCTCAATGTTGTTACATCTTCTTGACGCTTCTCGATGTATCATAGTCTATGCTTTGCTCTTTATCTACCATTTGCACTTATTCATTTCTACGTATGTTTTTATCTAAACACCAATTATTACTTCTCTCAATTTAAACTAGTAAAATAGATAATTACGCTCTTCCAATGACTCGAGCCGTTATTAGGTTACAAAAATTTCTGACTGTTGAACTGATGTATATGCAAGATTTTGCGCATTGTCATTTGCCAACAAACATTTACCTACAATTGGGTTTACTATGCGACATAGTTTAGCGACTAGTTATTATTGACCGTCCATAGAACCCAAAGAGGAATCGAAGAAAATTATCCACTAACACAAAGTATATGTTCTAGAGCAGGAAAGTTGAACCAATGTTACCGAATTTAATGTTAGAGAAGGTGACGTTGACGGAGGGACCTCCGGAGGTGTCGAGTCCACCAGGGCAGCTTCCAGCTCCAGGTCCATCGAGCCAGGTCATGCCGCCGGAGGGGTCGTCCCACAAGCTGAAGACCAACACCATGCCGCTGTCAAATGCGGTGCTCAATGGCTTCATTCCACCGGTCTCGTCGAACAAGTTCGAAGCGCCCATGATCTTCCTTTGAGCGTCGCAGTATTGGGTGGAGATGGAGTTGAACGCAGGCATGCCGGTAACATTGGTGGGTGGGGTTTGATGGACGCGACCGTTCTGTACGTAGAGACGACGGATCTCGGAGAGGTGTCCAGACGGCCGACCGTTATCAGTCAAGAACTGGGTTACGACAGTGAATTTTTTGGTGGTGTCAATGGTCATTTTTGGGCCGTAGAAATCAGGGCGACCTTGGTGGAAAGCGTTGAAAGCGCAGCCATTGCCATCGCATTGACCCTGGCATCCAGCACCTGAACAAGTGTAAGGTCCGTTTTGCAAGCAACCATGGGTGGTAAATGCGTTGGAAACCCGGTTCGCCTCCCAGATATCCATCTCGTTACAGCAGATACCGCTGTTTTCCATGTTAGCCTAAAGATTCATGTCAGACATACTGATTTATTGTAGCCTATGCGTAGTAAAAACTTACTTGACCGTTGAAGAAGTTATCGCCAGAGGGGCATTGCGCATCGCAATAGCCAGTACCAAACTTGGCTCCTGCCTTGTTGGTAGGTGCATTGCCGCCATGTGCGTCCATCTCGCTGAAGTATAGTGCTGCATTCATACCACACGCGACTTGGCTGAGATCGACATCAAAGGCAAACTCATGCTGGTTAAGCTTGAACATCTGGTATGTCTTTTGGTCCTCAGCGAGGAGGTAGATACGGGGACCAGAGTTGGTGACGGTGTTGAGAGTGAGGGTCACTGCATTACCACTGGTGGCGATACCGGAAGAAGAGTAGTCGACACCTTCCACGGCACAGTTTTGGGCGCAGGTGGTTGCGTCAGGGCAGATGGTAGGATCCCAGGTGTTTCCGTTTCTACAGTTGGTGTAACCGCCAACATTGTGCGTCCATCTCCAGTTGGCATCGAGGGTGACGGAGCCATTGACCTTATGACAGAGACCAGGGAGCGTGCACTCTTCCCAGAAGAGGCGAGGGTTGACTTCTGGTGTGTTAGTACCTATCTGTTGGGCGTATACAACAGCCACGAATAATGAAGAGACGAGGGCGCGAAGTGAAGGAGACATTTTGGTAGTGACACGAATGAAGACGACGGTGGATGCTTGCTTTTATATCGCTATAGACACACTAGAATAAAGATGGCGGAAAATGTCCGCCACTATCAGGTGTCAAAGTATGGGTAAGTGGTTAACCTCTGATCCAACAGGTTGTCGTAGATTCACCGCAGCGTACACCTGAATGTCTTGCTGGTTTAAAAATAACCTAGCAGTCCTCTTTGATCTTGAAGAACGCAGTAGCCAAGTAGTTTTCCCGAAGAAGTAAGCACGCCACTCGTCATTTCCCCGCATTTTCGAGCCTTTAAAGTTGAGGAGAAATCCCCGAAGGACGTACAAACACCGACGTCGCTTCTGACCATGTCATAAAAACCTCCCGAAAACGAACCGAATTACGACCGACGATACGTGTTTAAACACGGTAGGAGGGTAAATGTGTTTGTCGACATTCCAGGACTAAGGAATTAGAGAGGGCGTTGGCAAGAAATAGTCCTTTATGAAAATGAGCATCAAATTCAAGTTCCAGTGCCGGCCGAAAAGCAAGCGCTGGAAAATCTTATTTTACGCTTGCCAAAGATTGAAGCGCCGGACTCCTTGAAGGAAATGCCACAGAAGGGGAGGACGAAATGAGCGAGAGGCGCGTTGTTTAGTCACACAGCAGGCAGATTATCTGAGTGGATTGATTGATGATGAAGACTGTGCGCATAGTCCTTCTAAAAGAAAGATGCTGACCTTTCCCAGTAGCAAGAGTGTATATAGAAGAAATGCTGCCTAAAATATCCAATGGGTCGCTGTCGAAGAAGCATTTATTCGAGAGGCTCAGGGCTGGCTCTGCCCAAGGTGTGGTTGTGGTCGTAGAAGAGAAGGAAGGGGGTCTGGACCACTGTGTAAGGGGTGTCGGTTGGTCTTAAAATGTATGGATGGCCAAGATGTGTTTTTGTCCTAACTATCGTACAATTAATCATAGGTTCCAAGTGCAGCCACTGGCGAGATGCAAAGGATCTTTTCAGCTGATGCCACCTGCTTCTTGAGTTTCCAATGATATAGCGTTCGGTGTCTCCTTATTGGGATGCTACCGCTGTTTTCTAATCGATGTTGCAGCATGTTGAGCCGAACGACCTGGGTCTGGATCTGAAGGTTCAACTTCATATATTACAAAATCAGTCTTTGCGGGTTGTTAAGTTCAAAAACATGAGAGAAGGCAAGGCGTCGTTGTTGATGTAATGAGGGTCGTGATTCCTAGGATGTCTTGATTCAGTTTGGAAGTCCGTATTGGCGGAGGTCCTTAAGAAAACCCAAAAACAATGGAATTTACGGACAGAAAATAATATTCTGAGCTGGCTATGGCATTCAATAAAAGAAATAAACGGTGAAATTTTTGTTAAGAATGCTAGGAGCCATTTAGCATGGGCCGGGAGGTCGAATTTGAAACACCGCGAGAAAATGGATTTGATTCCGTCCTGGTGACTCTCTGGGTAACCTTGAGTGACTCCCTAGCGTTTCTTTCTTCGCCCACAATCAACAGACAGACACAAACAGTATCTTACAATGAAGCTCACCTCTTTTCCTCCCTTCTTCAATATTCCTCAAGGCTTGCAGAGCAACACGCATACATGCACCAAAAGAAAATTTATGGAACGGCGAATTTCATAGGATCCAGACGTGAACGAGTCACCCACCCATTTTCACCAGTCAGCAGGGAAAGAAACGCTTTCCCCTGGAACATTGGGTCTTCAATATTGTGCAGGTCCTTTCTTTGCATGCACCCTTGCATCGTGGACGTCTGGAGTTATGTGAAGAGGCAGCAGAAGGGGAGGAGGGTGGGGTGGCGGAAATTAGAGAAGGATGGGCAATCATAGAATGTACAGACACCCGTGCGAGTCGACATAACCCGGGAGCATCTTCGTTGGGGACAGTGCAGCAAAACCGTCATCAAGGAGTTTCTGTGCAGGGCGTTGTCATTTTTTTTTGGTTGTTTCTCGCCATCGTCCACAATGACAACAAGGGCAAAGCAAGTTCAGCCTTCAGGCCTGGTTTCGTCGCATTAACGCAACACCTCGACGGATAAATACGCGCCAGCAAGAAAATGTCAATTATCTGTTATTCACAGCAGCAACAAAGACGATTAGCTCGAAAACATTCAACAGCAAGGGAGTTCATTTGGTGGATATCAGGCATAGTCATTAGTGAGTCGCCATTGATATTTTCTTGATTCTGCTTTTGTTGGTTGTTGCCTCTTCTTGATGCCCACAATTTTTCATGTAAAATTGCTGGTTTGAGGGTGGTCTGGTCACTCAAGCTAGGGGTTGACGCTTTTTCTTGATGGCTTTGATGTCTTCTAAGATGATACCTTGAAGCACACTGATTTCCAGAGGAGTCTTGATGGCACACATCACGCTGCTCATGGAGTATGAGATCTGTTCATGTTCAAGGGTTGTCAGTTTCGTGGTGGGAAAGAATGAAGTCGGTAGGTGGCGGACTCGCATATATAATGTCACATTGTGACGTAACGGGCTGCGCCATCACACCGTCGGGAGGCGGGATCGCCTAGTAAGGAGACGCGATTGCGTCCGTGGGTGCTCGGGCTCGAAATTTTGAGTATCGGGGAGCTTTCTAGATGGACATGGCATGCTGGAACAGGACTAAAGAAAGGTAGAATAAGGAGACGGATTGGATATGTCCTGTGGAAGGCATTTTCCAGCTTTCTCCTCCAGAGATAATAATTGAGCTGTCTTTGCCGACATTCTGCGCATATCACTGATCTATCCGCAGAGATAGGATAGCGTTGAGATTATAGAATGGTTGCGCCGCATTGTTCGTGTTTTCGGTGGTGTACCGCTGGGCTGATGCTGATGCTGCAATTATTTCCAGGATTGGATTTCCTTGCTTTTTCCGGCCAGGCAGCCAAGGCGTGGCTGCTCAGCTACATCTCCGGAATAGCCCTAGTTGATACTCGCGAAAGTTTATGGTTGACATCTATCCACTGAAATGTCCTTTGGCTCATCTTTATTCGTCAATGGGCACCGACCAATGTTTCCTGGTTTCAACGCGCATTTTCCTGTCAAGCTGGCACTGGTGCTTGATTGAACATGGAGTCTCTTTGCAAATCCACGGCGAAGGAGTTGATTAGAGCTCAAAGGATTGCAAAGAGACAGGGAGGTTTAGAAGTGATGGACCTAGGTGAGCATCGCGAATTCCAGAGTGTTGCGGGACGTGTCATGACATGCGACGACGTGCCCAACAGCATATCCTCCCTTTGTTTATCGTTCTCTGTATGTGCGTTTGAGGAAGAAGCCCCCTGTGATAATGCTTTGTGGCCGTTTGGGATTCCTACGCATTCGAAGCCTGGCACACGATCTTCCCACCATAGGCAGCAGGAGCAACAGCTCTATTTCTCGTCGAGCATGATTGAATCGCCAGCGCGTCAGCTATCGGTGTCTTTCCAAATTCTGCGGGGTCCGGTTGGCGTTATGGGATTACGGATTCAAATTGTGCACTCCCGAAACGGAAGTATTTCCTGATCAATTTATGAAAATAAATAATCACAATATTCCATTCGACCTGGTGTCTCTCGTCAACATGCTATTTCGCTTCTCGGCGGACAGCAACAAAAATTCCGAAAGTTAGGCTCGATCCTATCTACCGCCCTGTCGATTAGCAAGTCTATCATGACTCCCCCGGAAAGAGAAGCTTTTACACACTGTGATGTTTGTTGTGGCGTAGTAAAAGTCTTTGGAGAGCACTATGGTCCGATTCCCCGAGCCCATGAAGAACAAATTCGTGCACTTCATCTACTCAAGAGACGGCATCTTCGGGCATTGGGGAACAAATAAAGTCCCTTGGCAGCTTTTTCCCTTCATCATCTCAATAGCGGATCTGCGATGGCGGCGTGCAATGTTAGTTTGTTTGGGGTGCAATAATGTTAGATTTTCAGCGCGTGTTAGTCGCCGCAGAACCGCTTAATAACGGCATAGAATCCACTTCCAGTTCCTTCACATCCTATCTGTCCCTGCATTAAACATGGGGTTCCCGACAACAAGGTTCAGGGTCCATGTTCCTTTCTGTCCTTCTATCTTTTTGCCTCAGTTTTCAAGCCCCACGTTGTTCCTCCCGTCTACAACGCTCTCTCCTTTTCCCATTATACAAAAGGGCGACTCGTTAGCATATATCATACATAAATTTTCCTCCACATTTTCTTTCTCTCCTTTTCTGCTTGCCCTTTATCTAATTCATTTTTCGTTATACGATGTATCGTCCAACTGCTTCGCACAAGCCTCGTCCCATATTTCGTTCATCTTCGACATACTACTACCTCCCTTCCACCGACCTTGTTCTCCACACAGCCGCTCGCTCTCATGAAAATTACAGGCAGACCTATCTCTATCGCGAAGGACGTTCTACTGTCATTAGATGGGCAGAAATCCCAGATATCTTTTCTAAACCAAAGACGCCTGTGACGATTATGGATGCCACGCCGACTCAAGAGGGGAATCTTGCTCCGGCTCAGAATTACGCTGCCTCATTCATGAGCACAGGGATAACCTCAACATCGAATTCTTCCAATCAGCCTTCTTCAAGCAGTTCATCAAATTCATGCGATGACAAGGAATGGCACATGGTATGTTTTTCACTGGCTTTCACTTCTTTCTCTTCTATCTTTTACTCATTTGCATTTAAAAAAATTATTCAGAAAACAGTTGATTTGCGTTACGATTCCCTTGATGAGGAAGAACCATACACCGATAACGAAGAGGAGTACGATGAAGAACCTGCGTTCTCTTCCTTCATGCTCCATTTTCCTGACGAAGACGAGTATGATGAGACTGAATACGAATACGACACGGTGGTTTACTACGATGACGACCTGAGTATGCAAGCTACACACGGCGTCGGCAGTGTCAGTCGAAGTCGCACTCCCAGACGGGCTTTTGCTGCAGGAATACCGTCCTATTTGGGCGGGTATCATCATCAGAGCAAGGTCAGTGAAATTTTCAGTTGGATAGGCGTTCATTAACTGACTATCAATTGTTATAAAAAGAAGGACCGTCAAATTACCGTACTTCTCAACTCGGTCAAGAAGATGATGTCTATGCTCTTCAAGACTGTGGAGGTGTCTGGCTATTGTGAAGCACAAGGAGGCATGATCAGCGGGGCTTTGTCGGGCACGGTCGTATCTCGAGGAGAACGAGGAAAAGAAGACGAAACGGGAACACAGACGCCGGCGTTTGTAGGAATGTCATTGCTCCAGAGGGCTATTACCATTTGACCCACCGAAAGAAGACAACCACCTCATAATCAACCCGATAATTTCTTTCTTTCTGCCTTTTGTTGGAGGCCTGCATCACCAATTTCATCCTCACATTTTTGTTTGACGGCAAATACCCGCGCCCTGCTTTTCTGTTGTATGTAGTCATATAGTTTTCCCCTTCAAATTTCTTTGTCCTTCTCATCGTACACCGCAATTTTCCTTCGTCGCCCTGCATAGTGTCAGATACCCGTACCTCTCAACACCACACAACTGATTCATTTGTTTCTTCTCATTTTCTTGCTCCCATAGTACTAGTTCCTTTCCCTGCTACAAGAAGCACCCACCCAACTCCTAGCCAACATCGCTATCCTACATTGCAACTTGTTTTCCTATCTTTTTGTCACTCGTTCATCCGGTTTGAAAAATTTAACCTAGCTGCGTCTAGTAGTCGACATTTCTCGCTTGTAACGAACAACCTATGAAAAATACACGGTACCGCAACTTTTCCACTCGTAGTCAAAGGAGACTCATATGTGCTTCCAAGGTGGACGAAACAGGCGAAACGGACGGTAGACGGAGGAAACTTGGCGAAATTTAAATTTTATGTACAGAATTAGTGGGTTATATTTACAGTAGGTAAAAGCATAGATACATAAATACATAAGCTACCGGTGGGGTTCATTGTTCATCGTTCAACGTTCATTTTTGGTGGGAAAAGAAAAAACAAGGTTCACTGAAAGTCGTGATGATGATAACGATGACGGCGAAGACAAGGGGTTGATGTCGTACGATGTTGTTAAGTGGTGCTGTTTTTGTTGTTGATGATGGGTGACAATGCAAACAATGATGACGACGACGACAAAAAATGGTAGTGGCGATAAATAGCAACGAAAGTGCCGTGGTCTGAGTGGGAATATAATGTACACTTTATGATTCGATGTTTTGTCGATGGGGTGGTACAAACTGCTCGTTGAATTGTACATCTTGGGTTCAAAAGGTCACGCCGAGAGTAGTATGCAGTACTTCGACATCGTAGAAATAGTCGATGAAGTATTTGGCATCGTCGACCGTGATGCAATGTCAGAGGGTCCTAAACAACGAGAATTGAAGTCTGACGACACCACGAGCGTCCTGGGGGATGGCCATGATAATAATCCCGACCGGCAGCAAACTTGAACCCCTAGATGGATGATGACATTGAGGACCCTGCCACGACGTGCTCGTCGTATCGCATACAGAGCCGACTTGGACCTGCTAAGTAAACAAGCAAGGTGGTGTCAAAAAACCAAGACGCATTTATTGCCTTTCCTTTATTCTGTGATCGTACCCCAAACAAAAAAAACCCAAGCCCAAGAGAGATACGGAGATGGAAAGAGAATAACGAAAGCCTAACCCCCAAAACAGACTCATTTATACACCGTCGAATCTTGCAACCTCCACCTCCAAAGCGGACCCCACCACCACACCGACCGTGGGCGTTCCATGGCTACGGGTGCTGGCATCGGTGCTGTCTGCGTTGGTTGTTCATTTGACGACGATGCAGCTGCAGAAGAGTCAAAGTACGGGTTATGTAGTGGCAGGGAAGAAATATATTGGTTTTGCGGCTGCGTTGTTGATTGGGTCATTCTCGAGTTCTCCTCTTCTTCCTCCCCTTCTCGTTGTCCCTGCCTGGACTGGTGGAGTTCATGATCATTCTCCACCTCAGAAACATACATGTCGTCTTCATCTTCTTCAACCTCCACGTCCGAGTCCTTTTCCCGCTCAGGCGAGCCTCTTCTCGATGCACTGCGACTCGTATACCCCATCGCATACATTTCATTAACTCCATGCACATCCCTGTCCAAATCTCTCTCCACCTCCCTTCCACGACGAGGACCGCTCATACTCCTATTCTTTCTCCTTCTCCTCCACCCAAACCCTTCCCATCCCCATCCTACGCCTTCCACGACCACCCTCTCTCCTTGAACAGATTCCTGACGCGCCACATCGGCTATCTCTCTCTCCCGCTCCCGGCCCAACTCTCTGATCCTCTCCACCCTCTCTGCAGCCTGCACCCTCGCAGCCGCATTATGCGTATGCCTCAAATAGGCATACCATCGATGGACTATCGTAGGTAGGAATTGTGGAAGTCGGTCGGTGGTATATGATGTAGATGTCACGAGAGATGTGCTGGTCACTGTGCTTGTGCTCGACATGCTGGTGTTACTACGGATGGTGTTGATAGTGGTGGTTCTCGTGAGAGTAGGACCGGTCGAAGCGGACATGTTGGTTGTAATTGGGGTAATAGTATTAGGCTCGTCATTCGAAGTCGGAGTCGCAGCGTGATCCGGAACATCGGGACCACTCGACGCTCTTGCCCTAGCATGCATTGCAGAAACTGATGATGGGTCCCTACTCTGTGTAGACGTCGAATGGCCTATCGCGCCCGCAGAAGTTGACGACGAGGATGACCCGGGAATAAATCTTGCAACATCCATCAACACCTTCTGTGCGCGCATCTTGTTCGCTTTCCGCTTTTCCTTAGCCTCTTTCCTCCTCGCCTCCCTCTTTTGTTGCTTCCTAATCTTCTCCTCTACTCGATCACCCTCATCTTCACCTGAATTCCCGAATGTGCCGCCGCTTCCGGCTCCGACCCACCACCACCATCCCAAAAAGCTTTGCCACAGGACGACGGCCCACATCAGTCCGGGCAACCACACGAATTCTTCTGCTTTGTGGATGTACAAGAAGTTGAGGGCGGTACTGACGACAGCGAGTGAGAGAGCGGCACAGCCGAATACGGCGGTCCCACCGTCAGTCCGCCAAGCCTGTTTCCGATTGACGAGGAGACCCCAGATGAAAAGGGCGATTGTAAAAAGGAGGGAAAGTGTTGCGTTGCATACGTTGCGTACGACATCTGCGATATTCTGGACATTTGGCGTGCTGCTAATTGCAAGGAGTTGCATTACTGCTGCGACGACTGCGAGTGGACCTGTTGATTGAAAAAAAGGGTGAGAGTGAGCGAGGCGAGGAAATGACGTGAGAAAGGAAGACGGACCCAAGAGGGCGAAGATTAGTCTTCCCTCGAGTTTTGAGGGGTATAGAAGAGTAAGGAATTGGATGTGGGT
>Ga0247779_1000082_pt1 | contig 78060 bp, 75 predicted proteins | sample UWRJL221509R5_FD_179925 | JGI IMG/M metagenome (GOLD analysis project Ga0247779, IMG submission 179925) | Plant litter microbial communities from Arlington Agricultural Research Station in Wisconsin, United States - UWRJ-L221-509R-5 | ecosystem: Environmental > Terrestrial > Plant litter >... | reverse complement strand
ATCAGAGAGTGAGTGAATCCCCAAGCGATGTCGATTTCCGATGAGTAGGTCCATGTCAGCAATGGTGTACTTGTACTCCTCGTCAGCGTCGGGATAGAGCTGGCGTCCTTGAAGTTGTCATAGGTCTGTTGAGCGTCGGAAAATTCAGGCAACGTTTCCCAGATGTCTGCAACGGCGACGTTAACATAACGGGTAGCATGACGCTTCTTTTCATCCTCGTCGGTGATAGAAGCGGCGGCGAAGTGATACTCAAGCTCAGAGAAATATCTCTTAAGCTCTCGAGGCTTGGTTGGGTCGAAGACAGGAGCGCTATGGCTATGGTCTCCACGAGCAGGCATTCGAGTCGTCATGTTGATAGAAGATGAGGGGGATGTATAAGGCGAGTTTGGATGAGACGAAGGCAAGAGAATTGAATTGAGAGATGGTGTGGATGACGATGAAGAGGAAGTCGACGAAAGTGGAAGAGGAAGATCGGATGGTGAATAAAGAGGTGATGTGGGAGACGGTAGGTAGTTGTGAGTTGCTTGTGATTCGTGTACAGAAATGAAGAGCGAGTCGTCGAGTAAGTTGTCGGGGTTCTGAAACGCAGATATAAGTTCGTCACGCAGAGTTTGCTGACGAGTACGACGGGTGGTTGAAGGCGCAATGTTTAAAAGAACACCCTCGCGGTGGGCTCCAAAATAATACGCCGACGAGCGCCCTGAGTGCAAAACAATAAAATAAAAATATGACGGAGTCACACACCAAGAGGCTCGACAATAAATGGGCGTTAAAGGTGCGAGTTGTGTTCTCCTAGCTTCTAACCACGGAAAAACAAACTGACAGAGTGTAAGCTCAAAATGAAGCTTCGAACCACTCTGAAACGTGAGGACGATGCAAGACGAAGTCCGGATGACTTCAAACGCAAGGAAGATGGTAAAACAAAGAGGGCGAGTGAAAAAGAAGAGGTAAAATAATGTTATTGTGTACTCTAAAATTTCTACATCCTTTTTATACTACTTGAGACTGTTTGTAGAATAAACAATAAGAATGATATGGAAACATTGTATGTAAAAGCCAAGTAAAATATAAGGAATGATAAAGAAGACGAACCCAGTTTTTTAGGAATTTTTTAGAGGTCTGTTGAAGTCGAGAACGAGCAATGAATTTGAAAAAAGACCAAGTTCAGTATTTTGATGCGTGCTCGGAAATTGCCGTGCGTTAAAGCATGTGGTCGAGCGCCGGAAATGCAGATCTAATCGTGGCTTGGCGGGATGGCTGAGTAAGACGAAGAAAATGGGATAGGAAAATGAAAGAATATGGAAGGTGAAAAATGGAGATGACATAGGATAAGAAAAAGTCAAGAAATTCGGCTAACTAGTAGTGGGATCAGGTTGCGACGCGTCGGTTTCAGCGTGGGAACCGTCTGATGCGTACGTCCAAATCAGGAAGCGGCTGTGCCGCAACACGGACTTAGTCGAATTTTGCGTTTGGACTGCGTGAGCGCTCATCATTGCAGATTTGCGAAAGAAATAATTTCGCGTGATAACAAGTAGTATTATTTTAAGGCGAGGTTTTATGCATTATGTTTTATGAGTCTAATGTACTGTATAAAAATACTATATGTCTGCATGTATCTATGTCCTACGAGATATGGTACTTTCTATGCATTTTTACGAGTGATTCTCGTTGTCCTTCTTTTTTCTTGGTTGTATCTTGGTGATTGAGGGGTTTCCTCCCTGGTTTACATTCACTGTTAGCGCCTTGTTCTTTTGGCAGCTTCTGACAGTCGAAAGTATTGAAATATATATGGGGAATAAATCCCTATAGTCATTAACATATCTATTGTCAGTGTGAGGGAGGTATTCATATGGCGGTGAATCCGGGTAAAAATTACTGCGCACAATGCGACTAAATTATTACCCATTTCGCTCAACTTTAGACCCAGAATACGAACGAGTCTAGATTATCCAAGTCCAAAATCAGTGCATAAAGACTCCTGTGTGTTTTTGTCTCCTGCGCGCAACTTTGTGTGATTATACATGACGTGCGCTCATTTTTAAAATTTGCGAGCACATATGTTTTTGTGCTTGTGCACAATTTTTTAAAATTTCCACCACATTTTCTAAGCGCGCGATGTTCATACCGGTGAAATTATCTAGCAATAATATACGGGATAGTTTACTAGTATCTATACTGCAATTCAAAGTTTAATATTTTTACCCTGATTGACCGCCATAAATTGGCTAGCGAGCACAAGTGAGGCATAAGCGAGGCACTCGCGCGCAACTTGCGAGCAACTTGCGAGCACTTGCGCGCATGTGCGAGAATTTGTGTGAAGTTCACACATATATCATCTCATTACTTCATATCTAACATATTATATACACTAAATATCATATACTGAATGTAATTTATGCCTCTTTCAGTATTTATATGCTCCCAAAATGTCTTACCTCACAAAAAATGAAAAAAACGACAAGAATTTAATGTACGTCAAGATTTAAACTCCGCCATTCACACAAATCAGCGAGGCGCGAGCGAGATGTGCGCGCTCGGTCGCTCATGTCTCGCTGATTTCCTTTTGCCCCAAAAAGAGGTTTGACATGACATGATTAATTGCCATGCTGGATGAATATTCATTCGCCTTGGTTTCATTTTTGTGTGCCCCATACGTCCCCAAGCTAGTTAGGTTATCAACGGTCAAGCTGGAAGCAGTTCCATTATGTTCAGCAACGTGATGGATAACGCCCCTACCGTGTCTGCGTCTCGTCCTTTACCCATAAGAAACTTTGGGCTCTCATATAGCTTGAAAACAAAGAACCCGATAAACCAGAAGACGGGCATGATTCCACCCATTCTGTATGATGACGACAGATAGCAAAATGCCGACTTACGAGGCTCGCGAAAAGCTGTCCGAACGGCCACCAGATTGACAGGACTGTTAGAAGGTATATATCCGCCCCTACTCCCCAGAAAGCAGCGCCGACAAGGAGTCTGATATTCTGCCCAAGCTTCAGGAAAGGTCCATTGTAGTTGAAATTTTGAATTCATTAACAGTAGGTGATAAAATAAGTCCAGTTACGATCTCAATGAATAAACATACATCAAATTTACGCTGCAGTAAATACAAGACGGATTACACTGACAGCCCATAGATTATCACTGGGGGGGACGAAAACATGGATGAGCTTTCACTTCATACGTTCCGTCAAAGATGATGATACTCTTACGCAGAATATCCAAACCCAGTCACGACGAACAGCACCCTGATTATCCTGTCAGTTTCACTCCGTCTTTCCCGTCCATGACTACATACCACTGATACCATATCGCCCCATTCCAATCTCCTGCAACACTCCGTTCAAAACATTCAAAACATGTGCTTTACGCTGATAAACTGAATCTCCAGTATCAATGTCGTCCTCCAACAATATGGAGTCAGAGTCAGGGCCTTTTTGAGTTGAATTTTTAGCATCTTGATTATCAATCTTCTCGGCGTCGTTAATGTTTGACATCCTATGCCAATGCAGAGTAGTGATTGTAGTACACAACGAAAGAGCTGGATGGAAGGAGACCAAGAACGTAGAAGCGAAGGCGCAATCCAATCAAACTCAAGAGTCAGCTGTCTGACGTTCGAGATTCCCAGAACTTGCCTGAATCGAACTCCTTGGAAGGGTTATTTAGGCGAAGTCGACTAGGAGTGGGGCCAGCAGTGGGTTCAATCATGCTTTGCGATGGGGTGATTTTGGATGGGGTGATTTTGCGGCCTCGTTCGCCACTGTCCCATGTCCAGTACCGTATGCCATAATTCTGGACAACACAGAACCTTTATAATTACGTTGGGCGCAAGGAAAACAAAAAATAGCAAGAGACACGGCAAAACGAAAGAATCCAACAGCGTAGATGATAATTTGGTACATACTTCTAAAGAATATTGATTTTGATAGAAACAAAACAAAGCGACAAATCATTCTATCCGCCCACAGCACCCTATCAACTGTGCACACGACCAACGGGCTGTCCTTTGTCTTCCTGAGGGCATCAACACTCTTCGTCTTCCTTGACGCATGAGGTTCATTCGCGGGATTGACAAGACGTGCTTTTTCGAGTAAGGCGTGGGCTTTGATACTCCTATTACTCCTATTATCGAGTTCTTCGTGTCGGCTAGCAAGGATCCAAAATGTGGGTTCCTTCCGGCATGCTTTGATCCCTGCAGCGAAGGAAGATTGAGCTGCAATGATGTTGCCAGCAGCTTGATGGATCTGGCCTTGAATCATATACAATTTGGCGAATTTTGGGAATTTCTTGACAGCTGCAGAAAGTGTCTTGAGTGCTGTTTCATTTTGTCCTTGCTGGCGCTCGAAGACAGCAGATCTCATCCAAATCTATACCATGAACATACATTAGTAAATGAGCTGATTAAATAAAATGCAAGCTGGATATAAATGAAATAAACAGTGAACTTACACGTTCAGTGTCCGCCACCATCCTGGCACGAATGAGTAACTCTCTGGCTACTGCGAATTCACCATCTTCTGCCCAAAGCTCGACGGCTGCCAGCCAGGGCTGTTTGCTTTCCACTTTCCGGATTAGCGACGAAAGCACGTTCCAGCACTTCTCGAGCAGCTGGCGCGTTTTCCAGCAAGCCATTTTTCTTTTGCCGACATGAGCCATAGGACTTCGGCTTGCGGGCAGTGGACGACCGCTCGTTCGAGGATGGCGTCCAGAGATTCTCTGAGAATAATGGAATAATGTTAAATTAGAAAGAAAACAAAAGAAACAGAAAAGAAGACGTACCTTGTACCATGTGCTTTCTCAAGTTCCGCAGCCTTCCTCCATAGGCTCCTCTTATCAGGGAACACCTTCAAGGCATACACCAATATCGCTCGGGCAGTGCCCACCATACGCTTCGCCTCCGCCCTCTCCGATCCACGTATCCAGCCTGTCTTCTCCCTCAATCTCCATCACAATCGTCGCCTTCACAATAGCCTCACATGTTCTCGGGCTGCCATTTCTCGGGCTGCCATCGACTTCCACACTTTTCAGCCTCCATCAACCTCTGCGCGTAAGCTCGTCTTATCCACCATCTCCAGCTCCTTTTGGCGTTCTTCAGCGGATTTCGACGCGATACTGGCTTCTTGTTTGAGAAGTCGACCTGCAGCAATCCAAATTTCGTGCGAGGTAGGAACAGCTTTATGCGCTTTGTTGAGGACGGCTTTCACTTTGTCAGGAGATTCAAGCCGAGCGAGTGCCAACCAGAGCTCAACTCAACCAATATTCGAGGTTGGTGGTTTCTTTCCACAGGCGGACGGAGTTCGGGATACGCTCGCGAGCTAAGTAGGAAGATAAAATCAATTCGCCAGCTGTGAGATCGAGTATAAATGATAGACTAACCTTTTTGCAGGACGCGGTTATGAGCTTTCACATCATGTTCCAAGTCAGCAGCTGCAAGCCAGATTTTGACTTTTACGCTTTGTCCGACATGCTGTACAGCGTTGGCAAGCCAGATTTTCGCATCCTCGTTGTTCTGGAAGAAAAAATGATAAGCATAAACGAGATAACGAACCAAGAAAACTCACATCTAGCCTTGCACCTCTAGCCAAATAATATCTTCACTCTTCGGACACTGTTCACACCCATGATGATTTTATGCTGCAACCATACGACCAGCGTGTTCTTCAAGATAGGCAGCTGTGATCCATCCAGATCCAGGAGCATGTTTTGGATTGGATTTAACGAGTCCAACAGCATCTCCTTGAAGTTGAGCCTGATATCTAGAAAGAAGAGAGTCAGGACGATGAGGGGTTGTTATGGTTATGGAATCAGGAAAGGAAATAAATACCTGGTCAAGTTTGAGGGAAAGGATTTTGTTGCGAGCTTGTACGATTTTGACAAATCCAACGTGTTCTCAAACTCGGTCTTGCTTCGGTCCCCTACCAGAACACTGTCGGGTACGACATAAGTCCTCTCCTCCCTCCTCCTCTTCTTCCTCTTCAAATTGCCTACTTCGGGAATATTCTCCCATTCTTCATCGGTCACGGACGATAACCCGCGTTTGAGGTCAGCAAACTGTTGTTGAATGAACTATTGTTGAATCTTGCCTCGCTCAGCGCGGAGCTTGGCCATCTCAGCTTGTTCTTGAGCTTCTCTAAAGGATACAGCAACGAGAAAAAGAAGAATGAAATCAGTCAGTCAGAAGAAAAAATGACAAGACTAACCCTGGAAACACACCTCCTAGCCCGCCGTCTCAAGTCCATAGCTTCGTTCACTGATTCGTAAATTTTGTCGGCTTCCTCATCATCCTGCTCGTAGGTTGTTCCTGCGAGTAAACTGTACTTGTTTGTTGTCCGTGTCCTGGAACTGATCAGGGTTGACTTCAACTTCTTCGCCGTGTCTGGCTTGTGCTTCACTGGTATTTTAATATGTGTCGGTGAAGAATTCACTGGAGGATGTAATAAGACAAACGCACACTATGACTTGCACACTATGACTTCAGCTGACGGACCTTCTCGAGCAGGCCGATATCGGAACGGGTTGTGAAACCAGAAGCACTGATATTACTGTCAGTACATCCATACCAGAGAAGGGAACCGATTTAACGTACCCTCTACCAAGACGAGCCACATAAGATGCCAGAGCTGGCATAGACTGGAAGGCCAGCTTGTTTGGTTTATCAGAGCCATAGTCGCGCAGTGTTACTATAATGGTGAAAGCCAAATGATCGTAGACGTCGTTGACAAAAGAGCACACCGGCTTAATGTTGTGATTCAATGTTACAAGTCACATTGTGACGTACTGCCAAATGTGACGAAATCCCAGAAGCCCAAAGTCCTTTAAGGGTCTGGGAATTGGAATTGATTTACTTCGAATCCATGAGCTTTGAAGACTTTGAGATGAGAGCAGGAGCGGATATAACCGAAGCTGGTGGTCTTGGCGAAGAGGATCCAAATGACGATGCAGGAAAGGGGAAAGGAAAATCCAAAAAGTAAGACCTAGTGATCGAACTCCGCGGTGTCCGGCATGTTAGGGCAGGGACGAGCACGAAACGGTCCGATGCAACATCTCTTTTGAGGAGTCTGGCCTTGCCTGGCCAGTGCATCATGCATCGTTGGTGTTCTCATTTTGCGGGGTTATTCGTGCCCAACAACATTTCTGCAAACTCGTTGTTGGCTCGTTGTTGTGCTCGTACCCCCCTTCTCCTCGTTCTATCTTGCCACCTGCGCCACCGTCATGCTTATCATCATACTACTCCCACTAAGAATCAATTGTACCCAGACTCCCACTCCTCGCGCTGGCGGGCAAATCAAACACCTGCAAATTGTGCGATGTGTTCTTGAGGTTGTTTTTGAGGTAGATCAGGAAGTTGTTGAGGAGAGGGTTGACGGACGACGAAATGCAAAATGAAGACGATCCTAAAAGGATTGGATTAGTTACAAGTTTTTAGAGGAAAAAATAGAATGAAAAATAGAATAAATAGGGTCTCAACGTACCTAACACATTTTGATTTCTCCTTATTTCTTCTCTCAAGTACCTGACGCTGGGGCTGGCGCCAAATCAATGTACCTCCGATCTATAAAACCAAGTCAGAAACAAAGGTCACGCATTAGAACAAATTCAGAAAGAGAGAAAGGAAGAGAAAACCCGGAAAAGAGGATAAGAGAAGAAAAAGAAAAGAACCAAACATACTAATATCACCCACAAACCCTGCACCAACACCGCATTTATCGAACCACACCCTCTTGAAATGCCTCTCAACCTCCGAACCCTGTCTTCCTCCATGTCCTCCCGAGCTCTATCGTAGCAGCATACCATATTTCAACCACATGTCTCTAGAAGAAGGAATGATGTCATACAAATCGACAGACACCATCCCAGGATGAGGAGATGACAGCGGCGGCTGGTGCTAGGGTCCAGACCCTCTGTGCACTCCTTTGAGGTCTCGGCGCATTCGCTACGGAGAGATTTGGCAAGCCAGATAATAAAGCAGACACACGGAATTGTGGAGGCGATGTGGGATGTGGGGAAAGAACGAACCAATAACTGATAACTAGAGGCAGGCGAGAAGCTCAGATGGAGATCCGTGTAGATGTAGATGTCGGTGTGGAGGTGTGGACGACGCTGGGGATGGTGTACTTGAATTTTGATGAGCTTGAACCATTAAAAATGACATGGATGTGACAGCAGGAGTGGAAACCCGAAGAGAAGATGATATGGGATGGAGAAGGAAGGAGAGGAAGGCGAATATGATTGAATATGATTGAGAAAGAGGAAATGATGCTAAAATACATGATCAGTTTTAAGAAATAAAAATAAAGGACGGGCATACCGCAAAATACGCCTAGCAGGTGACAACACTTCTCCTTTATCTCCCCAAAACCAAGCTTCGCGGCCTCTGATACATCTACGTCGAGGACGCATGATGCACTGGCTGAATGGTCTTCTTCCTCATTATCTCTTAGCCTCCCATATCAAACCATGGCCTCTCCTAATATCCCATCTCTTCTTCTGTTCTATATCGTCATCTACGGGTATCTTTTTCGTTCGAGTTGGAGGCGACCCTTGCCCTAAATTGTTTCTGGCAACATCGCCTGTGGGATTCGAGGGCACAGAAAATATCCGAGCCCATTCCAGGCTCGTTATTTGTCGTCTCCACACAACGCATGGGTTCCCTTGTTACTTTCGCAAGTGTCGGCGAGTGGTTCTCCCAACCTGGAAACTTGTCAACACTTTAATCGTGATCCGTGATCGGGTCCATAGGCACAGTACTAGCTCCTTCAAAAATGGTATGTATGGTAGACGTATGTATGGTAGACGTTTTGGATACAAACTGATCCTTGTTACACAGTAGGTACATCGTCTGGATAGTGTCAGTAAAATATTACAATCTCTCGGCATCATTAATGCTAGTGAATGTCAGCTGCTTACTTGCGGGTCCAATGATTTTTCATTGACGGGTTGTTGAAACAAAGAAAGAGCGACAGTGGATGGGACTGGTGGATGGGACTAGTAGCTAAGAATACTAAAAGAGCAGGTGTAAGGTCAATTTCGAATTTCTTTTTTTCCCCTAGCCGTACATATCACCTGACCATTGACTTGGCAGGACACCGGCAAATTCGCTCGACCTATGATCTTAAATTCAACTCTTTTATTCATTTAATCTCAACGCTTCTCGAAAAAAACACGAAAACACAATTGCATTGTTCTTTGACTAAGTGCAACAGCTTAGCCCATCAAAACTATGGGCCGATCGGATACTGTTGAAAGTGATAGGTGATAGCAAGAGCAGATACAACCGAAGCTGGTGGTTTGTGTGGGGAAGATCCCGACAAGGACGAGCAGGCGGAGAATATGATTCAGACTAAGCAGAGGATGCGCAGAAGCAAAGGATGCTAAGATACACATGATCAATTTTGAGAATAAATTAAAAGTAAAAATGACATACAACCAAATGTGCCCAGAACACCAGCAGACACAGGTGACCTCAACGAACCCTTCGTTCTCCAAATGATCAAATGATCGAGCTCAGCGCCGTCCGGTCTGTTCAGGGCGAGGACGACCATCATCTGAAATCCATCCCATACTCTGCGCCACTGCTTACACGTCCAAACTCCCAAACTCGCTGAAGAGTTCGCGCAGTCGCCAACCCGTACCCGTAACCAAACCGACTTGACTATCCTGAAAGGATTTCTATCAGTTACAAGTTGTTCGAGGGAAATTTGAACAAAAGAAAATATAACGTAAAATTAAATAATTGAATATACGAGAAAGTCGAAAGAGGAAAGAGGAAGAACGAGACTAGATGTAAACATGTAAGTGCATAACTAGCCAACAGAAGTGTAATGCCAGAACAATAGGAGGAGAATAAGAAAAAATGAAATGAAAGGGACTCAAAAAGAAGACCAATAAATATTATAACGTACCTACCCTACCATACCTACCTAAGTAATACCTGTCCATTGTCATTTCCACGCTCCTAAATCCTGGTCTCTGTTCGTTTCTTGTCTCCTGTACTTAGGGCCAGTGCAGAATTGATTTATGTCAAACCTATAAAACCAACATGAAAGCAAAAGTCAGTCATTGGAATGAAGTGAGTTACAGAGAGAGAGAAAGGAAGATGGAAAGATGAAAATGAGGGAAATAAGAGAAAGACCTCGCAAAAGGGAGGACGAGGAAAGATAAAAAATACAAGAAGACATACCAGTCTCATGGATCAACACAACAAGTGCCTCTCAACCTCCTCCACGTCCTCTTAAGCATCCATGGAATGGTACCAACAGCAAAACCTCTTATTACCGCAGGGATTCCCAGCATAAGTCGATGAGGACGATGTCTAGTGGTGCTGTGCTTGACCTAAGGACGTTCCAAATGTGAAAACACAAATATGAACTCATTGTGCGAGTTATGTTGACATTGTGCATCGGGGCGCATATCCATGAGACTGAATTGAAGCTTGAATAGAGAGCCCCGAGGACGATGATATGGGCGACGAAGACGAGAGAGAAGGTGAATGTGATTAAAAAAGAGGAAAGTGTTCTACAAAACTTGGTAAGTTGGCGAATCAAAAAGAGAAAGTAAAACTAACATGGGACGTGCCACAAACAAACTTCAAGCTTCACCTTTCACCGAACCCAAACGTTTCCATCACACCAGCAGAGGCGACATTAACGGCTTCCTACGAGTACCTCCTTTTTGCGACTCAGAGGCGCCCTATCCGAGATCGCTTTTGGTGATATCCATGACGTTCCTAATGCGCGAGAGCCCATGGATCAACGTCGTCTGCTCAGTATATAGGGATTCCGTTGCCGGCCATCGCAAGGATCAGCGAGTGGCTTCTCACCACTTGGTGATTCGTCCAACATGATTGTCACAACTCAACATGATTGTCACAACTAAGTCAATGGTATCTGCACCTCCACAATAATAGGTATTGCGATTCATCGCTGAAGCTGAAGGTTGTTTGGCAATGAGGACGGTGCTCAGGTTGCACGTTGGTCACACGTCTTATTTTTCCATCGGCGCTTTTGAAAAGCAGAGCTCGAGGGTTGGGCTATTCTCGAGAGTAGCGAGCAGCAGCCGTTGGTAGCGAATAGAACTTAAAGCACAAGTGCAAGTGCTCAGCGCTCATCGCTCATTGGAGAACAGGTTACACAGCCACAGGAGCTTATAAGCTATATATTCTGGGATAGTCCTATGTACTCACTGACAATCATACTAAAATAACAGTCAGGCGCCCTAATGAACTAACAAATGTTAATGAACACGAAAATAGACCAAACATCTATTCATATGACGTGACCCATAACTTTAGGCGCCGTTGTGAAGGTCTTCATATCGTCGTACTCTCATGGCACAGCCAAGCTCATCTAATACCGGCGCCTTAAGGCTCGTGTATGCATCTCAGGTCATTAACCATTAACGGAACCTTATCTGTTACCGGTAACCGGAAAATCGCAAGTGATGATCTATGTGTGACATTACACAAAACCTGATTAAAGATGTACATTAATTCACTCTTGCTCTAAGTTATCCGCACCATATTTGCAAATGGGGTGATTTATAGTGGAAGGGAAGAAGTGTTGATGATAAGATGACAGACTGGGCTAGATATGAATGGTGAAAACAAAAAGAGCGGTTGAATTTTATTTAAAGTGTATGACTGCTTGTTCAGCATCAAACCGGCCCATCATCAGCCTTCAGCGCTAGCGCTTCATATTCATCATATCTCATATCGTTTCTTCTCTCTCCTTTTCTCCCCTTCCGTTCAAATCCTCTCAGATTTTTTTTCGAGTTATGGAGGAGGAGGAAAGGGTCAAAATACGAGAGAAAAAGTGGAAGAGGTTAGGAAGAGGACAAAACGAAGAAGTGCGTATGACTGTACGTGTGCGAGTGGTTGATAAACATGTGAGTAACACAGGCCAGAAAAAAAAAAGAGGAATAATATGAAATGAATTGAATTGAATCCAGGATCATCGAATATATAGCATGAATCTGAATGAAACTGTATGGCTGTAAGTGAGTGAGTTAAAGTTGATAAAATGTGTGAGCTCAGGGATGGGGGTTATTTACGAACGGGCGATGTCTCAGTATGTCTCAGTACTTGGATAACTTTTGAACAGATTTTCTATATAGAGATGTATGTATCCATAAAGGATAAATGAATACGCTACAAGAGGTGAGTGAGACCACTTCAAATCTCAAATCAATGTATGATGTATACCCGAGAACACCCTAATTATCCTTCCATATTAACACATCTTGTTGCGCACAAATCCTTCTGAGTACTGTAGTATATACACATAGCTTGCCATTAAAACTGTTTTTCTAGATATTGGATGTGTTTTAAATATTTTGAAGCAGTTACGCCTCACCTTCTTCTGTGCGGTGGCAATGGGCGCGGTGTTCCCCTGAAACACCATACCTCACTGAATTTTGCAAGCCTCTCTAAAGCAAATGGTTTTAGTAGCAAGCTACTCCTATAGACTACAAGATTCAAAAGAAATTTGATTGATTGAGGTGAGTTAACAGAGAAGGATAATTATCCTTAGTTCTCTTTTGCTTTCAACCAGTGTACTGGGCATTCCATTAGTTATCCATGGCGTATTCATGTATTCATAGCTCTCATTTTTTCTGAGCATATATGCTACTACATATCATACCATTGTTATTGCTACAAATAGTCATATGAATTGTCCCAAAAAATGCAAGTGTAGTATTGATCGCGCATCTCATCAGAGGGCGTCGATATAGAATAGACATGAATCATGATTCATTGCAGGTGCAGAACCACTTGTATGAGGTATGAAGCGGCTCCACGGTGTCTGACTGATCCCAGCATAAAGAATGGGCATGGTGCAAAACGGCCCAAGTAGGTTTTTGAATAATTTTGGTATATTAAATATTTCGCACCAGAAATTACAGACCTTCGTGGACTACAGAGGTCCTGATGCCGGAAGACACTTGTAAATACATGTCTTATTGACTGCTAAACACTCAGCACCCACATATAAGAATCTGCCCCCCTTACTATGTTACTACCCTACCAGTAGACGTAGGTAGATGTAGACGCCTTTAAATTCTGGCTGATATCATACATTAGCCAGCTGCCAGCTCATTTTTAAGCGAGGGCCAGCCGCATGGTTTCATTAGCTTCCACCATCCAGTCAGCTCCCCATCAATAATCAAGATGCCAACCCAAACGGGTTAGTCAAACGTAGCAAGCGGAGTCTGGATGGAGAATTCCAGTGGGCTTTGAGTCTTGACGTGAGATTTCCGCTGGTGGATAGGTGGATAGGAGAATATTTTGCTGTGCATATACGCCATGCAGTTGTGCACAGTTAGTAGAATCTGGCGCCTGAGGTTTATTGAAGAAAAGTTCTCACCAGAAAATTTGGCTCTTCTATGGTCGACGCACGCTGAGCGCTTTCTATCCTTTCTATCAGTTTTTGGCAGCTACACAATTCCCACTATACCCTTTTTAAACTAAGCCCGGACCTGAACAAGTTAGCGAAAAGAAGATTCTTTGAACATCTTTGACATCGCATAAGAGACCTTTGGTTACTTATACCCTCCTTCGGATGTCTCAAGTTCTTCGTTCCTGTTCCTCCTAGGATCCCCCAAATTCCTTTTCCTCTTCCCCATCATGGCAGCCATAGACAATTCGACCGGTTTTGCCATTTATAATCCCCTCACCCCACTTGTGTTTCTCCCGCCCGACTTGGCCCACCAGGTAACAATTAGTGTGTATATCCTCATTGGTTCATGCGGGGTATGTCTTATGTCTTCTCTTGTCTTCTATTTTAACTGCTAATCTATTTTAAAGATTATTGTATGGGACATTTTGAACAACTTGCACAGCGATATTCGGCTTCTTACCAACTACCGCATCACTTACCCGACCATTGTGTACTTTATATCCAGGTAAGTCGTTTAAATCTCATCAATTTGGACTCTCTTGCTCACATTCGCATTGCCAGACTTGGTGCTTTGGGATACGTCCTCGCCAGCACCATTTTCGAGACTGCTCCGACCGGCAACTGCGCTCGGTTCGAAAAAGTCGTCGATTGGCTATTCCCTGTTGCTGTCTCCTTCACTTCACTTCTATTCTTCTTCCGAGTACGCGCCATATTTGATAACAACAAATATGTCGTCGCCTTTTTTGCTTTCATGTGGCTCTTTGTTCTTGCTGGATGCCTCACTGTCACCCAGGGTGTTACAGGCGCACACATCGGTCCTACAAATTACTGCATCAACGCCAGTCTACAGGACTATGTCCAAGCTGCTGCCATCATCCCCCTCGTCAACGACACCCTCGTCTTCCTTGCCATCTCCTGGCGTCTCGTCCTCAACTCCCATCTCGACAATACCCTCAAAGATGGCGCCCGCATGCTCTTCTTTGGTGTCCACATGCCCGCTTTCTCCAGGTCTCTGCTACAAGATGGCCAAGTATATTATCTGTATGCATTACATTCCTCTCTTTCACATACACAGAAAAGCTAACTAACATTTTCACCAGGACCACCGTCACCACAAGCTTGATGACTGTCATCATGCTCTACGTCCCGTCTGTGCCTGTTTCATACCAAACCATGTTCACTGTCCCCAATATCATGCTCATGAATATCATGGCATGCCGAGTCTTCCGCAACACCAAATTTGGCATCTTTCGCGAAAACACTTTCTCTACTACTCGGCTCAAGTCGACGTTCAAGGAGGAGAGATTTGCGGTGCCGCTGTCGCTTACTACTGGTGGTGGTAGGGGCGGTAGTTCTGGTAGTTGCTGTTGCCAGGAAGTCAAGGAGGTCAAGGGACAGTATTCAGAGAGGAGGCTGAGTGCAGAGAGTATGGGTGTGATGAAGACTGTTTACCCACCCACCATTATGGGCGATGATAATGTTTGAGTAATGTAACTATACTCTGTCTGCCTGATGTAAACTGATAGTAGATAGTAGATAACCTGATAGTATGTCTCTATTTCACCGTAGTGTACCCACCCAACATGGGTCATGGGTCTTTTCCTTTTTCCTTCTTTCTTCTTTACGTTATGGTATGGAGTTTATGGTATGGAGTTTATGGAGTTATGGAATCTTGACTCTTGACTGAGTAACAGGAACTGTGTGATTGGCTATCTGGTTCCTCTCTGCAAGCAACTCGTGCTGCAGCAGCTCAGCCTCAGCGTATGCGCACCAGCACACAGCACACCACACATCACTCACCACACACAGGCACAGTGTATGTCCATAAGCCAAAGGAAGATGAAGAAGCGCTGCCTCCACCACTTGGAGGTGACATAAAGAGAGGGTAAAGAACAGTAAACAACACGGCGCGGCGGCGGGTGAGGTGGAGATATTCGTGTACGTTTACGGATTTTGCAGAGGTACTTGGAAAGAAACCCCCAGCCTTGTCAGCTCATCGGCACGGTCTAGCGCGTCCGTGTCGCCTGTCAGTCCTGTCAAGAAACATCAACAAAAAGCAAAAAGTTGACTGAATAGGCACGGTAAAACAACCATTTGCGCTACTAAGTAAGTACTGAGGTTCAGCTACATAATTGAAACCAGACTCACATTTACTATGCTAATCCCAAGCAAGATTAAGTGAACACCTATTCAAGGCCCTACTAGTGTGATTATTTAGATTGAAGCCTATTACACCAATTTACACCGACGGAAAAAAATGATGATCAACGCAAGAGAGAGATAGAGAGATAGAGAGATCAACAGATCAACGACAAGACAATGGACAATGATAATGAATTTCACTTTACTTAGGACGAAGTGGTTTTAACGGTTTTGGTTTAGACGCTGTGTAAATGTCAAAGCCACTGTTCATCCGAAATCAATCCATCTGAATGTATAAATCCAATGATGACAACTCCGATAAACTTGACAAAGGTTAAATCTTGGTGTAAAGCGAGCTTGGCGAACTAGGGAACTAGGACTGCTAGCTGCTAGCGGAGAATAAAGATGCTATCGGTTTAATGTTTAACCTTATGAGGTGTGGTGACACTTTGCAGGGCAACTCTGATGAACGATTTGGGGCCAATATGAGGAGGGGGTGCACTTCAGCGGGTAGCTTATTTTTAGCATTAGCGCGCTTCCTTAATATAGGCTTGAGTGGCGCCGCCGAAGGAAGCCCTTCTACAGGTTGAGCTGAAGCATTTGTATTTGCTCCTTCACCATGAGAGGAAGTTTGAGTACTGAGTATGCCTAGCACTGGCAATATTGTCTTGTTTTTACCTATGTTATCTAAAGTTATGTCTAGCAGTCTCTACCATATTCTATCTATTTAATCTGTGTATAAATATTCATGATGTGGACGTGATCTCTTCATCTACATCTACATCAGATTTATCAGAGGATAGTAGCATTGTGTAATTCTTGGCAAAGTCCTCCAGGTCTGCATCAGTAATGGCATCACCTTTACTCAGCAAGGCTTTTGCTGAGTGGTAGTCCAACACGCCTTTTATCCACTTTACCGCTGTCATATGGCCGTTATGGGAATTAGAATAAGGAGATTCCTCAAGGACAATCCGTCTAGCCTCCAAGAGTATGTCATCCTAAATTTCTTTTATCAGAGACTGTGGTTTTTAAAAATAGGCGATGTTTAAAATTTAATACTCACCTTTGACCGTAGGTCAAGCAGCGGTTTTAATGCCACAGAGCTGCCGTTGAGGAGTATCCGCTGTTCGATCTTTACAGGACCGCCTTTGGCTTTCCGTACAAATACCAGTTTCATTTCAGGCCTTTCTCCCTCCTCCAAAACTACGCTTTTAGTGGATGTTACCACAATCGATTTGCGGTATATCAAGCTCTGAAATTCGGGGGACTGTATTCTAAAGAAACTGTTACACAATGACATTTAATTCGTCAAATATAATGACTTACATAAATGGTAATTGTTCCAGCCCGTTGACCTCAGCGTCATCAAGCTGGGTCCATGTCGCTTCTACAACCTCAACGTCCCCATGTTCATCCGCGTCGCCAGGGTTATCGTCTTCATCAGATTCTCAGATTCGTCACTTTCCTCTGAGCCTGAGCGTCCATGATCAGCCACATTCCACCGGGTCCGAATCCGAATCTGGGCCGATGAATTCTTTAAGATCTTGTTTGTTTGTTTTGTTTTTCGGGGCCGTCCAGCACCCTCTCTCAATATCTGTAACAGTGATTATCATAAGCTAAGATATAGAGATGTGTGATTCTCATAAGCAAGAAACAGGTACCAACCTTACTCGGGCGCCCACCTTTGCGATCTACAGCTGGGTGCAGGACGCGATTGAGCAGGAGCTCGTGGAACTGGGCAAGTCCAATGGTTGTTGTATAGCCAAAGGAAGCAATGTCTTTTACTACTGCCTTCTAGAATAAGCCAAAGATATTAAAGTTCTTAAATGTGATTCGGAAATAAGAATGTTGCATACATTTGTTGATGGCGGCAGATTCCATGAGTTTGGGATCTTTGCCCGGACAATAGTATAGGCTTTTGTAGGCTTCCCAGTAAAATAAACATTGATTTTTATACTCTTGTCTGATGAAAGGGAAGGGACTTGTGTGATCCAAGAAGTAGAGGTATATCATCACATAAAAACTTACCAACATTCTCTGGGGTTTGGAAGTCTTCGGAGGCCTGTGTTCGAAAGAATCGATTCAAAGTTTCACTACTATAAGATTCGCCTGGTTTGACAAAAAAAAATAAGTTGATATATAGCTACACAGTAGGAAAAAAACTCACCGATGGTATGCCTTGAATCTAGTAAACCTTTCTCGAGATACTTGATATAAAGCTCCTTGGGAACCAGTACACTACAGCGTCGGAAAATGTCTATGTAGCTCTGCATGTAATGCCTGTTGGAGTCCTCGTGAAACTCAAATGGATTGTGTCGATTGACATTATGGCTCGCTAAAATTTTAGTATAGAACTTCTTGTGCGTGAATCGTTCGAGATAGCTCGGAATTCCATTGAGAAGATCATTGAACCTTTCGTCGCTTGTGCACAGATCGATTGCTGGAGTTGCTGGATGGATTGCTACATTGAATAAAAAGTCGTTGGCGAGATGGCGCCCAAATCCGCTGAAAGCGCCGCCTGAGTTATTGCAGATCTCCTTTATTATCGGACGCAAAGGAGGTGGCTTTCCAGGAGATTTCTTGGATTTCTTTGCTACTTGGCTCTCATTTCTAAGATATTGTATTGTGAATAATAATAATAATAATCCTTCTCAAAGATAACTAACCTGGACTTGTATCGGGCTTGCTCCTGAATAATATTGTTGCGCCATTGCATGAGAGCGCTCTGTGCAAGGTGCGATTCGACGATCCAGTCAGGACCACCTTTGAATCTGCGAAACATGTAGTCCCACATCTAAAAGGATGTATGTTTTCGAATCCTTTTAATGAATGGATGTATCCAGTTAGGTAAGTGCTAGTGGCGTACCTGAGACCCTACTAAAAAATCATTCTTGGTCCATGGAATGTGTCTGCTCTCCACGTGCATTCTAGCGAGCCCAACAAAGTCACAGACAACGATGGTATATTTCTCAGAGATAAATGCTGCAAGAATCCGTATTGTGCGAGGACGTTTATCAGATGAACCTTCCACAATGTACTCATTTGGAATAAGAAAAGTTCTCATCTGCTGTGCCTTCTCCTCATTCTTATTTGGACCAGGAATATCCCTGGAAATTATTCTCCAAAATATATCAGAGGCCATGGTGAGAATATGTGCTTCCAGACCGAAGCTTATTACCATTGCATGCTATAGTGTATGTTTGACATTAATTTTAACGATGGTCAGGAGAAAAACAGAACTTACATGACCGCACGCAACTACTAGAATTTTCCCTCGGCGGACACATATGAGCTCTCCAGGTGGTGTATCGTCTAGTAGGTAGGCCCATTTTTCATTAGCCGCTTGGTCTCTCCATGACTGAGGGGGCCAGGAAATGTGGCCGTGGCGCTGAGTCAAAATCCAGTCAGGTGTAACATGAAGCGAACTGGTTTTCAGAGAATATGTTCCCTGGTTGGCAGTCATTGTCACATATTTATGTTTCTCAGATCCAAGTGAAAATGCGAGTGGGGAAATTAGAAGGTAAACTAGTAGTATTTTTGTGAGTGAGACCTTAATGAGGCATGGATGAATTTGATCTGATCCTGATCACCTTACAAGTGAGTTTTTTGAATTTCTTTTGTTTTAGAAGCATTTCCCAGATGATCGCTTCCGGAAATTCAGGCATCTTTGGACAGTAAGGTTGGGATTAAGATGATGGAAAGAAAGAAAGACTTGACTGGGGATGATTGTGATTGGCCCCCAGGCAAACTCATGGTAAGTGCATGGTAAGCGCCAAAAATTCCAAAAATGGAATGGCTCGGCGCCTTATCTTATCTTATCTTGTTTTATTTTTATCATTACTTCTTTCCACACCCGAAAAGAAAACACAATAATGACATTTATATTTGATGCTTCTGCTTAAAAATGGTTTTAGTAGCGGGGTAAACAGGTATAGAATTGGACTCCCAAATGCTAGTCCAATTGGGATACTTTAAGTGGGAAGGATAATCCTATGTTTACTCCGGACTCATTACACTCATAAAAAGCTTAATCCACCTACTGCAGGACCACGGGACGGCAACACGAGTCTTGCAAAGATAAGAGTCTTCAAGCAGTGGTTGATTCTGCATCACATTTCATTAGTTCCCCAGCTGCCCGACTCAACCCGCAACTGTATATCTCTCTTGCCAGACATTGTCCACGTTGACACAACATTCTTCGTGCGTCCCGGTACATAACAATTCCCCAGCCCCACACCGAGATCAACGAGTTTCGCAACTACCGCATCACCATATTCTTTCACCACATCCAACTTGGCTCCGTGAGCAGCGAGCGCACCGAGAATCCTGCACACCAGTATGTTCGCCGCTAGACCACGCGGGCCAACAAGGGGGAGTTGTGCGAGAGCAGGGAAATGTATCGGCAACAACCATGCTCGCAATATTCGCATCTGGGAAGGCAATCCGCACTTTTTCGATGGCAAGCCCAAAGTTGGCTGCTGTACTACGTATGTAACACTACTTGTACCTCTTAGCTTGTCTTCCGTCCTGTACTACTTATCTCTACACTACTTTTGTTCTTGTCCGAACATCGATCACCAGGTCATATTCAACGTGAATAAAAAGACTTACCAATTTGCATGATACCTCGTCATTCCCAATCTCTTGTTCACCACGCTCGCAAACGTCGAAACATTGTGTTGGCGGCCAAACACCGTTGATAGTTCACTTGAAACTGGTGAGAGTTCAATGATATACGTGAAAATAAAATCCTTACCGAGCTCTTTCCTTCAGAGAGGAATATGGGAATATGGTTGAGTGCAGCAGCGCACATATACGAAATAACGACGACGACCAAGGACCAAGAAACACGCATACAATGGTGTCAGCACAAGAAGCACGTAGGTGGAGGAGTTCAAGTGAGAGTTGGATATCAGATGCAGGTCTATTCGAGACGCTTGACCGGCTGCCATGCTCCCTGCGTTGGTACACTACTCTATACACACCTCTCCCACCATTTTTCATGCTTTCCCGACGCTGCCACCATAACTGTTTTGCGGTGTGGCAATTTGATTTCTGGGCCAAATGCAGTAGGTGTCGTCCCTCTCCAACATCTTGTTCACCACACTCGCACACACGAAACATCAACATCGTGTTGGGGCCGAACACCGTTGAGACTTCACCTGTACTAGTAGTTGGTAAGAGTTCAATGATATCCGTAAAAATGAAAGACTTACTGATCTCTTTGCTTCATAGACGAACACGGTCGAGTGCAGTGGTGTCGGTTCCTGGGCATGTCACCCTGACGAGTTAAAACTAACGTCATCATTGGCGAACTTGGCATATTAGGGTTCCTCAATGTCCACGTCATTTTAGAGCTGGACACGGTGGGATTAGGTGTCAAAGATATATCAGGATTTAGTCCCATTGTGGTGTTTTTCCACAAATTACATCTACCGGAGGGCGCCCCAAGTCAAAGCAGCCAGTTTGTGACCCACATGAGGATCGTATCCGTGGATATGGACAGCGAGAGGAACAAGGATTAGGAACTTGAAGAAATATCTTTGATCGAGGAGATGGCAAGCAAAGGAATGATACATGGCGAGAAATGCGCCGCAGATATCAGTGATGATGAGCTCTGTTTTAGGTGGTTGAGCCTCGGTACCTAGATTTCTTATGAGCACCTTGGTCGATTCTTTTCTTTACATGAGCGCAGAATGCATGACTTCTTCTTCGGAGGTTGGTGGTGCTCTTATTTCTCGCCAGAAAAAAGATCATCTTGGATCAACCGTTCACAGGTGACTTTAACGAAGATTATATCGGGGGAAATTAGGGATAGAGGGATGTGCAGAGCGACCCAAAGTCGCTGAGAATGTATAGACATAAGGTGAATGTATTCGTGAACGCTAAGATGTAGTTAGAAGATGAATCTTACCTAGGTAAACGACGAAAGCAGAGTCAAGGAGCGGAGTAAGGGAGATGCGGGCAGATACGGATAATATTGGGAATATATCCGGTTGGTGGTCTTAGTATCTTATCATTCGGAATCGGTGGCATGTGAATTTTTAACGGTTTTAATGATTGTAGCCAAACCTTCATTAGTTCATACGTGAAGAATTGATTGAACGATCCAATCTTATCTCGATTATTTGGAACACGTGAGTCAGTTGGGATCGGAACGGGGAATTTGAATTTTGGATGCTTTCGTTCGTAGCCATCTTATTTCTCTTAATCTCAATGACGAAGAACTGTTAATTTCGTCTATTATCAAGCATTTCTAGTACAGGCCATCACTTCCACGCATTCGTACTATCCTCCATCCCCGCCACACCAAAGATATACGAGCACTTCCTTCCGCCATAGAATTCTGATTGTGGCCACCATCCATCCACACTTCGTTTGCATTAGTCGCACAGTAATCCCTGCTCGTCTTCAAGATAGGAAATTTTATGACAAACATCAACGCTCAGTGCGCAGGACCGGAAGAAAGGATGGTCTAGGGACGGAGGAGAATGGTGTCCGTATTTTTCGTCGCCGGTATGTAATTTTGTGCAGCGACGAAAGTGTGTGTGTTGTTTGATCGAAATTCTTCCTTTCTCCCAGTCGTAGAGAACACGGCCGAAATCGAAATTCATGTTTCTCTCTGGCCCTGTGCTTCTCCTGCTCAACATCATCCGTCCCTTCAAGTCAGTCTCGAGGACGCAGGATTCGAGTGCAAGCGCAAGTTCAGACTTTGTGGGGTTGGGAGTGAATGCCATGTCAGTTTATATGGAATCTTTGTAGCGGACGAGTGGTATTCCATGTACGGATTTGGTGGTGCATTGAATAGGTGCGTCGTTACCTTTATCAGTTTGATATGACTTTCTAAATCAACTCTTTATAGAGCAACCTCGTCAATTCCAGATGCAGACAGGCTGAACCTAACTCAGAAATGTCCTTCAAGCCTCCGATGATGCGCACCAATCGTCCTCACTCGTCTCATTTCCCGTGCCGTTCTCCACCCCATCCATTATCGTCCTTCTCCAGCTATCCTTTGTGTCCTGCTTGCCCGAGACCGCTTCTTCCATCCTGGATGTAACGGTACCCTGCCCTTTCCACGACTCGAATCCCATCACTTCCGTCAACGCCCCACTTTCCAATCTATTGCTTACTGGCGCATCTTTGGTGGAATGCGTGGCAGACGTGCCTATCCATATATCCCTATATCCTCGACGGGCGGAACTCGTCTGTACCCTGCACTCTCGAGTCTCCACCCATTGATCATTTCCTTCATCAATATTCACCGGCACCACCTGCAGCCCTCTTCGTGCATCCTTTGTTTCAATACATGTGTGGAGTACATGGGACCCACATTCGATGTTCAAACGTTCAAGCTCAAGCTAAATGGCCTGAAACCCGTCGATGTTTAACGTTCAGGCACAACGATCATTGTTGGATTTGGCAAGGGCAGCCAGCTATCGTGGGTGGGAGTGGAATTCCATTATGTATGATAAATAGAGGCGAGGTGGGTGTTGTTTGCGAAATAGAAGATCGTGTCACTTACAGTAGTATGTCCTCTTTTATGTGTTCCTTGTTCTTTTCTTGACACATATCTCGTAGCTGTCCTTCCCTATCGTAGCGCCACGGCCAATTCGTCTCCTCATTCCTGCTACTTTGTGATAGTAACCGCCATCCGTTGTTTTGATGGTCTTCAATCCCTCGCCGGGACAACCTGCAGAATCCTTGTACGTCTATTATCTAGATTTGAACTGATCAATTTCGCATATATCTAAGGGAAACACTCGCAGACCCTGAGATTGTCGCACAACGTGGGTTTAACATATAGGACGTGATTTATTCTGAACGTGGTCGGAGATGCAAATCGTAATATCCAGAGTTTCAAGAGGAACAGGGGCGAGCATGGATGGGGCGAGAATATTTCTTATTCATTGTGAGTTACTTCGTGCTGTGCTACAGGAAGCAAACAGGCGGTCAACCTCATATTCATTTTCCAGCTCCGGCCCCTTCCATAACCCCACTTTTCATGGCTCCAACACTCTTTCGCCATCATCGGGTTCGCCGCACGTGTGAAGGAAATAAGTTTATGTACTAAGCATACGTTAAACATTCATGTGCAGCGATCATCGATCCATGTATCGTTGGATTTCTCAAGGCAGGCCTCGTCGGTGGCAATGGAATATCGTGTCATTCTGACCATTAAAAGCGATGAAAACGTTCTTTGCCAAGTGGGGACTCACGTAACGTTCAAGGGTCGAGTGTAGCTCTCGTCGGTGCAAGCACAACGTTGGGTGGTCATCGATGAACATTCTGGATATTCTAAGCACTCCTACATCATAATCACGTTTCTTATCCCTACCTCCCTACGTCCTCGACGCCAGCGCTGTCCATGCACATCAATGCTCGAATTCGGCCTCCGCGTTTACTTCCCACATCTGAATCTTTTCCTGCCATCATACGTTTTCGCGCATGTGTGGAGGACGTCGGACCCAGGTTCAACGGTTAACCTTCTGTGCAGCGATCGACCATGCAGGTCTGTGGATGGCATATGATCGGGCAAGGCAGCCGTTGTCGGTGTGCATGCAATTTCATGTTGTCTTGATGATAATTGGAGGCGATGAAAAGGTCGTTTTCGCAGTGATCAACTGCGGTGTTGTTCACAGTGGTATGTGTACTTTTCATATCTTCGTCTCTTCTTGCCTGTTATTTCCATTTCAAGTATCTCCTTGCTTGTTGTAGCCATCATTTCAAGCCACTGTCGGCCTCTTGCGACAAGGTCTTCAATCTTTGGATGCAACGAGAACCATTTACACGTACCGATTTGCCCAATTTTCGATTGCGAATATTTTCTATGAGTGTGGCATCGTCTGGAAGGACACGATTTGCCACTGGCAGTAGCGTGGCCTGAGATGATAGGAGTAATATCAATACTAGTTTCAGCGGGCAGTGAGAAGAGAGGAAAGGATGGCTTCGTCAAACGTGTTCAACCTCGAAAATACTTTACCCTTTTCCTCACAAACCGCTTTCCATGTCGGCAACGTTCTCGTGTCCTCATGGTCAACGTAGGACACATGTTCGAACTCTTCGCTCAAATTGAATTGAATTTTTTACTGTCCTAGTACGGCACGTTTGTCCGGGGGATGATTTGGATGGGATGGTTAGATAATCTGCCTCCGAAGTTGTTGAAACATTCAAGCTTGACGTTGTGGTTGATAATATTTTCAAACAGGTGCGTTGTTACGTTCATCTATGGAGTACATTATTAACTTTCCTTAGCGTCAGTATATATGGCGTTGTGATGGATGATATTTTCAAGTAGGTGCGTCGTTACTTTCATCTATAGAATCTATCATTAACCCTCCTTAGCATCAGCATATAATAGATAGTTAATCGATATTTCCTGAGAGGATGTGGCCCTGCAAAGGATTGTGGCAGCTACGCCGGTACGTAGTCGTACCTGTATCTGATGCTTCTCTTCTTTACTTGCTAACAGTTTGCCTCAGGCACCAAGGGTCCAATGTCCCAATAGCCATCGTCCTTGCTCTTTGCAGTGCCACCAGCAGCCTTGGCAGCGCTCTTCTCGTTACGTTCGTCAGTGCAGCCACCAGCGGCATCCTATCATAAACTATTGGTGTTTTATCCGCTCACATCTACGACCCTGGGTCCCCTTCTTTGACAAGTTCGCACAGATTTGGGAGGGATCTCATCCCCTCCCGCTTATACCACCTGCAAAATTCGTACTTCCCGTTATCCCCGTTGTGCCTATTATCACCTCCAGCAACATTATGCATTCACTTGGGGATGCTGACTTTTGTTCTTCTTGTATTTCTATGTTTTGCTCGCACGCTCACATCTTCGGTACTCGAGGACATTGTTCTCAATGTCTGTCTTTTAACTATCCATGTCATCAACACTGTCTTCATCCGTCTGAAGTAATGTAAGGCGCAGGCTTGGCTAGTGACCACAACAAAACAACGTCCCCAAAGTATTACTATTAATGCCCATTACTCTTATTGTGGGCTATGCATGAGCAAATGAAGATGTATCGCAGGAGGGCACAATGTACGTTAGATGAGATGAGAGCAGGATATAAATATAATCAATGTTTGGGTTGACGTATTCGTGTGTCGCACGGCAGTACTGGGATGTCTATGTCTGATGGGATAACAATTCCTGAATATTATCCTGTGGGGCTCGAGCGACTAGGACCCCGAACCACGACTAGATGAGCCCTAATTCGCTCTCGCATTCAAGTCAAGGAAAGATTAGACCAGATGATCTAATCTTATTGCGATCAAACAAACACGTGAGGTATTTGGCCATCGGAACAAGCAAATTGAATTTCGGATGCCCTTTGTTTCGTAGTCGTTAAGTACGCACATATTGGAAGTAGGTTATTGCTCATTTTCAGCGGCGAACACCATCTAATACCGTCCATTCTTTAGCAACGAATATATAAGACAGCACATGTCTATGCATTCCCGCTACCACATTTATACTATCTCCCGTGTCAACACACCAACAACATACTTGCACCCTCAGTACTCATTGTTTTAGTCATCTAGCGAGCTATCCTGGCTAGGACGTCGGATTCGCGTTGGTAATTAGAGCTCAGTGCTTTAGTCAACATACCAAGGGCTGGACACGTTAAGACGAACATCAATGATATGCAGGCGAGGAGGGGATGGTTCGGTTGAGGAGGATGCCGATGAACGACTACAACAACGACAATAGCCATGCCAATTGAGATCTTGAAATCTTTGTCTCTCCCAGCCGTCAAGAAAATGCCCGAATTCTAGGATACCATAATCCGTCACTAGTTGCTCTTCACTGGTATCGTCAATCGTCAACCTGAAGTCTTCAAATACCTCCTCCTCCCTCCCTTCTCCAGCACCGTCTGTTTCGCGAGGACGCAGAATTCAAGTTCAAACTTATGCGCAGACCATCATGAAGAATGGAACGTCATGTCAGGGCATGTCTATGTGTCAGGGAAGACCGAAGAGGGTTTTGAGGGTTTTGTGTCGGTCGAGGTATTCGAGCTCGTCACCATGGAGCACAAAGCGCGCTGGAGATGGCGGTATTTTTTAATAGGTGCGTCCTTACATTCGTTGCTTCAGTATGCCACTCTGCTGATATATCTTTCGTATACCGACAGCCTGCTTCAGAACATGCCAATCCAACTTATGCCAATTCGGAAACACTCGTCCTCGTTCGTTTCAACTTCAACGATGAGGTTTCCTCCCGCCCATTGACCAAGAACACACGCGAAACTCTGGATACCTTACCTCGCCGCTCTGCATGCTCATTTGTCTCCGACTTGGTCCGCTTCATCAAACTACAAGGTCCGTGGAGGATGTAGCATTCCAATTCCACATTCAAGGTCTCGTTTGGTTGGATGGAACGGGCGTCGTTTCGCATCGTATGGAATGTTCACAATGCACGGAGAAGGACCTCGCTGAGATTGTGTACGTAGAGGTGTTCAGCTGGACAACGTGGAATACCGAGAGCATCGACAGTTGGTGGTATGTTTAATAGGTGCGTCCTTACGCCTACGTTCGCCGCTTCAATCTGACCTTCCTGATACCAGGCGTGAAATGACACCCTACATCTAATGGTCTTTGCGGCACCGCCGACCAGCTCAGTCTATGATTACCGGCACCATTCACCAACCCAGTCAGTCCTAGTCACCATCCTTCAGCCACATTCCTTTGCGTTTGGCTTGCCTATGCCTGCCTTCCTATATCCTGGATGACGGCATTTTCTCCGTACCTGCCTTCCCCATGACCCACTCAAAATCCAAAATACCATAGCTGCTCAAGCATCGTCCGCCTCGTGAAAGTCGCAAGTCGATATTGAGGACGTGGACCGCCATTCTCGAGCACCGCCCATCTCGCCAAAAATACAAGTCCGTGTGGATGAGGAAAGGTTCGATTGCAGGCCTCGTCAGGTCGGATGGAACGTTGCGGTGTATTGTGTGGGATGTTCGTAATGCACGAGGGGTATAGCTTAGGTTACTGCGTCTATCGTGATGTTCAAGCTCGGGCCGTGGAGAATCTGAAAGCTCGAATTTTATGAAATAATTGAATAGGTGCGTTCTTTGTATCCGTTCTCGAAGCTTGATCCTGAACTGATTCAGCCCTCGGTAGACGCTAATTCCAGGCGAGAAGATGACAATTGGCCATCGTCAAAGACCGGTTACACTCAAACTCGTACGTGGTCGCATTTCGTTCTTTCGTCCTATTTACTAACAGCCTACCTTAGAATACGCCACTGAAACCGCCAACGTTGCAGCGTCTCTGAAAACCCCAATATCATTTTCTCTGCGTCGTTTATCAGCCCAGTTGCCGTCGACGTCCCACCGAGTCCGGACAAACAGAGCACATACCCTTTCACAATGGCAGCCTACCCTCTGACGCTCCTCGTAGCGCCACTGACAACCTACCGGTACCTCTAATCTTGCAGCAATCCATGCCCTCACCTTCCCTCCTCGAAGCGCCGCTGACCAGCTCGGTGTCTCATTGCCAGCACGGTTCATCATTCGTGTCATCATCGATCCCCCAACGACGATCACATGTCTTATTCATCAGTACCTGCCGTGTGCGCACGACCGCAAACTCGTCAACAGCGTCTTGCCTCCAACTCTCGTCCACCATCGTCAGTTTTGTCAGAGTTGCTAGGTTGGGAGGACACTGTGTGACTCAAAACGAATGTTTTACACTGAAGCTTTGCGATCATTGGTCCACCATGGTGGGGAGGACGTGCATTTGTTCAAGGCACCCATTGTTGCAGAGAAACGGAACATTGTGTTGTGAGATGGAAAAGGAAGGATCAGAGCATATACATACAGTGGTATCTACTCTTTTATTTGTTGCCGTTTTCGCTTCTAATACTTGCATTTCAAGTTTCCGATGGTCCATCATGCATCAGTACTTCCTCGGCGTAGTGCAACATCATGAGCTTTCCTTACTTGCATGTTGCGGCGTTTCCAGAAGCTTGCTCCTGCCTTTCTTGTCAGGTTCATAGTACAAATTCTGGTCAGCGCAGCTACCAGTGGGCTGCCAACCATCGGTGTCTGGCCCATCCTTACCGCTTATTCCGTTTGTTTCGAATCTTGTTTTTGTGAAATTTCCTCGCCTGAGTGCAAGGTATTTTGGAACATTTTTAGTAAATTAAATGTCTAATGCCTATGAACGAAAAAGTGTCGTATTGGATGGAAGACGTAGCTCGAGCACGAGCGCGAGGACTCCTGAAAAGCGCGGCCTGGAGTACCTCAGAAACCGGAGTACAGCGCCTGTATCAAAAAGGACAAAGTATGTTTAATCATTGTTGTATGATGAGATGCACTCACCTGAATTCTCAGATATTCGTGAAATATGAAATTATTAATACCATTCACGGCCGAACATGAAGAAATTTGGTTTACTACTCTGATTGACTGTGTTACAGTGTAATTAAATGTGTTTTTACTCATGGCTTAGCTCGGTCCTCAGTATATTCACTTCTTTTTTTTGTATTCACTGCGTGTGGTGTGCAATTATACCCGAACAATGTATGCCTACTATTTACTCAACGTAACCACATTACCGCGAAGAACTTGCCGTATTAGAGTTTCTCAATCTCCTACTAGTCGTCGTCGTCGCTTATCATTGCCACCAGAATAGTCGCCCACCAAGAGGGGTAGCTGACCTCCCACAATGTAATATTAGGTCGAGTACAACATTTGCGTGGTGGTATTAAACGAGGATGATAGCGAAAGAGTCATTACTCGTTTAACTGGGCTTATGTGCTCTGGAACTAGGCGCTCAGAGTGCTGCTGTTAGATATAATGTCAATCAGAGCGTCGATATAACTTATGAAGCTGAAAGATGCAGCGGCGACGCTTTAGTAGTCCAGGTTCATTGATTATCTTTGTAGGGGAACGTTCGCGCACATGGACAGCGCAATTATGTGGTGAGTCAGTTGTCTGACTGGCTCGGGTACGTAGAATACAATAGGTGGGAGAGATTCTAGTAATGAGATTTTTCACAAATAGTGCGGTAAGACATAAGTTGTCCTCACAACGTCAGCATGACACAGTGTAAATCCGTGGGTAGTATTAGAAGACGCCGGGAATGGGTTCGAAAATGAAAATTACACTTAGACTTACAATAAATACGATACTTATTATAAGAGCATATTTGACGGGCCATAAGTTGGATGAGTTCAATACGATATATGAGGTTTAGGAAGGAAGGAAGGACAAGGAGGGACGCAACTTGGATGCGTGGGCATTATCTTATCCGATTCTTGATTCTTTTCTTACTTTAATCACGTTCGAACCTCTTTTTACATGCTATGAACTTATTTTATGAACGTTTTAATCATACTAACTACTGCTTACTATGCACAAGCTGTTATAGACTTTTGTTTATATCTAAATATCGCTTCCGTAACCTCCCTAATGCGTAGAGTTTGCATCACAAGATAGAATGCCCAGAAAATTTAGCATGCGTTCGGAAGTCAATTACTTGCTATTCATTGGGCAGAGGAAGGTGATTATCTGTTGCAGGTATTGTAAGTCCCCATGCCAGCTTTGTTGTGAACTCAAAGATAACACAGGTTTCTCGATCATGCCACCACCAATATTTGCCAAGATGAACACTTACATTGTCGTCGATGTAAATACATGCGACATAAAGTCCACCTCAGGAAGTTTGAGTGCAAGTATACGAAAAGATCATTCTTCTACTGCTATAATTCACACGAGTTGACCTTTTATTTGACGAGCTAACATTTATTGGGTTGTTCAGAAACGATTTGGCTGACAATGGATTTTATATGATGTTTGCCAGTGTTCGCCGCATAAAAATGCCTCTAGCGAGTCATTCATATGTTAGCACACGAGCAAAATATATGTAAAGGCGTTCTAACGTACCATGTTGCTGAAAAAATGCCAAGGCTTGGGCAGAGTTTCATGCGTAAAGTAAAAGCAGGCAGGCTAACTGAGGAAGGACAAGTTTCCTGGTATGCACAGATCCTTCTATAAACCTCTGTGACCGTCTGAGAATTACTGGGAAGGGGAGAAGGCTCCAAATAATGTGAAATAGGGCTTATCGTACGGCCTGATTATTCATCGAGGGAATGGACATGATGGTAAGAAATAAAAGAGCAAAAGGATCCGGACCAAGTCGCTTATGGATTTGGAAATTAATGGAATTGGATCCGACTCCTATCGCGCGTGACTCTGGTCATCATGCACGTGCCTCCATTGGTGACGCGACAACACAGGACGTGTGTGTGTGATTTATGTGTATCATTCACGTTTTCTAGGATCCACTTTCACCTTATGCAAATTGCATGTTCTCCTCTCGTCATTGTTGAAAATTCTCATTGTGTATCAACAAAGTTCACGTTTATAACAAAGACCGACCAGCGGGACCCTGTAAAGAAATGGTTATAAATCACGATCCATGGTGCACCAAGGGCGAGTACAGTCCCTCTTTATAGCTTCTTCTCACGATACTATGTCTACACTGCATCAAGCCTCCTCAATATCTACACTCCGTGCCACAGAATCAATCTTGGACATAAACGGTAGTTGCACACACTTGCGGAGCTCGTCACTGTTTCCGGATTGCACATACCGAAACAACAAAATACTTTATAATTTTCACAACCCTGTAGTATTGGGGTAGGTAAGGTCTAGTACACCAATGGATGTAAGATATTGCAGTCTGCTAGCGAGTTGCTTATGTATGGATGTATGTATATATGTATATAGGAACGAGTATGTATAGAGCCGAGAGCAAGATAAATCGAACAAGGAAAATAGACAGATGACTGAAAGTTACGGACTAGGAAGAAGGGTAGTATGTTTATAGTATGGCAGATAGCGAGCGGCAGCACTTGAGAGAATAATGTACATACAATGGTGTCAGAGGAGCGGAGAGAAAAGAACCGAAGCGAGACAAGATGGGTAGTGGTAATAGGTGGTAATAGGATTTGACCAAGATATAGGTGCATAGAACAGCGGCGGAGGAGTAAGATAAGATTTTGATGGGAAAATTGATTGATGATAAAAGGCCACCGGCGACGAGGGTGATGGAAGTGGAAAAGGATGACGACAAGGGCAAGCATACCCAATAACACTCTCACTCTCATACCAGCCCAGCTCCAACACTCTTCCTCAACTCAACGGCAACCCAAGACCAACCCAAGACCGCCCAAAGCGCCTTGCTGGTGCTGTTGTCGATGGTGCTGCTGTTGGTGGTGGTGGTGATGATGGTACCCTCCAGCGTACTCCATGCCCATAGCTGTTTGCGAGTGCTGCAAATACTGCCGCTGATGCTGCTGGTGCTGAATTTGTTCGTTCGTTCCGTCGATGTTGCAGCAAGCGCTCGTCCTGGATGGGCGCTAAAATAAGTGGAGGCGACTCGAAGCGCTGGTTAGCAGCTGTCAAGTATTGCTGCTGCTGCGTAAGAGGATGTAAGTAAGCTTGGTGCAAGCTCGCTCGTCGAGTGGGGTGTTGGTGGAAACCATGTTGTTTGCATGGTATGAGTGAGTAGCTTGCTGTTGTTGATCCTGATAAAGACCAACAGGGTAATGGAAGTGGTGGAAGGACCAGAAACATCATCTCGTCCTAGACTGGAAGCTGACATCTCGCGTGTACGTTCCTTTCCTTTCGCACCCGCAGTTGCCGCCCGTCCTCCAGCCATGTTCGCTGTACTATGGCTCGCCGAAACGCCTATAGAGTGGGGCTACTGTGGCCTTGGATCCTCTTTCGCGTTGAAAGAATAAACCACTGACAAATTTCATCATCTTGTGGAACACCCTTCAACTCCTATGCTACCGCAAGAACTTCCAGCCCCTCCGGTACCTTGGTCGGCGGATTATCTTTCAGGTTTTGGGTGGGAAGTAGTTTCGGAGAGCTGTTAAGAATGCGTCTTGCCATGATGGCAGGGCGGCATTCAGAGATCATCCTGAAGATCGACATACTGGTGCTGGGATCCGGCATAATGTTGTGGTTGTTGATAGGGTACAGACTGGCTTGGACAAGAGCGGGTGGGGGTGACATGGGAGGAGACAATGGTGAGGTGGGGTTGGGGAAGGTGACTGAGACGGTGTGGGTGGCAAGGTCAATGACCTCCTGCTGCTCCTAGCTCCGCCTAGAGTGGGATTACTGAAAGATGAATATTTGAATAAGAAAGCTATAAAATATATTGCTAATGCCATTCAAAAAATGTTCCGATGAGACTTACTGTTGCTGGAGGTTGTCCTGACGTGAGCATTGGTGAGCATTGCGCGCTCACAAATTTGACAGTGGTGTTTCTTCTTTGAATCAGCCTCCTTTGAGGAGGCTGGCTTTTGCGACCAGGAGGCAGGGGACTCTGGCTCTGGTGGCGATGAGGAAGTCGGTGAGGGGTAGGGCGCGTTTTTGCACTGAGAATGATAAAGGGGGGCCTTGGAAGCCTCAATTCGAGGCATATGTATTGGAGAAGGGAGGAGAGGGCAAATGAGGAAGAAACATTTTCAAGGTTAGTTTCGCACAGCTGTGTGAAGTTAGTCGCTAAGCCTAAGCACTAGGTACCCACCAACTTGAGTCAAGACTGAGTTAAGCTGAGTTTCAATCTGGGTTTGGAATTTTAATTTGACTTGACGTCTTAAGTACACCATCGATAACACAATGCCCTTGAATAACTGGACAGGGTCGAAGTCATTTATGATTTTATGGAGCGGAAAATCCACTATCAAGGCACGTGCATAGTGCTATGGGAGTTTGGCATGATGGCAATCGAAATTCTGGTTAGGCTCAAAATAAGAAAGGTGGGATGAGAAGATAAGTGTCAAACATGGTAGAAACTCGAGGTGGCGGCGTTCGCTCACTTGTGCTTCTATCAGTATTTTCCTGACCTAATGCGAGCTTGGCAAAAGTCTAGAATTAATAATATCGCCGTGCTAAATATACACGAGGGGTCGGATAGCCTGTGGGAGACATGTATATTATTTGGTCGCTGTTTTGAGTGCGGGGCTTGTTCTCTTACACTCACCATTCCTTCTTGATTGGGAAAAGCTGAGCCATGGCCACAATCGACATACCGAAGACTTATGGCTCGCTCCTGCTTGGCGGCCTTTTTGCTTCCATGTTAGTCATTTTATCATCTCTTCCCGCCATATTTACTAACCAGTGAACAAAACCTTATGCAGGTTATCAGGCTTTGTGGTTGTGCAAGTCTTAGTGTATTTCAAGATGTACCCCACGGACTCGGGTTGGGTAAAAATTTTGGTATGTCACTTGGTCCCTTTTCGACGCGTTTTCTGTTTTCTGATAGCATTGCACATTTTGTTCAGGTCTTCGCGGTTTGGTGAGATGAACGATATAGGGATATAGGATATGCCTGCAGCCTCTGACGAATGGTGTTTCTGGTTTCTGACCTCTTCAGGTTGTTAGATGCTTGCCATACATCGTTCATATGGTCAGCTCTTTGGAGTTACATTATCGATAACTATGGAGCGGAGCCTACCATCGATGACATCCATTGGTGAGTGCCCTTGGTAGTGACTGTATTATTCACACATCATAATTGGTACTCATCACTTGCTTCATTCACCCCCAGGAACATTGCGGTTTGTTTTTTCTACAGTTTACTGACGAATTCAGGTTCGGCTGATCTTAGGACTTCAGCTCACTATTGTTATGACGGTGTGTTTCCCCATTTTTAGCGATTGAAACATCTGTATGTTAACTTCGCCACAATCAGGCAATTTTGACATTCATAGTCCATATGTAAGTGACGTTCAAGGAAAAGTTTTACTGATACCAGTTAGCTAAATATATATTTCTAAGCTTCTTTGCCCATCGCATATTCATGCGTAAGCCTCTGTTCTGTAGCCAATCTTATATTTTCTCTCTCGTATCTGATTCCACCCCACAATCTTTTGTTCAGTGAGCCAAAGAAACTATTGGATAACGGCACCTATTGTAAGTTTTTTGTACAGCACCCCGCAATGTTAAATCCACCTTAACTGCTTTTTGCTATTCAGGTGACTTTGGCTATCTTGCGTCTAGGTGAGCTACCATTTGCTACCATTTGCTACCATTTGTAAATCCCTATGTTCATTTGTCGTCAAAATATTTTAAGTTTCAGCTTCTGGTGAGTTGGAAGTCTCGATTTTTGTTGTAAGACCTAAATACTAATCAGTCGTGGCCGATACGCCTATTCCCTTTCTCCAGTTACGACTGCCGAAATGTACGACTTCGCATTCTGTGCGCGTCAAACTTATGTCTGATATCTGATACATGGTTGACAGGATTCATTTGGGACGATACACACTCTTTAGAGACCATATTCGAGTAAGTTCTAGTCTTTATATTTGAATTTTTAGTTTTCTAATCTGTTGTAGTGGATTTTCACTACCGGCCTAGCGCTGTCTTCTGCAGTCGATATAATTATAGCAGCGTCACTCTTTTTCCTTCTTCAATCAACTCGCACAGGGGCATCAGAGTAAGTTTTTAATATTACTCCATCAAAAGCTCAAAACCAACCAAAAGACTGGTACATCAGCTTGAATGCCATGATTGACGCACTGATTCGATATGCATTCGAGACTGGATCACTCACCTGGTAAGTTCCGTCCCCACTGGATCACTGGCTTTATCTGATCTGATTGTTTTGACACTTCTTTCTTCATAGCGCAGGAACCATCATATCTATGATTTGCGTAAGTGATTTAGTACTCGTACTCCTTGATGTATGGTTAAGAAAGGATGTCTGATATCATACCCCTTGCAGTGGCTGACTATGCCTACGAACCTTATATTTATGGGTTTACATTTCGTTATCGGCAAATGTTAGTCTCTTTTTCTACTACTATTGTCAATTATGTTTTGCGTTGACGCAGGCCACCTGATTAATCCAGTATATGCAAACTCGCTCCTTGTAACGTAAGTCTACCAATGACGTCACCGATTCTCTGCCTTGCCTTTCTATCTCGCAGAACGGTTCCTTACTCTACTCTATCCAAACCAGGCTGAACATTCGAAAAAACGTCCGAAGGGCACGCTCGCTAGGATCAAATGATTATGGAGCCCCCATCCACCTCTTTGATACTCGCTGACGCCGAATTAGCATGTCAGACCAATTCGCGGTACGCAGCAAAATGAGCAGTAACCAGTCTTACAGCGCAAAACTGACTACAGCCAACTCCTCCTGATAGATCGCAGGTGATGCGGACTCACCGACCAGTGACCAGAAAACTTCCAAAGTTAGTCCATTGCTACTTATCATCTTGTTTCAATCCTTACTCTATTTTTTTACTCTCTTTGATAAGCTAGAAGTCAGTGTTGTACGTGAATAGACCCACCACTGACAGGCAGGAGATGCGACCACCTCTCTCTCGGGTACCCTTTTCAAATAGAGACAAGCTCCACCTTATACCACCCTGTATGTTTTGCTAGAATTTTGCGAGGTTTTGGGGCGAAATGTGGATCTCAAATGTGACCACACCTAATTAAAAAACTACATTTTCTTGTATCTATACACTGTGTTACTTCTCCAATGAGCTTGATAATAAAGAATTAAATAAATCATCACAAACTCGAGTTGCAGGGATCCGGAAGAGGACTGACTGGCATCTGGAACCTGGAACGGCTCCGACTCTGACGACTACATATGGACAAGCGAGCCGAGGAGCCATATTTCCTAGCTGTCATCAAGCACTGTGAACCCCACATCCCCACATCAAAGCTCGAGCAGAGCTAGACACTTCTCTCTGTCACGTCCGTCATTGGTTGTATTTGAAAGAGGGTCAGCAGGTCGAAGGAGAACAGATGTTGGGGCTGGCTGTGTACCTGAGCGGACGTGATTTGGTGTCGGACTTGAATATTTGAATGCAGACCATGCTGCGAAAGACAGGTAAGTACACTTGCTTTTAGTATAAACTTTGAGAGCTTACCATTACCCCATTACCGTGAACTCCAGGACCAATGAAGTTTTAACGTACCTGGCCACCATTTCGTTGGGGGGCAATCGTGTCCTGTCGAACATTTCTTCAGCTTCGGGAGATGGGTGAGGTCATTGGCTTCTACTTCAACTTGTGAGTTGAGGATTTAATCGATGACTTTGGTATTCTGAACCAGTCTACCTCAGGTGTATATACATACAAGTTACCACTAATAATACAAGACATCCATGAAATGCAAATACTAGAACTAGAAGAGACGGCGCTCAAATGCAAGATTCACTCTCACTCTCATCTGCTCTGGTAGGCCGACCGTCTAAGCTTGTATTGCTTCGTATGGAATATTCGTAGGAGATGGATGAATCGTGACTGTAGAGGTGTTAAACTCAAGACCGTAGATTGTAGGGAACATTCAGATCAGATTCGGTTGTACCTTCAATAGATGCGTCCTTTAGGTATGTTTGCTGCCTCAATCTGACTCTGACTCTGCTCTCTTCAAGCTTCCTGTCGAATGTTGATACCGGGGTAGAATGACCCCAACGCACCCTTTGACACAATGTCAGCATACCTCTGACTCTGATGCTCTTCGCAGCGCCGCCAACCAGGTCAGTCTCTCATTACCATTGCCTTTGCCATTCGCCGACGCAATACGTACATGCGTTACTTTTGGCTTGCCTATCCCAACCTCTCTAAATCCTGGATTAAAAGGCGTCCTCTATATCCTGCCTGGTCGAATCCCACCTTCCACTATCATCTATCATCGACCATGCACTGTTTTGCCAAAGCTTCAACGGCGGGTGGAGTATCTGCGAGTCAATCATGTCATGTCAACCTCACCGCCAGTCTCTGAGTGAACGACTCACGGAACCTATGATTGTTGCACAGTCCACAACATCTTCATTTAGAAGGAGAATGTGCCCGCTAGGATTGCCCGAGAGACGGAGACAAAATGATATAACTGTTTTCTCTTACTGTGAGTGATTTAAATTCTCGACGTGTGTGTGATAAAAATCGATTTTTGAACGTAAAACCCACAGTACACTAAACTGCAAATTCCTCCTTCACCTTGAAGGTTTCGATCTCCGGTTCCATTTGAATACCACCAGAATAGCTCAGGCCTTCTTTCTCTGCTCGCGGTCTTTGATACAATCAACGTGTGGAAGACGTAGGACACGTAGGACACACATATAAGCACACGTTAACGCGTTCGACTGTTCGACTGCTCAGGTGCAGACATCTTCCATTCAAAGGCGAATGATGAATAGGGTTATTTGTGTGACTGCGGACCATCGTGCATCAACGTTCTTGAGCGAGGTTTTGACCTCGTTGGGAGATGTTCGTCTCCAAATGCCAAATGCCATGTCTCAAGTCGCATTCAAATTGCTGACGCAATTGGTGCGATAGACGAGAGATGGAGGGAGGGAGTTGCCCATAGCAAGGTGTGCGCGCTCCTCACCCTCACATCAGGATGGCCGAACCGATCTCAACGTCAATCTCATCAACACAGCAAGCAGAAGAAATGCGGATGCAGCGCGTTCGGTTGTGATCCCACCACACACCCTCCTTCCTTCCCTGCATCCATCCATCCCATCCCATTCCAACACTCCCTACTTTGCATTCCCTTTGCTAGCTATCGTTTGCAATGCCTTCAAGCTCGATGCCTGTCGCAGTCGTACCCACAGAGGTGAAATTGCCATCTTGTTCTTCACGAGGCATGCACGCCTGTTGTTTCGACTACCATTAGGCATAAATCGACGATTAGGGATTAGGTGGTGGAGGACGACGCCACTGCAGCGAGGAGCTCATGTGCAGGCAGCGACTGGGTAGTCCTAGCATTGTGTCTTTTATAAGAGTAAGTTTGTCGTTCATCATTTTTGAAAGAATTGTCGATTACTCACCGTTCATTTCATTTCAGTTCGAAATGCAATGCTATTGATTTGCGATGGATGGTAAGTGTGTTGTTCTTCATTGAAAGCAGGCCTCAAGTACTTACATTATTAATCCAGCTTGATATCGAGCATCCTACACGGGCCAGGTAAGCTACTTTGTGTCCCAAAAAAACTTCACTTACCTGTGTGTGTTAACGAATTGCAGACATGGGGGCAAGCGCCCTCGCTGTCATCCACATCCATGAACAAGCTCCTGACATATGGAGTTCAGCACAGCCGCCATCTGTCATCATCAACGAAGTTAAAGGTGTCTAAAATACAGGGATACAGGGACGGCTAACGTTTTGGCGATGCTTAGTTCTCAACTAACAAGTAGGATGTTTACAGAGGAGAGACTTGGAGTATTGGGGGCGCACGTAAGAGGGTAAGAGGCACGGGACATGGCCCAAATGCGCAAAGTCAGTCTCTCTCTCTTCTGTTTGTGTCTGCTTTCTGTCTGTCTGCTGCTGTCTGCTTTCTGCTTTCTACTTTCGTGTGTTTGTGCTTCGCTTTTTTCTTTGTGTTTTGTTTGTCTTGCTCTATTTACAGCTGTACCACCATACCATACACCACATATACCAATCAATATTTTACCCATGTTACGCTTATGGCTGGCTTACTTTTTCTTTTCTTTCTTTATCATTCCACACCATACATAACAATACAAGATTAACAGATTTCCGTCCAAGTTAATTCATTCGCAGAACAAGTTTCAAAATTTTGGTACTCGTAACTCGTACGTGTCATGTTCATTTTCGGCCAAGCAAGTAATTTGGATTTTTTTTCTGCATGCCATGCATGGGAGGGTGTCTCAAAACCACTGGATTCCGTGTAGTATTGTAGTATATAGAACTTGACAGCACTTAACTTGGGGTGGCCGGAGCGGGGGAAGCGGGACTAGGCCACTCCACGCTTCTCCAGTAATAGTTTCCTGCGTGTGCGCAATACAGCGATACACACACATTGAATATGTAGTAGAATATATGCTCAGAAGAAATGAGAGCTATGAATACATGAATACACCATGGATAAATAATAGAATGCCCAGTACACTGGTCGGTCGAGAAAAAAAAGCAAAAGAGAACTAAAGATAATTATCCTTCTCTGTTAACTCACCTCAATTGATCTGATTTCTTTTGGATCTTGTAGTCTATGAGAGTAGCTTGCTACTAAAACCATTTGTTTTAGAGAGGCTTGCAAAATTGAATGAGGTATGGTGTTTCAGGGGGAACATGCCCCCATTGGCACCGCACGGAAGAAGGTGAGCCATAACTGCTTTAAAATATTTAAAACACATCCAATATCTAGAAAAACAGTTTGAGTAGCAAGCTATGTGTATATACTACTGTATTCAAAAGGATTTGTGTGGAAAGAGATTTGTTAACACAGAAGGATTATTAGGGTGTTCTCCGGTATGCATCATACCATTGATTTGAGATTTGAAGTGGTCTTTAGTGTCTCTCTCTCCTCTCGTGTCTCTCTATCTGTGGTAGGTATCCTGTGTGGATAATATGATATATATACATCTCTATGTAGAAAAATCTGTTCATTATCCAAGTACAAAGACATGGCCCGTTCCTGTTTGTTTGTTTGTTTGTAAATACCCCCCATCCCCAAGCTTGCAAAATTTATCCTCCCTGCACTGCCTAACGAAGATGTCGACTTCCGAGCACCAACTTCCGAGCACCCTCTGACGCCGCCGTTCTGAAATGTTGTGTAAGTACTTCCTCCTCCTCCCGCAGTCAACGGTCTCGTACTTTTGTACTTGTACCTGCTGATGTCAACTTGGCCTTCTTTTGATCCACGTTCACTTCTGCCACCATACATGCTCAGTGTACGTGTACCAGAAGATACGCACATGGTCTGTTCTTGATCAAAAATAACACAAAGAAAGTTCCAAGACCCAGGACGCACAGAATTTTGAGTTAGGCAGAAATACTAACTCCAGATAAGAGAAGTATGTCAACGGGGTAGAACAGGTCAGAAATTGATGTAAACATCATACCATATTGTCGCCATAAACAATCACATTCTGAAAACATATACAGGGAAAAATAAGATTGGTGAACGAGGCGCAAGCCATACACAAGCCATACATATATGTATGTAGGTTAGTTTAAAACCGGAGGAAGACACAATTGAATGAATAAACAAAAAAAAACACAATCAATATAGGTCCGAGCGAGTAACAAGGATCAAGGTAAATTTAATCTTTAATCCACCTTGCGAGCCCATTTCCTTCCTCCTGCAGACGATGGTGTGATGGTGTGCGCGGTGGCAGTGTGGAGACGCGATGGGTCGCGGGTGTGACTGGGCTGGTGGCTGGTGTCTGGTGGCAGTCGCACGCGTAGCAGTGGGTTGGTGAATCTGCGATGCATCCCAGGCGACAGGCGATGAGTTGACTCGACGCGACTTGGGCGTAGGATGCGGATAACTTTTCGTGCGAAGAGCCAGCACCCATTTCGGCTGCGGTGTGCTTGTCACCCCAGTACATCCATAGCTGGGTGCCAAGGACAATGTTGAGCAGGAGTACGAGAACGAATCCGGCCGAGACAAGGAGGTCGTTCACCCCCTGTCGCAGTAGTGAAGAGGCGCTCAAGGCTCAAGCGCTCAAGCCTCAAGCAAGGCAGCCGGCAATGGCAATCTGGCTTATCACTGTGAATGCAGAGAGCTGGCCTGTTTGACTGCGAGCGGTGGTTGTGCCTGATCTGCGTGAGCTTCGAGAACAGCTATAGAGGAAGGGTGGTCATTTGAAGCAAGGAGAGTATTTCCGTGGGTAGCCTGTAAAGAGCAAAAGATCAGCCAATAGCAGCTACTGTCTTGGGCAGGAACTTTTGGTTTTTATCACTTTTCTTTGTCAACCAAGAGGGCGCGTAGTTGATTATAAGGAGGGTGATGAGGACTTTTTGGACTTTTGGACGGTTAGGAAGAAGTTTTTGCCGTATGATATGTGGAGAAAGGGAATTGATGGCATGGCGGAATGAGTATGCAAGAGTTATCGCATATGATAGTGTCTCGAGAATGTCGAGAATGTACGCAAGTAAAGAAAGGCCTTGTGCTGACCTCGCGTTAACGACTAATTAACCTAATTAACAACTAAGATATTGTTTGTTAATGGCAAATTTTTTCCCAACAATAAAAAAGACGCAGTGAGTAGTATCTGCAGTACTTTCATAATCAAGCCTCCGACCACAATTCCACAAGTCCAAGACCCTTTGAGAGCGAATATTTAAGGCATTTTGCATCTGTGATGTGAAGGTTTTCGATGAGTGACGTGTAGCATTCCTACAATGGGTTATCAGACATAAAACACAAGGAATCCAGCGATGAGTAACCAGCCTTTCTAACTATTGAAATGCTGATGTCATATGTCTTTGATGAACCAGAGGAAATTCCTTGTAATGCTCGTCATGGTCGCGATGAAGAAAAGGACTTTGCACTTCCGGGATTGCATCACATTTGGCAGTACGTCACGATGTGACTCGTAACATTGACTGGTGTGCTCTTTTTGTCATCGACGACGACGGCGTCCATGATCATTTAGGTTTTGCCCTTATAGAAAAACTGCGCGACTATTAGCGTCTGATAAACCAAACAAGCTGGCCTTCCTGTCTATGCCAGCTCCAGCATCCTATGTGGCTGGTCTTGGTAGAGGGTACGTTAAATCAGTTCCCTTCTCTGGTATGGATGTACTGACAGTAATCTTAGTGCTTCTGGTTTAACGACCCGTTCCGATATCCCAATATCGGTTCGGTTCTGCTCGATAAGGTCCATCAGCTGAAGTCATAGCGTACATTTCTCTCTTATTACATCCTCCAGTGAATTCTTCACCGAAATATGTTAAAATACCAGTGAAGCCCAAGGCAAACGCAGAAAAGAAGTTGAAGTCGACCCTGATCAGTTCCAGGACCAGGACCCACAAAACGAGTACAGTTTATTCGCAGGAACAACCTACAAGCAGGATGATGAGGAAGTCGACAAAATTTACAAATCAGGTAGACGAAGCTATGGAAGGGTTAGTCTTGTCAGTTTTTCTTCTGACTGACTGATTTCATCCCTTTTTTTCTTTGCTGTACCCTTTAGAGAAGCTCAAGAACAAGCTGAGATGGCCAAGCTACACGCTGAGCAACGCAAGATCCAACAGCAGTTTGTCTACCTCAAACACGGGTTATTGTTCGTGACCGACGAAGAATGGGAGAATATTCCCGAAGTGAAGTAGGCAATTTGAACGAGGAAGAAGAGGAGGAGGGAGGAGAGGACTTATGTCGTACCCGACAGTGTTTGATAGGAGACCGAAGCAAGACCGAGTTTGAGAACACGTTGGATCCTCGCCAACAGATTGTGCGTGTTTGCATGTTTTTTACAGCATGTATTTTCTCTAAACTTTCAATGCTTCTAGGTTAGTGACTTTGAGTCGTCAGCAGACACAGGCGGCTTAACGAACTTCGTCGAAATCGGACAAGTTCGTGACAAAATCCTTTCCCTTAAACTTGACCAGGTACTTATTTTCTTTCCTGATTCCATAACCATAACAACCCCTCATTTTCCTGCCTCTCTTCTTTCTAGATATCAGGCACAGCTTCAACGATCGGCAACGGCAACGGCAACGGCAACGGAACTTCCACATCCGTTGTTCCAAAAGGATACCTCATGTCTCTCAACAGTGTAATCATCAAGTCCGACGCTGAAATAGGTGATATCAAACGTGCCAGGATGCTGTTCGACTCTCTCGTCAAATCCAATCCAAAACTAACTTCGATTGGGGCCCAAGACACTGACAGTAAAGCCAAGCGCGGGTTCAGTATAAAACCTGATGAGCATTGAGTATGTATGTATACATTGACGGCTACATAATCTATTCAAAATGTCGTTTCTCATTAGCTTGTCGGCTAGTATGTCAATGCTAAGTCACATCAGCGTCAGCTCCTTTTGAAATGAGAAGAAAATTTGCCAGCTTCAACGAATTTGCATTCAAAGTTCAAAAAATGAATCGTCATGGTTAAATATCATATCTCCCAGGCCATCTCCGGATGAGAGGCACAACAGCGCCACGCGTTGCTCTTGATCACGACTACCCACCCAGGAGCATCCAGGAGCCTTGTGCGTTTGAGCCAGCCGACAAATCGCACAGGGTCGGGGTCCTGCACAGAAACTCAGTCGGGCATGATCACTTCTTGCGGTATTCTGGACGTTCGTGATCTGGATTCCAATAGCATGCTTTGAAGGGATTATCCTCTTCCTGTCCCTATTCCATGGATTCACTCACTATAAATGGTCTCAAGAATCTAGATGTCTTAAAACATCCGCCTCGATGAGTCCTTATAACAATTCTCTTGGGTATATTCTCCTGATTTCATGACACTTGTGGTTGGCATCAAAATTGATTGAATTCGTGACTACTGCTAGTACATGGGTTTGTAAAATGTATATAAGGTGGGCAGATTTGACCGGAAAGAACAAAAACTCGTCTGAGCTTGTCTTTCCATCTCTTCACTACTTTCTACTTTTTCCTATCCCCTGCTTATCTGTCTCTGTCTACTCGTCAGCGGTCATCTCTGTCTGACCTACTGTTCTAGTCGTCATTTTGTGATTAATGACCTCCTGTTGCAAGGGTATAAACTCACCTTTTTGGCTGTTAACTGCGGGTAAGCAACCTTTCGACTTTGAGAGCGCTGATTCATGACTTACACTTTCGGTGATATTTCTCAAGGCTCTGAAATGGAAATGGTTAGTAGTTGAGTCCATAGGTAAGAAATATTACTGACTCGCTTTCAATAAGACGAACTCGCTGCACATGACATTCGCACCCAAGTTACACCTTGATCCTCCAGCATGCTTCACAGACCTACTGACATTTAATTTACGCTCTTAGTTCGACGGCCTGCTTGCATGAAAGGTTTTGCATGATTCTATTCAACGCGAAAATATGAGATACTTATACCCTTTGTTAAGAAAGCACACTCACGTTCAGGATTGTGAATGTAGCCGAGGTAGCTGTCGTTGTTGTTGCTGCCGCTGCCACTAGAGGAGAAGCCCCAACCGCCGCAGCAGACCTTGTGGGAGGCGAAGAGAAAAACCAGGCATGGTCGCTAACAAAGTCAAGCTCAGATGATGGGAATAACTCGACCCCCTTCCTCCTCCTGCCCTTGGATTCCCACTCCCAGTATCGACAAAAACCACAGTCCTGACCGCCACACTACTGAAATCGCTCATCACACTATCATGTTTTGTTCTCTGCTGGCGCTAGCGTTGTTGTCCCCGAAGTTCCATAGTCATAGGTGGTTTGCAGTCTACTCCAGATCCATTTTCTCCAACACATACATCAATAGAGAACTGTACATCATTAAACGAAAACTCGTTCATGATATCCAAGACTCTGCTTTCTTCCTTCTCTTCCGGCGCAGATTGAGGATCGAGTTCGAAGGCACACGAGGACGCGAATAGATATGGGCGTAGATGTCGGTATGGAGGTATGGACGGATGATGGAGGTGGCGATGCGTTTGAGTGTTTGAGTTTGAGGTGGAAAGGTACAACATTGACGTGATAGAAGGAGCAGATACGGCCGAAGCTGGTGGTATGGGCGAAGAAAATCGCGAAGAGGACGAGGAGGAAGACGAATATAATTGAGACGGAAGGAAGGATGCTAAAATATACGATCAATTTCAAGAATGAATTTTAAAAAAAATAAAAGACATACCACTAAACGGACATCCTCTGCCACCAAACATGCCAAGAGGACCAGCAGACTCAGGCGTCCTCAACAGACCCTTTTACAAACGACAAGTTCGAAATTGTTGGTAGGCGACCTTTCTCTGCTTCCTTCCGCCAATGATCAAGCGCCGCGGCGTCTGCTCGCCTGAAGAATTGGCGGAATCGTCCAACCTGTACCCATAACTAAACTGACTCGACTCAAGTACTCCTACACCTCTTCTAATTCCAAATCTCCATCATCCGCAGACCCAGATCATTGACGTAGAGGTAGCTGAACCCTTTGCATTCGTCTCTGATACAGACGATTGTCTTCTGTCTGGAGGAGTCCAATCCTGCCTTGCCTCGCCATTGCGTCATTCAGACTACGGGAGCACTTTGCGTTCTTCGCAGGGTGTGCCTGTGAACGTTTCGGGTGTTGAGGTTGGTTGTAAGGAGGTTTGGTAAGCTTGTTTAGGAGGAGAGGGTTGAGGATACCTAGGCAAAGTTGAGGATGATCCTGGAAGGATTGTTATCAGTTATAAGTTTTTCGAGAGAAATTCAAAAGAAAGAAAAATTGAAATAAAATAAAATAAAATATGCGAAAGTCAAAAGAGGATAGAAGAGACTAGATAGAAGCATGTAAGTGCACAACTGGTGAACAGAAATGTAAGTAACAAAGGCCAGAAAAATAGGAGGAGAACGTAACAAACACGCCTAAGACTCACAGTGCGAGTAAGGCTGGACAGTTTTCTGGATCAGCTGAGTAATCAGATTTATCTTATCTTATCTTTAGATACTTCGTCTATTGTCTTTCTCACTTAATACGAGGGTCTTTTAGTATTACTTTATTTAGAACATAGCTATAGTATATAAGGACAAGAGTTGTACGGGCTACCTAGCAACCCAATTGTACAGAATATCAAAGAGAAAATAAACAACATGGTAGCGGAAAATGTTACCTTACTCGAAGCTAATGCCACTGCTTTGGCTGATAATGAGAAGCTTCGCAATGAGGTCAGAGGACTGAAAGCAAAGCAATCTAAAGGGAGCAACAATGAGGGTGGTACTAATCCCATCAAGAGCGAATCAGCATCACCTCGAGTTGCTCGTATCCGAGCGTCATCGGTCCTCCCTGCTGGAAGCGCTGTTCGTCGCGCTATCTCGGGCGATAACCCTGAAAATGACTCCTCGTCTTCCTCTGATGATGATAGGAAGAAACCTGGGGGAGGAGGAGATGATAAGCGTCCCACTCCTCCCAAGAAAGGAAACAAGCCAGGAAAGAAACCTCGGAAGCGCAGGAGCAGTTCTCCTGACAGTGAATCTCCTGATGACAGCAGTCCTGACAGCAATGGGCCTGGAGATATCTTTGATGAGGAACCAGAGTCGGAACACTCCAGCGATTCCGACTCGACCAAGAGCTGTAAGCGCCAAGCTAGACGCCCGTTATTGTGCTAAGATCGCTCGAATGAAGCACCAGCAGGCGTTTCTGAAGTCCACACCGCCTTTTACTTACAAGGGCAAAGTACAAGCGACACTCTTCAAGCAATGGGTGCGTGAGGTTCGCCTTGGGTTGAGCATGGACGGATTTCGGAGACGGAAGGCGTCAAACTTGCTGGAAAGTACCTAGAAGATCGTGCATACAGTTTCTTTGAGCACAACGTACTAGCTTTAAAGAAACAATATAACCTAACTGATTTCTTTTCGAACCTGTTCGATTATGTATTCCCTGTGAATTTCTGAATGCGTCAGCGCAATAAGTTTGATATGTGCACTCAGGATAGGCTGTCCGTATTGGACTACCTACGTAAGCTACAGGAAATTGCTGATACGATTGGTGACATGGATGATAGGGACGTTGTCCTGGCTTTCTGGCGTCGCTGTCAGCCTTACTTGAGGGTAGAAATGACCAAAGATGGACTTGACCCGACCACGTTATCACTGGCTGCTCTAGAAGAGTCAGCGGTGCGCTATGAAAGAGCCCATCTCATGGCAAATGAGGAAGGAAAACGGGGTCGTACCTCTTGTTCGTCTCGATTCAACCAACCTCGTCGGGACACGGGTAACTCCATCGCATCGTCCTCGAGTGGTCAGTCATCATCCTTACCAGCTACGGGGAAGTCAGATAGAAAAGATAATAAATGGAACTTTGCCGCAAAGAAGGGAGGAAATCAGGACTGCCGAGACAATCAAAGCATGGAGAACGGCTTTGGCCGAAAAAGCACTAGCTACTCTCTATGCAGCCGTCCCTCTGACCTTTGATTATGAGTTAGAAGATGCTGAGAAACTCGCCATATATGGATGACCGATTCACCTATATTGACCACGGCTGTGAATTCCCGTGCGAGGAATGTGGGTCGGGTTCAGTTGAGATCATGAACTGGCACTCCGTGGTGCCACATTTGATATCATATGACCGACCGGCTGGCAGATCCAAACTTTGACCTAGTACACTTTGGGCATATTAGAAAGTCAGAAATGTTTACCGCGTTGACAGGCAAGAAACGAGAATGTAAATGGCATGGGCCAGTACCTTACGATGGACTTAAGAAATTAGAACGTGGCGGAGATGACTCTGACCCCGATTCAGATGATCAAAGAGGAGACAGTTTTGACCCTGATTCCTCCGACGATGATCATGATGATAGTCCGAGTGGATCAGCGCTAACAATACAGGCCTCAGCTGTGAGAACTTCAAGTGGAAACCAGCGCAGTAGCGGATCTCCCTCAGAAACTCGAAACGCACTTGAACGAACTTCAGCTCGAGTAAAGTCGGCCGGTCGAGCTTTTCCTAAGCCTCTAGTAGTCGTAGTCTACGTAAATGGTCAACCTTGCAGAGCTTTGCTTGATTCTGGTTCCCAGTCTGACTTCATTTCGACTACACTAGTCGATCAGTTACGCCTACCCGTACAGGAATTAGAACGACCACTCACGTTGCAACTGGCTGTATCAGGCTCGCGCGGTAAAGTCAAGTGTACCGTCGATGCTAAACTTGCTTATCAGGAAGTCTCGGAAGAACGAACATTTGATGTTGCAAACCTAGATTCACATGACATGATACTTGGCTTGCCATTTCTGATGGACCACAGTGCGGTAATCGCTTTCAATCCCTCTCAAGTCACTATCAGGAGCGACGAGCGATTGCCATACCCATCTGAACAGGCAGTGATCATAACGAGCAAAGCAGCTGAGTTGCAGAATGGTTCTTTCTAGCTCGCTTAAGCTCTTGTGTGAACTATCTTCCTGTGTGAAAATCTACGGATTCCACAGAGAATAAATAATTGAAATGAAAGGGACTCAAATAAAGAAAGACCGAGTAATGTACCTAACAAATACTTGTACATTGCTATTTCCATGATCCCAATCCCGGCCTCGTTCTGTTCGTTTCTTGACTCCTGTACCTGGCGTCGGCTGTCGAAGGTGAACTCATTGTCGTTGATGTCGATGTCGTGTGTCGGGGGTGCATGTGCACGAGATTTCATCAAAGCTCAAATAGAGAACCCAAGGATAATGATATCGAGGAAGAAGACGAGGGAGATGGGGGAGAAGGCAAACATGATTGAAATAAAACAGAATAAAACGAGAGAAACGGATACTGCAATACTGAGTCAGTTGGTAAATCAAACCCAGCATGGCCCATGGCCGCTGGGACGTACCACTCAAACGGAATTCAAAGCTTCACCGTGGTCCCAGCAGAGACAAATGACCTCAGTAGACTCCTACCCACCACCCTTCTCCATGCAATTATCTATTTGCGAGTCTGAGGGGAAGAAGCATCAATGCTATCATAGACTGCGCTAGATATGAATCGCAAAAGCGAAAGAACTGGTAAAATCAATTTCTGGTGTCTTTAGGCTGCGTCACATGATTCCTTGCTCGGCATCAAACCCGACCTATTCATCGGCCTTAAGCTTAAGCTTCAGCGCTTCAATCCTTTCTCTCTCCTTTCGTTCAAATCCTATCAGACTTTGTTATGTTTCAATCCCTCCATCTCTCCCTGATACAACGTTCTGATATCCGTGAATCTCAAAGCCATACTTTGAACACTCAAACACACCCAACGAACACCTCTTGATAGGTGCATATTTTCAAAGACAACATGTACATGTGTAACTTGTACAACACTTTCATTGTGATCGATCGGGTCCATGTCCACAGTACTAGCTCCTTCAGAAATGATATGTTCTCTCAGCATCATTTACTTACATTGTTCATTACTACCCTCTGTCAACCAGTAAATGCTAGTGAATGAAGAGCAGGTGTAAAGTCAATTTTGAATTTCATTTTCCTCGATTTATGATCTTAAATTCAACTCTTTCATTCATTTAATGTCAATGCTTCTCAAAAACACAGTTGCATCGTTCTTCGACTGAGTGCAACGGCTGCGCACATCAAACCTATGTGCTATGTGCGGATACTTTCAATGTACTGTTCGAACTTCAGCTCTTCAGCTTCAAAGTGAACGGACTGGAAGTCCCAAGAAATCTTCCCTCATTTAGTAGACAACACTGGCTGCTACTTTCGGTGCTGTAATTCCGGCACTTAAACACCTCGTCGTGAGTATGTATTATCCAGCATAACACTTATACATGCCGCAGAATATGATGTCCACTTCCCTTGAATCGCTCACGCATTAAGTTGGGTGAAACTATCTGTATGTTTACTATTCTAATCTCCCTCTGCTACATTCCACCATTACTACGTAAGGGCTATGCGAATAACACGAGTTGGAGGAGTTAGCAATGATTCCGTAGGCCTCTATGCTTGTTTGTTGACAGATATTTTGAATGCTCGGCAATATACACATTATGTGGTTTTGCATGCGAGTGGAGGACGAGATATAAAGAAGAGAGATAAAGAAAAAGGACCTATTATGCCTTGGTCGTTTCATTTTGTTCTTGATACGTACATACATACGTGGATCATCCAATACCTCTGTATGGCGCCTTAAGGCTCATGTATGCATCTCAGGTCATTAACGGAAGGAACCTTATTTGTCATTTGTTTTTTGAGTTATAGAGGAGGAAGAGAGGGTTAAATACGAGAGAAAAAGTTTTGAAGAGGTTGGGAAGAGGACAAAACAAGGAAGTGCATGCAAATGTACGTGCGCGAGTGGTTGATAAACACGTGAGTAACACAGGCCAGAAAAATAGAAGAGGAATAATATGAATTGAAGCCGCCGGGATCATAGAACATGTAGCATGAGTCTGAATGAACCCTGTACTGCCGTAAGTGAGTCAGTTAAGGTTGATAAACTGTGCGAGCCTCGGGGATGGGGGGTATTTACGAACGGAACAGCCATGTCTCTGTACTTGGATAATGAATATATAAAGATGTACATATCCTCATTATGCTCATTATGTTATGTTATATATCATCCACAGGATACATTATAACACAGATAAAGAGATATACGCTACGCGAGGTGAAACCACTTCAAATCTCAAATCATACCCGAGAACACCCTAATTATCCTTCTATGTTAACATATCCTGTTCCGCACAAATGTTCGGAATACAGTAGTATATACATATAGCTCGCCACTAAAACTGTTTTTGTAGATATTGGATGAGTTGTAAATATTTTAAAGCAGTTATGGCTCACCGTCTCTAAAACAAATAGTTTTAGTAGCAAGCTACTCTGATAGACTACAAGATCTAAAAGAAATCAGATTAATTAAGGTGAGTTAACAGAGAAGGATAATTATCCTTAATTCTCTCTTTGCTTTTAGGGAGGAGCCCACAGTGTACGGGGCATTCAATTATTTATCCATGGCCATAACCCAAATTCATTGGGATCAAAAGCTCTCGTGTATTCTGAGCATATATGCTACTACATAATCAATCTATCATACCACTGTTTTTCTGTTATTGCTACACATAGTAATATGAATTCTTCTGTGCGTCTCTCATCTCATAAGCTCTACAAATCTAACACAAAATTAACACCAACAATGCAGGTATCTTTTTCCACCCATTCTTGAAATTCTCGATGACTAGACCCTTGAGGCGACTAAACGACTAAACGACTATAAACGAGTAAACCTAAACGACCAGAGATGAAATGGACTGAGATAAAGGTTTCAGGAACTCAAGATTTGTACCTGAGACCTGAGACGAGGACAACGGCTGCCTGCGTAATACATAGACATACCTGAGGAACTTCCAGTGGAATTTCAACTTGGCGCGCGGTATTTGCCGCCCTGCTCCGTAATCCATTACTCAGAGCACGGCGGCAGGGACAAGGGACAAAATACAATATTGGATATTGGACATATACCCTGAATAGAAAACTGAAAGACCTTGCTCGTGATGTCAACAAATAGATCTAAAGGTCCGATGCCCTCATCATACTTTGAGTTCCATCGTCAGTCACACATGGACATACCGGATATCTGCCAGTCTTTGGTATATCTAAATCAGGGGAAAGGAAAGAATTTAATTTACTCGGTGCGACGCCGCCAGAGGAAGACAGCTTGCAATAGAAATAGATAGATAGGTATGATAGATAGTTAAGATGATACACGATACATGTATACACGTCTATGTTTCCCCCTCAAGTGAGTATTAAATATCGCCTATTTTTTAAAACCACAGTCTCTGATAAAAGAAATTTAGGGTGACATACTCTTGGAGGCTAGACGGATTGTCCTTGAGGAATCTCCTTATTCTGATTCCCATAACGGCCATATGACAGCAGTAAAGTGGATAAAAGGCGTGTTGGACTACCACTCAGCAAAAGCCTTGCTGAGTAAAGGTGATGCCATTACTGATGCAGACCTAGAGGACTTTGCCAAGAATTATACAATGCTACTATCCTCTGATAAATGTGATGGAGGTATAGATGAAGAGATTATGTCCACATCATAAGTAATTATACACAGATTAGATAGAATATGGTATACAGGAAGTTCCGAGACTCATGGAGCAAATACAAATACAAATGCTTCAGCTCCACCTGTAGAGGTAGAGGGGCTTCCTTCGGCGCCGCTTGAGCCTATATTTAGGAACTTGCGCACTAATGCTAAAAATAAGCTACCCGCTGAAGCGCGCCCCTGCTCATATTGACCCAAAATCGTTCATCGGAGTTGCCCTGAAAAGCATCGCATTGCCACACCTCTCATAAGGTTAAACATTAAACTATTAAACCGAGGGCATCTTTATTCTCCGCTAGCAGTCCTAGTTCGCTGAGATCGCTTACTCTGAGCTCTAGGGTGGTTTTGCTGGTGTTATGTACTTGGTAATAAATTTGAAGGTGGTATACTAAGCAACGCCGGATACACGCTCGTCAGGGTTTTTTTGACTATGCAAGTCTAGGAACAGCACACATAATCCAAAGTTAACCTGAGCCGCGTCATCGTCATCGTCATCGTCATCGATCTCTCTTGCGTTGATTGTCATATTTTTCCATCAGTGTAATACACTTCAATTTAAATGACTCTGGTTTCAATTATGTAGCTGAACCTCAGTAGCGCAAATGGTTTGTTTTACCGTTTGTTTACGTTTTTGTTTCTTGACCGGACTGACAGGCGACACAGACACAGACGCGCTAGACCGTGCCGATGAGCCGGCAAGGCTGGGGATAAGGCTGAAAGCTGACACCGGTGTTCCCGGCTTCTGTGGGTGTTTCGAGTCAGGATTGGGAGAAAGAGACTATCGGCACCCCTATCCCCAACACTAATGTTTACATCCTCTCGCACAAGCCAACTGACACCACCCCGTACCTATTGACAAGGTCAGGTGCATGTGGGTTGCTGGCTGGAGGCGCCGGTGTCAGTTGCGATTTACCCTACAAAACAGCCGAAAGATGGAGGCCGGATCCGTTTGTACAATACGGTGCTGGACAGCGCAAAGATGAAGAGGCTGGAGGTCAAGCTTCAAGGTCAAGGAGGGTGGGAGCGAGGCTGGGGAATAATGTCAATATGGATGATTTGGAATGGCAGAGGGAAGATGGTCAGTTGGACCATATGGGCCATGCAGACAACCAGGTGAAAGTGAAGCGATTCAGAGTCAAGCTCAATGGTGTATCTGCCGCTATGCATGTACGTCTATCATTTCTTCTCATTTTATCGTTCTCTCTGTTCTTTTGCCCTTCCATTTGCTTTTCAACCTCCTTTTTTCATTGTATTTTTCTTAGCAGCTGCAGCTTCTTATCGACCGACTGACTAATACTAACTACTATCTTTCCTAGTCACACCCACGGGCCTTTCAGAGCGCCGTAACACTTCTTATCGACTCTCGCTCTCGTCTCTAGGGCTTTGACAGCCCTTCCAGTATCGATACAACCGCCCTACGTACTGCCGTTGCGGAATCTCAACCATCCTACCTGTACCTAAAGACTTCTACGCCATGGACAACTTTCCATTAACCAGTAACAGGAAAGTGGACTATAGCAGAGAAAGGGAAAGAATGGTTAGGGATTAATGAAGATGAGGGGCCTGGGACACCCAATGACACCGATGACCAATGTTCAGTGCGCCTCCTACGCCTAGGGTGCCTTCTACGCCTGTACGAACCATTTTGTTGGGTTCAGCGCCTACCTCAAGTTCAAGTTCCAAGGCTAGACCAGCCATGCACAAATCCCAAATTGTCCGCTCTAGCCTTATAGAGCAATGCCGAATCCTAACATCGGTTTCCCTTCTACTTCCCTCCTTTTTCATTCCCATCTACTTCTTCTTCATGATCTCCGTACCATTTCTTGACAATTTCTTGGCAATTACAAACCTCTGGACGTTATCGGCAATGACTCCAATGACTCATCCTCATTCCCATGGGCGCTCTTTGAGCGGCTCAGCGACAAGTAGAGGAAGTTTTGAATTGGAGGATCAGGACCTGAAGCCAGACAACGGTGAGTTTTATTAACATTCAACTTATTATATTTCCTTATCTTTTCCCTAGTATTTCTCGATGAACGATGAACACATCACCGTTAAACTGGGAGATTTTGGATTATTGACAGCCCTTGCTCAAGCCAGTTGCGAGCACCTACGTCAGAGTAAGTGAGATACCTCCTTTCGAAAAATACCATACTCACATTCCTCAGACTTGCCTCATTTACAAACTTTGTGCTCTCAAACCTCCATTTCACAAAGAAAGAAATCATTGAGGCCGTCTGTGCTCGAGAAGCGGAAGTGGACCGCTTCTGAAGGAGGTCAAGGAGAGGATACAATGGGTTATCCACCGCGAAACTGAATTCAAGGCTGAAGAGATCCGGCTGGAGGGAGGCAAAGGCAGACTTAGAGGAAAATATGAAGAAGTTGGAACAGAATATGGCTATAGGTGTGTTTCCGTATCTTCGACCCAATTACACCCTGATTCACTAACATTACATGTCGTAAGGATAAAAACCCATTAGAGGAAGTAAAAAACCTCCTCTAACCTCCGTCGCACAAGCGACACCAACACAATAACAACGGCGCCGTAAATTGGATACCTTACCATCATCACAACCTACCCTACGCCCTCTCTCATTACAATTTCCATCCACTGCTCTCGAAACACCTGTCGCTCGTGCCCCACTTCTGATGTCATGCCTTCAACAATGAAGGGTGTCATCTTCACTACCACCACTACCACTGGGAGATTCTCACTACACCTTTTCCTGCCGAGCTCTTTAAGCTTTTCCATAAGTCCCGAAGGTCGGACTGAACTTCGGAAAGATTTTCAATTTTGACGACAGCAAAGCCAGCAAGAAGGCAGTAGTTGGCTGCCGCCTATGGTGATGGTGCCTCTTACTCCTACTCCTAGGTGTATCTACCTGGTGGAGTCAATCTTGCCTTCTGGAAGGCACCACTCATCGGATGATATGGTTGTCGATGATCAGGACAGCGCACAATATGCACCCATGGACTATGAGCAGCCGTTGCGCAAGGACTCAGAAACGGATTCAAAAACTCAGAAACGGACTCAGATGGTCGTGGATGCTCTGAAATAGTTATGTCCTTTTGCTTTGACCTTTCATTTTCTATTCTTTGCTTCTTGCTAGTTACCTTGATTCCATTCCCATGGACATCATTCTGTTGTAAAATATCTTTCTTCTCTCGAATTAATGAATTAATATGCGTAACATTTGGGTCAACTCATCGGAAATTTCTCTTGCCCAATTGATGCGCCCGGTCCGCATTCCTCAAACCAAGGGTGGCGCTATTTCATGTACACAATGGGCTGAGTCATACTCATCCCCTGGTTTATCCATTTTTTTTGTGTTCAACCTATATGAGTATATGAGACCCCAAAGTATCTTATGGGTAAAGGACGAGACACAGACGCGTAGGCGTTATTCATCGCGTAGCTGATCATAACGGAACTGTTTCCAGCTTGACTGTGGTAGTAGTCTAAGTAGCTTGGGGATGTATGGGGCACACAAAAATCAAACCAAGGCAAATGAATATTCATCCGGCGTAAAAATTCATTGTACACTTTCAGTCTTCGATACAAACCATGTAAAGCCTCTTTTTGCCACTCGGACACTTGTATACTCCACTACATTGCTAATTGTCTTATGGGTGAGCAACACACCATGCTTCTCATTTTCAAATCGTCATACATACTATGCCGACTTGGTTTTATAGCCTGTAATTGGCCTCGTTCTCCCGTTGTAAGTCTAATCTATGAGCTCGATACTAGCTTCCCGTTGAAAATTGAAAATGCTCTCTAGCTATAATTCATTCATCACCTTCTAGTTCGTGATAGACTCAGAGGGTGCTCGGAAGTCAACATCTTCGTTAGGCGATGCGGGAGGATAAACTGTGCAAGCTTGGGGATGGGGGGTATTTACAAACAAACGGGAACGGGAACGGGCCATGTCTTTGTACTTGGATAATGAACAGATTTTTCTACATAGAGATGTATATATATATATCATATTATCCACACAGGATACCTACCACAGATAGAGAGATAAGAGAGATACACTATGCAATGCAATGCAAGGGCTATGGCTATGCGAGGTGAAACCACTTCAAATCTCAAATCATACCCGAGAACACCCTAATTATCCTTCTACGTTATCACATCCTGTTCCGCACAAATCTTTCTGAATACAGTAGTATATACATATAGCTCTCCACTAAAACTGTTTTTGTAGATATTGGATGAGTTGTAAATATTTTAAAGCAATTATGGCTCACCTTCTTCTGTGCGGTGCCAATGGACCGTGTTCCCCTCAAACAATCCCTGATCTAACATTCTACGATCTTCAGCCCACAGACCAGATCCAGAATAACACTATAACTCAGATATGAAAGGAAACCACATGCTATATGTACCAAGCTATGATTGCTTTGATTTACAATTTACTTTATCTATTTTCTCCTTGCCCCTGACTTCTTGCCCGAACCCGCCGCCAAAGATTCAGCTTTCTTTCCTTTCTCTTTCCTGACCTTAACCCTTTCACTGTGCCGTGTCATAATGATATTGGAAGTACTTGCAGCCTCCTCATCTGGTTCTGAGTCTTTCCCTGTCTCGATATCATCTATGTCTGACTCTGACTCCATACCGAAACCTCCCTCTTCTTCGTCCTCCTCTTCGTCGTCATATGTATATCTGGGCTGTTTTTTGATCTCCCGGGTTGGCCTCTTTGGGTGGGGTGGGGTGGGTTCTTCTGAATCCTTGCGGCTTGCCCTAGCCCTGCCTTTCTTTTTTGGTACACCCTTGAAGCCATTCCGGATGTGGACTCCTGATATAATAGTGTGCGACGATGATTTCTTATCTGGCGGACTGAGATTAAAGTTTTTCCTGAGGGCAAAGAGCGCAGGTGGGTCCTGTTCGTTGGATCCAGTCGCAAATCCCAGTTTCTTGTGGTATTGCCTTGCCAGGTACAATGATGTTTGCCTCTCAATCCTAGGACAGCTTCCCAAATATGTTTCGCGTGAGTAGTGAGCGTTGGCAACCTCAGTGGAGTGACCAACCAACTGGTTGTTCATCTTTTCTATGTCGTTAACAGGCATGTTTAGATCAACAAACTTTGCCTGCAAAGCAATAGCGAGGTGTCTAATGTCATGCAGACCAAAGTTTGGCAGATTGAGATTCTCCTGGAACCATTTGACAAGCGACGCTGTCATAGTGTGGGGGGTCCAGTATTGTCCCAGGGATACGAACAATCTTGTTGTATATGCTTCGGCATAGCCTTCTCTTATATGCGGGCTTGCGTTCGGATTGATATGGAGCATCAACGCAAGTTCGATAGGCCTCACTATTCTGACGAGAACGTAAAGGAGTCTGAATACTGAATAGGGCATGTAGCGCCTGTTATGCTTTGCAAGGCCAGTAATTGAGAAACCTTTGTGGTAGTCGCTGTCAATGGCTCCAGTATGCGCCTCTTGGTCGTAGACAACGTTCCTTCTGGACTGGGTTCCAATGTTGATGGGACGGGCTTTTTCGAACTCGGATCCTCTTCCAGAATAGCTTGTAGCGTATAGAAGGACGAAGAGATTCGAATAAGCCTTGTGGATATTCAGTAGCCATGAATAGATTTCCTCGGGACTTGAATGAGGGCCCAGTTTGCCCTGGGGAACATTGATGAACCATTCCTCCGACTCTTTGTTCGTTAAACCTTTCAATTTAACATTTGCTTGGGCTATAATGCCGAACCCTGGAGTGGTTTCATCCCCATTATCTTTAATTCCTTGAATCTGATGCTTCTCTTCCAAGTCTTCGATACTTGCATAAACACCCAGAAGGATGTCATCTAGCACAAACTTCTCCAACTCCAAGAGTGTCTTGTGTAGGCTATGGCAGTATTGATCAATGTCGATTTCGTAACCAAATAGGTTGAGTATTTCATCGGCAGAGTCCCATCTGACAACTCCTGGTCTTGGAGTAGCCCTAAATACGCGACCGAAACCATGTATCATCCTCTTCAGGATATCGAATGGAGCAAGACAAGTGTCGACGAGATATTTGTCAACCCAATGCTTTGCAAAGCTGTGCGCAGGATGAGAATGGAAGAGGGGTTCAAAGTAAGGAATAGGAAAGCGCTGTTTGTAGAAATATAAAGACTTGCCTTATCCAATCTGGATATACTGTGGTATTATACGTCCCTGACAATACAGCGTTATGGAGGTAATGCAGCCCCTTTAACCGCATGACATATTGGTGAGCAGCCAAGGGAGGAGGAATTACATGTATGGGTTCATAGTCGCCATTGTCCTGGATCATATTGTAACATATGAACTGCAAATTTGGTTGATTAGAAATGGGGTTGGAATATGCCGTTTTCTCTGGGAAGTAGAGGATGTGCAAAAGTTTCCTGATGTTCGTAGAAATAGTTTCCATTTCCTCATCCGATGACCCCCAATTCTGAACGACTGAATCCAGGGAGTTCTTCAATGTAATGACAGCTTCTCTCTGCTCCTGGCTGAATATAAATAATGGTTTCGGGGGTACTGGTGCAGATAGTGCCTCAGTACCAGTGAGATAGACCAGAAAGGTCCATATCATGTTTGCCTCCACAGCCGCATATGTCGACGCAGTTGCCTTGTCCCTGACTCGCCTGAGTTCCTTTCTCGTTTCAAGGGACCTGGTTAACCAGGAAATTAGAAAATTAGTTGAGACAAAGTGACAATAGATGTTATTCTCCTACCTGCTTCCATTCGTCAAGACTCACCCCATTCCTGGGTGGGACTTATCTGCCCCTAATATCCCCATGTCCATCGCAAACATCCACAGCACAACTTCCCTTAAGATTTTGTAGCGCTTGTCCGTTAAAGGATGCATAACACGAGGAATAGATGGCATAAGAGATGATATTTGGCTTCTGTCTTCAAAGCGCGACAGCCACGCCTCGACACCCGTTTCCTCAAAAACCGGATTGAGAGTAGTCTGATCCTGCTTTATGATTGAATCCATCTCCGTATCCAGACGTGCTTGGAGGGAATGGAGGAAAGAGGCCTGGCTCTCTGCCTGAGATGAACCATACAAAATTCCAACAGGCTTCGACTCTGTTAATTGTGCGGTGTCATCGTCATCGAAGACAAAATGCTCGTGCTTCTTACTGGGTTTGACCTGAAAGTATTTGATGGCAGATAGAGAAAGGGTTTGGATATAGCATTCTTTTACGGGCTCCTTACTCTTTTCTCCAGTTGTGCAATTATGGCGAATCTTCGCAAGATTCACTCTCTTGCATCCCTGATTTCCGCAGGTCCAACCCTTTTCAATTCGGATGCCAAAAACAGGTTTCAGGTCTGTGGGGTTGAAAGCCTGAATTGTGGGTTTGGATGTGAGAACGTGTGCTGATTCACCCTCCATCCCCTCAAGGGTGTCCAAAGAAGCCAATGCATTCTTGATGAACGCTCTGAAATCTGCCGGCTTGTTGGCCTTCAGCTTGAAATCGGGATGGTTGAGTTTAAGATCGAAGAAATGGTTCTTAAGACCGCTTTCCGAAAAGATGAGTGCGATGTTACACTCTTGGCAGATCATGGCCTTTGCATAGGGGCTATACCATATATTGGCCATCTCCAGGACTGGAGTAGTTACCACTTCTTCCGACAATTTCAACAACTGAAGTTTCTGCACTCTTTTCTTTTCAGTCTCTTTTCTGAGGGCTTCGTCAAATTGAGCTGTAACCACAATATGCAATGTTTTTAGAAGATGCTCTGGAGGCACAGGGAAGAAAAACAAACCTGACCGAGATTCAACCTTTATGTCAGGCTTTATTCCTTTGTCAGGAATGACTTTCTCCTGCGGGTCTACTTCTGCTACTTCTGAATCTCCCATGACTGTGAAATGAAGACACAAGGTTAGCTAAAATGAAAATTTTGCCACTACCAAAAGACATACAATCGTTGGTGGTGGTGGGATCTTTCATTGGGTCTTCCATTGCTGTCATTGCTGACGCCTCATCGAGGATCTCGCTGATGAGCTTCTCAGCATGTATCATGGTTTCTTCAACCCAGTCCCCTTCCATAAGTTCTAGTGGCTCTTCCATATCCATATCCTCCTGATAATACGCATCGGCGTCCTCCTCCGTTAGCTCATGTTGTCTAAAATCGGTCACTTGTGGACCAGCTATGCCCTCTTCCTCCAAATCTGGGTCCCCCTGCATATCCTGGAAGAGAGCTGCGACTCTTTTCCACTTCACTGTCGATGAGTCCTGGCCGAGATGAGTCTCCCCTGCTTTATATCTGGATGATAGAGTAAATTGAAGGTCTCCGGACAGTATAGTATGCTAAATTTTACGCACAAAAGGGTTGCGCTACCATCCTTATCCAACTTTGCCACCAGAACGAGGGCCTCTGTATCCGCTGCGTACTTGTCTACACTGAACTGGATGAAGTCCATCACTGATTCCTGCCCTCTTTTATTTTGAGAGCTATGACCTTTGTTAGAAAAGTGAGTCAAAGGTTATTGAAAGTCTCACGACTTCGCTGTGCTGTTCCAATGTAGGGAACCGACTTTTCGGCACATTCACGGAACACTTATTTTCTTTTATATCTTATCTCGCTTCCTCATAACTTCGTCACTCGTTTATTCTCTTTATCCCTCCATTCCTTACCCTGTCTTGAAACACCTTCTTTTATTCCATATCTTTCTTCTGTGTTCCTTTCCTTATGATACATTATCTTCTCCATTCTTTCACCTGAACCATTAGTAGTTTATGCTTATGTAGAACCCATTTTCTATCGCTTTTTTACCCCTTTTATTTAGCTACTCTACAGTATATAAACACCACTGTCTCGTAGCTAAATCCTTAGTGAATTCAGTCTAGTTAAACCCGTCTTTCTAAACTACCTGAGTTCCTCTTATCTTCCGTGTGCCGAAACTCCCTTGCCGTTGATTATCTAATCCACGGCAACCACGTTCGTCACATCTTTTTTGACGCACAACAACTTACTCGAAAAACTCACTACCTTGCTTTAATCTTCCCTCTTTTCCCTAGCCGCCTCGTCGCTCGGTACCCTCTGGCCTGATCACCCGGAACCATCCAGCACTTGGCAGTATTTTTGTTTGATTTAATTTTTTGTGAGTCCGTTTTACAAACTATTTTTAGCTAATATCATTATGCACAGAAATTACATTACTCGTTCTCGCGCTGTGGCAGGTGCAGCACAAAATGATGAGGGTCCGATTCCCTCCCCTGGTTCGGACGTCATGCTCAAAGATTATGTTGACGCCCCCGAAGCGACCCCGAAACGGGCTTATAGCGACGTTGTTGCTTCGAGACCACCCTCTCCTGCTAGCTCTCGCGGGTCGGAGGAGGCGTAAGCGCTCCACCTAGTGTCAAGGTGGAACCCGGCTCAAATAATAATATACTACATTCTATGTTCTATTCCTGGTCGAATTGTATCAGATCAGAAATGTTATGAAAATAGTTCTTCTGAAAACAATGAATCGGAAAATGAAGAATCCATTGAATGGACTACGGTCCAGCGCAGACGTGCGTACAGTAAAGATTCTAGTCGTAAGCGACGTGGGAAAGTCTCTAAGGAAACACCCAACCCAGTGCAGAACTCTCGAACTGAACTAACCAATGTCATTATGGCAGCTGAGAAAAATTTGACACCTGCCCAGAAAGAACATATAGTCCGTAGACATGAGAAAATCGCCAGTGTTAGGCGCACCCGATATTCTTCTCGTGGTGAAGAAGGTCCCTCTAAGCCTAAAGGAAAAGGCACAGACCCTCGTGAATGGGGAAATGTCAGTCTTTCTCGGGAAGAAATGGACCCAGAGAGACAACGCCATGCATTGAATAAATTTGCTAAACAAAATCACCAGCGAACACGTGAAACGCCGCCCCATGTACTGGTAATACGTAGCTCGGAGACGCATGGAGCACAAAGAAATGCTACTGCTCCACTGGTAGATGTGCCTACATCAGGAAAATTACATGTTTACTTACGCGTCTTACATGACTTGGTACAGACGCCAAGTGATGTAAGACGCCTAAGTCGCTAAGCCAGGCTGACTTGGTCCAGAAGATCCATTTCTGGACCAAGTCATCGGTCTTAGCCAAGTCATCGCTAAGTCAGCCCAAGTCACCTAAGTCACCAAGTCGCTAAGTCAGACAGGATATGCAAGTTGTGTAAGACAGTTTCGTAGCTTTTTAGATCAACCATTTTGTAGTGCACGATAGAAAAGCATTCAATAATAATGTATACTACTACATAATATGATAATCATAATGTAACGACGCCATAATTATACTACAAATGCTTACTCGCTGTCCTCCTCGAGACAGGCACGAATGTCGTCAACCGGGCTACTACCACGTACTGACAAAGAAAGAGTACTATGTGGCGCAATAATCATACCTCGCGCTCGTTCCTTGATTTGTTCCCATTGAGACGGTCGCAATTTCTTGATTGACGGAATATACTGCGAGGTCTTGACTCCCCAGTTGATTTCTGAAAATTTTGCCTCTTCTCTGGAGGCGATGCAATCACCAGTTATCCAGAAACCAAATGCGCGCTCGCACTAAAAGCCAATTAACATTGGGAATCGAGGCCACAAATGATACACAAACACATACCGCTACGGCCGACAAAGCCAACGCACCAATGGGCTCTGCATCAACTTGGAGCTCTTCGTCCACAGTAGATGTCATGGACAAATGAGCAGCCATCCCGCTCAGCACGAACTGCCATAAAAAGAGGCCTCGATACTTCTAAACCAAGAACGAAGTACATCAGTCCACGAACACAGATGAAACATTAAAACTTACCTGCGGTAATTCTCCCGGAACAGTATTAGGATGGATCTGCCACATTGCAGACATGCACCTTCCGTCTCCGAGCATGAACAGAGCATGCTCTGAACGTAGTTCCGCGTTGTCAGAGTATGTTAGCATGTAGCTATCAACCGCATTACGAACGGCGCGTGCCAACGTCGACCGCCATTCATACCACCGCTGAATAGCCTATTCGCAAAATTTGAATGAAGGTAAGATAATGGATTCAAGAATAATAAAAAGGAGCGCACCACAACGAAAATAGGTCCCTCATATGCAATCTCCTGAGGGTTGTCCTCGAAAACCATAAGCCACAATTCCTTCAAGTCTTCGCACAGCTCGGGGTCACTCGTGTTCCATGGGTTCTCTCGAGAACCTGCAAAATCCCGCCAGGCAGGGACGATGTGGTCCTTCCATCGTTTAACTGTACCTGATGGCCCAGGAATGTCGTCCTGAGTGTATTTGCGATCTTTCTTGGGCAGTCGGATCCTTGAAACCGCCTGTTCGGCCTGCTCTATCTTCAAGGTAGGGGCGTTGCGAGTGATGCCGGCGATTGACTACAGAATGAACAAATGAACTTCTGAGCCACTTGATCAGATAAGTGACCAGTGCACACACCTTTTTCACATCAACTTTCTTGCTGAAGGCTGATGGTGGCTTTAAACCGATATCCTCATCCATTATCCATTATCCCACCGTAATAGGTTGAGAAGCGAGGATCCACCGTTTCAGGCTTTGAAGAAGTTGGTTTGACTGTGATTGCCACGTTAGAGGACAAGGATACATGAGTGGTTGACGCCAGAGGGAGGAGCCCTGACGGCGGCGCGATTTTGGCTCGTTTCGAGTTCCTGCATGGAGGAAAGTTGTTAGGGAAATTCCAGGATACTGAAGTTGAGAGGGTACATACTGCAGCACAGGCTCCACCGGCTTGCGCTTATTTGGTTCAGACGTTGTTGACAAGTACATGTCACCAATCCTGCTGTCAGTAACACGGCTAGCATTGATTGATGCTCGTTGGTTACCACGTTGTATCTTGATTTTCGACTTCGGAACTGGTGCTGCGAGACCGTCATAATCACTCTCGTTCTCCTACAGTGAAATTCATTATCAGTAAATCTGGAGCTTCAATAACTACAGCTTACATTGTCAACATCGTCATCAATGCTTTCACCATTACTGTTACTGGGTTTTGATGAGTCGGAAACATCTAGAAAGAGAATTTATCAGATCCATCTAATTGGTAATTAACAACTTACGCATTTCATGGTTCACATTTGCGACTGTACGGGGCACTTTCTGAGAAACTGGGCCAGGCTCTGGATGTGCTGCACTTCTTTCAAGAAGGTTCTCTTGACCTGCCATCTCGTCTTCGAGTGCCGCGACTTCTTTCTTTCTGTCATAGCGGATCGCAAACATGCAGACAGCGATGCCTTTCGAAAATTTCGCCGCCAACTATTCCACTCCTCGTTATCCGCAATTCTCGAGCCTCTGAAGGCCGGAATGACAACACCTGAGATCGTTCGCTGTCCCGACGGTCACTATCGCCGCGCAGTATATGGATTGGGACCCTATATTGCAGATTATCCGGAACAGTGTCTTTTGGGGTGTATTGTACAGGACTGGTGTCCGAGGTATGGTTATCACAACTGATCTATCTGTATAAAAGTTTCAATTATGCTATTAGATGTACTGCTCTGTCCGAAGACCTCGACAGAAAAGCAGGCCTTCGTTCTAATCGACATCGAGAGCTTCTCCTTGAAGCACTCTCTTACAAATCAGCATGGGATGATTATGGGTATGTTGGGGATGTTATCGTGAGTGACTGAGCTTTTTGTACCTGTAACATCTCTGACACCTTTTCAGCCATTTACATCGGAGTTCCCAAGAGCCGACATCCATGAACTCCTCACATCTGATATCTTACACCAGGTTATCAAAGGCACATTCAAGGATCACCTCGTCACATGGGTTGGCGAGTACTTGGTTCTCGAGCACGGAAAGGCTGGTGCGGCGGCCATTATGGCAGATATAGACCACCGGTATGACATTTTCACTATTTAAATTCCCCGCCATTCTCACTTTTTCTGGCAAAGAATTGCAGCTGTTCCGTCTTTTCCTGGCCTCCGACGATTTCCGGAAGGACGTGGCTTCAAGCAGTGGACAGGCGACGATTCTAAGGCACTTATGAAGGTAAGAACTATTTCCAACTTACTGCGTCAAATGCTGTTACTGATACATATGTTTCAGGTGTATCTTCCTGCAATTGCAGGACACGTACCAGCAAAAATGGTTCGTGCATTAGCAGCATTCCTCGACTTCTGCTATTTGGTCCGAAGATCAACCCACACCGAGCAGACACTCGTGGAGATTGATGAAGCTTTACGCCGCTTCCACGAGCACCGACAAGTGTTTGAAGAGCTTGGGGTACGGCCTGGTGGTCTTTCACTCCCACGTCAGCACTCGCTGGTTCACTATAAGGCCGTCATACAACTATTTGGCTCTCCAAATGGCCTTTGTTCATCAATTACTGAATCGAAACACATCAAGGCAGTTAAGGAGCCATATCGGCGGTCAAGCCATTACAAAGCTCTTGGTCAAATGCTCCTTACGAACCAACGATTGGATAAGCTCGCTGCTACACGAGTCGACTTTGCAAGTCGTGGAATGCTCTCAGGTCCGTTACCTGCATTGGGTACTGAGTTAGAAGCTGTGGATGCTGCAGAGGGTGAGGATGATGATACCAATAGTGATGACGATGCTGTTGCTGGCCCTCGAGTCATGGCCGAAGTCTATCTTGCACGAACACAAGCCCGTGGGTATCCTCTTCGTGCAGACGATGTTGCCGCACATTTGAAGCTTCCCATATCCCCCGATACAACCTTTTCTCGTATCATCAGGTTGTTTCTTTTTGCACAGCTATACCCAGAAGCTCCAGTACCTGACAACGACGAGAGGCTGCCCTTTTTTAACAACCGCATAAAGGTCTATCACTCTGCCATCGCCGATTTCTTTGCGCCGAGCGACCTAGCAGGTTCCGGCGGTATGCACCGAGAACGGATTTGTGCTACGCCATCATGGAGAAAGGAAGGGCCACGACATGACTGTCTATTCGCAACAAAAGATATGAATGAAAAGGGAATGGCGGGCCTACATGCAGGCAGGGCCGTCCTTTTCTTTTCTTTTGTTTACAACCACGTTCTTTACCCTTGTGCACTTGTTCAATGGTTTTCAACAGTTGGAGATGGTCCCTGTCCTGACACCGGCATGTGGATGGTGGAATGAGATTGGGAAGAAGATGGTACACAGAGTATGGGAGTCATTCACGTCGAAAGCATTGTTCGTGGTGCACATTTGATCCCCGTTTACGGCGATGACATGGTCCCACGTCACATTTCTTTTATTAATTCTCTTGATAGTTACAAAGCGTATTATGTTAATAAATTCGCTGATCATCACGCGAATGAGATAGCTTTCTAATATATGTCAAACCAAAAAAAAGAATGAAATTTCGAGAAGAAAGGCACAAAAAAAGTATCCGAGCATCCGATGTGCGACTGAATTCATATAGATAAGATAAGATAACCCAGACACAACATGCAAAATTTTGCGCAACATTCTTTTTACTCCACATGAACCATGACCGATTCCATTCGCACATCTGTAGACTATGCATCTTTTTTGAAGGATGACCTCCCTCAATTTGACGGGCCCTATGTCGAGCTCCATGTACCAGATTCTGAGGGTGAAAAGGATGAAACAGAGCAGACCAATGGTGTGTAATATGATTATACAATAACATAAATTGCCTTTCAGTGACGTCTACGATTAGAACCTCCCTCACCCTTCTCTGATACAAGCAAGAATCACTCGGGCTTAGCATCTTCTATCACCACACCTCCTGTTGATACACCGTCAGAGGCATCCTTGAAGAGACCAGCAACATCCGAACCTGATGTTCCTGCCGTTCCGCGCAGACGCTCAATATATCAGAACCTATACGACCGAGCAGTCATTGCTCGGATTAACACACACAAGGCGCATATGGAGACTCAGGATGAACTTGACAAAGCAATGAGGACTATAGCATATCTTCGACGGATTGTGGGCGACGATGAAAATAAATCATATATAGCATGTAAAAAAAGGTTGATTGAGGTGGAGGATGAGAATGTTCGCCTTCGAGGTATTATTACTCAAATTGCTAAAAGTATTTCCGGGGCTTTCAAGTAAATTTTACTAGTAACACTACAAAAATATTGATTCAAGTTGAAAACACTAGTACATTAGAACAACATCGTATTAGAAATCCTTTGAAGTACTATTACTAGTATTACTAGTAGTACCCCTCCTTTGAAGTCAACCTATGAAGCTGACTTATTGACTTACCGACTAACTGACTTACCGACTTCAGTCACTTAGCGGCCCTGTTTGAAAGCTCGGTTTGACTCGGCGCGTTCATTCCAAGTGGCCCAAGTCATCCAAGTCGCTAAGTCTCGGCAAGGCGACTTCCAAGTGATCGAAAGATCGCTAAGACACGTAAGTCGCCCAAGTAAAAGTGTAGTTTTTCTGATGCTAGTACCCCGGCGCCACTTGAACCTATTTTTATGAAACGCGCTAATACTAAAAATAAATTACCTGCTGAGGCGCGTCCGGCTGCGCATATCGACCCGAAATCTTTCATTGGAATAGCATTAAAAAGTGTCGCTACTCCTCATAAGACTAAACCGAGGGCTAACTCTCCCTCATCCAGTTCATCCGGTCCGACCACGCCGAGTTCCTTGAGCTCGAGCTCCAGTTCATACTCGAGCTCATCATCGTCTTCAGAGTCAAGCTCATCGGCATCTTCTGGTCCATCGAGTCAAAGCGCCGCTTACCTTGAGGACAGCGGTATTAAACAGTATTAAACGGAAGAGGCGTGCATTTTCCTTATCCTATTTTATGACAGGCCGAGCCTATGATTTCTATCTACAGAAAGTATCAATGAATGAAGAAAATTGGAAAATGTCAGAATTCTATGAAGCTCTCTTTAATTACTGCTTCCCTATTGATTACAGGCAGAAAACACGAAAGAAATTTGATAATGCTACACAAGGACATCGCTCAGTTAGCAATTATGCTCATTACCTTGAAGAGCTATGCAACCTAATAGGTACTATAACAGATAGAGACCTATTAAATAGGTTCTGGAATGGTACTACTGACGTTATACAACGCGCTCTCTGGAGAGATGGGTTGCATCCCGATACATCGTCTTGGGATGAAGTGATTTCACGAGCCGAAATCGTTGAGATATCAGAGAATGTTACCCGTAATCAAGATACTCGATCAGGACGTTCGGACAATCGTTCACAACGATCCTCTCATAATACACACTCTACTCAACGAAATAATAATACTGGACCGTCGAGGGAACACCGACAAACTAATTCAAAGCCGTTCAGATCATCCGATCGTCGTCGTCATACTCCATACTCGTCTAATAAAGACAGAGGTTGGAATCGGGGATCTACACCGCATAATAACTCCTCTAATAACTCCAATTATCGACGTAGTGCAACGAGACAAGAATCTAATAAACCACCGGCACTATCCGAAAAGGAGCGCGCCGAGCGCCTAGCATCAGGAAGATGTTTCCGATGCAACGAGACAGGACATATGTCTCGAAATTGTCCACAACGAAGCTCTGTGAAACACTCAGGAAATAAGCCACCTGGATTAATGGCTCATCATATGGAGCCTGTTGATGAAGATAACAAATTGGAATCGTCGCTTGAAGTGCTGGAGAGCATGCCCCTGGGCGCTATCTCGTTTGAAGGCACTGCATCGGTCGAAACAACGAGAAAATCGCCCCCATGGATACATCATGCAGGCTGGTACCCCAGACGATCAATCGGGGATAGCTATGCCATGAATATTGAGTATATCCTTAATGAATGTAGCCCTGCCTTCCCTGGGGATGATAGATATGTTTATGACGATCTGATTACGTCGTCTACTCGCTTCAACGCCGTCCGATTGTATAAACCAAAGGACCACTACCTAATAATTGATAATCTCACTCAGTTTCGAGTTCGCATCGCAAATGGGCTTCTGGAAAATAGTAGTTTTGACCTACGAAATTGGTATGCAAAGCGGAGGGCGAAAGCTCTCAATTTAGCATTCACCAGACTTCCTGGTTCGCATTTGGATGTCCATTGGTCGAAATCCCTTGTCAGCTACTCCTTGAAGGATCATATTCATGTTATCCATCAATAGACCCATCAGATGATGATGAGGATTGGTTTAGGATATACCCTGAGCATAAAGGATCTACAACATATATTGTACATGACTTTGGGTTAGATCTTAAGACTCTAATTAGAAAATCAAAACTTGAATTACCTATCTTTAATATCGTTTCATGGTACCAAAAGATATTAGAAAAGTCTCAGATCTACAACTCAATGTACTTAGCCAAATCTCTCGAAATACTCGAAGATAACGAACCTCTTAACGTGTACAGCGCCGAGCCAGTTGGCTCATCATCTTCCATTAATACTAGAACAGATAATACAAGTAACAACGAAATTCATTTCGAAGACTTCACTCGAGAAGAGCTAGAAGGTTATCAGCTCGGAAAAGTTGGTGATATATTTGCTAATCACCTTAATCGCGTACTTATACGATGTGCCCCGTTCCCTGGAGATGAAAATATGCATTGGACCGAGTCCTGCTTTAATTCACACTCTCGGTTTGAAATAACGCGAGATAAATATGGATGGTACTGCATTTATGATAGGCGCCGAATGTTCGAGTGCTATATTGCCCCGTGCGTCTTCGGTATGACATGTTCTCCATTGGGAGATGGTATGCAGAACAATGTGCTCGGGAGGCTGAGTACAGCTTCCCCGGAGAAATTGCACAACAGTGGCTATCTACCCGTCAGTATCACGAGACCATTATGGGAACACCATTACAGGACCGAGCAGCTGATATACTTAGCCTATGTTCACCTTACCTCGATGAAGTAGACCCAGATGATGACCCAGAACCTCGTTTCGAAGTCGAAAATCATGTTTCAGACATAAATAACTTTACAATCAAAGATTATCGACGTCAAGTCGTATCAACTTTGCCTCGAGCATTACTGGAAGACCCTGAATTTAATATAGGTGAATGGTACAATCACTGACTCGCTTGTTACGAATTAGAGCAGCTGGATTTTCATGAGGCCCAGCAACCCAAGGCACCGGATATTGCGTCCCAGGAGAATTGCTGGGCTCGGGCTCGAGTTAAAGATCTCGTTAATACACTTCTCCGAATTAATAAGAAGAAACTACCTAATGTCGACTATGACTGTATGGAAATATCGGAGGAAGAACATCTACAAGTGTATGATGTTCAGGTAGATCGTAATAAATTCCCTGGACTTCAAAGAAATGCCGCATCCATTGAAGATAAGCGCCGAGTGTTACCTAAACCGATGGTAATCAAGATGGAAGTCAATAATCAGCCGGTATGAGCGCTGATTGACACAGGATCGTTAGGAGACTTTATCTCAACGACTCTAGCTGATCAATTAAAGGTGAAACGAGAGGCTATCTATAGCCCCGTTACCCTGCAGCTTGCAGTTCAAGGTTCACGGTCAAAAGTAAATGCCGTTGCTCATGTAAATATTAAGTACCAGAACATAGATTGTCAAAGATACTTCGACATTGCAAATATCAGCAACTACGATATGATTTTGGGTACACTGTGGATATATCAACATTCAGTCTGTGTTGGGCTAAATCCTGCTCGCGTTATAATCGGCAGTGACAAGCCTTTACCGTTGAAATCAGGTCCTGAAACTAAATTTGTGGTTCAATCTATTGATGTCACATCAGATGAAATCGAAGCAGCTCGTATCGAGCTTCAGAAATATGACGACCCATTATGCAAAGATGTCAGTGAAACAGAGCTACCTCCTTTACGAGCCATAAATCATACAATACCTCTCATTGACATGAATAAAGTCTATCCTTGGCGTCCCTCTCGATGCCCTGAGGTGTTGCGGTCGCAATGGAACAAGAAGTGCGCCGATTACGTGGGTACAGGCAGATGGGAGATTACCTCTGCAGGTAATACTGTACCTATGTTGCTTATACCAAACCCTAAGAAGGGCGATGCTCCTCCTGGGGCATTGGTTTTTTTGCGTGGCAAGCGTGCACCGAGCGTGCCACGCTTGGCACGCTTCATGAATCACAAAAATTTGGTTTTGTTGGTAATTTGTGTGTGTTAAATATCTGTTCTACTCACAATCAGTATATCATGAGTATAACATAAGTGGGGGCAATCGCAAGCATGGTATTACAATAATCCGATTTCCGGCAGACCGTGGGAAATTTGACTTGGTGACATTTTTTTGGCATCTTAAATCAGGAAATATGAAGAGTAACTGTAGTGTACCTGCGTATATTTCATTTATTTTATTTTATTACATGCTCAGGTGTTACACAGTCGTATATGATAGCCCAAATAACTATGATAATGTGATTTTTATGAAGAATCATCTCTTTATCGGTCGTGGGAATTCGTAACTCAGCAATGCAATGTCAGCCTAGGAAATGCATGATTGCCATATTTTTTTCAGGGCCTATATCATTTGCTTATGTTTCAATAAGCATATCAACCAAAGAAAATTTATCGGATATATAGTATCCATGGACAGCCATATACACAGCCTCCTGCACGTTGACTGCACGCTTGATGCACGCTCCGCGCACGCTTCACGCACGCTTGGGCACGCACTGTCATATTTATGCACGCTTGTGGCACGCTCGTGCACGCTTATGACACGCTCATGCACGCTTATGACACGCTAGTGCACGCTCATGCACGCATTTGATATACCACCGCATTCGGGCTGTGCTAGGTAGGATATGATACCTTGGCATTTATATTACATGTCGGAAAAACTTGATTGTTTCAAAATTTCTAATACTAGCTGGATAGTGATATTGTTTCCGTGTTTTATTCTAGTAAACTAATAAAAATCATGTATTATTTACACTATAAAGGGTAAACAACGATGAGTGGAGTGCCTGGTTATTTCTCATGACAAATATAAACTTGAAGTAATTTGCAACACCAGAATAGGTCAGGCCGAAATTTCAAGGAGTAAAGCGACCCCCAAGTCCTCCCTTCAAACCCAGGCAATTACCGAGACGAAAGGAACTGAAATACCAATTGAAATAATTTGTCAATTGTGTCTTGTATCATGTGTGTAGTTTAATATCATAGAAGTATACACTTAGGATTTTAAATAATAGTCTTACCGAATTGGGAAACGACATTGAAACGACCACAAATTATATATCACACCATAACATAGATTGGAAATTTACCGAGTCATACAATGAATAATACTTGCGTGCAACAAGCGTGCAGACTCATTTTTGTGGAGGTCGCGCAAAGTTACTTTTACAAGTTAATTTGTTAACTTTTTTACACCCAAGCTAAGCGTAACTTTCTAGCTTTACTTTTCCCACGCTTCGACAAATTAAATTGTAGCTTCCTCACTTAGGTTCAATTCCGCCTAAGGGCAAGTTATATTTTGGCCCTCGAGGGAATTATTTACATTGGTTTATGCTCATATCTCTATGATCATCTATGACAAGTAGGTCTATAATACTGTGATTAGGTATATCAGCTACCAACGATTAGCATCTATTAATTTGTATGTCTACTCCATGTACTTCATCTGACTGCCGCTTCTATCACTGATTTTCGCTTTTTTGGGATAATTTTTAGGTAATCGGCCGCTATGGATAGGCCTATGCTGACTTCCTCTGGTATACTAACATTTTGTGCTGCGTGTTGCGATGCAAACCGCAAGCAAACAATCACACAATCTGCTGGGCTAGGTAAAAATACATCATACTATGTATTATACTACAGAAACAATACCTATTTTCTACAAAATCATTTCATAAGCTTACCCCCTGTTCGTGTCATGATATGCAGTCGATAAAATCGACATCCAACTCAGTAAATACAAACTTTAAGCGGAGTTTGAAATTAATGCCGAGAACACATGTTCGGTCGACTTCTTGTGCTAAATACAGGATTCATACGCCTCTTAAGAACACCAGCATATGCCGAGGGTATATAAAATGAGATCATACAGTAACAAAATATAAAATTCATTGAGAAAACAACAGAAGTTAACATAAGTTACTTACAAGTTAAAGCGAGCGCCAAGCTAACTTTTGCAGCTTGGCTTTAACTTGGCTTGGACAAATTAACTTGTCCTGCGAAAAGCTAAGTAAAGTTAATTTTGCAGGGGAAAAGTTACAAAAATAAGTTACTTTGTTAACCCTCATTTTTGTGCACGCTTCGCACGCTAAAAGTCGCAAGCGTGCAGAAGCGTGCATATGCGTGCCACGCCTTGGCACGCTTCTGCACGCTCGCGGCATGCTTTGGCACGCACATTTCTGTTGGCCCCTCCTCCTGAACTACGTACCGTCTTTGATCTTTAAGAACGAAATAAAAATACCTACAAGTTAACGTCGCCGCTGCCTGATATGGAAGGTATGCTGCATCGAGCATCGAGACATCCATTTCGGTCCGCTCTGGATTTGAAATCAGCATACGAGCAGATTAGGATCGACCCTGCTCATGTAGATCGAACCGCTGTTACCACATCGGATGGAAATATGGTTAGCTTGGTCATTCAGATAGGAGACTGTAATGCTCCAGCTACTTACCAAGCTTTGATGAATCATTTGTTTTCGTCCTACATAGGTAGATTTATGGATATCTACCTTGATGACATCATAATCTACTCTGATACTCTCGATGAACACGTTAAACATGTTAAAATGGTTCTAGACATTTTGAAACGAGAGAAACTTTACCTTAGTAAGGATAAATTGAGCTTTATCCAGCCTGAACTAAAGATCTTGGGTCGTATTATTGATAATGAAGGAATCCGAATGGACAGCACAAAGGTTGACTCGGTAATCAACTGGAAAGTGCCTACCAATTGTGACCTCCTCCGAGGCTTTATTGGATCTGTAGGTTATCTTGCAGACGACGTCCCAGGAGTCCGGATACCTATGGGAATTTTAAGTGCACTTACTGGTGACACTGTCCCGTTCTGTTGGGGTTTTACTGAACAACGAGCCTTTGAGGATGTAAAGAAAATTGTCCAGGATGCTAGAGATCACTGTCGAGTCCCATTAGATTATTCGGAGGGCGCGCCACCTGTCTGGATGGTTACAGATGGATGTGCTACCGGGATATCTGGTCTTATCAGTCAAGGAGATGACTGGAAGACTGCTAAAATCACCGCATTTTATTCAGCAAAATTAAACTCGGCCCAGCAAAATTATCCCACTCACGAGATTGAGATGTTCGCTGGAATTGAAACCATGCTGCGACATAAGGATATTTTACAAGGTGTTAAATTCAAGTGGGTCACTGATTACAAAGGACTCATACACCTTTTAAATCAAAAGAACCTATCGGGGAGACAAGCTAGATGGCTCGAAAAGATCTCATCATTTGATTTTGAAGTTGTGTATGTCCCTGGGAGTGAGAATGTAGTGGCTGATGCCCTTTCTCGAATATATCTAATGATGCTCCGGGCACTGTCCGTGCTCGAAGCGAATATACCTATCAAGATGTCGTCAATGACAACGTAGATATTGAGAATGACTTACCTATTCTCGCCAGTATTCCCAGTCAGAACCCTATTGACATGGTTCAAACCATGCTCCGTCGTCCTGTTCATGTTGGCAAGGGTGGCGTTCCATTCCGTCTCTAGCTCCTTCATCAGCCCGATATCGATACTCCTTTCCTTCTCGGTATCCTCCACAAATCTTTTGGTGTCTTGCAGCCGATGACCGTGGCGTTGCCAATCTTCTTCCAAAAACCCAATTTTGGTAGCAATTTCTGCCGGGGTTGGGGTTTGGGGCCGCGACAACATTTGAGATGCCCGGGTGGGTACACAGGGATACCTGTTATGGGGGATCCTTGTCAGTAAACAATTTCCTAAAAATCTGTTAGACATCAAACATAATCGTGAATCTCACTACTTACCATAATCGAAATGGGCCACCGTCACTTCGCTGCCTTCTGGAATATCGGGGTTGTTTCGTGGCCTGGCGATCGATGTGTGAGGCGCTTGAACAAAATGAACTAAATTGCACATTATTAATGGTTGCTACATTCTGATACAATTTGGCACTTACCTTGGCGATCCAATTTCGGGATCAAATTTGTTGTAGGCCGGGCCATGCGCGGTGGTATCGTATCGGTGCTAACCTGACTCCCGGGTATAGGTGCTGGCATTTTCAAAATTGGTTTGGGGGCCACTTGGGGCCGCAAGGTGGTCTCAGCTGGGTCGGAGATTGTTGTAACATTGCCGGACGGCCTCTGTGGTTTGGCGTTGATACGACCGGTGTTTGTCCAGGGCTGAACACCCATGTATTTTACTCTTCTACTTAATTTTTGGCTTCCATTACTCCTATTATCTAATGTTAAACATACTACCGAGGGTGTAGAACATAGAGTAGACTAGAGAAGAAATGGTTAAAGGTCTATGGGAAGAACTTACGATTATCAATAACAATAGCAGCTGTCCGCTACACAGGAGTGTGGCTGGCGCGGCATTGATAAGATAAGATTGAGGACTTCACATAGTAAGCCAACCACTTTGGGAAGGCATCCAAGAATAGAAAGACATGTGACGTTTACAAATCAGATGACATATGCGATGAACTGACGTGCCGATATTACCAGAATAGGAATATGCTTCCGTTTAGGAAATACCCGGATTTGAGCTTAGGTGCCAAGGCAAGCGGGCATCATGTCCAAAAGGAGTCTATTGTAATTGGGTGTTGGATGTTCTAGTGGTACCTTATGGTCCTCTAAATACAAGAGGCTTCGTGAATGACATGCTATTGCGTCTGAGGGAAATAAGGCAAGCTCAAGCATACCAGTCATGTAACGGCTCAATTGGAACAAACACACGGAAATAAGCTAAAGTATAGGAGAAGTCCAAACGTTCAAATCTGATGCAGCTAAATGGTGCGTGCGGGTACCTACCTAATTACCATATTGGGTAGTTGTGGAGCCTCGCCTAAGAAAAAGAATAGAAAGGTCGATCTTTGACTCATAGATCTTTGACTCATAATTGAAGATTGGCATGTGGAAACCGCCCTCTCGGAATGGCATGCTCGGGACCAACAACACCAAAATAAAATACTTTCACGTACTCGGGAACCAGAAACCATGTGTAGCGCGCTTGGCGCTTTTTCACTTTCTTTAAGGACCAATCATATGATGTAGATTAATTCCGAGAACCTCCTACGAGGTTCCTAATATTCCTATTATTTCCGAATGTAAAACATATAAATAGAGCTTGCATGTACAGTAATTAGCCAGGCAATCCCGCCTCCTGTACCTACAATTAGCACGAACGTCAGTGACAATCCAACGGTTTGGGCGGCTTAGTCTCTTTGGGCAGTAATATTATTATTTTCGACATATACGTATTTGTAGGATCGCGCATTTAAGTTAGTTGGACTTCAAGCGAGTGAAACATATTTATCTATATCTGCGTGTAACAAACTTAACTTTCAGGAATCAGTTTCCTGCCTTAGTGGCTGAGTTTTAGGGATTAGTTCCCTGCCTTAGTGGCAAATCTTATTATTGGGATTAGTTCCCGCCTTAGTGGCCAAGATACAACCTTTGGACTTAGTGTCACCTTTGTGAAATACGTCGTTCATAATCTTTCATTGTGGAAGCACATTAAACTTACTGTATAAACTCCCCTCGTTGCTTGTTGTCTATCTCCTCAAAGTTAGCTTCAGTAATGTGTTGACTGGCACCTTACATATATATTTGTGTTTGACACTTCAAACTCTTGTTAATAATGACATGTATCGTGTATCCCTCCCGAATAAGAATAAGAACTAATCAATTTGATTGGGTACTTGTAAAAAGGACTAAGTACGTGTATCTACTTGTATTTACACATACAGCCCCACAGCAAGCGCCTCACCGGGGTCCGCAATTACGAGCGGCGAGATTTTGCAATCATTGTGGGCCGGTCTCAACAAAATATTTAGCTCCTTAGCTCTGTTCAGACGACTACATTCGCACATTGGGCTGAAGTTTGGGACGATCATGCCTGTGATTCTAACCACAAAAAGGTGTTGAACATGGCAACATATTTGTGCTCAAGAAAAAAGATGGCCAAAGCAAAACATGCACAGTACAAAGAATACTTTGAAAATCTCTGCAAGACGTTCAGAAAAGATCTCATTGATATGTGGACTAGAAACATTGTCGAAGCAGAGGGTCAAAGGATAAATGATGTTTGGGTTTTGGTCAAGCTGTCAATATAGCTGGAAGTATAAGTGATGCAGAATCTATACAGAACGCTGGCAGTATGAGTGCCGCAGAGTCTGTCTGTACAGCACTCCGGCACATCGGTCAAAAGTTGGCTAGAATTTACCTTTGTGGTGGAAGAGATGCAGTGTGTATTTTTTTGTGTGCCACATTTTCACAACTTAACTTCCACATCCAGCCATGTCAGCTATAATTCTATATCACCCTCTGCTCAATAGCCACTATACATGATCAATCTGCAGCACATTTAAGCTAACTTCCTCTTTGGGATGGGTCATTTTGTGCTGCTGGGTCAGCATAGCCTGGCAGGCTGGAAGGGCACCAGCAAACATGTACAAACTCTTACCATTTTGCATGCACACCCAAAAATGGTGCATATCCTGGCGTAGTGGTTAACCGTAGGAAGATTGTGATGATGCTTCAAAAACATCGTATAATCTGTATAATCCTTTCTGTTTGGGGCCATCCTGCCCCCATCCACAGGTCAAATATCTTGCCCCGGATGGGCTGCCTTGACATCATCCGCTTTGAAGTTTGTTTCCATCCGCTGCAAGCTGTATCCAGTACAAGAATTTATGCACATGATTTCTCCAATCGCACGGTATGTTTTTGCCATCCTGCGGGCATGTGGGACAGAAATTTGCAAGTTCCCCGTTGGTAGCCAACATTGGGTCCTTATTGTTATGTCTGTTATGTCCGTAGCCAGCCCATTTCAATTTCTTCATCCAACGCCATAATCTTGACATGCCACAAAATTCATGTAGAACATTAACTACACCACCAGGATCCATTGGGGCAATGATTCGGCAAAGATAATTATAGAACTCATATGCCAATGCTTTCATTTCCAGATTGCAAAAATGGGATTGATCTAACAAATTGGCGGTGAACAGGGTCCGAATTTTCTTGAAGCTTGATGGTACAAAATTGGATGCCACAAGATCAAATGGTA
>Ga0247779_1000081_pt1 | contig 80097 bp, 108 predicted proteins | sample UWRJL221509R5_FD_179925 | JGI IMG/M metagenome (GOLD analysis project Ga0247779, IMG submission 179925) | Plant litter microbial communities from Arlington Agricultural Research Station in Wisconsin, United States - UWRJ-L221-509R-5 | ecosystem: Environmental > Terrestrial > Plant litter >... | reverse complement strand
CGCTCCACCAATTAACAGTCCAGATACAAGCCAACGGGTCATTGGGGATGATGCATCAGCCGAATCTGCCGTCTCGTCTTCCGCTCGTAATCTCATCTTTAGCAAAGCCTCTAGGACATCAGAAATTTGTTTTGCCAATTCACGAGTGGGTGCAATGATAATAGCAAGGGTACCTATTGATCGGTCGATATACGACAAAGAACTAAGGGGAAGGAGGTCTTGAATAATAGGTAGTAGGTATGACAATGTTTTTCCGGAACCAGTTTGAGATTGCAGGAAAACATCGCGGGATGCTTTTGAGGGTAGAGTCGAGAGGAGAACTGGAAGAGCTGCACGCTGAATGGCGGTGGGCTTCTGAATCGTCATCTTGTTTGTAAGATGTGAAATAAGTAAAGGATTGAGACCAAGGCCTGAAAAAGTCGACGAATCGAGCGGAGCGTTACTGGGGGCAGATGGTTTCACAACGCTCGTCTGAGGAGTTGGTAGATCAACTTTTGGGTTATAGGAAAACAGGGAGGAGATAATCTGAGTAGGTCGTGCAGGCTGTAGTGCGCTCGATTTCGGTTGCTTGGCATTTTTGGAGGGCGCCTGTGGAGATCTTTCTGGTGCATGAACAGCTTCTATTGATTTATTCTGAACACTTTCCAGGCGAGGTTTTTTTCGTGGACGGTCTTCTGTCAAATTTGAAGACAGGGAGTGTTTAAATGCTGGTGTTTTCTTATCATCCGCTTTAGCTTTACGCTTAATTGTACGATTGATCTTTAGTCTTCATATACAGTCAGGAAAGAAAACAAATCAAAGAGTATTAACTGTACGCACCTTTCCGTCCATCTTCCACCCTTTTTGCCTGAGACGTGCTTTGCAGAAACATGATCGTCAGAAGCTATATTGAGAACTAAGTCATCGTCCATGACGGTAAGATATAGAGAACCTTGGTAGTATTATTTTAAAAGTACTAGAACACTTTTTCAACGTCCATTAATTTCAGGCAGCCCCGTGCATCAGTACAATCTGACATGTTGCTTACGTAATGTTACGAGTCAGGTTTTCCTTTGTCTTCAGTTTCGCTGGTTTTGAGGGTTTGTCAAGGCTGCCTGGCTCTTTTTCTCTTCAATTTATACACTTTTCTTCGATTTTTGTATGGTATCGCAAGCGCCGACACCAGTAGATGGGTCTCCTCCGCCAGTTACGCCCGGCGGAACCTACAGCATTCAGGTAAGTTTGCCAGCGGTGATCTAGCAACCATGACTAAGCGCTTCCGCAGACAGTGACCGTTGGTTGCAAGATCTATATTCGCCGCCCTGGTTCCAATGGCGAGACAGAGGAACGCCTAGCGGAAATTCTCTCCATCCGTGATAAACCTGTCAATTCTTATGCTCAGCGCAATAAACCTGCCGAAGCTGAGGCCGCCACTCCTGCTCCTGCAGATCAATTGGAATATTTCGTTCATTGGGAAGCCTTCAACAAGCGTCTTGATGAATGGGTTTCTGGCTCCCGTCTTGTCTTAAGCAGAGACCTAGAATGGCCACGTCCTAAAGTTCATGCCCCTCCAAAGAAAGCCACACCGTCAAAGAAGCCAGGCAAGGCACCCAAACAGCAGAGTCTTTTAAAAAAAGCCACTTCCAACAATGCTAATGCTACTCTTGCTGCTTCACCGACGCCAACCCCATCAACGCCTGCTGCTATGATGGTAGATGACTACCCTGCGTCTCCCTCTCCTGCTCCTTCGTCATTGAAGAGGAAAGCGCCGCACGATGATGAGGCGGAGGAGGAGGAAGAGGAGGAAGAGGAAGATGCAGAAGGAGAAGATGTAGATGCGGACGCTGACGCTGACGCTGATGGTGAAATGGATATCGACGGTGAAGAAGGGGAAACCTTTGACCTGAGCTTAACTGAGCCTGCCCAAGAACCTCCCCCTGCCTCCGCTTTCAGTAAGGAAAAGGAGATCGAGAAACTGCGGACGTCTGGTTCCATGACTCAATCCATCTCAGAAATTGCTCGCGTTAAAAATCTTAATAGATTGCAAATAGGAAAACACGAAGTAGACGCGTGGTATTTTAGCCCATACCCTAAAGAATACGCCCACCTACCTATTCTCTACATATGCGAATTTTGCCTAGGTTTCTTCCCTTCCCCCTTCATGTTTTCGCGGCACAGGCAGCGATGTACGGTGCTACACCCACCAGGCAATGAAATTTACCGTCATGAAGACATATCCTTTTACGAAATTGACGGTAAACGTCAATTAACTTGGTGTCGAAATCTCAGTCTTCTCTCAAAATGTTTCCTTGACCAGTGAGTAAAAATGAGATTTTTCTCTGCAAGCTGTATTCTGATAATACCCTAGCAAAACCCTCTATTACGATGTCACCCCCTTCATGTACTACGTTATGGTCAGTTTCCACTTGTGGTTTCCTTGCATTCTTTACTCAACCTTTTTCAGGCCAAACGTGATTCGCATGGCTGCCACGTTATAGGATACTTTTCAAAGGAAAAAGAATCCGCAGAGAACTATAACGTCGCTTGCATCTTAACCCTCCCTCAGCATCAACGACACGGCTACGGCAAACTTTTAATTGAATTCTCTTACGAACTTAGTAAGAAGGAAGGCAAACTCGGCAGTCCCGAGAAACCACTTAGTGATCTTGGCCTGCTCAGTTATCGAGCCTACTGGGCGGAAACTATCATTGAACTACTCTTGAACACCCCTGACTCCGAGCTTAGCATTGACGATATTGCTCAGAAAACTTCCATCACACATGCCGATGTCATGAATACGTTAGTCCATCATATTTTAGATACCGTTCATCATTTGCTCATCTTCTATTGTCGCAGATGCTCCACTTTGCAGCTATTCAAGCACTACAAAGGGCAACATATCATCTGTCTCAACAACGCTGTTCTGGAAAAACATCAGAAGACGATAGCGAAGCGCAGACGGAAGATACACGCAGAGCAGCTCAAGTGGAAACCTCCGGTCTTCACTCGTGATCAGTTACGGTTCGGATTTTAGATTACACCATGGACGTTCATATATATATTTGTATGTATATTATGCAGGTTGATGACGTTTCAACTTGAAGAAGAAAACTGTCAACCGTTTATTTGTATTATTAGATTTTATAATACCGCCAAATGCCTTCTTATTGTAATGCTACGCTTTTTTTATATTCAATGGTTTGCTTTTGATATCAATTCGGGTTCTTCGTCTCCATCCTTGTTGGCGGGATTGTGTGTCCTATGTCGAAGATTCTCCGAGTTTGTAAGGGTTTGAGGAATAAATTGACGGCTGATGGTGGGTGAAGGTGGTTGTGATGCTGCAGGGGAGAACACTCCAACCCCTGACAGCTTGAGATTGGTATCCCCGGAGAAGAACACCGAAGGATTCTGAGACGACGATGAATCCGAGAGCGGACTGCGAGCTTTGCTGCTGTTAGTTTCGTTCGTATTGTGTAGATTGTGCAATTCCACATCCGAATCGCTGAATGGTGACTCTGAAGAGGAGCTTATCGCGTCATTGATTTGAATGGAAGGTGGTGTCGGGATCATTGAGGATCCCATGTGCACTGTAGCCTTGTCGCTTGTGGACGCTTTCACGTCATCTACAACACCTAGCGTCCTCGCGATTGCGTAGGAAGAAATGTCCTAATAAAATAAAAGAACAGTAAGAGATAAGCACAGAGCACTAAGCATAAGCATAACACGGCAAGAAAACCGGGTATAAAAAGCGTAGAAGAAGAAAAAGAAAAAGAGCAGAAATCATACGTACCAGTAATCCGAGAATGACAAACGGCAGGGCGACTAGGAATGCAAACACACGGAAAGAGTATGCAATGGTGGCTACCCATGAATCAGGCTCATAGAACCACAGATACTCCAGATAACAAGTCCATAGGATCCCGGGTATTGATAGAGGCTCAATTTGGGTGACTTGAGAGGTATAAAAAGAGACATTCATCACGACGAAAAAGTTCTGTTCCAAAGTCGATAGCGGGGCGACGCGGTTCCGTTATATCGTGGTGTATAACAGTCGGTTTTTGGGTTGAGTAGCTCCAGACGTCTTTAGGGGTATTCCAGAGTAAGAGTTTAAAAGGACAGCCACGCGTCCTAAGAATGAAGGTTTTTGTGGGTCACTGGGTAAGGATTAAGGAAAGGATTGGAAGTTGCAGGAGCTGGTCAAGCCTCACTTGCATGGCGGATCCAATTTGAAATTCCACAAGCCGGTACTAAATCACATGATCCCATCTTGGCGTTACCAAATGAGGCATTTAGTATACCACTCCTTCTCTCCTCTCTTCGACGAAGATCGTCCGGGACGACAAGATGGGAGAATGTTGGAGAGGTTAAATAATTCAGCACGCGTAGAAAGTCTTAATAAGGATTCATTCTCGTTTTGACGCCGCTTTTTAAATATCCATTATGCATCTCAAGCAAATCTCGAGAATGAGAATGATCGACTCAGCATCCAACTTCTAATTACCCCACACACTCACATTGAACCAACCGAATGGTATACAAGTCGCTTCCCGACTGTTTATATTCATAGGTAGCAAGAGAAAGGCTAATGGACAGGACAAGACGAAAAGAGTCATGAAAAAGCGTAAATATTCATTCATTCATAGTGACTTCCTTCCACGTTGAATGGCAGTTAGTAGTAGCAATAGAATGGACCTCAAAATGCCATGTCATGTCCAGCATACAAACAACAACAGTAAAAAAAGAACGAAGAACAAGGCATATGTAAGGGGAGGGGGCTGATGGGGGAATAGTGATGGACAATGTGGAAAAGGAGGTATCATCGAGGAAAGTAGACAAGACAGTGGTGGTGGGGATAGTAATCGTGTCCTTTTTTTTCTAAGTAATACAGAGTACGAGCGAGAGCGACGAGGGGGGTAACAAACAAACAGCTTATATCAAACAAACAGATCCAGCAACAAAAAAGAAAAAGCAAAAGGGGCAGGGGATATATATATGGCGCAGAAGAAAAAGAAGACGAAAACGTGTCGCGGCGTAAGAGAAGAACGTTAAGGATACATGGTATTTGACGGGAACACCACACCATCTGAGCGGATGAGAATGATTGGTCGGCGCTTTACGATTTGCGACTCTGGTGGGAGACAGCCCAACACTTCGGTGCAGCGAACCTCGACGAAAGGCGAGGGCTCGGATCCGAAGAACACACTGACAGGATCTGTCTTGGAGAAGTTCTCTCCATAGACAGTGAGCATCTTTGACGCGTGTGGATTCGGTTTGGACAATACTGCCCGTGATGAAGCGCAATTCGATTTAGGTGCTTCGGCAGCGCGATCGGGAGGAAGGTATTTCACGACACCAGGGAAGGGCGTTACGGGTTTCGAGGGTATAGGGAACGACCCTGTCTGCGGCGCGTGCTGGTTGTCGAACAGCACGGGAGGAACGTAGAAGTTGTAGCGGATTTGGTCTGTGCGAAGTAGGGATCAGTAAATGAAAGCGATGAGAAAAGAAGGTAGGTTGACTAACCGGTGCCAACAATAGTCCACACACTTGTCTCTCCAATATCGACCTGCCAGAGGGCGCCTGAAGATGCGCCAGCATCGCTACCAGATCCACGACGAGAAGAAACAGATCCAGCAGAGCTGGGCCTTCTTCTGCCCTTTCCAGGCGGCTTGCTGATAACACCTGCGCTCGACGTCGAACGCTTCTTTTTCGCTGGCATTACCCGACCACCATCGTTCGACGGCAAGAACTCTGAAGCGGACGGAGATCCAGGCGCACTATCCACATTACTAGTCATCGAGAAGTACTCGCTACCATTCGATGACCCGACAGTCGGCGAAATAGGCGAAGCAGGAAGCACAGGCGAGCTCGAAACAGCACCACCTCCTGCGGACGTGTTCCATTGCCTACCCTCAATGGGCCTATAGGTATTCACCTTTTCGCCCATGCACGACAAGAACGCGCCGGTGACTCCCGGTGTACCAGGCTCGGGCATACCCTTGTTCGGGTCGTAGACCTCAAACGCGATCTTGTGCAGCTGCGAAACAGGATCGCCACAGACTTCTCCGGGCGAGCAGTAATGATCGGCAATACCCTTAGCACCTTCCTGCAAACCACCGCCTACTACGGTCGTTTGGTGGTCTACTTTACGGATGATCAAGACAGGGCTGACAACGCCAGATGTCAGGCACTGCAAGACGACTGTCTGGTTGTAGTAGATTGGTATTTGTGATCCATTATTAGTGAAAGGAATGGCGTTCGGAGGGGGTGAAGGGTAATCAGGCTGAGGGGGAGGCGGCGGCGGTGCATCAAGACCTGCGCCTGCAGGCTTATTGACGTCCACAATGTACATCACGAATGGATCTGGTTATTTTTTATGTTATGTTAGTCAGAAAATTGTATCGGCAAATGAAAAAAGCAGTGTAATAAAACGCACCCCAACTAGCGGTCCGGGCAATGAAGGAAGGAGTAGTGGACCGTGATCGTTGGTCAAGACCCATCAATGGAGCACCATCTGACCCCTTGAAAGAAGAACCAGAGCCAGAAACACAAAGATATTTTGTCGAGACCGTTTGGGAACGTAAACGATGGAACAAAGATATCGTAGACCCATGATTGATGCAAACTAGATTTAGAAGATTCTTTTCAGTCTAGAAGTAATAATGGAGAGAATAAACTTACGTTCTAAATTTTTGGCACTCTGCCTCTTTTTGCTCGGTTTGCTGATAACCTTGATAGGGCGACTGGGGAAAACACCGATCACTCGTTCTGGCTCATCGTCGGAAGCTGGTGCGGTGATTTTGACGAGGGCTTCGACTTTCTTCTTCTTCTCGTCAACATCGGAAATAAAGAGCTGTTTGCCGACACAGCGCCCAATGTATGTTGTTCCCGTAGGTGGGTCACTAACATCGAAAGACTTTCCTGAAGAACCGGTCCATTCAATGGTTCCCTCTTGAGGGGCAGGTTCACCCGAAATTGACACGACAACTCTTGGTGGGCACAATTTTGGATCTTCACCGCGACGGATGACATCTGTCCACCATGAATTACCGATCATGATAGCTGTAGGCGGGGGACAGAGGAAGCTTTTGGAACAGAAATTAATGATTGATGAAATCAAGAACGAAAAACCAGGTTAAAATGCTAACCGCTTCTCAGTTCCGTAAGATTTTTGTGCTACTTTGCTGGACATGACGATAACAGTGCGTTCTCCGAAAGCTAGACGGTTAGGCGTGCGCACATATTGATCAAGGAACGGGCTACATTGCGAGTTTAGTTTGACAGATGGAAAGAGAGAAAATAATGATTACCGAATAAAGGACTGGAGGTCGTTGGATGCACCCATCATGGTATGACCATGGAGTTTCATACGCGCTAGCGTATCGTCTACTGTTTGCATGCGCATATCTGGATGAGGACTCAAGTAATGCATATCATCGTACGGAGAGACGGGTTCCCTAAAGGAGTTTGTTGCAAGCGGAGCTACTCCCCGCATAAGTTCAGGACCATGGTTGTTGGAAACATGGGACGGAGGACCGGGAGGGTGATTATAACGGTCTGGGGGGAAGCGACCGAGACGGTCGTTGAAATGCTGCATTGCGGAAGGACCAAAAGGAAGCCCGCTGTTCATGTTGCCGATGGAATAATCATCATTGTGCTCGTAAGGATAGCCATTGGAAGACAAGCGTCGCTCTGGGAGATCACCAAAAGCATGGGGCGGATAGTCCTTGCCAGCAACGGAGGGAGAAAAGGCAGCAGAATGATGGAGATTGCTGACAGAATCTGAGGGCGTCAGAGGCGAAACCTTTCCACTGCTCATCATTTCGTATGGATTTCCATTAGAGCCGTTGAAAGAAGGAACGGAGTCTGGAAAGGGAGGATGAGAGTACATGTTATCGAAACCGTGGCCCAGAGAGGAAGAAGAGGACGCGTTTGTGCGGTAGCGCTGAGAATTGAACGCGGTGGAGGAGGGGGATTCTGAGAAGAGGGAGTAGGATGAGTGGTCCGTGCTGTCCATTGGATCCGGCTGGTCAAAGGGATGGTGCTGGTAAGAGTTTGGCTGGTCGATGTCGGACTGGGTATAATGCTGGGTCGCAAAGTCCAATGACATGGCGGCCTTTGGAGGAAAGATGGGTAGTCGATCGTTCTTTTATCATCAACATACCTTGCGCCGAACTCTAAATGGACAATTCCCGCGGATATCCGAATCCAGATCAGATTTACCTCCGTACATGATATTCCCCAGACACTCAGCCTATCGGTTCCTCATTCGACTCCCCCCGCTCCGATTCCCTCTTCTCGCCCCCCGATTGGCCTCTCTCAATATTCCACGTGGTCAGAATACTTGCCGTCTCGGCACTCCCTAAGATCGCCAGATCTCCACCGGCAACTCCCGTTTTTCATGTTTTTGCAGATTTACTTCCGTTTCACCAGTTTGCTGGGTGTCACGAGCGTCCTTTCCCAACGCACCTTTCTTCTCAGTCTCGGTAGCTTTGCAAGACTCTATTGGCGCTCTAATTTTGTCTACTCCTCCTTCGATGAAGGTTATCTCTCTCTCTTATCGCACGTCCCCTGCTTCTTGTTCAAAGATCCCCTCTCGAAATCCCAATCTACGGGCCCACCCGAGAAGGTGCGCTGACGGCATCGAATCCGCTAAAATCCACATGGCCACCCTTGTGATCACAGCTCAACAGATTGCGGGCGTGCCTACATACTTTTTTTACTTTTGCTTTTACAAAACGATTTAATCGACCAGGTTTCTCGCTCTTTTCCCTGCAACACTTTTCTTCCACCTTTAATGAGCCGCCGGCTACATCTGCCATCTTATGGCATACACTATCGTGCATCATCTTTATCACTGGGCTACAATATAATAAATTCAAATGACCCTAGTTGAATGTATCAAATCAATGCTGTTCCTGATCTACTTTTGAGAGAGTAGCGCGGAGTCTAACATTACGATGTCATGAACCACCCGACGACCAAATTAACATAGAGAGGGGATCCACCTAGTCACTTGCCACTATTTCGAAGCAGCTCCTACTGCGCAGTGCTCAATGTTGTATAACTAAGCTGATTCACAAAAAATAGACCCGACAGACTTATAAACCATGTGCTATAGGCGCGTTAACCAACTTGACAGTGTCTTTCAAAAGGGGATATGTATATACATTACATAGGCCCATACTTGGACAGCTTTATTGAGGCCGCCGTTCTGGCATCATAACATAAACAAGTTGAGTAAGTACGAGGTGTCTTGATTTGGCCTTGATGATTCTGATGGTAGGATTTTCTCCGCTTGGATTCCCCTCTCATCACACAGGATTCATTTAAACTGGTCTTTTGTCCTGGGCAACTTGCCTGCTATGGTATGTAGGATTTATCGCTTAGGCGTCGTCGCGAGGGGGCCCTCGACGAATACGTACGTACATGTCATCATGGGAAATGATCCTGCCAGATGAGATGATGATGAAGGATGAAGTCTGTCTCTCTCCTACTCCCTCCCTTTTCTACCCCCTGATCATATTTTGAGGGCATGTGCTATTTTCCGCCGGTACTTGCTTACATATAGTGTCATCGCTCAGAAGACGAGAAGATTTCGAGCTCACATAAACTGGTAAGGCTTGTGGCGCAGCGAGCTTATAATTGAATTGTACCTTGATGTGGATAGAATAGACCAACGACATGTTCATAGATAGAAGAGGGTCACTCGGATAAGATCGCAACGGTTAGGCTATTGGATGCCGTCTCCCCCGCCGGCCTCATTCGACAAAGTACCCCGAGTCCTAGATGAAAATTCCAAATAGAAACAAGAAACTAGAGGCCATTGACAATTCGACGTCGAAGATAAGTCACGATCGGCGTCATGTTGCAGCGTCCTTCAAACATATCATACCCGTAGGAGGTGATATGATGATGCGATGTGATAGCGTAGTATACCGCATGTCCTAGACAGTATCAATTCAATACAATTGATCTGAGAAACGAAAAGAAACATACGTATATGCAATGGCGAAATTAAACATTTAGCTTCAACTTATCAACAACTTATTGGAGCACTGATAAGTAAAGGCTTTACGTAAATGACAGACAAGAAAAGGAAAGACAGAGCCAGACAGACGCCTTACCAATGCATCCACTTACTCCGATCAGAAAAACCAAAATAAACAATAAAATTTGACATTTTTGTTTGATGCTCCTCCTCGTCACTATGTGCTCGACAGGTAGGCAGACAGGCAGATTGGGACAGACGATATGTTGTCTGCCTTCATAGTGCAGCCGCGATTGGTACATTTGAATGTTATTACTTTGTTAGAATGACATCCAAGTGAAGGACAACAGGCCAACCCAGCATGCATGTATCGCTGAGCTTCAAAGCGTTCTTGTTCGCAAGATTGCACGCGCGAGGAAGCATGCCGGGCACGCCGGGCATTCCGTCTTCATCCAGATGTTTCTTCCAGTGCATGGGCCGCTTCGGTAGAGGAGATTACTATTTGCCGAGTACGGCGACGGCAATGGGTGGTAAGCGGATAGAATCAGATTGAGTCATTCAGTAAAGGTGTAAGGTGCGTGCGGCAGCGGTAGTAGCGACGTCGGACACAGGTAGTGGGGCTTCTTTGGATAGATAGGCAGACAGACATATGCAGCGACACAATGATCATAGATAAGTGAAAAAGAGAGAAAGAGACGCCGACTGGTTGCATATGTATCTGCGAGCAGATATGTATTCAATAAACCGTCGGGGTTGTTCCATCTCTCCGGATTATTATGATGTCAACTTTGTACGAGAGCATTTTAGATAGCGCCATAGAGAAAATTTGGTTCCTGATGCATTTTCGGGTAGGAAGCGCCGACCACTATACAGATGTCGGACGATAAAGCATAGGGACGATAAGGATGCAGTTGCTCCTCGGATATTTCATAGAAAAAAGCAAAAGATTAATAGCAAGAGCATACCGAGTGAAGAGAAGCAGATATATAAGCATGCAGGTGAGGGTAAACGTTGAAGAAAAAAGTGTGACGGCGGGGGTGACGGTGACGGAGACGGAGACGGCACAACTAAATGAGGCTATCATCCCGCTCTTCGTTGGCCGGACTCTGCTCGACCTCACACTCCTCTCTTCTTTCATCTACGCCGGGTCTCTGTCCCTCTCTTTCCCTCACTTGTAAACATATCTATTTTCACTGTCAATACTCAGCATAGAGGTGCCCAGGTGGTCCTTTCAACTTCCACTTCTCACTCTGATAACGGCCTTTGGCGAGTGGCCGTCACTGCAACCACTTTGGAAAGAGAGAGAGAGACGGAGAGAGAATCATGTCGGGCCCTTCCTATCAATTGAAAACTCCTAGGCCACGTCAAGCACCGTCACCCCTCAATTTCGATAACCACTCCTCCTTCAAACCCTCCTCCGTCTTGAGCACCAGTCATCACGACTCACAAACTCTTCTCTACGACCTACCTTCCTCCACTATTTCGCCTCCTACAAGTCCCAGATCCCCAGTCGGCCGTATAGGCACTCCAACTTCACCTAACTTTACAGGAAGATCGAGAGGTCCAAGAAGTGGAAGGCCAACGCCTCCCCCGAGCGGGCGAAACCGATCTGCAACACCCTCGGGAGTGGCTCCAAGCGAACTCGAGCAATTTGCAGAGAATTGTCGTGCCTGGTAAATACATTTTCTAAATTAAATTCATATGACGACAAGAGTTGTCGTTTTTTTTCGTGTGTGGATAGTAAAAATCTTACCATTGGAATAACCCGAATCTCCCTAGGTATTATTGTCAGGACGATAATGCAGGCCGGCTTATGACGCAAACTTTGGCCACTCTTCCTCCTGCGCAACGTGCTCCTTTTTCGCGAATACAAGCTTCCATTCGATCAGCATATCATCGTTCTGTGAACGCACGTCGACATGCTGAATATCAAGCCCATTTAAGTGCTACAACGCCCGGTGGTTCTTTGATGCCCCATTCTCGAGTCAACCCTCATGGGAAGCTCGCTCAGAAAGGTTCGTGCCAATGTCTTTAATGACATATCTATCCGCCTTTTTCTACCACTATCACCGTCATGTCAACTAGTTTCTGATGCATGGTTTTCCTTTATTTCTCGTTTTATATAATTATTGTCGTGTTCTTCGTTGTCTTCTGTTGTTGTCGGAAACAGAACGATACGAGCGAACGGAACGCTTCCTGCGCAATTGGTGCAATGCAGGTATGCCGGGTACCACACCATTTTTCGAGGCGTACGTCTTATTTATTATTTTCTGGATCCTAATGGTACCTATTGATCCCATTATTTTGACAGCCTGTGGGCCGTTCTGAGATTGCAGGTCATCCCAGAGGATCTTGGTGGTGCAGGAAAGCATAGAATTGAATGGGAAGTTGATGACGCTGTGTTCAAAGAATCTGCGTCAGTAAAAACACCTTTGTTTCCTATTTATTAAGGTATGCCTGACACACGATTATTTTTGTGTATTTCTTTTTACAGTGGGAAAGACTTCATGCTTGAGGCTATCGATTTCCTTAAAGGGGTGAGTATTCTCATGTAGAAGCAACTTTTTCTCTTCTTGCCTAAACGTCTATGCTTGCTGTCAGGTATTAGCTTTCGAAGAAACGCCTTCAGTAAACATGGCAACTTCTGCCTATGGTCACAGGAAGGACTCGAGCTTGCCAACCACTATTATACATTCTCGTATGCAGTCACAGCCCCTTCCATCTTCTCAAGCTATAAATGTAGCCTCATCCATTCAAGCGAAGCGCGCACGAGCACCTAGTGATCCATTCTTGGACGCTCCCCAGTCTCGATCCCTTGGGTCGTCCTCACATTCACCGAATACCGAGTCTTTACTTGCTTCTTCAGGCACCGACGGGGAAGAGCTTCCGCCTCCTAGTCCTAGCGTGGCACCCGATGGTGGTACCGCCCCAAGCCCCCTCGAAGAAATTTACGGTGACGGTGATGAGGAGTACCTGCGTATTTGGACTTCGCCTGATTTACCCAACCCCGAAATCTTACGACTTCTGGACCTTTTCCCCGCATTTGTTTCCCGTCGCCCTTTGCCGCGGTTCCCCATCCCTAAAGTACGGCATATGGACGTAGAAGAGGGTGAGGATGAAGATTTAGAGGGAAGGCCATCCTCGATCAGATTTGGTACTGGGAATATGTGGCTAAGCTCGAAACCGCGAAGCGACTCATGGGAGGGTGGGTGGTGGACTAAATTCATCATGTGGTGGAGGAAGCTCTTCTGCTAACGTTTTCGCCTCATTATTTCTTGCGTCGTTCTTCTTTGACTCTTGAGACTCGGTTTCTTTTGCACTCCAACATGGACAACAACAGCAACATCTAGGTATCTCAATCACTCATCTTTCCCCCCTTTTTCCCCTCTCTTTTGCGGACCCTTCACTGGCATCATTATCTTTTGGCATCCAACGAAATCTATGATATTTTTTTTTATCTCATTATCTACATACACTGCAGCTTATGATGAAAGGTTACGCTGTCATGCATTGTACATACCCTTCCGGATCCGCATTTATTTTCCAAGTCATCGACCTATAGTGGTATACACTCGGGAGCGTGTCTTTTTGGACTTATCAAAGAGTGTTTGGTCATCTCACTACTTGGGTCTCACCTCACACCATTGCAATCTTTGTTCCCCCCTCACTTCCCTTAAAGTTTACATAGGATTCCTAGCTAGGATTCTATACATTCATTCAACGGCCCAATCATGAAATTACATTCTCTTAAAACAGTAATTTTCTTTTTATTGTTCTCTGTTGGCAGCTGGTTGGCATGTAGAAATTGTTTCTTACTAATTTTCCCGTTCGGCAGCCATGACTTCGACCGATGGGCGAGTCACGAAAGTAATATTGGTATCGTAGGTATGGTATTATCCAGTACATACGAAATGGGACTACGATCAAGAGCGATTCGTACCAATGTTATTATCATGCGGTCACTGCGGCGCATCTCCCCTTTAGAATGTTGGTGTTTTCCGTATCAGAAAATGAGCAGTACCTGCATTATTTTTGCATACTCGTCGTAGCTAACAAAATATGCGTCAAAATCGTCGCGGAACGAGCCTGGCGGCGTAATGTATGTATATACGACTTACGGCGGCAACTTTATTAATAACCTTTCTTCTACTTTTATCAAAGTCGACTAGGCCGCGCTCCGTGCGCTCGATTACTTGATCATGGATTTATGATTCACAAAAGACGAACTTTGAATTTTGAGCAAATGTGGGAACCAGGCAACAGGCACGTTTTTGCGTGCCCCGGGCCCAGCCTCCTTCCCTGACATATCAGTTTTTGAATCGTTTTATCGTCAAGTAAAAAGTATAGTAACGAGTCTAGTACTTTTTGGGTGAAATGATTGTAATCTACAAAATGATCCATGGACGGACGGACGATGCATCGATGCGGTATACGTACGTACGTACGTATATACACCGCAGCGTATGTACTTACATCTTACATACGCTATCCACTTTCACAGCAATCGACTTATCCAGAGCGAGCCTGAGCGAGCCCTGCGCCACACACTCGAATCAGACTTGCCACATGGATATCTTTGCCGCCGGCCCAGATATTGGATCTTATCTTCGCGACCCGCAGATTTTTTCTGGACTGGCCTTGACCCTTCGGTTATCCTGACTTAGTTATATACATACTTCCTCGGCTTCCCAAGTTGTTGTCAGCCTCGTTTTAGTGTTTCACCGAAATCCATGGACGTTGAAGGAGGCTGAAGAACAAAATGCCGTGTATTGCGGCGTTTCCTCTTCCATTTGAAATACGAAAAGTCAACAAATTGCATGCTTGTGTGTATAAAGCTCGTACAAATTTTGTTCCATACTATAGATTGACAAAAGGATGTAAAAACATACCGATGAGGGTAAAACCGCACGTTCGAAATTGGCCACCACAACGGGCGGCTATTGCGGCAAAGTCCGCAACGCTTCATTTACCGAGAATACAACGATTCCGTGTTAATTCTTTTGCAAATTGGCTATGACTTCCAACAGTGCTTTCTCTCTGGATTTCAACCTAGAGTGAGTAAAATCTCAGGGTCGTATAGTTTGACAAATGTGAAGACCAGAATACCGCACGCACCTTTCATTGTCCGCTTCCAAGTCCTTGATCTTGTTTATATTGGCATCACCCACTACCTTGCTACGTTCAAGCTTACGAACGTATTCGGAAATAGTGTTAGTTAAATGGTGAAGCATATCAGTTATAGAGTCTGCTGTTATGTTTTCGTTTAAGGCTGTAGAGGATGTGCTTTCTTGGGAAGATGGAGGACACTTCTGCTGGTGAGACAGATCAAAACGTGCATATAGGCTTTTAATCCATGCATTATGCTCTTACCTCCAATATAACAGAACGTCCTCGCCCGACTGCATCACCATTACCACTGTTACCTGCTGTTTGTCCTTCTTCGATTTTGGGACGTTTCTGATCATCTATGTTCTCGTTGGTGGTCTCACCTGCAACCAATGATGAAAAGTTCCTTTTGCCCAAGGTGGGAGTAGTAGGTGCGCCGTGGGCGAGGTTTATATTACCTTGATCGAAGGATTGAGAGGGTGGTGTCAGATCATTGTTGTCGCCTTGTGGGTTCAAATCAATCCATTCTAGAATGATAGAGTAGAGTTTGTGTTGAGAATGAGGACGATAATTTGTTTGATATGATGCTCACGAAAAAAGTTGCAGCTTCGACCTGTGTCCAGGCTTAGAGGACAGTGGAAGAACCAACTTTTGTTCATTATTTTGAAACCAGAGGTTAGCGGCAAAAGGATGCAAGAGATTCTTTCATACATACCGCCCAAACGAACGAGGCTGATGACTTTGACTGCGTACGCTTACATATCCATGATGGCATTTAGGATTAGAAGAGGCCAAATCAGCCATTCTGATAATAACGATTGTGTCTTTTCGATAGCAATGACGGTTGAAATGAAAAATGTCGTCCATTGAGGAGATTATTTATTTGAGACTAACCATGTTTAAGATAACCCACATTCGGTGCTAAAATAGCAATATGATTCATGTACCACTGCGGAAGTGTTGGTGCTATAATTCATTTGTTGGCTACTTGAGATCATTCAGCAGACTTTGATGGGACCTTCAAGTCTTGCCTGGAGCCAAATAAGGTGTTCGTTTCCTGACGTAAAAAGGCATGAAGCGCTTCGAAACAGCTGGCAGAACAGTGGAGTTCGGGGTCCAGGAGGTTCATTATACTGAAGGAATTTCACCCCTGTTGTTCATACGCAGCAATGACTGCCTCGAGTTCCTTTTCTCTGGCTTTGAGTCTGCCGAAACTTCGGTTAATCCTCTGAAAAATCTTCCGAAAACTACAAGATGAAGCCAATAGGCCGATTGCATACCTTTCAACTTCGGCCTCAAGACTGGCTATCTTCGAAGCTTTAGCATCGCGACTTTTTTCTGCCGCAATTCTTCGTCTTTCAAGTTTACGTACAAGTTGAGGAGTGTTTGAGAGTCGAGTGAGCATGTCGGCAATAGAGTCGGCAGTTAATTCTTCGTTATTACTGCCGCATGTGTTTAGCAAAGTTTCTTGCGATGCAGAGGGGCCTAATCCCTGACCCTGTCCATAACGAATATGAAAATTATAAGAATTAGCCGGAACTGTGGCTAAACGTACCCCAAATGCTTGCGAGTGGGTAGGGGTACTGTAATTACTAGTACCGCTGGTATATTTTCGCGGAGGTGTTCGTGGTGGCCACGCGGAATTAGATGGTTTGAACTTTTTACTTTGGGATGTAGAAGGTTGTAAGACATGTTCTTCGTCATTGTCTTCGAACTTGGTTCGTTTCTGACTGGAAAACGACGGTGCAAATCCTTCGCTATCTTCTTCGAATGAGGAGAGACTTCGCTTTCTGGATTGAGATGCTGCGGTGGGTGTCTGAGGATAGTCTTGGCTCATGGCATTTCTTGTAGAATAAGGATCAGCGGACTGCGGTGTAGGAAGTAAAGTGCGACTTTGAGAATTTATGCGAGCATTTATTCCAGGGTGGTATTCATCAACCCAACCTTACAATGATATATATAAGAGGGTCAGATGAGCCAAAAATATTAATTTGCGTGCTTACAGAAGTATTTGCATTGTGTAGAGTCCCCGATGGGCTTAGGACATCGGTAGAATTTCCTGTATAATGACAAGTTGGATCAGCATATACAGATTCCCATACATTTGAGCCCCAACTTGAACACATACCGGCCATTGCTCTCTGGCTTATGACTTTCATACATCCGGGCAGGTAAGTCATGTCCAGTGCATTTAGGGGGTTCGAAGTCTGGCTCATCCATTGTGGCGGTAGGTGGCTAAGGTTCGTAGGGATTCGAAGGCCAACATTACCATTCTAGTATAAGAAGGCCAAAAAATGAGATGGTTCAGGATGGTTCGAGCTGATTATATGACGTAATTAAATAATGTTGATTTAGTCGTTATCAGGTGGAACTTTGCAACAACCACCATGAAGTCAATTCACATAACTCACTGTAATTCATGTTACTCGAGCAAACTGGCGGCGTAGCACTCGAAACAATTGACAGGTATATACTTACTGTGTTAATAGCTGAGACACAGGGTCCTCCAAGTCCATACGCGAAATTTCCTCATCTATAAATTCATCGTTAAGCCTGCCAGGGTTTGATGCGTAACTGATTTTATCACCAGACCATCATCATGGCCGAACCTACGACAAAGGTTTTAGTGAAGGTTATAAAGCCAAGCGACGCTTCGTTGCGGTCCTTGGTTCTACAAATAACGCAGATGGTGGACACATATATGCTCTGGATTGGAGCCGCAGATAGCAATACAAATCCCGTCGACGGCGAGAAGACAGTCTTGAACGGTAACTTGTGCAAGGACTGGGCCTGTGCCATGCCACCTAAAGATGTATGTCTCTCGATCGTACTCGAGGCGTGCTAACTGAGGCGTATTCGGATCGTCTGGCAGGCCGGCGCTCCTTCGTCGGCGACGTCTTTGTTTCGTACTTCCAACTCGGATGCAGCTCTTCCCATGGCACAACGCTTAGGTATGCTAGCTTCTACTGATACTGATCCTTATTGCTAAGGGTATCTCTTGCACTACAGCGAAACGCTTTCGGAAGCAAATATTTTTGTCTGTGGATATCCCTATCGGTTTTATTTCGATGGGACAAGGGCAACGACTTGTATTGGAGGCCGAGAGAGGAATTGTAACTACCCTGAAAGAAATTGAAACGGGCGAAGAATGAAATACGATATACAAAGGGCGTCGCAAACGGTATAAAATCGCCTCGTTGATATATTTTTGTAGAGTCACATGGATTACATAGATACCTCGGTGACAGTGGTTGAGAGATTATCGATGGAGACATTCTGAAAGAAAGTTGTTGGGAAGGTGATAGAAAAAGTAGTTAAATAAAAAAATTAGAAAGGAAATAAATGCCAAGTAAGAAATGACATTGGTGTTGTATGGAGGAAATCGGTTGAGCATCGATTAAGAAACCCTGAGGCCTGAGCCCCTTGTTGACACAGCTCTTGACTGTCATCTGCCAACTAGACCACGCACGAGTGTCTTTCCTTCGTCCACTATCTTTCGTACCTGCTCATCGAGGGTCCTTCCTCTGAGAGCTGTCTATTACACGTACACAATAACGACGATATTCCTTTGGACTCTTCAGAAACATGTCGGAACCAGAACTCTATATGCAAGACACAAATGAAAGCTTCGATCTCCCTCGTTGGCAAACCCAGGTCGACCCTATCACATCATCAAGTCAAGCGTTGGCCCATTCAGCTCAGCCTTCATACAACATTTACGCGGGAGGTCCACCACCTCCTTCAGCGTCCTCCCAGCGCATGCAATCCGTGCACCAGGGCCAAGCTACAACAAGACAGCCACGGATTTCGCAGTTATTAGAGCAGGAACAGCAGTTAGGGTCGACACTATCGCCGTACTCTTCGGGCGGGGGGCAGGTCCAGTTATCGCGCAGTGCATCGCTGGGAGGTACCACTGGCGGTAATCTATCGTCTGCTTCCCGAGCTCGACGCCATCATCCGTCAGATGATCTTGAAAGTGCATTTAACAACGATAATCAGGGCATCGCTGGCCCAAGACAACAACCTCAAATGTCCCACAATTCGTTTTATTCTTCAAGCGTTGGGTATCAACCTCAATCCCTGACCGCGACGGCGCCTGCTTCCACAGCCGCTTCCCAGAATGATCCATACAACGACATGTATTACAATGGCTCGGCTTCACAACCACCCAAGCGACTACAACCTGGACAGCACGATAACAATCCCATGTCAACTAATCGTGGGGGTCGCTCTCCACTTCGTGTGCCCAACACGCCGATCTCGGCTTCGCCGCTAGAACAATATTCACATCAATCCCAATATTCTCCAACGACAGCTTCTTTTCCATACGGCACCGCGACTGATCAGCGTCCTCATCCTGTAACATACCAATCTCACACTCGCAGCCAGTCTCAAGTAAAACAAGAACGTCTGACACCTGAAATCCCGTCGTCATACCCATCACAGTCTTCAAACATTTCAGGCAACACTTATTCTTCCGGCATGTCAGGGAACCAGTATGCAGCGTCATATTCAATGGATACTTCAAGTCCTGTTCCTCCTATGCCATCGCATCTTACTACGCAGGGAGTGAATATCAAGACTTCTCTTTCAACACCTTCCACACCACTATCGTATATGCACCCCAATAACAGCCAGGGATCGCATTATTATCCTCAAGATCAAGCCATGGCTGTTGACCCACCGCCAAGGAGAAGAGCTCCTGGATTTCGTCGCGTTCGAACACATCATGACTTACATCCAAGGACGGTGGATCCAGCAGCTTCCGGGAGAAGGATGGGCGCAGATGGAACGTATTTGTCTGTAAGTGCTTCTGGAATCTCTCTTGGGTTGCTTATTTACTCTACGCAATCAAAGCCTCTGCGACAATTAACAACCAATATTTTGGACACGTATCGCATATGCAACCCGCAATTCCGCTACGAATCAACACATAACCCGAGACGCGTGTTAACCAAGCCGAGCAGACCTGCCCACAATGATGGGTATGATAACGACGACTACGACTACATCCTGTATGTAAATGATTGGTTGGGCAGTGATGACGGTCACAAGTAAGTCCATTAATAATAGCTATTGGACCCCAATCTGACATCATTTTTGCAAGGTACTTAATTCTTGATATCTTGGGGCAAGGAACTTTCGGACAGGTTGTAAAATGTCAGAACATGAAAACCCACGAGATCGTGGCAGTCAAAGTGGTCAAAAACAAGCCTGCTTATTTCAACCAAAGTATGATGGAGGTGACAATCTTGGAACTGGTGAGAGACGCATTATATACCACCCATTGTACGAGATTCGCTGACTCCCCCGTAGCTCAATAAGTCCTGTGATCCCAATGACGAGCATCACATCCTAAGACTTCGAGATTCCTTTATTCACCGCAGTCATCTATGTCTTGTTTTCGAGTTGCTGTCTTCTAATCTTTACGAATTGATTAAACAAAATCAATTCCAAGGTTTGAGTACACAGCTCGTCAAAGTGTTTATGGCGCAGCTGTTGGATGCATTGACTGTGTTGAAGGAAGCTCGTCTCATTCACTGCGATCTTAAACCTGAAAATATTCTACTCAAATCGTTAGTTTTTCTTCTCTTTTAAAGAAAGAATTTATTGGCTCATTTATCTTTCACCCAAGCCTTCAATCCCCGCAAATCAAAGTCATCGATTTTGGTTCTGCGTGCCATGAACGGCAGACAGTGTATACATATATCCAGTCTCGTTTCTACAGGTCACCAGAAGTTCTATTGGGAATGTCCTACACTGCATCTATCGATATGTGGTCACTAGGTTGTATCGCTGTGGAACTCTTTTTGGGTTTACCCCTATTCCCAGGAACAAGCGAATACAACCAATTAACTCGCATCATTGAAATGCTCGGGTATGTGTTTTTATTTATAGCTTCGTAATAAGCATCCTCTTATCATGTGTTTTTTAGGATGCCACCTTTGAGTATGTTGAATATCGGGAAGCAAACCAGTCAATTTTTTGACTGTCAAGAAGCTTGGAACCCCAACACTAGCCAGAATGAGAAGAAGTATAAATTAAAAAGCCTGGAGCAGTACTCACGAGAACATAATACCAACGAACAACCAGGCAAACAGTACTTCAAAGCTACCACGTTACCCGAAATCATCAACACAGCTCCTATGCCAACTTCCAAATCCTCACGGCAGGGCCATGAGTTAGAAAAGGGTATGTAGCTGTTAATTTTTGTTGCGATTATTCCTTGTCCTGATGTTTGTTTGTTTTTCTCTGCAGAGTTGAATAATAGGGCAGCGTTTATTGATTTCTGCAAAGGACTTCTGGATTTGAACCCTGTAACTCGATGGACACCTCAGCAAGCTAGATTGCACCCCTTCATTACCGGCGAAAAATATACGAAACCGTTTGTGGTAAGCACGATCAGTCAGCACTTCCAGTTATCAATCTACTGATACTTGTACTGAAGCCTGACAGCCCTGCAACAATTCAGCATCCTCCTTCCTTAACTGTCGGTGGAGGCACAGATCCAAAACGTCCTTACGGTGGGCTTGTACCTTCTCAGCCAAAAGGCACGAGGGCATACACGGATGCAGCGACGTACAATCAGCACCTTGCTCAACACCAAGCATATACGGCGCAAGCCCAATCACAAGCTGCAAATACGTTCCGTAACCCTTATATCACACCTCAAAATTCACAGCAGCAGCAGCAACAACAACAATCCGCTTATAATGCGCCCGAATCCGCTACTGCCGCCTATCAGCAACAGCAGCAACAGCCTCAGCAGCAACCACCTCCGCCACCCTCTCATTCCCAACATCAGCAGCAGCAATATACCCCCAATCCACCTTCGGCGGCTCATCGTGCCCTTGCGCACCAAGGTTCAACGGGACAGATTGCACCAGCTAACTCAAGTTCCCAGTACCAGAGCCACACTCCTGGAAGCAGTATAGGTGCATCACATTTAGCAAATAATGTCCCATCATATGTTGCAAATTCACGCGCACGGGCAAACACTATCAACCAGATGGATTCGGCTGTTCCTCCTGCTCTTGCGAGACTGCAGCACATGAATCAGGATATCATTGGAGGACGTAATGCGTTGACTCCCGTTTTGAACCGAGACGATGCAATGCGGGAATGGGAACGTCGTCAGGCAGGAAAGGCTACAGCTGCTCAGCCGTATCCTCAATTAGAGTTTTTGCAACAACAAGCTGAGATGGTTGGCTCCTCTGGAATGAACAGTTGGAGTGGTACAGCTCAGTCAGCAAGATATCCGCCTCCTCCTTCCAAGTTATCGCATACTTACCAACCGACAATCATGATTGATGACGACAACGTCGGTAGGAGAGAACCTGTTATGTCGAATGTCAGAACAGCCGCTCGCAGTGAAGGTGCTGTATACAGTGGTTCAGCTGTCATTTCTAGTCCCCCACAGGCTTATACGAGCAATGCGACGACGGCCGGTAATCGCTACCCGGCCAATTTCAACCAAAATCAAGGTGTTTCTTCCTTCGAGCAAGACACTCGGCGGGGGACAGACATCGGGAATATTTACGTGCCCATGCAGCCTGAGCAGTACCAGTCATACTCTGGTGGTCCACCTCCACCTACTTCAGCAAGACATGCGGTACCTCCTCCCACTTCATTTTATGGCTCTGCAGTTATGCCATCAGGCCAGATGAATCCAAATCAAACTCGGAATCCGTTCCAGGTTGATGGGCAGCAGCAGCAACCAATGGCTGGCGGGAAGGGACGAGGTAACGGCGGCATCGATGCTTGGCAAAGATGATTGAGTGTGACTGGTGTGGCAGTATTTTTCTGCGTCAGCACAACTAGAATAATATACACAGGCCAATCTTCGTCAATCCACCTTTGAATCAGCGCGCAGGCGTATCGTCTCCATGTTCAGTTTACGTATCTCCATTCCATTCCACTGGTCTTGTCTTTCCCTTTCTTACGACAGCCATCCTGTGTGTACTTGAACTTGATATTTGGTGTTATTCTTTCCATTCATATTTCTCTATATATCTGTTGACGAAGATGCTTTCCAAACTCGAACCCTTAGCTATCTCTTGTTCTTGCTCAAAGCTTATTGAAATTTTCCTCGATTTCCCAAGCACCACCCCAATACTCCACCTTGCACTTGAGACCTTCCTTTTCTCCTTCTTTCTCAATGCGCTTTTGCAAGCCGCGGCCGATCCTGCAGAAATTGGTATCTTGGCTAATCCAAATCTTTAGCACGTCATCCGACAAGAAAATGGTAAAACTCACCTTCTCAGCCGCAGGATCGGGCAAAAATCGTTACTTCCGTCACCAACGTATGCAATATGGTCGTATTCGACCCCTTTTCTTGCTAGGAAAGCCTCAAGTTCTTCACCTGTAGGACAGCACATCAGAAATCGACGTGGCAAAGATAATTCGGCATTTTTTTTTTACCCTTGCACATATTTGGACTGCATCCGACCTTGCAGCTATGCTGCGGGCCTTCTGGGTCAACCCTTCGTCTCAATCTGAGCAATCCTGAAGGATCCCATTCGGCTGGATTGGTGATAATTTCGTCGAACAGATTTTCCAAACCTTTGGACTATTGGAACGTTTTATGTTAATTTTGTGCAAAATGAGCTCGAGTTGCACGTACCTTGAGTATCGTCGAAATAAAGACAGAGTTGGCATTAGATAAACATAAGAATGTGGTTTGCCCCCTGTTCTTAAGATTAGTCACTGCCCTGACCATGGCTGGATGCTATCAAATGAATCCGCCTATTAAAATATGAGTTTGACAACTAAAAGAAGGGACACCGACATAAGGCATAATTTCTAGAGTGTGAATGATCTGTTCCTTCGTGATAGAACGAGCATGAGCTTCGCGTAGAGATTGAGCACTGAATATCCCATAAGCGATGTATTTATGATAGTTTCATGTAGTTACTCACACAAGGTCGGTCCATTGTATTTCGTCTTTCAGCGTCTTCATTTTGCGCCGGAGATCAGGAGCTAAAACTTCAAAAATCCATCTATCTGTGTCCTGATCGGCCATAGACCTATGATAATAATAAGTGAGAGGGTGGCAAATTCATGAGGAGAACATTCACCAGTCAAAATCAAAGACAATTAGCTGTTTCTTAGCTGTGGCCATGGTGAAAGGAAGTCGAGGTGGCAAAACAAAAATAAGAGGAAAAGCCTGGAATACCCCTCTGCCGTAGACTTTAGATTAGATAAAGGCGCAAAATGATGGAATTACGTAATCATTACGAACACAAGAGCGCTTGTGCCGGATCCTTTCGTCTTTCATGCCTACCACGGTGTGCACAGCGAAGGCGTCCTGCAAGAAATTGCCAGGCTTGCTAGAGCTAACGGACACCCACCTACAATGGACGCCAGATGGAAAGAAGGCTCCCACCATACGCGTTGCGTATGCTGATGCGGCATGTTAGTATCGGTACTTTGTCGCTCTTGTCTCAGCAAGTGGCTTACACAGTAGAAATCAGCTCTTTTCTGTAGTAAAGAGGGCGCTGCCTTGGTCAGATTGAAGTTGTCACTCATTGGAGATGATACAGGCCACAATTTTACATTCACAAGCCCACCAGCAATCGCCATCGCCGAACGCGAGAAGTTTAAGCAAGAGTTGACGACCATTATAGCTCGCAATAAGAGCACTCTGGGGATGCTTCATAAACCCGTTGTAACGGTAGCTCAAACAACGACACCTGTAATTGCTCAAACTCCCCGACCAACCCTCACCACATCACATCCTGCTGATTCAAGAGCAACGTCTGTCGTCAGTGAGAGAAGGGCCACGCCTGTCATTGCGGGGAATGACCCAGCCAGTGAATTTCGATTGCGCAAAAAAGTCCTCTTAAGCGACCCCGAATTAGGTGCTTTGCATAGGGAGTTAGTTATGACTGGACAGATCACGGAGGCTGAGTTCTGGGACGGTCGGGAGGTATGAAGTCATGTTTTATATTGAACTTTACTCACCTTAGTGAAAGCATCTAATTCTGGCACAAGCTGCGTTTGAGAACCAGAAAAAAGGGAAATCTGGTCAGCTCGTCGACCCGCGTCCGGAAACAGTGGAAGGTGGTGAAACCAAGATCCGTATTACACCGCAACTAGTACACGATATATTCGACGAATATCCTATCGTAGCTAAAGCATACAGCGAGAACGTGCCGAATAAAGTACGCTATTTTTGCATACGCAGCGTTCCAATTATTGAAAGTTCGGCATAAAGCTTTCGGAAGAACAATTCTGGAAGCGGTACTTTCAGTCAAAGCTCTTCAATGCCCATCGAGCGTCCATCCGTTCTGCTGCTGCTCAACACGTCGTTAAAGAAGACCCGATTCTCGACAAATATCTGGAAAGAGACGACGACGGTATGTCGATTTCATTTCACAATATTCTGCTTTCCTGAACAACATATCCAGAATTAGAACCAAGGAGACCGCGAAGTGAACAAGTAGAGGCATTTGTTGATCTTGCGGCGACAAATGAAGATCATGAAGAAGTATGCACTTTGTCTTTCTTTCCAGAAACTGAAGGTATTGACACGTCTTTCGTAGACAGGAAACGAGAAAGATATAACGATGCGAGCTGGAAGGCAAAAGGCCGCTTTACCACTGATTAGAAAATTCAATGAGCATTCTGAGAGACTACTGAACTCAGCATTGTAAGGTGCTTCTTTGATTATATGTTTCTCAGGCGCTTCAACTCTTTATACATCACAGAGGCGAACTTCCTTCTACGAAACGAAGACGGACTGACTCGGGAGAGGTGGGCTCTTAAATTCTTACTGCTCCTATATAACCTTCATATCCAAACAGGAGTACTCACAAATAGAAATCGACGATCTCCGTGACCCCGAATCATCAGATGGAATCCTCCTTGAAATGCAAGATAGGCAACGATACTTCGAGGGCAGAATGTCGAATAATGGCCAAGACCCTTCCCAGCCAGTAAGTCACGGATAGAAAAATACTACGATGCGAACAACTGATTTGCGTTTGTAGAAACGGGATCCACTTGTTGTAATGCAAGCAACGAAAGCCAGTTTAGCTAACTGGGACACTCGACTTGGCCAGGTGTTTACCGATTATTCTCTTCAAATATGACAATCCAATCAACGTTATTATTTCTTATAGCTAAAAATCGAGCGTAAACAAGGAGATGCTGCCTTGATCGCCATGACGCAAAACGTAACAAACCGCTTAGATGTTAAGTCAAGGAAGAGTAAGCGTCATTCTTTTGCACATTAAAAAGCGTTCAGCTAAATAAACGCATTTTTCTGGAGACGAAATACCCGATGGATTGTTTAGACAGATGACGACTTGTCAGACCGCAGCTAACGAATTCCTCCGTCAATTCTGGTTATCAATATATCCCCCTTCTGGAGAGCTGCACACAGTTGCATCTGCTACTCCAGCACAAAGAGCTGCTAAGACGACAAAGATGATTGAATTCATTTCCAAAACTCATGAGAAAGTACATGCATTGGTACAGACTGCTCAGCAACACGGCATTGACCCTACCCGCATAGAAATTGTACGTATACAACTTGTAATAGAATAAACTCCAGCTCATACACACTCTGTGCAGGCCATGCGACCAGTCCTCCAAGCCTCAGATCAAGCCATTGCTTTCTACCGCAATAAGAATATGCCGAAGCAGAAATAATATACATCCATAATTATTACACCGTCATTACGCGTCCTTGTCCAATTATTGTATCTACAAACCATATCTGCAATCTGTACTATACACAATCATTTACTAATATGAGATAGAGATATTCTATTGTGGCAAGATCATTACGAGGCTGCATGCGGGTTAGGTTGTCTTTGTAGTTGTGTACCAGACGAACCGGTTGACTCGTATATTGTCAAAAGCACAAGGATATGGATAGCAAAGGCGTAGATGACGAAGAAGGCTCTCGCCCTGCGATTGCCTAGAATTGTTCTTGTTAGTGCCAGAACGGCTCGTTCTACGGGATTGAGAGCTTGATATGCCCTCGTTGCCTCCTGTTTAATGGATCAATGAATGATCTAGAAATATAAGCGCTGTACTTACTCTGCCTCGGAAAGCTTCGAAAGGATTCATAGCCTCTTCGTATCGTGTTTGATATTTACTCATATCATCGCGAGCACTTGCAGGTGCCGGAAGTGGGTCCAGCTGCGACACTGGACGGGATCCCGAATCTTCCCTGTAGCTCTGCATATATCTAACTTTCTCGTACAATTTAAGGTTGTCATTTTGTAGAGTCTTGATCTCATTGCGTAACTCAGAAATGATCTGATATTGTTTACGCAATTCCTGCAAGGTTCTCACTTTAAGTCAGATTCTCAACAGGTTCACTTGAAGTACATGCACACCTCTTCTAGTTCTGCATTTCGCTGCCGGAAGCGATCTCGCTGACTTGTCACGATAGGCAGAATGGAAGTGTCGGCTGAAGGAGTGAAAGGTATTGGCGTCGAACGCACAGGGGTGTTCTACAGACATAGTCAACTTTTTGTTTCTAACAAGGAGATGAAGTGTATTACCGCCCGTTTCCCAATGTCCAGGCCGGCCAGAGCATCGTCTTCCGGTTCTGCGGGTGCATAAGCATCCTTTTGATTGTCAATGGAGAGCAAATCATTTTCAAGCTTTTCATTGAGCTCTCTTTGCTTATCTAACTCTTGTGTAACATTATCCAGTCGTTCCGTGTGGTTCCTGAGGGAGTCTTCAAGTTCATTGTGAAGAACCTGCAGAGATGTTAGCAAAACAGAAGCATTGACTGTTTACTAGAGTCGCATACTCTAAGCTTCGTTAGCTCCTCCTGCAACCTTTTGTTCTTGGTAGCCAGCAATGTTTCCAACGATTTACCTTCTCGCGAGTTGATCTTGCCAGGATTTGGGCTTGGAAGATGCCATGTTTGATCACTTCCATTGGGAACAGAATCCTCGTCGTCGTCGGCGTCAAACCCGGAGAACTCGACATACTATATGAAAGATCAATACCAAAGAGAGGCATGCTAAACGAACCAAAGCAAACCTTCATTATTTCAAGTTCTCGCTTCATTTCGTCGTAATCACTAAGCTGCTTCAATTTTGATCGAAGCTGTTCCGCTTCATTGGCCTGCATAAATTGCCAAGACTGTCAGGACTAGGTGACAAATGCAAGCCATCTAATAGACGAACCTTCTTCTGCAGTTCTTTCGAAAGAACATCTGCCCTCTTCTGACCAACCGCTTCGACTTCGGACACTTTCTGCTTTTGGGCTTCGACAGAGCGGGAAAGAGATTCGGTTTCCATTTCAAGGCCAACAATTTGCTTCTCCAGAGCCTTGACACTAATTCAAGGACTAATGAGCATCCACAATGCAACAACTAATTGCGACCAACCGTTCCGACGACTCGGTCCCGCTACGCATGGTTTCAATTTCTGCGCGCAGAATTTCCTAAAGATAACGTCAGAGGAAAGTAAAACCTATAGAAATAATTCGCTATACGTTTCTATGTTCAAGCGCCACAATGCGACTATTCGCACGATCTAAGTCGGCAATAATCATGTCAGCTTCTGCGAGCTTTGATACTACTTCCTGGTCTAAAACACAAGTCCCTTTAATATACACTCAGAGAAGAGATCAAAGGAGACTGCATACCTTGTCTTTGACTGTGATCAAATAATTTTGCTTGGTTGTTTTCGTTTGAAACACGTAAATCTCGTAATTGGTCTTTCGTCAGTGACAGTTGTCGTTGGAGGTCCTGCTCCCTGCGATATCCTGTAAATAAGCATTGAAGTCAAGCTAGAACAGCATCGTACCTGTCTTCATAGTTTCGTATCTTTTCATCGTATGTTGCCGTTAGTTCATTAGCTTTCTGTGAAACTTTTTCTTGGATCACAGCATCCATCTGAGTTGTCCGTTTGTTATTTTTGTATACTCATGGTCATATTTGGAAGACCGACCTTTTGCTCAAGTTGCTCAACCTTGGCTTCTAATTTCTTCTTTGCAGTTTCGACATTCGCAATATCATTTACCCTCTTCTTGAGTTCCGCATTCTCTTCTCGTAGCCTTCTGAGTTCGTTCTCGTGTTCCATAGCTTCTGCGACCTTGACTGCTTGGTCCTGAGCACAGAATATGATTTCCTTGCATTGGTAGATAGAAATGACATAGCAGACGCACCACTGCAGCCTCTAGTAAAGGATATGGGTCAGGTACTTCTGCGAGGACCTTGTAAACCTGAAGGAATGCATTGTCGGACGCCTTCGATCGCTTGGTGAGGTTGTCAATTTCAGTCTGGTACGCTGGTCAATATGAACTCAGGCTTCAGCACTTGACGAGCAGGTTGTTTTCAACAGGCCATACCTTTCAGTAAGCCCTTGAATGCGTTGACTTTCTCGTCGTCTGGAATTTTCTTAAATTCTGCGGGAAAGTGTCAACTCATTTCAACTTGCAGTAGCAGGACTGTCACGTACCTTTCGTTTTCTCCGCAAGTGCCTTACGCCCAACAACATTCTCCTTCTGGTTATCAACCAGCTCAACACCTTGCTTATCAAGGGTCCCTTGTAGCTCGGTCAGATTTACGTCTAAAGTATCGATGAATATAAGGTTGAGAAACCCACAGTGCTAGCACTTGCCTTTCCATGTAGCCAGGGCAGCAGAGAAGTTAAGTTCAACTGAAGCCATAACTTCCACCAACTAAGGAGAGAAAAGCCAAGATTTACTGAGGTGTATCCAAAGCTCTCGGAGAGTGTTTCGAGTCAAGTTGCAGTCAAGTTATTAGCCAAGTGTACATCGGTCAGTGTTCCCAACTGGCACCAAAGCGCGTATCCAGTTGCCACGTGACGCTACGCTATTATGTACATTTTTTGACTTGTCACGGAAGCTATAGGTTTGTGCTGTACGACTTCAACCTTAGGATGAACTTTCTGAGGCCCTCATTATTCCGGCAAGTGGCTCGTGCACCACCAAGGAGCATATATACGTGTAGAAGGACTTTTGTTACTGCCGCCACCTCCCCCAGAGAGCACAATGACGAAGGCAGAATGGAACGCCAGGAACGTCAGAAGCCCATACCCGATTCACCCAGTTTCTATACTACTCGTGCTGCCTATTATGACCAACTAATGCACCTCGAGAAAGCAATCACAATGTCAGAAACATTTCTACGGCACCATCACTTATTACCCCTTCCCGAATTCGCCAAAGCAAGCCTACCACCTCTGCAAGCCGTCTGGAAGGACCAATTGGAAATGGAATCGGAATTCCAGACGAAATTGACAACGACGCGTTACCGCAGAGTTACTAAACTCCTAAACCAATTAAACGACTTCGAACGAATTGCCACTACAGGGGGTTGTCCCGAGCTCGCGGATAGACTTCGAGGCATATTGCAACTATACGAAAGTAGCAAGAAGGAGGCCTACCTTGCCAGAGGAAAGAGAAAGAAAGCTGTACTTGACGAATATGGTAGATCATACACGTTAGGAAAGCGGAAAACAAGTTCTGCTCGTGTCTGGATGATCCCTGTTCGCCAGCCTACATCTCCGGAAATAGAGCAAGACGCCACCATCGTTGACACCACCAGCCCTTCAGCCCCAAAACCAATAATTACGACAACTACTATCCTCGTCAATAACCTTCCTTTGAATCAGTACTTCCCAATATCCTCCGACCGCGAAAAAATTACTCGGCCATTCAAGGTTGCAGGAACGCTTGGAAAATATAATGTGTTTGCTATCGTGCGTGGAGGAGGATTGTCGGGACAAGCAGGCGCGCTTGCTCACGGTATCTCTAAGGGTATTGTGGCCCATGAACCAGAGTTAGAAGTGATGTTCAGGAGAGGTGAATATATTATTGTAATCAAATTCGATTCCGTACTCATCCGATGTTTTCTACAGCTAAACTCACTTACCGTGATCCTCGCATGGTTGAAAGGAAGAAAACAGGTCTCGCCAAGGCCCGCAAACGTGTTCGTATTTTCCGACTCTTGCGTCCTATCACAGCGATACTGACTAAAACATTTATACAGTATACCTGGGTCAAACGTTAATATACTACAGTTACTCGATGTTTCTATACTGCAAAAATCTTATTTCATATGTTTGTGCCCAATATGCCAATCCATGCAAATGGTATTAAGATTATAGAGTCAGAGATGAAGAGCGAGGTATAAGAGATAAATGAGTGTGTGTGCAATATGATAATAAAAAAGTCCAAAACACGAATAATAAAGTACAGCTTCGATAATAAAATTCGTCATTGGAAGAAAAATGATTGAACATCTGAGTGCCCAAAAGGTAAGGAACACGCTGGACATTTACGTTGCCTCGTTGCGAGTCGATCATCGACACACTTTTTGCAGAACGCTGAAAGAAAGAAAAAATCAATCATTGTATCCGTTTTGGTCATTATCATGAACATACTATGACCGCATTTTGTGATAATAGTTCCACGGAACGTTTCATGACAGGTTGAGCACATTGCCAATGCCTGTGCAGAACTTAGTAATAAGACACAAACAGTAAATTATCTGAAATATTCACTCGAAGATTGTTCATTTCTGCGATCAGATCGGGGTCTTCAGAGCCTTCCCTTCCATTAGAACTTAACTTTATTTCCTTCTTTAGTTGGGTGATCTGTTTTTCCAACTCTTTCTTCGATCGTATAAAGTCATCCTCTTTAGCACGAAGTTCAGCCCTCTTGGCCTGCAAGAAAGTCTCCCGTTCAGCCATCAGATTGTTTAACTGAAAAAAACGATTATTAGAATATTCATGACAGACGGATAGACCAAGTCAAGCTTGCCTCGTGGACACGCTTTCGTTCTCCTTCCAGCAGTACTTGAAGTTCTGGATTGTCTTTCTCTAGGCGCCCTAGCCTTTCTTTGAGAGTCTCGCAATACTTCCTTTGGATCTGTGCTTCCTTCTCAAGAGCAGTCTAAGATTTTTTTAGAGCTTGTTTTTGTTAGAAGGAAAGAAAAAAAATTACCATCTGGGCCTTGAGATGCTTCTCTACATCTGTCAACCGGTCCACCGCTTTCCCTTGCTTTTCTAGAGTTCTTGAGAGATTCTTGCGCTCATTTTCAATGGCTTCCTTGTCTCTCATCGCAGCAAAATATTTGTTGTCCGATTTGGCTTTCTGTATGCCATGTAAGTATAACTGCTATAAATACTTCCCTTAATAGGACTACTGACATCAATCGCGCTTTTGGTCAAGCGTTCTTCCATGGAAGAAAGGTCCAAGACTTTGCTCTTTAGCTGCCGATCTAGCGATTCCCAAAGGGCCGACAATTTCTCAAGTTCGACATATAATGACGATTCATTCTTATACAAGCGTTAGATATGCGGTTGAAATTGATGTGACCAATGTAAACACACCTCTTGTCGCTGTCTTTCCAGAAGACGTAACTTTTCCAGCTCTGATTCCTGCGCGCGTAGTTGTTCGGCCAATTGTGAAGCATCAGGTGGCAGACTTGACGATGACCCATAAATTTGCTGATATTTATCCAACTGGGATTTGGTCTTTAAGAACCTTTCAACCGCGTTCGCTTCGGCCTTCATATGCTTTCCGATGTCTGGTTGTTCTCTTTCATAGGTGAGTAGGGTGGCTTCGAGAGCTTGTACTCGACGATCTGATTCACTATTTGACTATAAGATTATATAGAATACGAAGAATGCTGGGTTCACCTTTTCTGTTCCTTCAATGTCTCAAAGAAGCGAACTTGGTCGATGTTGCCGTTCAGGAAGAAAAGCATGAGATCTTCTGATTTGGCATTTGCAGCAAGCTGGGCTTTGCAACGGCTAAGTTCTGACTGCAATATATTTATACGTTCCTGCGACAAAGGAGATGAGTTAACGGAGTATCAAATCATAAAGATGATACTACAAACCGAGTTGCTGTCTACCAATGATTTGTACTCTTGAAGGGAAGCTAGCTTTATGCTGTCTTTATGCCGTCGTTCATTAATCTCAGATGCTTGTTGCTCGCGTTGTTCTCGCAGTCGTGCATTTTCAGTATCGCGCTTGTTCAGCATATTTTTGAGATCCTGAATAACTTGATTAGAAGCCATCTATGCAGAAAAAGAAGCCCGTTTAGCCTAACAGAATTCTCTAAATGAGATACAAGACTTACTGAAGAACTTTCTTCCCACTCCTTGCGGAAGTCTTGCAACTGCTTTAGATCATCTTCCAGACGTTTTATTTGATCATTCTTATCGGAGACAGTTGCTTCTAAATGGGAAGTATGTTGCATGAGCACTTTGTAATAAGGACTTTCGCTGATCTGTTCTAAAGTGGGAGCTTTATGCTGCTCACAGTCAAATACCGTGGAATTCCAAATGAAAAAAAAAACTTACCTCCAATTCCAGCATTGTCTTTTGATCCCTACACAGTGCCGCCTCTTTCTCCAATTCGACAATCTGGGATTCTCTGGCTTTCAGCTGCCCTTGTAAAGCTTCAATTTCTGATCCGCCATGAAACCCATTGAGTTGGGTGGGAGGGGCAGTAGCAAGTGGCGAAACCTGCACAAATATTAGAAAAGAACAAAATTTACGGTCAAATCTCCCACCAATTAACCAATTAACCAAACCACTCACTGCAGGAGACGGCCTCCTTTCCTCCTCTTTATCTTCTTTGCCTTGAGCTCCGCCTCGAGATTCCAGGGTGCGGACGATGTCACTTTTCGATCGCTCAAAGCGGTTTTCCGCTGCATTAAGGGCATTATGATAGTTTTCTCTTTCTGTTTCTGATTCCTGAAGCTGTGTCTGTAAGATGTTGATTTGAGACCTCAATACAACACACTGCGTATAATTAGATCTCTAGAACGCGTCAGAGTACAAAAACACGTACTTCATTTTGCGCCTTCTGATATTCTTCAAAACGCTCGTTCTGGAGTACATTTGAATATTTCTCTTCTCCGAGCTGCACAAATTTGGTCACTAATGCTTGCGTTGCATTGAATGTATCTCCAAGCGCAGCGGCGAATTCCGATGATGATTCCGACCGGATGTGTGCAGTGAGGTCAAATATCTCTGGCAAGCATATGTCGTGTCAGTGAACCATTCCGTGAGTGCAAAAAAAATAGAAACCTTTAGAGCGAATATTCACTTGTGGAAGATCGTCGGGCTTCACAATGAGGCGAATGGTATCCACGAGCTGTCATGAGTTAAAAAACCGTGTTATATACTTGACTATTGCTTCGCTTTAGACCAAAAAGACAAGCCTGTACCTGTGCCCAACATGCTGAAATTGCTGCCAGACCCGCTTCACACGTCGTCTTGCGCTGTTCTAACTCTTCAATGCGAGCTCGACTGCGTTCGTTCTCTCTTGAGTAGTGCTTCATTCTGCGATATATAGCTTCTTTCCTATATAGCTGAAACATTTTGATGAGTATCATACACTGGTCAATTCGGGAAAAATCATGGAACCTCAAGCTTCTCGCCAAACCCTTCCCCTTCATCGTCATGTTCCTCACTAGAACCATTTACATGTGGACTGCCATTAGCTCCCGTTAATACACGCTTCTTCGCTACTGATGAATCTTGTTCATCAGATAAAGGTCGCTTTCGAGACTCCATAGCATTAAGGATTGAGAACGAAAAGACTCCAAAAACGTGGTCAAGAATATTGTTGAAGCGACTGAGTCTCAAGTGGATCTGAGCATGTCAACTGTTTCTAAACTCCGGCTGGCGGATTACCAATTTTGTAATTCAGCCACGACCTATGGGCCGAACTCGTGCCTTTTCATCCGCACATGCCACGACAATGCGTCCTCCATTAACACAACCATTAATATGCAAACAAATAGTCCAAAAAATACAGAGTGCCCTCTAAATCTGCTAAGATTCTATCATATCTAAGCCTCTATATGCCGTTTCTACTGATCATTGAATTTCAGGATATACGTGGTGTTCGAATCCAGATCCAGAATTTCACAATCGAATTGACTGCCGTCCCCTATCTGAGTCTCTACGCAGGCAAGATCAAGTGCCTTGGAAGGGTATTAACTCAGGTCAATGATAGAATGAAAATCATGCAGATCGCACTCACTTTACCGATTACGGTCATGGGTTGGTCTACGATGGAGAGGATATGAGAAGAGACAGAAACCGAATTGCAGATTCACTTACGCCAAATACCAGCGTTATAAGAGATTCCTTGAGAAGTCTTCGCCAGGAATGCTCTTAGGGTCTTCATGTCGGGCCGATCGTCCTGGCCATTATGAGCAACGACTACCAAGTACCTATCTGTTGGGTCCTCCAAGCCTTCTCCGTCACCACGACCCATAGGAATGAATGCCTGGTTTGTGTACAAGTGCCGTTCGAGTGTATGCAACGTCGTAATCCCATCGCAGATGTCCTGCAGTGGTTGGCATCTATAGATTGAAATGCCGGTACTTGCACTTGCCTCTGCAGGATATGAAGAGAAAGGTAAGCATAATTTGTGGAATTTCTCGGCTGTTCCTGCATTCGCGGGAGTGATTTTGATAGACTTCCTGGCCGGATGCGATTCTGAATAGGCTTGAATCACTTGGCCGAATGCAGCGAAAGCTTCAGATGTCAGGGGCACGATAGGGATAACAGTAATATTGGACTGCTGAGACGACATGGGAGACGTGGTGGCAGTCGATGACAGTGCTATTTCGCGAGTCTCCGCTGGAGCTGGGGCACTTTTTACTTCTGCCATCTTCTGACCAATCACACGGATTCTCTTCAGACCGCCGTCTGGGTGTATTGTGACTTTGACGTGGGTGAAAATCTTGTTTTCAACGTTTTCCAGTTCGAAATAATGCTGTTTTCCTGGACCTAGTTTTGTCCGCGGCAGAATTGTCGTCCACTGAGTGTTATCTATGGCCTTGGCGTTCCAGTCGTTGCCCTCATCATTGGAAAGGGAAATAGCATGAACTTCACAACTCTCCGGGAAATTGCCCAGGAAGTGATTTGTGTCAATTTCGACTTCCGATAATAGACCAGGCGCACCCCTATATTTGTGTGAGGGAAATTGAAAACCTATGCATCTTTAGCACTCACAATTGAAGTATTACCCAGTCTTTGTGCCCTTTGGTTCGGCTACGCTTTGTTTCCCACCCATCTCCCATGTTCTTTCCACGACCTGGTAAGATAAGATTCGAACCGACTCCAAAGTGCTGGTCTGAAACTTTAACCACACGACCACCAGCAAATACATGCGCCAAATCGAATGACGTTTCTGAGGATGGATGGACAGGGAATACGTCTCCATATACTCGGAAGCGAGCCTAAGGTTCATGGAAGACGTCAATAAAGCGTAACTGGAAGCGTAATTGAAGGTAGTAGATATAAATATCACTAACAATGCCACCATCTGGATGCATATGAATCTTGACGTAATTATAGCATGGCGTATGGGTTATTTTGAAAAGGTGGCGAGAATCGGGTCCAAGCTTTGCTTTCGGGAGGATTTCAGTCCACTGAACCAATAGTTTAGCAAAGAAATCAGCATAGAAGACGGTAGCTTATCGTACATTAGCATCATCGTGAAGAGGATCATCCAAGTCGGGGTTATGTAGAGCGTAGATAGACACAGCTGGTGCCTCGTTGCCTGATAACAAAGTCCAGAGTCAGTGGCCATGCGAACTGATACACCAGGAGGTCTACAAGTCACAAAATAACTACCATTGAAGTTCGCGGTATCTACGTCAAAGCCGTGTAGTGACCCTGATGTACCCAACTGCAGGATACACCAATCGTAGGTTGGGTTGTGCCGTCTTGTTTCCCAGCCGCTGTATAAAGCACCGTTTGGGCCAAATTGACCCTTCATGGAGGGAGCAGGCTGCGAGACATTTCATATATATTGTCAGTTCCCGAAACAATAGTTGACGACACATCGAATAGACGAACCTCAACCTCAATGAGATGGTACGCTTCTGCGAAAAATTCATCCGATACAGAAACAATGCGCCCACCGATTGCGACGCTTGATAGTTCTACATTACAGGTCGTGTGTACGGGTTTGGGCGTCATGCACTAAGCCAAAAGCCTGCTCGGGACTCACCAGTCGAATTGGAGAAATGTTGACTAAAGTCTTGCAAGGATACGCGTTCGACGACAGACATGACGACTTTCTTGCGGAGAGTATGGAGAGGGGGTAATGGTCAATTGAGAAGGTATTCATGGCGCTATTCAACATGAGTTATAAAGGCCCTCATGGACGGAAGGACGACCGCTTCGGTCCGCCGATATATCGGATAAGACAAGAGATAACTAATCCATGCCGTTCTGCATATCACCTATCTACATTATTAAAGTTTATGAATACCGGCGGGATGGAATACAGATCAGAATGCGTGTCGGAGACGTAGCGATTATCGAGGGCTCGTGGTCGCTAACACCCAAGCGAATGATAAGACTAGAGAAAATTGAAATAGCTATTCTGACATAGAAGAACATATGATTTTATATCGACATAGATATGCCTCAACAAAACTATGCCAACATCCCAAACACTTTCACCTGAAGTACAAATCCAATAGCAATCCTTCGTTGCTGAATTCTCTCAATCTTCGTATATCCTCTACATGACTAGACAGCAAATCCAACTGCACACGCCTTATGCGCCTCATCTCCTGAAAATGAAATCGCCAACGAGACTCAACCATATCGGCAATAGCTCCATCGACAGCCCATAGACAACTTCCGCGAAAAGTGACCGCCTCAAGATGAGGAAGTTGACAAACACGCGACTGGTACTTTTCTGATGAATTGAAACCAGATTGCTCTTCTAAGGTCTTCCAAGATTTGTGAATGAAACTCGGAAACGTGAGGAGGGCGAGAGTTGAATCGGTTATAAAGGGATCCCAAGTCCAGTCTCTCCTATCGTCGACGACAATGCTTTCCAATGACTGAAGATATGGGTTGTGCAAGCACTCGACAAATTCTTCATACTTCATTCCTGAATCGTGTATTTCGAAATGCAATAGCCGACAAGACGAACGTTCCAGAAAACTCGCAAATGAACGTTGTGGCCACCCGTATTGGTCTAGCGGTCCCCTGACGTAAATTGTAAGCCGCGTGAGCCCTGGAACCTTCGCATTGGCTAAAAATGCTTCAGTCAAATTATTGCTGATGTTTATCACCAGCGAAGAAAGATTGTAGCAAACAGGATGTGTGGGTAGCGGTCCAAGGATGGCATCGACCTTAATGCAGCAATGCTTCAGACTGGAACACTTTTCAAGAATCAGAAGCGCTGTGCCAACGGACGGGACGTAGTCGAGAAATAGCGATATTAATTGGTTCCAGGGTATAGGAACGGCACCATTAGCCCGTAGATTGAGATCTGGTATTCTGGAAACATGTAGGTGGGTCAGACTCGGTACAAAGGCGAATACACCAAAAAGATCTTTTTCCTCTTCTTCGTACATCCGATAATAAGTTTGCATGTGGAACTGTTTGAGCAATGGCGCAGATCTTTGTTGCGAGGACAGTAGCCGGCAATATCTCGGACCCGTCAAATTAAAGTGAACCTTTTGCCAGCGATGTATGTAGAGTTTATACAGGTCCAATATTTCCCCGGCCGCTATGCGATTGTCGTTCGATTCGTTCTGTTGATGAAGCGAGAGGGCGAGTGGAAGTGATCCCGAACGGACGAGCCAGAGAGCAGCCAATGGGAGAGGTGGTCTCGCTTTGCCCATGGAAACGCAAACATCCAATGACGTCCAAAGTTTGGACAAAGAAAGTGAGGAACGTCGCCATAGGCTGCACACCTGGCATAATGATAGAGGTGTTGTTTGCAACAAAAAACCGTATGAATACGATTGATGCACTTGTTCGGGGCGACATGCAGGCGGCGAAATGCAACGTATGAATATTTCCTGCAGAATCTCTACTGGAATGGATGTGATAGGACTTGCTGGAATAGGGCGGTCCTTGGGCATTGAGTATAACTCCATATCCTGTGCTACAATATCTGTTTGAGAGTACATGCGTTGAAGATATGAACCGCGCGGCCTTCGAGTTTCCTGAACGCAACTAACTTCAAGACAAGATGATGAGAGAGGAGTACTTCTTCCAGCTTTCTGTAGACCGATTATCAGACTGAAGCGCAATGTAAGGGGACTTGCAGACTTACTCAGTAGATTGATTAATTGCAAATACCAAAAAGGACGAATCGTGTTGCTAAACATGCACAAGTCAGATATGAGATTTTGGAGGTGTCTTTTCTTGTTGGATTTGCGATTGAAACATTCAAATATAATAAAATGTCCCTGGTTTGCGATACGCCGAGGGGCATGAATATGACGTAGGTGGGTGGTACATGCGAGACTGGTTGATACTTTCTACAAGCCGAGGTAGAGCATTATAGCGAGTGCGCCAGAGAAGTCGAAAGAGATGCCCAGAGCAGTAGAGCTCACACTGAGTGAACCATCGCCGAAAATGCCTGTGCATCGTCGTCCCTTCTAAGGCTCAGGCAGGAGTAGTAATACCGAGCAGACCCCTGCGCCTAAAACAATTTGCGCTGTGATCGCGATCGCGATCATGACACGCTGACAAATGTATGACGGACAAGTTGAACCAAATTGACAAAAATGCTGAGTCGCTGGCTGAGGCTGCTTGTCGCTAGAGCCTGGCGAGTCGCTCTCTGGGCCCTCGTGACACAACTGGTGCCCTCCCAGTTCCCCGCTTGTGGCCGCGTCGGACGAGCGATACAAAACGGACAAAACAAAATGACGAGATGCTCTGCCTGCAACCGGCTTGGGTGCTTCTGAGTTCTGGCGAATCCTTGCCGGGAGATTGTACTTTTGGCCCGAACCGAGTGCATTCTACGGCGTCCATCGATAAAGAACCCCCACCAAAAGCGTACCACTGAGCATGGCGAAAATATATTGATGGCGGACGCATCACATGCGCGCTACCACAGTTCGTTGTTTCCCCCAGGGGTCCAACCAGATTTCTGTTGAACGAAAGGAACCGGTCTCGCGCATCATGCTTTCGACGACAGTTGCCTGAGTATGCCCCACTTCGAGTGCGACGGTGGCGGTAGGCGTAAGGAGTCCTTCACGCGAGACTAGATATTTGATGGCGCGATAAAAGTCGAGACCATCAGGGCCACCAAAAAGAGCCTTCGGATCTTCAAAGTTGGATACCGAGGGGGAGAGGTCAAGGTACTCCTTCCAAGATATATATGGAGGATTAGATGTGATGACATCGAAGGGTGGTTTAAGCCAAGAATGGTTCGTTAAAAAATCGTCGGTCAAAAAGTTCGCATTAATAAAGTCGAAAGTGTTTTGGTGAGGGTTCTTTACTTTATCTACGCGCGACGAGATTCCACAGAGGTTAGCGTTATCCTGCGCCAAGTGCAGAGCGTGGGGAGAAATATCAACTCCGTGAGCCTTTAGACTTGCGGGAGGCCAGAGTTTGCAGAGAAGGAGGGGTATGCATCCTGAGCCAGTACCTAGATCCAGCAAGGAGATTGGCTTTTGAGCGGTAGGAGAGAGCAATTCTGCAAGCCTGATAACCCAATGCTCAGTCTCTGGGCGTGGTATCAGAACCGGGGGGCGAGTGAGGAGATTAAGCGGTCCAAAAGGCTGTGTCCCTATAGAGAAATGGACGTTAATTCTTCGTAAAAGAACAGGAGATACGATAGAAGATGACACAAAAGACATACCGAGGATGTACTGCAGAGGTTCACCATGAACTCTGCGAGCTACCATGTCTTCCAAAGACTCGGCGACTGCGCGGGTTCTGAGGGCATCTTGCATCCATTTGAGCTCGAGGGAAGCTTGAGATTTGCCCAAGGTGTTGGAAAGGGAGAGAAGGAGACGCGTGAACATCCGGAGGATGAAGGAGGAACGGAAGAGAGGGCTCGGAAAGCAGTTCGGAAGGAGACGAACTGGTTCGACGGGGGAGTGGTTTGGAGTGGTCCGGTAAGCGAGCAGGAATTCGGCCGGAAATAAAATCAGCTGTGATCAGGTGTAAAGCGTACAGTAAACACAGTCTTGTCAAATACTTCTCGGTCCGCTTCTTCTACCTTTTGCTCTTGTCCCTTTCACCGTTCGCAATATCCGCCATGGCCACTGTTTATGCAGTAGCTCCTAGACCGGCCTCGTCTCTCCCTTCTGTGAGTTCTTATATGCATCGTCATTCTTCTCATGCTCATCATACTCAACGTCACACTGCTCAGGCTGGCCCCTCCACTTCCCTCTCTACTCTCAAGAAAAATAATTCGTTAATCTCCTCTTCGTCAATCACCAATGCTTCTGCGTCAAAGCGAAAGCGCAATGAAAGTCCAGACGACCATTCTGCAGACTCTGCTTCCCCACAGCCTTCGCGCAAGCCTAGAGACGGCCCAAAGAAAAAGAAAGCCAACCGTGCCTGCTATCACTGTCAAAAGGCTCATCTTACATGCGACGACTGTGAGTTCATTATGCCACTTGGTGGGCGCACATCGCTTATATTCATGCCTTGCTACTTCTAGCGCGTCCTTGCCAACGCTGTGTCAAACGCGGCTTTGGAAATAACTGCACAGAGGGGCATCGCAAAAAGGCAAAGTATCTTTTGGATGAAGAAGAACTAGGTACTTTTCGTCATAATCTCTTGCGGTCTTTGCGATTTACATTGGTCACGTGCCCCGCAGAGCAACTGAAGCACGGCAAGACGTCTGAGAAGCAGTCAAGTACAGGTACCTCCGCAGACCCACCGCCAATCCCAATTGGTACGCGAATCAGATTTCTCCGTTAAAAAATGAGATATTCATATTATATAATATAATCAGCTGAGCCTTTTACACAAACTGAATCTTTACTCGCTTCGTCTTTTGATCCCAGTTTTTCATTTGGATCCGAAGCCGCAAACCTTGAGTATTCCATTCTTTCTGCAATACTTGGAAATCCAAGTCCCCCAGAAACGTCTTCGACACCACCACCTTCTCAATCTGCGCCCCAGTATTCCTGGACATCGGATCCTACTATCGACTTTACTCCTACCTCTCCACGGCTGGCCAGTGGGAGTAATAGTTTTACTTCACCTTATGGCGACAGCCAGATGGCGCTAGCACAGTCTGAAACCAGTCTATCAACTTCACCAGGCAATGCCCATTACCTGACATATCCATACCCACACCCTCAACGACCGGAGGAGGTACCCGAAATAAATTACCCAGCTCCTTATTCTCAAACGTCTTCAGTCCCACATCCGCTGCAACCACGATATCCCCTTGATTCGCGACCACGATCTCCTCCGACTACTGTGTTTATCAACGACTCATCTTCGAAAGATGCTGGTTCACGTGGGCTACTTTCGCCGCCGCCATCGACTGACTCACCAAGCTCTTCTGCTTCTGTACCGTTAGGCATTGCAGAGATGGTTAGGCCCCAGTCTCGCGGGTCAAAATTGCAAAGCATAACTGACCGCGTTACTGCGCCTTATGACTACACTGAGGGTTATCACTTCTTAATGAAGCACTTGCCCACTCGGTGAGTATATCATCATGCTGTCTTTCCACATCATTTGAGTGCTCTGGGGGAGACTCGAGAGCTAATAATGTCTTCTTTGCATTGAATTCATATTATCTTCTACCTCCTCTCGCACCTCCAACTCAAAAGTTTCGAAAAAAATGATATCCTGCGCGTCGTACGAGCACTTGCAATCTTCCGACCCTCACTTATCGCCCTGCAAATGCCGTTATCTCTAGATGATGAAATATTCGTGGAACGATGTTTCCAGCGAACACTTCTGGTATGGTTTCAACTACAAAGGCTTTATCTTGACTCTAATATTATTCATAGGAACTGGACAAGTTAATGTCATTTAGTGGTACTCCTACTGTGGTCTGGCGTCGGACAGGCGAGATATGTTTAGTCGCCCCCGAGTTCTGCATGTTGACAGAATGGCCGCTGGAAGACCTCGTGGGCAACGGCAAGAAAAAATATATATACGAGGTAATTGTAGTTAAAAACGGCACTGGCGCCACGTCGCATGCTAACGATCACCGCGCCACGCAGCTCTTCGAAAACCAGTCAGTGGTCGAATATTGGGAGAACTTCGCGTCCCACGCGTTTGAGAACACGACACAATCAGTTTATTCCCATTGTGTCCTGCTAAAGCCCTCAGGAGCCCCTGTGCCTTCCACATTCTGCTTTTCAATACGAAGAGATCTCTTTGATCTTCCCAGTATAGTTATAGGTTGGTGTTGACATTTATTAAACTTCTGATGGAAGCTGATAAACATTGTAAAGGACAATGGTTGCCCCTTCTATAGTATACCATACGGCGATACACGGTCAAAGTCCCAGACTTGCATACATCATCTTTCGTATCCTTATTCCTTTCTACTCATGCACCCTTTTTTGTCTATTACATTTTTTCTACGACCAGCGAGACTGATTTACTTTTACAGCTTTCTCCATTCTATTCATGACCTTATGTATTACCGACGACATTTCTCGCCCGCTATACTCTTGCTGCTCTGCACTGTCTTACTCCAAAAACGTACCAAATGTACTATTTCAGATCCATCCATCCGCCTATCCATGTCCTTTACCTACCGTCGGTAGTAAAATTTCTAATCCATGTCACGCTTCGTCCCTGTTAGAGTCTCTTTCGTTGTGCTGTCTTCAATCAAGAATAGTGCGATACAACATAAATTCCACTGTCATATAAAATTATCTATACACATAAGAAACGTGCATTATAACGAAACTATATCAATTAGCAAAAGGCCGATCTCGAGCCATCACTCAAACTTGGTCTTGAATAGTGGCGTAGTCACTTTCTACGCCGGGCTCAAGCAAAGCCGCATGACCGAGGACGAGGAGCGCTGATCCAAAGAAAATTCCGAATATAGCAGCAAATGGACCTGCCCACCAGAGCATAGGAATCCCAATCACGAAAAGACCAGTGTAAAGATGCTTTTGTGTGATGGTGTGCTCTCCGAGTTGTGTTGCTTCGGGCGCTACGGTTATGCGTGTTATTTCTCATTCATAATGCATAGAGCATATGGCAATAAAAACATACCAAATTTATTGATCAGAGTAAAACCGCCCACGAGAAAAACGAGGGAGAAAAGGAGCCTGTAGTCCGTGAGGCTAGAATATGATAAGTCAAGCCAGCTCAATGGGTATTATTGACCGAACCAACGACTTACATGGAATACACGGCGAAAAGAGCGACAATGACAAGGTAATTTCCTGGCAAACACCGAATTGTCGAGGCTGCCCCGAAAGAAAAGAAGAAAAACATTATTCACCAGAGAAATATCTCGTGTTGTAGGATATCCGCTATGACTCAAATGTCAGTAATGATCCTTTAATATGCAAGCGCGAGAAGGTCGCATACCGAAGTAGCTTGGTTTAAATCTGCAGGTCTTGAAATGCGTTGGTAGTCGAAAAATTCTCCTAACGGACGAAGACTCGACAGTTTTGTTTCCTGAGCATGCAGTTCAGCATATCGAACGCAGGGTCAGATACATGACGGACTTTTAAAGACCTGAAGGTATCGGTGACTTTGAGGAAGACTTCCATGGCGACGAATGTGCTTTTGAGATGGGTATAACGAGTTGGTGCTAGTGGTATTCAAGAAAGATGTGCGAGAGGCGTGGCTTGATCGTCAATGCAAGGTGTAGAGCAAAGCACGCAGCAAGCCGCAGCCCGACCGCGCCTTGCTGGATGTTTGGTCTTGTTTGGCATCGAGGACAATGACGACGCCTTGGACTGTTTGGTCACTTTCATTTTGTCCAACATCTTCATCTTTTTCATTTCGTCCATTGTCTTTCGTCACATATTCTTAATGATTCGCAGGAACCCAACGTTAATACCATTAACGGACGAGGATGTTCAAGATGTGCGGGACATGGTGGCGAAACAAAAGGCCGACCTTCAAAATCATCAGCAACTCATGGTCAAGATGAAGCGACTGGCTGATAACCCTAACATGTCGAAGGAGGACATGGAAATGCTGGAACAAATAAAAGGAGCGCTGTCTCGTACTGAAAAAAATAGAAGGTTGGGTTTGGAACCAGGTCAGTTCGCACCAGCTCGTAAATGTTAATACGCTGATTCCGGGCAGAATCGTCCAAGTCTACGTAGGAAAATATACACTCCAAATGTAACTGTAACATCATCTAGATCCATGGCAAGGCACAAAAGAAGCCAGAATCATATGGACAACACAAAGGCAAAATAACCAAATTTACTGGCTTCGCAAGTCGATCATAATCAACATTTATGGAAAATGATTGCGAAAACCTAATTGAAGTCATTCGTCAGAAGCATATTCGATCGTCAGAGGCTATTCAAAACATACCCTCTAAATCTTTGAGATCGCAATAGGTCGCCAAGTCGGCTCTCTGCATGTGGAGACACGTCGTCCTCAAGCTATCCCACAGCGCGGTCGAGATGACCCCACGCTTTTCGTTCGAACCCGCTTCATCCCGAACACCATCACTATCCTGCAATACTAGGGCATCGAAAATGTGTTGCGCAGCTTCTTCGTATCGCTGAAAGAAGTGCAATCGTCAAATAAAAATAGGAACCACGCTGTCAGACGCAAAACGAAATTACCCGAAGATTGATACACGAAATTCCCAGGTTAAACCTGCGTATTGAATTAACGTTTTAAACTCGAAGCATGAAAAGAAGACATACCTCGCTCGGATATATCCAGGATTCAATTCAAGAGCACGGTAGTAATAATCTAGGGCTGCTTCTGCTCGGCCGCTGTTTGCCATAGTGGCACCTACTCTGTTGTAGAGTAGCCAATCCTGCCAGAATCATGTGAATTGGTTGAAAAGGGTCGAATAGAGTATGCCTACATCAGGACGAACTTGAAGTGCCGCTCTGAAGCAATCTTGTGCTTTTTCATATTCCTAAAAAGAAACAAACATTTAATAGTGGTACAAAGGCTCCGCAAACCATGAAGACATGCCCGAACCTCATTAGTGTTCAGTAAAACAGCTAACGCAATTTGTATATCGGCGTCGACATTCCCAGTAGTGTCATTTCTCGCCATTGTGATTAAGCACTGGATCAATTCTTGGTAACGGTCAAACATATTCTTTGCACCATTATTCGTCGCGCGGAACTGGACAACAGCATCGTGGTATTTTTCGTTCCGACTAACCCATTCGTATATAGCGTCATATGTTCCCTGCCGGTTGTTGTCATTTGTGTATGAGATTGCGAGGGCGAGCCAAGCAGGCAGGTGAGTTGGGTCAAGTTCGACGGCTCGCTGAAGCGCCTGGAGAGCCTTGTGCTCGCGCTCGTTTTCTTGCTGTTTAACTCCGAGCTCGTACCATACGCTGGCATTGGTCATATCGCGCTGAACCATAGCCTCCAGTTCAAGCACGTTCTGAATAAAGGCACCTAGCTTTACCAATAGAACGCTCAATTCAGCGGGGTTAAGCACGAACCTCTAAGACCGACTGCCGCTCATAGGTGTGTAACGTGTGAGTTCTGGTCCTCGATGAGTCGCCCAAAAGATAAGGATTGTTGAGCTGGAATTGATAATTGTTTATAGGTTTGATACCAGTCGTTGTCGCCTCGAAGCGATCCCAATCATCTTGCAATCTATCCCAAGAGCGGCTTTCCGCAGATTCGCCTAATTGCTGGTGATGTTGTTGCCGCGCTTGAAGGTCGTTCCAATAGCGAGTGAACTCTTCGTTATCTTGTCGGAAATACGCGTCGTTGGGGTCCACTTGTTGGCCTTGCTGGTCTTCCTGTCTTGTAGTGTCTGCACCAAGTGATTGAGAATAGGCTTCGCTCAGTATTTCGCTCACAGAGCGCGACGTACTCTCGAGAGCACGACCTTTGCCTTTGACATCGACTTGAGATGAATATTGTCCATCACTTTCGACCATTTTGTCACCCTCCACTCTGACTTCTCCATCGCGTAACTGTTTCATCAACCCCAAAAATTGACTCTGTTTGAACTTTGGGTTTTGCTCATGCTTGATGTTTTCCAGAAGCAGGCCTGCCGTTCTCGCGAGTTCGTCAGCTTCGCCAACAGGTCCCTGTTTAGAGTCTTGTTGCACATCTTGGTTAACGACATTTGTTGTTGCTGCAAGAAGGGATTCTTGGAGGTTAAATTCTCTATCCCACGAAATTCCTAGCACAAAAGTTAATTACACTTTCATATACAGCATTAGAAACCAATAGAGTACTTTTGGAATTGATAGCAGGCTGGGATTGGACATGTTGCTGATGGATAGGAATTTGGGGCACGAATGCAGGCATAGAATTCATACGGAAATTGTTTAAGGCCGGATTCCACTGTATCCCAGCTGAGAAAGAAGTCCCATTGCAATGAATACATTGTACACGCAAGAAAAATGTTTTCCCTCACCTTGCGGCGACATTGCAGTTGCAGGTCCAGCATGCTGCATCTGCTGTACATCCATTTGTATCTCCATATTCGGCTTTTGCTGGAGAGATGATGAAACAGACGAGGGCTGTAAGACGGGTTGGCTCTGCAGGAAGTCCGCTGCCCAAGCTGCAGGTGTGGCTGTAGGCACGTTGGACTGTTGCTGCATCGGATTCATCGGCAATGCAGAGCGCATGTGTGATAAGTCGAATGCAGGATCCGCTGCTGCGAACTGTGGTGCAGAGCTGTTGGCCGAGAAAAACCGGGCTGCAGCATCTTGGTCGTGTGCGTTAGTAATCGATTGTTGCGTGCGGAACGTCTGCGTAAGGATGGCAACAAATTAGTATCATTCCTGAAGTTGAGCTGATTCATAAGAGACCTCTCTAGAAGATCCGGCACGGCTTGCGCCAAAGTGATCCTAGTAGACATATGAGACTGGCAGATACACGATGACCTGCGCTCCTGGACGTACTTGTTGCACGCCCCTGTCTTGATCAAACCGTTTAGAAAGACCTTGAAGAGGATTTGAAGGTCCACATTCTGCGCCCCCGCCAACGAGCATAGGAAGAGCCATCGTTGGTGGCGATAAAGAAGAATCGAGCAGAGAAGAAAGTCTAAAGTCCGGGGTAGAAATTGAGCTCGGAATGTTTCTCGATTATCGCATCCGATTGGTTGGTGCCGATCTCACGTGTTTTTAAGGCAAATAGTCCATCTCCGTTGCACAGCAAAATGCAATCGTAAATTAAATGGCGGCGCAAGCGCTCATGCCTTATGTTAAATAACTACTACTTCTGCTAGGGCGCTAGACCTCCAATTCTAATACCGCGAAAGAAGAAAAAAACGTTATAACGATAGAATAATTACATGCTTCAACTCGACTCATCCGCGCATTCCTTACATGTTACAAAAAATCTGGTACCTATTGAACTGTGTTTTCTCGACTGCTGCCCTGGCCATCAGAATGGCTTTCATTCGGACTTGGGCTGTTCGCCTGGTCCTCAAGAGTTTGTCCCTCTGGTTCCGCTGGAGGTTGAGATTGGATTTGAGTCTCGGCTTGAGGTTGCGCCTGCGCTTGTCCCTGTGCCTGAGACGCCTCCATATGAGCGGCGAATTTGGGGTTAGACGCTCTACAATCAGCACCGCCATCGGATCGTACTATAAAGGATAATAGGTTCAGAGATTTGAATTATCAATAAATGATCAGAGCACGGGGCTTACAATGCCGCTACAACATGAGGAAGAGGAATGTCAATGCCAAGATTGGGAAAAGAACAGTGAACAAAGACACACGTTGAGAGCATCTAACCGACTGAAAGTCTTCTTACAACCCTGGCAAACATTTGATTGAGATTTGGCGGCGTGTAGGGCTTGGTGTCGCCTGCTGCGAATTAGGGCGGATCGATAGTAAAATCATCTATGCGCTTACTTGCAATCATGTTGTCTGGCGAATCCTTTCTTACAGCCTGGCCACTCGCAGACATAAGGTCTCTCCTCAGTGTGAGATCGTAGATGACCTACAAAGAGCGAAACTAAGGATTTGGGTGACTTCAGAGAAAGCATCGGACTAACCGCGCAGGTTGAACCGGCGTGTAAAGGTGCTTCCACAGCCAGGAACTGGACAAACAAAGTGGGCTTCGTTGCGACGACGACTTGCGCTTGCCAACTGAGTCGCAGAGGTTGTAACCTGTTGCTTCTCGACTTGGAGAATGGGGGGTAGACGGGGGACACCAGTAGAAGAAGGATAATGATTTGCACCGGCGCCTCCACTGGATGAGGAAGACGCCTGTTGAGGGTCTGCAGAGGGCGACGGAGGCGTTGCAGAAGACTGAACCTGAGGGAAAAGATGATTTGGATTTGGGACATAAAACTCTTGCTTTGGGACAGAATTCATGATGGGAGGAAGAGGAGCTGAGGGGGGAAGCTGTTGGTGGGGTTGTTCTGAGGGAGAATACTGGACTTGATATGGCTGAGGAGGCCCCTGTGGATGAGACGCGGGGCCTTCAGTTGGGATGCCTTGAGGAAGAGGGACGGTGACTGCGGGATATGACATTGGGAACTGTCTTTGTTGTTCAGAGTCTGTTGCAGCCATGGTGTGAAGAGCAAACAGTTCATTCATTCATCGACTCATGATAATAATAATTTCAAGGCCCGAACAGAACGCACTCCTGCTAAATCCGTGGCTGTGCTGCACAGCACAGCATAAAGTCTATATTTTACTACACTACCTAATCGAAGATGTGCGAATCTAATAGTCGTCTCCTTCTCATCAGTTCACTTTCTGTGATTTTCTCTCCTGTCTGCCGTGGCGTCGTCTGTTTCTCTGCTGTCTTTGCTGTCGTCTCGCTTTCTTCTTCCACCTCCTCCTTTCCACTTCCTACAGCTCCTCCCATTTCATGATGCCGTTTCGGAACAAAAGTGATGCACGTGTCATCTGTCTCTGTCTCAGACGTGAGAGGACTCGACCCAGATTCATGGGACTTGGGCGCCAAATGTGTTTGCACCGCGTTGCGTTCGGCGCCACGGGCATCTCCAATTGTGGCTGGATATTTGCAAAACGCGTGGTCAATCCACTCGGCCAGCTCTTCGATAACCTGCACAAAAATGCTCAGCATCCGTTTCTCTCCTCATAGCCTCTGGCAGACATACCGCTGTAGCTTCATTCAGTAACGTAGGCATTTGGAGATACCCGTGACTCCAGTCTGAGAAAAGAACCATTTGTACCCAATCAGATTCGGCCTCGCTCCCAAGTTTGTCTCGCTCTTTCTGTAGCTCTCCTTTACTTCCCACATGACCATCAATCGCGCTCATACGCAGCTTCTCTCCAAACCGCGCGCTCTTTCCTGCCAATAATAAGTCTAGCTCGGCCTTCCGCGCTCGCTTTGCCTCTCGGACGCGTCCCGCGAAGATAACCGTATCATCAACAAAAGGATCTTTCTCTCCGCATTGCATCAAGAGAGGAGGAAACTGCGCCAGTAGATGACTTGGTGCCAGGATCGGCGAGATGTGGTAATCCGTCGCAAAATCAGGATTCCGATGAGGCCCAATGTACAATATGGCCATCGCACGCATCTGAACTTTGATCAACAAAGTACGCTTCTAAAAGTAGGCCATTCACATACCATACTGGGTGAGATAATCCGATCCTGGAAAAAACCTGTACGACTAGTCATGGTTAGTCGTGTTCCAATGGGTTCCTTCGCAATTCCTTCCCCAGGCTCTGGTGATCTCCTAGACACAGCCTCGACGGCTTTCGTATTTGCTTCGGTCACAGCAATCAATAGTTCTTCTTGTCTTCTTTCCATATCTGAATTGCTCCTAGGGTATCCAACACCTCCATTGGGGTACTTGTATACGACGCGTGCAGAAATAGGTCGATCTTCTTCTCTGATTCCGCCGAAGTCTTCATCTTCGTCGCTCTCTCCGTCTGCCAATGAACCTTCATCAGGATATGTCTGAGGCCTTCCTGGTGCTGATTTCGAAGGAACTTTCAAGCTTGAAGTAGACTGCGACATTCCACGAGCTTCGGCGTTGTTGTTGTAATCTTCTCCTCCACTCACATAACCCTTGAGGGTATCTTTCCAACTTGATCGTCTTTTAATTCGCTTTCGGGTGGGTTTTGGCTTATCCCTTACCATGCTGAGCGGGCTCTATGCGTTGCATTGCCATTTGAGCCTAATCCGCAGTAATGAAGAAATCACTTACTACATGCTTCAGATGGTCTTTTAGTTCAGCCACCTCCCTCAATCCCGGGATGTTACCGGAGGACTGCTCTGATCGTAAAACGCGCAAATTATTGCCGGACATCCATGAGGTAAAGTTAAAATCAAGAGCTGCATAGTTCAAAACCACAGCAGTAGGTAGTGGCAAATTGATGGGTTGATGTGACGAAGAAGCTACATTTCTGAGTTCGAGAATCCTTATTACTACATTCAGAGCAAGAGTTCCGCCTCTAACGCAAATGGAATTTCATGTCAGTGACTGGAACATGAACAACAAGCAAATAACATACGCAGAATCGCCTGATATTATTATACTAAGTTTCTTTCCTGACATGCCAATTAGCTTTCCACCTGTAAAAATATTTCGATTGAAACATGAGAAGAATATACATATATAATATTGGTGATATCACACTTACAAGACTCCACCATTAACCGATACGTATCAAACGCTTCGTCTCGAGCAAATGGATATGGGTCTGCGTGCGTGAATTAAACGCGTGAACATCGAAAGGAGTGAAAGCAAATATTCACATTCTGGTGCTTTGCCGTAGTCGATGGCTAGTACAGGTTTGCCAGTGGAAACCGCCCACATGCGTAGTCTCTCCTCATGATGCTCTGGACTCATCGCAACGAATCCGCCACCGGGATAATCCAAAATAAGTTCTGTGGCTTTGCATAATTCTTTCTCGGGCGGGGCGAAGAACAGATAAGCCGTAATAGGACGGTCGTAGGATGAAGACTTCGGCCTTGGTAACAATATTCTACGTCTAACCCCAACGCGGGGTAGACGCGTTACCAGACGGATCTATTCATATTTTAAGAACAACACTCTTTAATGAATTAAGCGACTGACGTATGGATTCGAAGTCTTTTCCCAGGTCGTACGGAGCATTTCAACCGTCGGTACGGCGCGGAACCTACGAAGCTGGCAAGACTGTCAGAACGTTTTATAGTACTGAATGACATCAAAGATGTTACCTTTTCGTCGGCTTCTTGTGCATACAGGATATAATAGAAAGAAAATATGATAGAGGATATGTCTCGCAACCATTTGGGCCGTATTGACATTGCAGTGGCGAAGCCTGCGTCTAATCCGGTGACGATCCATGTTGCACGATAATAAGATGGAGAGTACTGAGGAGATAAGATAAATGCATAGTTATCGTGCATATATCAAGGAAACGCACTAGTTTTGCCAGTGGCTCGGGGGCTAGAATTAATCATAAAGAGTAAAATACAGTGTTGGAAGGAGAATGGCTGCAACGCACCGTTTAACCCCAGAAGTTTGTCAACATTCCTGATAGCATAGACCGCTGTTAATGTGCTCAGAATGATTTGCCAAGGAGTGAATCGTTCTATGTCAACTGAGTTAGCAGTCTAGTGGATATAGTGGACAAACTGAACACACTAGCGATAGTCCTGTTTGCCTTTGTCATCCAGAGAACTCGTGGGGGTCCAGCATTCCCTCGAACGATCCTCCATAGCCAGAATAGAATTACTAGAATGACCTGTTAATACAGGAAAGAGATCATTAGATCTGTACGAGGAAACAGGGTAGACATCCACAAACTTGAGTGCGTTTCCAAGAAGGGTTCGGGCGACCAACGAGATGGTCTATCATGATGGTTTGAGTCCAAGGAAGCTCATACGTCGAGACAAAGATATAGAGAGTCGGATCTTGACAAATGGATGGAAGAAACGGAACATGGAGAGGACGCAGCGGCCTGATATAGGGCCCTGGACAGACACAATACCCCGCAAACATTAGGTCCAAAGCATGTGAAATGTCATGTTAACCCCACTTGACCCTAACCCTGAGGTAGCCTAAGTTGGCCTACAGATAACAAATTTTATATACATAACCTCTAGGCGCCGATCATCATCTTCCTTATCCTTGACTCTCCTTGACTCGATTGACTTTCCCCACAAATGGCTCCTCTGATCTCTATCCGTATGTCTGGCGACAAACTTGAAATTGTCAACCAACTGTTGTTGCCCCATATTACCGAGTTCATCGAGATCAAAAGCGTCGAGGATGCCCATGACGCGATCAAGACCATGAAGGTCCGCTATTAGTCGACATTTGCAAAGAAAAATATTTATTGCTCATTTTCACCATCAAAAGATTCGTGGAGCACCAGCTATTGCATCTCTCGCCGCACTCTCCTTATCTCGATACATCAAACACGGACTTGCTGCACCCGCAGCCGAGGCTCCCGAATATCTGAAATCTCAAGATACCCTGAAGAAGCACATCGACGAAATTCTTGCTTTCCTTTTTACAGCTCGTCCTACTGCCGTCAATCTCGGTGCCGCAACGCGCAGGTTGGCAAACACTCTCGACAATGGGATCGCAGCAGGCAAAGGACCTCTTGTAATCGCGGAGGAGTTGGTCGCTGAGGCAAATGCGGTAGCAGATGAGGATGTCGGAAGGAACAAGGAGATGGCCAAGTGGGCTGGAGAATGGCTGTGGAAGCGTGTCCAGGAGCAGTCCTCAGCTCGTCAGAGCGTTAATGTCCTCACTGTTTGCAACACTGGGTCCCTTGCTACCTCTGTGAAAATTTCTCTTTAGGTTCTTTCTGGAAGACGCATTCCTAAAAATGACAATTTAGGGCTATGGTACCGCCCTTGGTATGATCACATATCTCCATGAGACCGGAAAGCTGCAGAAAGCATACTATACCCAAACCGCGCCTTACCATCAAGGATCAAGGTACGTTACAATTCACGTTGAATTTACGCTTATGCGGAAAAAGTTGACGTCCGATATTAAGGTTGACCGCCCTCGAGTTGCAGACATTGCAAATTCCTTCTGTTATGATCTGCGATACCATGGTTGGCTCTTTGTTCCAGCATCACGATATACACGCAGTTGGTACGCTGTTCATTTCCCTTGTCCACCCAGTTAAGGTTCTATTTTAATTTTTTGAACGGTAAACAGTTGTTGGAGCAGACAGAATCGCTAAAAATGGGGACACAGCGAACAAAGTGACCAAGCAATATACCTTTCCACTCATTAGTGACATCTTTTGACCAATCGCGTTTATCGTATTGTGTAGATCGGCACGTATAACGCTGCAGTGTTAGCTGCACGACACAAAATTCCTTTCATCGTCGTTGCCCCCATCAGCACCGTCGATCTCAACACTGAAGATGGTTCGCAGTACGTCCACACTGATTTAATTTTTTATGTCCCCTAAAGTATATTATTGATATTCGGCATTTAATCAGAATTCCGATCGAACAACGACCCGCACTGGAAGCTTGCCTCGTTCGCGGCGTTCCATATCCGAGTAACGGGCAAGCAGATCAAGTGCAGGTCATGATCACTCCTCCCGGTCTAGAAGGGATTTACAATCCCAGCTTTGATGTTACACCTGCTGAACTGATCACAGCTATTGTCACGGAGAAAGGTGTTGCTGTGAAGGCGGAAGGATCGTCGACCTTCGACCTTTCACCCATCGTCTAGACGAGCGGGCCGGAGGCTCCATAAAATATGAAGAGTACGAAATCTGTATCTTATGAGTTATATACCATATAGATTATTTACGCGCTTTACTGAACACATCTAAGTATCCGAATTCTTAACTATAGTTCTCAGCAAATTATGAGTGATGCATTTGATGGCTTAAGCGAAATACATTCCCATCAGGAAAAATATTCCATTATCGGTTATTTACATGCAATCAATGACGCCTCGCTGGTTGCTTTCTCACCACCACCATACCTTTAGTCGCTTCCATGACTCCCGCCGCAACATCATACATCGTAGTGCACGGAGGAGCAGGAGTACATGGCGTAAATCACGAGAAAGAACTGAAGAGAGCACTACGTAGGTAAGTACTAAAGAGCGATCATCGCCGCGTCGTCACTCTCTATATATGATATCACCGCTGATGACGACGTTGATGACAATAATGGTGATATACTTTTTTTTGTTTTATGTGTACAACTTTTCAGAGCATGTCTTGCGGGTCTTGGAAATAACATCCAGTCAGATGCTCAAACACCGTGGTCCCCGTTTATGGAGAACGAACCAGTTCACCGTCATGCAAGTCCGACAACGAGCTGCCCAAGGAGCATTGTTCCTCAGTCCGGCTCGGAGTTCAGTGCTGATACTGATGATTGTGGTAGTGGTGGTAGTGATTGCAAAGGTATCTTGACTTGTAACGCTGGGTCCAGACCTCGAGACAGCGATGGCAGCCACGGCGAAGGGAGTGGCTGTCTGACGATGGTTGAGCGCGCCATTGTCGTTTTAGAAAACGACGAGCGTTTTAATGCAGGTTGGCCGTGCTTTTGGATTTGCACAAGTTGCTGACAGTATCAGTGTTTTTCTCCCCCTTCCATTCTCTGCTTCTTCGCCTTTATTTTTATTATTGCTCGCTGCATTGTTCCTCAATGTCTTGTATAACCCTACCGGCCGACCAACACCGATGATGGTAACCTGTCCTTGAACTTGCATTTGGGCGCTGTCCAGGGTACGGATCTAATCTTACCGTGGACGGCACTGTCGAATGTGACGCTGCCATCATGAGCGCGCGCGGAGGCCATTTCGGGAGCATAGGTGCTGTTTCTGGTTAGTAGCCGAACACCAGTTAATGCCAATGTCTGACGAATTCAACATATGTCCGACGTTGCTAATTAATAAATAATCTCCACACATAGGTGTTAGAAACCCCATTCGAGCGGCAAGAGCTGTCCTCGATCATTCTCGCATTCCGAGTTCATTCGGTCGGATACCTCCCCTGTTAGTATCTCTCCACTGATAAGGTGAAATGAAGCCCTCAAAGAAGCCCGGTTAGATTACTCGTCTCATCAGGCGCTCGCAAGTTTGCTGAAAATAAAGGTATCGAAATTGTACCTGATGAATCACTCATCGCTCCAGGCCCTCGAGCACATTGGAAGAAATGGACTGAGCGGCTCGAGTCATTTGAAAGAGGGTCGTCAATTTACGGGGTGAGGGACGACAGAGAAGAGAAAATCGGGGATATTCAAGATACTGTTGGGGCGATAGCTTTACATATCTCAGATGGTTTTGCTGCGGGAGTCTCTAGGTAGGTTAATGTTGTCAGCATCACATTGTGCTGACGACGTCTGCAGCGGTGGATTGTTATTGAAGCACTCGGGAAGAGTCGGTGAGGCTGGCGTATTTGGGGCTGGATGTTGGGCAAGTCAAACGCAAGTTGTCTCATCATTCGATGGGATGGCATGCAGCATTTCTGGTGAGCCATTCTGCTCCTTATGCAGTAATGTTGTTGTTGTTTGTCATATTCTCAAAGACTTATTTGAAGGCACGGGCGAATATATCGTTAGAGAGAATCTAGCGCGCAAAATAGGTGACGCGCTCAGCACTTCTGATGTCGAAGACCCGCATGGGGTTCTACACGGCATTTTGCTCGACTTCTGGGGTATGTTCTCCCACCTATGTTTCAGTTGCTGTCAATGGAATATATGACGTAGACTCCAGTCAAAGTCGCGGAGAAATTGCACCCGCAGTCGGTGTTATTGTACTAACTTCAGATCGTGATGCATCTGTACGGCTCTGGTGCGCGTTTACGGCGGCGAGTATGGCCGTTGGATACATGAGCAGTAAGGATGAAAAGCCCAAGGTAAGCAAATTCCACTGATGATAGGATGAATGGAATGGAACAAAATTCATCATGGCGCAGACAGTGATATTTCGTCATCCAAAATCCAGAGACGACAGCAAGCCACGGGTGTACATAACATCGATATTATTGAGTAAGTAGGGTATGTATTACATATACAAGACGAACGTGAGGGGTTACAACCAAAGGAGAAAAATTGGAAACACTCAATGCTTGGAACCATTAAGGGAGCCATTCTGGGACGGACGTGTTTGAAGTGGTGTGGCAGCCAGTAGCGGCCTTACTGAGGTTAAATCGCTAGGAGGAAGCGCCGCTTTAAGTCGCATAATTGTCTTCATCGGGAATTTGGTACTGTGACATGAGTCACGATGAGGACGGCATTATGGAAGAAGAAACACGAAGACTGACCGACAAGTTGAACAAACCGGTAAAGGTTGACAAAAGACTAGAAATGTTGGGATGGATTATAATGAATAGGAGCGCGGGAAAATGAGACGCACTGGACAAACAGACGGAGCAAACATAACCGATATCGACGATATTCTTGTGGCAAAAACAGGCCGCTCGGAAATCAATCTTATCCTGCGTGGGTACAGCGAGGACCTTTCTAATTGAAGGTGGGGGTAGGAAGGCCATCTGGGAAGAAGGAATGAAGCCAAGGATGACAACGGAGGCTAAGGGGAAAGACTTACGATAAGATACTGTAAAAGGGCCTCGCGGCGCTCCAAATAAAGATAAGCACCGCCCGTAAGATGCGCGGCTTGCTGAAGGAAGACGGTATCGGGGCCAAAAACTTGACAGGCATCTATGGTGATTTTCTGGGAGAAGAGGAATGAGCGAAGAACGGAACATGCATGGGTACGGGTGGGAGTTACCAATTTCTGCGCGGAAAAGATGGAATTCATGATGGGGATGTAGGACGTGGACAGATCTGGAGAGACAGAAAGAATGAGGATCCGAGGATCAGTGTTCTGACCGAGTGAAAGCCGATTAATGTCTGCAAGGATAACGATGATAAAGAAAAGAAAAAGACGAGAGAGAAGAGAAAACCGACAACAAAGGGCCTTTGTCAATGCACCGACGATGGCGGAGGGAGCGTCTGAGTCGTCGAGCTCATCGTGTATGCGAGTGAGCACAGCAGCGTCGAGACGCTTGAAAGGGGGAAACGAATTTGGATCTACTTGTGGTTGGTGATCACCAGGTGGGTCGGTGGACGAATAGAGCATGACGCTGTGGGAAATGAGTGGTGTGGACTAGCATGACTAGACTGTATGCGGACCTTTTGCCGGGAAGAGCAGCAAAGACAGCCAAAGAATTTTCATGTTTGAGAGCAATATGGGCATTGAGAAAGACGAGGAGCTGAGACAAAAAGGCAGACAGGGAAAGCGATTGCTCGCCGCAGATCTCCCACTGACTCGGAGACAGGTCCACCACGACGGAGAGATGTGAACAGTCCATCGTTTCGTTTATTCAGTCACGTCACACTCAACAATGCTTTATCGGAGTCTCCGTCACGAGCGCCGGTGACGAAGGCCTTCCGGCGTTGGCCGTCACGATGTCTGTAGCGACGCTGCTGTCCGTGTGAAATCTGTCCGTTGGCGATGGATGGCGCCCAGGTCCTCTTCAACACCACTTGGAATCCCACCATCATCATCCCCCCAAATGTCCTCCACTCCCCCTTCCTCCGTCCCTCCCCCTCTCGGCATTAACTATGATAGCGACGATGATATGAACGTCGACTCCGACAACGACGACCTCGCAAAGGCCCAAGACATCGATGCCGATGGCGAGTCCATTGACGATGATTCCTCCCCCGAAAACCACATCCCGCATCCCATCGCCCACAACATCCATCCCCACCACTCTACGCAATCCCACGACTCGGTCCGTGCTCCTCTTTTCTCTTCCACGCTGTTGACGTCGTTGCTTACCCTTTCTTTCATCCTAGGACGCTGATGACTCTGTAAGTCTTGTTTTATTCATGCATGTATTCCTACTATTCAAATCTTTGCTAACTCTATACTAGGGCTATGAGGAGCATGACGACGAAGCCTCCGATCCAGAGGATGACGGGGCCTATGCCGACGAGGAGTATGGCGCGAGGAAGAAGGCCCCCGTCAAGAAGAAGAAACCACATACTTCATCCTCCAGCGCAGTCAGACCTAGGGGTAGGTCATTTCCCCGCAGCCGTCTCATCATCCGTGACGCGACTGAACTCGTTTGCAGCACCAGTTCGCCAGGCCGCCTCTTCGGACTCGGACTCCGAATATGGCTCCCGGTCAAACAAGAAGAAGAAGAAACAACGTGCATCCACCGAAGAAGTTCGCATCTCCAGTAGGGGAACCAAGGTTCCGAATTATATTGATGACGTCCAAGACTTTGAAAAGTTTGAAGAGCCTGAAGAAGAAGACGTTAATGGCTATTATGTGGACCCCAATGTAACATATCAGGAAGAAGATGAAATTGAAAGTGTCCTTGGCCACAGTCGTGAGGAAGGCAGAGAAAACGATCCGGAGGACCTTTGGTTTGAAAACGTGGTAAGTGGCTGCACTGATCCTTCTCTGCCTTCTTTTCATTGTACTTACATTTCCTCAGCGATTCCACATTAAATGGAAAAACTTTTCCCATCTTCACAACACCGACGAAACCTACGAATTTTTGAAGCGCTTCAAAGGTCTCAAGCGTGTAGATAATTACATCAAGAGCTATAAAGTGTGGAAATCTCGCCTGGAATCACCCGGGCTCTCACGAGAAGACATTGAAGCGTTGCATCTTGAAAAAGAACGGACCAAAGAGGACTTCGAACAGCATCGCAATGTTGAACGCATTGTGGCGCACCGCGAAACAGCAGACGGCGAAATTGAATACTTTTGCAAGTGGCAAGGCCTCAACTACGAACACTGTACATGGGAGCTGCAGTCAGATGTTAATCCTATTGCCAAGGAACAGATTGAAGCATACCGAGAACGCGAAAAAGAAGGGAAATACCCTTACAAGAGTGCCAACTACAGCAAAGGCGGCAGGCCTGCCTTCCAGAGGATGTACGAGGATCCGGATTACATCAAAGCCTCAGGCGGTGAATTGAAAGATTTCCAGTTGACGGGTCTTAATTGGCTTGCCTTCTTGTGGAGCAATGGTGAAAACGGTATCCTGGCAGATGAGATGGGTCTGGGAAAGGTGTGTGCATATGTGTTTTCATGCGAATTTATTCTTCTAAGGATCTCTGAATCAGACTGTCCAAACGGTTTCTTTCTTGTCGTATCTTTTTCATGAAATGCATCAATATGGTCCATTCCTCGTGATTGTACCTCTCTCGACTATCACAGCATGGCAAAGCCAGTTTGCAGCCTGGGCACCAGATTTGAACGTTATCACTTATATCGGTAATGCTCAAGCGCGTGCAGTTATCCGCGAGTACGAGTTTGGCCCCTCCAACAAGAAACTCAAAATGAATGTCTTGCTAACGACATACGAATTGACTTTGAGGGATTCCAAAGAACTTGGGGATATTAAATGGCAAGCTTTGGCTGTCGATGAGGCATGAATTTCTTTCTTGCTTTGACACTGATTTACTAATTTGTGCACAATTCTAGGCCCATCGTTTGAAGAACTCTGAGAGCCAGCTTTATGAAGCTCTACGATCATTCCACGCGGCCTCAAAGTTGCTGATTACTGGTACTCCGCTGCAGAACAACGTGAAAGGTATTTGCTGCACATTTGATGAGAACACAATACGTTACTGAGCACCGAATCCAGAGCTGTTATCTTTAATGCACTTCCTCATGCCCGAGAAGTGTAAGTCTTGTTCGTGTATGCGCTGAATCGTTGCTGACTCCTGAATTATTGCATAGTTGCACTTACTAACGAGTTCGATTTGGCGGATGCCGACCATGAGGCAAAGATCAAGCAATTACATGAGCAGCTTGAGTCGCTCATGCTAAGACGTTTGAAGAAGGACGTGCTCACTTCTTTACCCACCAAGAGCGAGCGAATTTTGCGAGTGGAAATGAGTGGCATGCAGACTCACCTCTACAAGAATATCTTGACCAAGGTATGTGTCAGCCTTCGTTGGAACATTGCGCAATGTAAATTGACAGGAACATTATCACAGAACTTTGCTGCTCTGGTCAAAAGTGCTAATGGGAACAATAACATCAGTTTGCTGAACATCGGTGAGTGCGACCCTGTGATCTAATGATGTACATTGGTTTGACATGGGTACGCAGCGATGGAGTTGAAGAAAGCGGCTAACCATCCGTATCTATTCGATGGCACCGAGCCACATACGGACAGCCGAGAGGAGACTCTGAAGGGTCTCGTCATGAACAGCGGCAAAATGGTGCTGTTAGACAAGCTCCTGGTTCGCCTGAAACATGACGGGCACCGAGTGCTCATCTTTAGTCAGATGGTCCGCATGCTCGATATTCTCAGCGACTACATGGCCCTCAGAGGCTACGCCCATCAACGTCTAGACGGCATGGTTGCGTCCGAAGCCCGTAAGAAGTCTATCGCACACTTCAATGCCCCTGGATCACCGGATTTCGCGTTCCTCTTGTCCACCCGTGCCGGTGGCCTCGGAATCAACCTTGAAACAGCTGATACGGTGATCATCTTTGATGTACGTCGTTCTCTCTACCTGTGGAGGTCGGGTAAACTGTATTGCTGACGGTGACATGCCCTTCAACAGAGCGACTGGAACCCCCAGAATGACCTCCAAGCGATGGCCCGCGCCCATCGGATAGGCCAGAAAAGCCATGTGAATGTGTACAGGTTCGTGAGTAAGGATACGATGGAGGAAGATGTTCTGGAGCGGGCCAAGAAGAAGATGGTCCTTGAATATGCCAGTGGGTTTCCACACACACAGAGTTCTCATAATGAAGGATGCTCATTGTCCGTTGTCAGTTATCAACCAGATGGACACGTCACAGGCCCATCTGAGTTCCAAGGCCACAAGCACGACGAAGGATCCCCATAATAAGCCCGATAACCTAAGCAAGGATGAATTAACTGCGGTCCTAAAATATGGAGCTCAGAAAATGTGGGTCACTTTCGTGCCATGATTGCGCTCAAGTTTAATTAACCTATAATACTGTAGGTTCGATAAGGATGATACCCAGCAGAGCAAGAAGCTTGACGAAATGGACCTTGACGACATTCTTAACCGTGCAGAAGACCATGAAACCACGCAGGCGGGCGAAGGTGTCGGCGCGTCGCTGGGAGGCGAGAGTTTCTTGGCGCAGTTCGCTGCCGTTAGCGATGTGAAAAATGATATGAGTTGGGAAGATATCATTCCCCTTGATGAACGCCAGAAGTTCGACGCCGACGAGGATGAGCGTCGCGCAGAGGAGTCACTTGCCAATGAGACTCGCAAACGGAACCACGCTCAGGTCTCCTACGAAGGCATGGACGTCGACCAACCACCCGCAACATCCGCGCCGAAGAAACCAAAGGCTCCTGGTCCACAGAGGAAAACACCTAGCCAACGCGCAATGGAACTCAAGGAGAGAGACGTCCGTGTACTGATAAGGAGTTTGCAGCGATGGGGTGATATTCGACAACGTTACGACGTCATCGTAGGTTTTTGTTATTTCGTGTGGATTGTAATCTCACTATCATATTTCTACCCTAGGTCCAAGAATCCAAACTACAGGATAAGAACAGAGGCATGATGTACGACGTCGCCGACGAGATTATTGAAATTTGTTCCCAGGCCGTCAAGGACAGCGAGGAACAGAAGCGATTACGAATGGCATCAGGTGAAACGTTGACTAATGCTCAGAAAAGCAAGGCTGTTCTCGTTACATGTCGAGGAGTGGGGAACATAAACGCTGAAACCGTCCTATCTCGCAATCGCGACCTCCGCATCCTCTACAATATCCTCTCCGAACTTGACGATCCGTATAAATGGAGTATCCCGATAGATAACATTCGACCGACGCTGAACTGGTCAGGTCGATGGGGGCCCCATGATGATTCGATGCTCTTGGTCGGCGCCTATCTCTATGGTTTCGGAAACTGGGAAGCCATGGCGAAGGATCCCAAGCTCGGTCTAGAAGGCAAGTTTTTCCTGGACGAAGGCAAGAAAGGAGAAGACGCCGCTAGTCGGCCTATACCTAACGCCATCCACCTCGTTCGCCGAGGTGACTTTTTGTTGAGCATACTGCGCGAGCATGATGAGAAGCTACGTTCGTATGAGAGTTCGTTACGCCATAAGGGTCAGCTGAAGGTTTCGGCGTCTCCGCCCCCCACAGCCATGGCATCTACGTCTTCGCACAGCAGTCTCAAACGACGGGCCGAAAGCGAGGCTATGGCCTCCATCGACGATGGCAGTTCCAAGAAACGCAAACGACGTCCAACTCCCACTTTCACTGATTCAGAATCCTCTGATGAATGGTAAGTTTTTCTTTTTCTTCTTCTCGAGTCATCATATTCAACTAATCTATCGGGGATTCAGCCCATCTATGGACGAAAGTGCTACGAAAGAGGAACTGCGTCCCGTGAAGAAACAACTGGTAAGCCTTGACTATTTCCTTCTAAACCCTGGTCTGGTTCCTGAGCAATCCTTCTAGAAACAATTGAAGCTGTCTGGAGAAGATATGCCTCGAGACGATAAAGTTGCCATCTTGAAGGACTCTCTTGCTGCCATCGGTCGTCGAATAGAACTTGTTTTGAATGCGAAGGAAGCTGCGGGTGAAGATAGGGATAGGTGGCGAAGACATTTATGGACGTAAGTCGCGAAGTTCATCTTGCAGCTCCACGATATCTAAGCCTGTTTTTCCTCTTTTTGATTGCAGTTTTGTCACACTCTTCTGGCCAAAGAAGGTGAAGGCCAGCAAGTTGGAAGAGATCCATGCGAAGATGGTTATGAAAGAGTCTGCTCCAAGACAGCAAGCAGATAATAACGCTCAGAAAAAGCCACGATTGAGCGTTGGTGTGAAAACTAATGGCTCATCTTCTGCTCCAAATACTGCCTCCGTTAGAACGAATGGCAAATCCTATCGATGAACTTTCGACATCGAAGCCGCCGTCCCATATTTTTTATATCATTGTTATTCTACATCCTCTTCTTTCTTTCTTCCTCTTGCTTGGCCTATGTCGAAAATTGTATTTCTCGTGTGTTACAGTCATATTAATTGCAACAAAGTGTATTATCTGGATCTATAATATCCCTTCTCGACCATTATCTATGTACATCCCGGATCCTCATCCAACAAGATGAATTGGTGAGAGATATGGAGCAATACCTCAAAGCCAGTGATTTTTTCCCTTCGCGTTAAGTTTGTGACAAGAGACAAGGCAAACTGCCTGGCCGGACGATCTGTTGTTGGCCATATATCGTGCAGTTTTGATAACTTGAGAGCGAAGTCGATATTTGTAAGCTCGTACTGCGCGTCAAGCACATAGGCTAGTGGGGCGAAGGGTAAATTAACGCAAGTCAACCTAGATCCAGTAAAAAAAACTTGCGTGGCAAGTCCTATCATCCATTGGTATCACGCGTTGAAAGTACGTTTGAAGGCCTCTTAACTCCGATTCTGACTGGAAGAGGGTGTCCATTAACAGGGGCACCATTGGTTTTTATAGGGATTTCGCGCGACGCCTTAATAATCTTGTCTCTTGGGCTTGACGACGACGACTTTAGTTCGTCCACCTCTGCCTGACGATGACCTCTGTTGGCGTTGGCTGTGAAATATGCAAGTATTTAACTTGTAGTCTCAAATGGAATGCAGTGGTTTCTCACCTTCTTGAGCCTTCATATCTGCCTCTCGATTGAAAGTCTCCATCAAAGATGTGTAGCGCTTCACTTCCCACTTCATTTGTGAAGCCCTGGCAATATTTCCCTGAGAGATAGCCCACTTCCTTTCTTCTTTGAATCTTCGTCGTTCGCTGTCCGCCAAAGCAGCGCGGGTCCTGAGCAAATGAACGTCGCGCTCTAGTGCAGACATCGACGAGGTAGGACCCATTTTATCCGAGTTCGAGTCGACAGAAGTGATGTCAGAGATGAAATGGGATGCCGTGGTAAGTGTATTCACGTCTGTGATCTCTGTAATGTCGGCGACTGTCTCGACGCTGCCTCCCTGAACACTGGGACGAAATTGGACCACCTTTTCGTGTTTGCGAGGGGTAGTTTTGGTCGGTGTGGGCTTCTTATGACGTCTAGAAGATGAATGACGCGGTTTGTCGAAATATTGGGAGAGGAAGTCGGTGAATAGAACACCTAAGGCAACACCCAAGATTGTTGTGACGCATCTTGTGAGGTCTGCGCAGAGGTTGAAGTCAACGAAGAGCTTCGCCGCAATGGCTACGGAGACCACGATAGCGAGGATTGAGTTGCTTAAACCTCTCGCTGTATAGTGCAAAGCCACTCCTTGCCAAGCGCCAGCAAGAATAAAATCCTTGACGAAGGGCCCATCCGTACGAGTGAAGTAATCAAGAAGGACACGCGCTCCAAGACCGATCAAAAGGGCAGGAGCTGTAGCAATAGGCATTATAGGTGTAATGGGGGAGTCATAGAATCTTTAACGAAGCATGTCACTCGACAAATGGACTTTGTTCAATGTTCGGCGCTGAGCATCAAATCATCAACACGTGTCGAAAATGTCTTCATTTCAATTAAATTCTAAGTAGTACATATCCTGCCGACCCCGAGAAAATAAGCATGGTATACAGACCTGACATCCTACAACTTTGCTCCTAATTGGCCTTTAAGGTCCCGTTGTGTTTCCGGTGAAAGGCTGGCTGCGAATTCCCAGATGTCTGTCTTCAACACGTCTGGATATTCCACTGACGGGAAATGGCCCCCTTTATCATGTTCCTTCCAGAGAACAATATTCTCTGCTACCGTAGCTTTCGCCCACCAAATAGGAATGTAACCTACATCGTAAGGGAAACAGCTCATACCAAATGCCACATCCCTAGAAATGCGCTTGCTCATAACCTGCTCCCCTAATGCTGGAATTGCTTCCTTGTAGATCCTGGCTTGCCAAGGGCTCCCAGAGAGTAGGTAAAACATAACCCAGGTTATGACTAACTCTTCATCCCATTTGTATCCTGGTTGAATCAAAGCTTCCAGCTTCTCTCGGATCCAAGCCAGCATCGCTACTGGTGAGTCGGAGAGACCAATGGCAATAGTCTGCGGTTTCGTCCCTTGTATCCTTGAATAGCCGGATTCATCCTTCATCCACCACTGCATACGACCGAGCCTTTTCTTCTCGTCGGGCGTGAACCATCGGAGAATGAGCCACAAGAGGGTCAGTGGATTTTTTGTTGGTGATGGAGGAAGCGCCATTATCATATTTAGATGGATCCCAACACAAGATTCAGGATGAGAAAGAGCTATAGAGCGAAGTATGAAGGAACCCCAGTCTCCACCTTGCCCGATGTATTTGGTGTAGCCAAGCTTCAACATTAGCTTGTGGTAAACTTCTCCTATCCTTGGGATGGTAAATCCCGGCGCCTGAAATGTATCCCATTAGAATTTGATCGAGTACTCTATGCAATTTTCCAGACCTTTGGTGCAGAAGAAAACACAAAGCCCGGGATACTGGGCGCAATAACGTGGAACGCTTGTTGTGTTGGATCTTGTGGCGAAGTCAAGCTGAGGAGATTCTCCACCTTTATTAAAGATAATTAAGCAAGCCACTCACAAAGATCGAAATGTACAGTAACATACCTCTGTGAAGTTTCCAGGCCAGCCATGAGCGAATAGCAAGGGAATTGCTCCAGCTCGTTCGCTACGATGATGTACAAAGTGTAGGTTGATCACTTCGTCGCCTTCTGCGATGTCAACGGTAAACATGTTGTAGGTCGCATTCAGCTTGGCCTCCACTTTTCTCCAGTCAAAACATGTCTTCCAGTATTCGACTAGCTCGCTAATAACTGAACTTGGAACACCGTCGTTCCATTCTTTGCCTTCAGGTTGTTGTACATCGGGTATAACGCGGGCACTTTGAACTCGTTGCTTGATCCAGTCAAGCGTCTCGTCACCGACTGCAATCTTGAACGGCTGTGGTTGTGCGTTGTCAGTCATCAGGATTTCTTGGAAAGGAAGCCGAACATGGGCCTGGTTATAAACATAAACCGGCGTAAACGGCCATTGCAGCATCCCGACATAGAAAACCAATTGAATCTTTTCTGTGCATCCTTATATTCGGGTGTGGTAACGTACCGGGGTTTCCTAGAAAGTGTTTCAAGTCCCTAGAAGCAAAGACTGTGGTCGTAAATCAGAGAATTTGACGCTACATGCAACCTATTTGTTTGAGCAAGCTCCGACCAAGTGTTTTGTCTTGAGAAATCTTGAGAAATTCAAAGACGACTAGTGTAAAGTTCAAACGATGGTTGGCCAGGCATGAGGTGAGATGAGATGAAAGATGAGGTGAGGACATTATTCCTCATCGTACTCAAGAACTGAGAGATGCCGAAGAACTTTTAATTACAAAAATGGACAAGAACGGCAACTCTGATCATTTGTTAAACCAACTTCGACGCGCATGCTAGGCAACATAGTTCGTATCCTTATATAACTAAAAGCATTGCTTTGTAATTATAACACGCTTTGACATGTTATACCAATAATTATGTTAAATGGCAACAAGTTACAATGGGTAATGTACATAGCTAGTATATATCTATGGTTAACTAAGTTACTTCAGAGGTCCTTGTCAACATAATTTGCCATAGGATCTTCTGTCATACGACGAGACATACGGTAAGCCTCTGCAAAAAAAAAAGTTGTCAATCTTGGGCGTTCATTTCTTGGTGGAATAAGACAGGGCATACCAAGCTCCTCCTCAGTGACTTCGTGACTTCCACTTTCTAAGCCGCTCTTAGCCTTCTTGCTAGAACGCTCATCTTCGCCTCTGCCTCTAGCCTTCCTTTTCTTTTCTTCAAGAACTGCTTGTGCCAATTTTTCCTGATCTAGCTTGACGTCACCTTCGCCGATTCGCTTCTTAGAGTAATTCTGTTCAATTTTCTCGGGTTGTCGTTCCTGTGCTTGAGTATTGTGCTCCGCCTGCTGTTCCTTCTGTTCTGCAGTCCCAAGGAGATGCTGAGCACTAGAAGCCACAGTGGCTTCAATACCCGCTTCACCAGCACAGTATGAAAGGTGCAGTGTCGAATGGCAACATGCATAACCCCAAGTCCCAGTGGATGTATCATACCAGGAACCCCACACGGCGGCATGGTTATTGATATACACTAAGACAAAGATCATGTGTGCATGTCGAAGATCAAATGAAAAATGTAACGCACCATCTTCTGGATATTTCGACCTCGCTTTTGCCTTTTCGCGACCTTTGATTACTTGACCAGTTCTAGAGTATTCAACGTAATTCTCTGTCTGGCCTTGTCGAAGTTCTTTGGGTGCGGAGTCCAGATATTCAGCCCCACCATACTTAGCTAGTATGCTAGTCTTCGTGGTATCCTTTAACTCTGCCTTCTTTTGCTTGAATTCATAGTGCAGTAATTCTCCTTGAGTTGGATTTGCATTAAGGTGAACATCGTTACCACGAGCAGCTGCTTGCCAAGCAAACAATTGCAAGTCTTGAACCTCTGGTGCTTCACCTGAATATCTGAAGAAATTGTCCCCAGCAAATTTAGCCTGAGTTATAGCTTAGTGCTTGCAAGGCTTATACGCAAAGACCACTTACATCTTCTGGAGCAATGTTTTTAAGAGGGGCATCACGCATTGAACGTGTTTTAGGATCGTAATAGGCACTGTCGGGATCTAGATTGATCAAATATTTTGCCGTATCTTCACGGATACGCAAGTTGCGGACTGTTATTCGAGTTTTTGCATCTAGTTTCTGTCCGACTGCATCTGCAGCGTCGGCATATTTATCCTCGTCTGCGTCTTCGTCTTCACTAGACCCGAAATCGGCATCGTCGTCCTTCTTTGTTTCAGATTTGCCAGCTTTGGCCACTTTGCGAACAGCAGCCAAATCCGTTGTAGTTTGGTTGTCAATCTCCTCTTCCCGCAACTTCTGCCTCATTGCGTCGACGGCAGCATATTCTTCGTAAACTTTCTTGTGTTCTGCTGTATCGTATCCATTCCAACGATCCCGTTTAGCATCGTAGCCAACAGATACATCTTGGATAATGTCATCTGCCTGTATATCTTTGTTGGTGAACTTGGCCCCCTTTTTCCGCGGTCGTTCCAAGCAATCCTTCTTCTTGTGCGTCATTGCACCGCAGTTCTCACATGCGCCTTTGCGGTACTTTTTAGCTGCAGGTCCTGCCTTTGCTCCTCTGTCGTACCAATTATCAAGTTTATTTGAAGAATCGTCATATTCCGGTCGTCGTTGATGGTTCAAAGAAGGAGCACCTGTGTCAAGATACCATGGAGCTTGCGAGATATATTCTAGAAAGAGAAATCAGATGGAAGTTCTTTCGGAGTTGTCATTACGCATACGTGGGATATGGGGATTAATAGGGCGACCCTCTTCATCCAGGGCTGCTGGTGCAGTACCAGCCTTACGAGCGGCATCGAGGTCCTTCTGGCGTCTGAATTCCTCCCTGGAAAGCTTTCCTACAGCTATTTCATCCGTCAGATAATGAATATTTCCTTATAAACATATACATACATACCTGAAGATGAAGCCATTATTTGGCAGTCAAAGACGACCTTGGTAGTAAGTGGCTGTAATAGTGCAAAGTTAAGACGGTCATGTATAATATTGGCAAGCCGCTTGCGCTTCCGGGTGTTCTATTTGGCTTAGCTTGGCTTCAACCTCTTCTGTCAATGAATATGACTAGATATGACTTCACTCATACGTTTATGACAACTCAAAAAGTCTTTAATTTTGACTTTCATCTTCTTCAGCTCTATAAAGTTGCTGGCTCTCTAACGTGGAGGTATACAAAGCTCTGCTAGTACCTTGACCAAAAAACACATTCCAATGCCGAAACGGGCTTCAACTAACCCTAGTACCCCAACCAAGAATAAGCGCGTTAAAGAGAAGCATAAACAAATACGCCTCGACCATTTCTTTTCTTCGCCTGGGAAATACAAAGCAGAACACAAACACACGGACGAAAAAAGTCGCTTTTCTGAGTTCATCGAAGGAAGTTCGAAACAACCCACCAAGGCTCCACTCAGTGAACCCGAGATCATTGACGTCGATGCCCTTGACTTATCGAGTAGCGTCGATTTAGAAAACCCACGTCTGACCGAGAAATTAGCGAAGGATAATGCTCCCTCGATCTCCAATATAAATCCCAGTGCAAATTCTGTTTCTGAACCCGCAGATCTACCTGTGTTTTCATCTCTTGATGTCGATCCTCTTGAATACTCCCCCGGACTACCCTCTTTGAGTTCACTCGACGCGCCTTACTCACTTTTGACTCTTGCCTTAATTTCCCTCTCCCAAACACGATCTCGTATATCAATTATCAACACATTAACGAATGTGTTGCGGTCAATCATCTCAAACTATCCTTCTTCGCTTCTACCAGCGGTCTACCTGCTCTCTAATTCTCTTGGTCCTCAATTCGTACCAATAGAATTGGGACTTGGCTCTTCCATTCTCACTCGCTCCATTCAGCAAATATCAGGACTATCCGCTTCGGCACTCCGTAAATTGTACAATTCGACTGGCGACCCCGGGGATGTGGCATACGCTGCAAAATCTAACATTAGAACTCTCGTTGCTCATAAACCTTTGACGGTACCATCTGTTTACAACTCAATGATCGAAATTTCCAAGTGTAAAGGACAAGGTGCCGCTAAAGAGAAACAAAAGATTGTTGAAAAGCTTTTGCTAGCGGCATCGGGGGAGGAGGTTCGTTATCTAGTTCGCACCCTTTGTCAGAATCTTCGCGTCGGTGCAGTACGCACATCTATTCTGACTGCCTTGGCAAGAGCGTTTGTTTTGTCTACGCCGTCTACATTCCCATCTACCTTTAACGACTCATTCAAAGATGAGAATGACACAACTCTTTACATTCCATCCACCCTGGTTTCAGATATAAAAAAGGAAGCAAAATCATCCAAGGGCAAGGCACCTAATTCTAAAAGGGAGATCCTGTCAAAAATATTTAAACGGGCAGAGGACTTGATCAAGCAGGTATATGTCAGGCATCCGAACTATGATCAGATTATCCCTGCATTACTCGAACATGGCCTCAATTCCCTTGCGGAGAGAGTACCATTATGCGTAGGTAAGTCTAGGTTCATTTCTGTACTGGGTACTCGTAGCTTATTTTTTGGATTCCCGCTGTCTAGGCGTTCCTCTTCTTCCCATGCTTGGTTCTCCGACACGATCACTAGATGAAATTTATGCCAAGCTCGATAATCTGGCTTTCTCTGCAGAATTTAAGTATGACGGACAGAGGGCACAAATACACGCGTCTCGTGCCAGTTCTCAAAATCAATACGAAATGACAATATTCTCTCGTCATTTAGAAGATATGACAACAAAGGTGATTGCTAGATATGCCGAATCATTGATTCATAATACATCGCTGATGTATTGACAGTATCCCGATATTACGGGTTTACTTGAATTTATGTTTCAAACCACAGCTACCCTTACTTCATTCATCATCGATGCAGAAATCGTTGCTATTGATCGAGATTCAGGGGCGCTGAAGTCATTCCAAGAATTGTCAGGTCGAGCACGAAAAAATGTCAACCTCAAAGACGTCAAAATATCTGTTGGGATTTTTGCGTTTGACCTCATGTATCTCAACGGCGAGGTAGGATGTATGTTTTCTGCATTGTTGCAAGCATTCACACGACACGTCGTAGTCACTCTTGGGACATAGTTTTCGACAACGAAGAACGTTACTCTGGGATCAGTTTTCTTCCTTCAAAATGAAGAAACATGAAGATCCATCACTGGCACAGTTCAACTTTGTTGAATGTTGCGAAAGTCTGGAAGGAAAGGCTGCCATTGAGAAATTCATGGTGAATGCAGTTGAGAACCGGTGTGAAGGCCTTATGATCAAGGTGACTTATTTTATTTTATTTTCTGACCATTCGGGTAATCTAAAAGTATCTTCAGCTACTGGATGAGCCGAAGATGTTACAAGATACGAGTACGGAGAGGCAAAGCCGCCAAAAAGCTTTGCCTGCTACGTATGAGCCGGATGTTCGTACTTCTGGTTGGTTGAAACTCAAAAAAGATTATATCGAGGGTATGGTGGATTCCTTGGATCTCATACCCGTGGGTGCTTGGTATGGCAATGGAAGAAAAGCTAAGTGGTGGAGCCCAGTTCTTTTGGCGCTCTGGAATCCTAGAACTGAGCGCGCTGTTGCTCTTTGCAAGTGCATGTCAGGTAAGCGCGCTATACATTCTCTCGGTTCAAAAAAGGTGAAAGTATATGGTTTCCAGGTTTCACTGATTCATTCTATGCAGTGAGTCGTCCTCCAGACCAAACACACCAAGAGCTAAACATCATCTCTAAACTAGTCCATGAAAGAGCTTTATGAGCTTGGATCGGACATGTGCTCAGAAACCCCGCAGTGGGAGTGTGACTTCGGTGGTACGTACTTGACATTTATACGTTCCATTGATTTAATGTAAAACACATTAAGGATTCAAGCCCAATGTATATTTCAAACCATGTGTTGTATGGGAAATTCGTGGTGCTGAGTAAGTCAAACTAGTCAAGTATACACTTTGTACCCGTATGAGAAGGCGATTCTTATCTTTATATCTTTCAGCATAACGGAAAGTCCTGTATCAGTAGCTGCTCGTGGACTTGTGTCCACTCTGCGTGGGCTTAGTCTACGATTCCCTCGTTTTATTCGAGTTAGAAACGATAAAGGTATTGAACAAGCTAGTACACCGGCCTTTCTTACAGACATGTGGAAGAGTCAGCAAGGAAAGAAGAACGAAGCAGGGAATGACGACGGTGATTTGATCGACGTTGAAGAATATAATGAGTCAGAAGTTGAGGAAGATGATGAATTTGATCACCTATAACTTTGCATGTAAAATAACAAATTTTATACATATTGCGAAGGATTGCTAAACTGCTTGGAAATACCCAAGAAATACCCAAGAAATAACTTATGTACAAGAAATACCAGGAAATACCCTATGATGGGCGGTCTGCCGGAGTATGCCGACGAAATCACACAACAAGGCACAACAACGCGTCGCGTCACGAACTCAGCTGGTGTGGTCGCGTCGTCTGTCTGCTGCGGCCTGCCAATTGTCCACTTAGTCCTGCCATGCCTTTGACTTCTCATTTCTCCATCTTACCCTCAGGTAAAACTTCGAAAGCATGAAAGGCTAATCGCAACTTAAACTGCTTATGAATAGACATTCTCCAATACCTCTCATTGTCTCTTGATCACTCAACGAAAATTAACGAAGAATCTTTACCAATTCTGCGACTTCCCCATCCCCGTACTGGTAAGCGACATCTAAAATGTAGCCTCGAAACTATGTATTGACTTTGCTCCTAGCCTTGTCTTCGTTATTCTTGCCTGTGGAATGGTTGCCAAAGTCAGCGTCCGAGAGTTCTTCAATCATTCTAGAAATTCAGTCTGTTAGTCCCCCTGATGAACGGTCATGGGTCATGCGCGAAGAAGTGACAGCAGGTATGTTCATCAAGTACTACTTCTTTTCCAACGCTCGAATGTTTAGCACTACACAGACGGAAAGCTGTTAATGATGACTCCAATTGACCCAGCGTTCTTGCTAGTCCCTATTTTACAAGCAACTGAACCGGTAACGGCTGATTCCTTTCCCGTCACTGCTTTTATTTACTGCTATATCCATAGGGTGACAGTCCCTCTGGTCAATTTAGACCTGCTGACGATCTTCTTGACGAAGCGGCGAAGAAATTGGCAAGATCACTGCAACCACCCGAAGCCCAAGATATCTTGAATTTCTTTGCGCTCCAATGTGTCAGGAAAGCTTTGGCACGACTCTGTGATGTCAAAGGCATGTTAGATTAGCTTACTTTTTCACATATGCTCAACCATAGCACCAGAAATCTCGCCAGAAATCATTGTCTACCGATTTTCTCAGGAGAAAAGCTTAGATTATATGCGCTATAAAGTATCTCGTCTCCAAAATTCTCCTGTTATCGATGCCTCAGTCACATTAATCAGAAGTCTTGCCAAAGATGGCCTGATGGAGGATGGAAAAGAGGAATTGTTACAACGTATGTCAATCTTCGTCGTCAAATTTCGTGTAATTGCTAATTTTTCTCAGTGGGTCGTACGCGCGCATGCTGTGAACTCATATCTCAGTATTTGAATCCTTCTATGCACGACAGTCTAGTCAATTCGTATGAGTAAGTTTTCAATATGAAACTCATAGGGTAGCATGTTTTGATCTCGTCGTAGCTTCAGCAAATTACAAAAATATATCGATACAAACAAGGAAGAAGCTATAGCGAAAGCCGTTGCTGCTCCTTCAAAGCCCAAGGTATCAACAGCAATTGACAAAAAGCGTAAACCGGCCAAACCCTCTCGAGGGGTGGGAGAACTGAAGAAGGTCAATACCACTGGCATGGCGAAGCTTTCTAGTTTCTTTAGCAAAGCTTGAATGCATCTTGTAACAATTTGCAGTGCATATAAACGCAATGTATACCCGTGTAAGCGCCATCGTAGCTCTGACTAAGCCAGATTTAGCCTTCCTTACTGTCAGACTTGTATACCCCGTCCAAAGAATACTCCATAACGGTAAACAAAACATGCAGATGAACTTGTAACTCTACCTCGCTCTTCTCTTCTTGCTCTATTTCCCTTCTTTTGGACTTGCGCGCTGTTCTCTCACTATGTCTTCTCGTCCTCTTATCGAATCATGTTACATGTCGCGCGGAATTCAGACGGATCCTGTTTTCTACCTTTGTGAAACCTATAAGCCAGATATTCTCTCCGAAACTCAAGACGTAAGCCAGGCATTACCTTCTGGTCCATCTCTCAGCGATACACCGGGACAGGTTTTGTCCATGACTGACAACGGAAGTGCATATACCCAACCTTATGCTCTGATCCCAACCAACCAGGTCGAAACACTTGCTAGCCTTGGCTCCAGATGTCCCTCCGCCTGCAGACTTCCTTCTAGGCGGATTGTATCTTTCCCTGTTAGTTCTCCCCAACTAGCTCAAACGTTGGCAAAACAGACGAGAGTAGTCTCTATGCCAGAAATTACGAAAAGTCGCGACAAACTTTATTTTCATTCCTCACCGGCAGATGGATCTTTTTCTACTGATCCTAGTCAAGATATCATAGAAGAGCAACTCCGGGAAAGTGTATGCATGAAATCCTATCCCAGCGACCTTCCTTGCACTCCGTCTCCCCCTTCTTCTCCAGATTCCCTCGTTATTGTTGGTAACGCGCATGTATGCGAACCGCATTTTCGGGATTTACATAGTGATGAAGATGGTGAGAAATTTTCTATCTTGACTGCAAAGGAAGCGCGTTGATTTTAATCAAAGATTGGACCGCATGGGCGAGCTCTCCTCCACGCCCGATTCCTGCTTTGCATGGGCCTCTTTCTCTACCATATGCTCGCTGTCCATCGTAAGGACTCCAACACTATTGTGCAAGTCATGACATTCTGATTTTACGTGTTCACTTAGCGGGGCAGAAGGTACTGTGATCGAAGGTCAAGATCTCTCGCACAAGATATGGGGTCTTGGCACTGACAATGTTCAGGGAGGTTCCCGCTACAAAAAGAGTACATCAACAACGCATATTGAGGAGAGCTTGTCTTCGCACAGTAACAGCCATCACAATTCCAATCCTGAGAGAGTTGAATGCACCCGTCGACATTTACAAACATTGGCACCTTCCCATAATCGAGACGCAGTCATAGATTTGTCCCAGCCATCTACTTTCCATCCAAATATTCAGTCCCAACCTATGACTTTGGGCTATGGTACAACGAATGCCACAGTGTCGCTTAGTTTTCGATCCAATTATTCTGGTGCTAATTCTGACCCGTCTCAACCTGGCGATCTTGGTCTGGATCGCGTGAATACAGAAAATATCTGGCTTACATCTGGTGATAACTACGTTTCTGTCAAACAAAATTCGAATATGAATCCCAAACACTACTCTTACGGAACTGAGAGTCCTTGGAAGGGGCTGGGTATTCCTGACTTCATGACGTTTCGAAAGGTGCAAAATCCAGAGGAAACAGAAAATAGGCTCAATAAGGCCGCACCGGCTTTCATTCCAGGAAATTCGGGAACAAGTACAGATAATCCGTGGCAGCTTATTCAACAACAAGAACTTGAAAGTTCTTCTTTGCCTTCTCAGCTTGACACTCAGACTCGTCAAAAACCGTTTTCGAACGGCTTAAATCACACCTGGAAAGGGGAGCAGAATGCAAGCTTGCTCGCAACTCCGAGCACTACTTCTTCTCAGTGGTCTCCCGTCTTTGCGCTTACCACGCCGGATCTGAATGCCCCTAGGATTGTACTTACGACTTCTATGGGAGCGTACGACCCTAGCGTGTACTCTCCTCAGGAAGATTACCAGGAGCTATATCCCAATAAACTGATGAATATGCAAGAACAGCAGAACTTCCTGAGCATCCAACGGTCAAACAACTTTGCTAAGCCATGTCAACAGGGCAAACACACTGAACCATCACTACGTCGTAAACCACATTCGGCCCAACAAACCATTACCAATGACCCTACAAAGCAGGTTCTGTCAGGAAAGCGCCCTAATTTATCGCAGCAGCACCCACGATCAATTCCTCTTGCAAGATTAATTCAACGTCGACTCTCTTCTGTTCCTGAGGAGTTACGAAATGGTAATAAAAGTTCAACAATTTTATCACAATCGCCTTTGCCAACAAATGCATGCTTAGAAAGTCGGTTGGAAACAAGCTCTGATTACTCTTCGACCCAGACGATCATAGAACCAACGTATACGCATTTGCAGACTTCGCCTGATGAAACGGATGGCGGTGTTGAGTCAGTAATGATTAACGCTATCGTCAAATTGCCCCATTCTCGTACCGATGAAATGGTAAAGAGCCAAGTCGAAGGAGTGATACCATCAACTGGTCATGATTTCGAAAGGGGCAAAGAAAATATGACGTGCAGTAATGCAAAACCAGGGATACGTGAAGGAAGAAATAAAACACACAAGAAAACTACAGTCGCCCCAAAGACTTCCGCATAAAATTGGCATTCTGCACATCGTTTCTACCCTATAGTTTTCTCTAATGCAACTCGTCTACAAGGCTATTCAAAAATTCCTGTTACACTTGATAAAATATCATAAATTGTTTGTACATGCGTGGGACACTGCGTAACACAGGCATAGCACAACGTTTATTCCCTTCAAAAGCCATTGTAATTCGGAAGTTGTGTCAGGCCTTCACGAATAGATCCGTGAACTTATCGACGGGAAGCTGAGACAGGGAGGCGGCATCTGAAACGGTATCCAAAATCCTTGTGGACGTGCACAATATGGGTGAGATTAATTCAAACTATTCTAATGGAAAAAAGACCTACTTCTTTTGGTGGGCCTCATCGTAATGGAACGAAATGTGCCTATTGGAAAATAATCTCAATAACAATAACAAAGAGAGGTTTCTATAGAAAGAACTACCTCTTGAACTTATTTATCAGCAGAGGAGTGCCTTCTGTCCTGCGCCTCTTGTGTCCAACGGGGTATTCAATTTCGACTTCATCCAAAACAGTACCGTCGTTCAGCTCGACCAGAAGTGCATTGCCAATGGATCGCTTAGCAGGGTCATGGTACTCGACACTGAAACGCTTCTCTTCCACACAGAAGATCTTCGCACGCAGAGCGTCAATTCGAGCATCAGCGGCAGAAGCATCAGTACTTAAATCAAGGTCAATAACTGGATTAAAAGCTTGATTGATTGACTTACTAGCTTTCAGAGGTCAATTCGCCGAAAATTAATGGATAGGCTACCATGTAATTGATGGCATGGCTATGTTTCGTTTGGAGAGCTGATAAATCACGAATAAAAAGGAAGGAAAATACCACTCACTCGCGATCTGCAAAGTTATCCAATGGGCCTTGTTTGTCGATGATCCTGATGGCTGCTTCCTGGGTACGAATTCTAACACTCTTGATATCGTCTGAGGTTTTACCCATGGCCTTTAGCTTATCGTGAATGATGTGTGCAGCTTCAACAGCAGTCTGAGCGTGGAACTCAGCGGGGAAGGAAATCTTGAACAGGACGTTCTCCATAATGTAGGAACCATAGGGAATTTGGAATTCGAACGGTTTGCCCTAAATCCATGTTTAAGCCTTTGAGCCGTATTCATGTGTAACCAGACCTTACCTTGAAGAGAACATCATAGAATCCCCACGTCTTAGCAGTTAAAACAGAAGGAAGACCTTTCTCTCCCTTCTTTACCATGAGAGCCAGATTAACAGCACGTGAGCATGCATCACCAGCTGCCCAGGCTTTTCGTGGTCCTGTGTTGGGAGCATGGCGATAAGTGCGCAGCGATTGCCCATCAACCCATGCCTGAGAGACAGCATCAACTGTCTGATCTCGGTTTAATCCAAGAAGCTTGGAAACAACGGCGGTCGACGCGACCTTGACGAGGACGACATGATCCAGACCAACTCTGTTGAAGGAGTTGAGGAGAGCAAGGCCTCCCTGGATTTCATGAGCCTTGATCATAGCCTCCAAGATGTCATGCACTTTGAGGGTCTGTCCCTGACGAGATAAATGATCTGCGACAGCCAAAATTGCACCAAGGTTGTCCGAAGGATGACCCCCTGCACTTTCTTGATTAACGAAAGAAAAGATCACCAATAAAAATAATTTCTTACATTCTGCAGCCAGGAAGCAATCATTGAAGTCAAGCCACCTAATAGCTGCTCCAATGTTGAATGCACCCCTGATAGGATCAAGTTGATAATTAGTGCCAGGCACACGTGTTCCTATTCATAGAGTGAGCCTCTGGGTTTCTCAATGGACGGTTCAACGCACCATTGGGAACGATAGTTCCTTCTACAACGGGGCCCAAAAGTTTTGTGCACTCGGGAAACCTCAGAGCCTCAAGCCCGCAGCCAATGGTATCGATAAGGCAGAGTCTGGCGGTTTCGAAGGCTAAATCAGATTCGATCTTGTAGTTGTGGACATAATCAGCAATATCTTGGAGAACTTTATCAGGTTCCGGGCGAAGAGTAGATTCTCCATGGTGGGCCGACATTGCACGAACTGAAGTTGATGATGGTAGAAAAGAAAGCCCAGGTAAGGAAGCCCGATGTGCCGGTACGGGAGGCCTAACGGATGAAAATGCGGGTAATCTTCGAGCAAGAAAACGACGACTTGCCACAGGAGCTCCTACACGCGTAGCGGTGGAAAACATATATGTAGAGCACAAAACTACACGTTTAAAGCAACAAACGTTCGGTTAGCCCTTCGATATGCTCCGGTCAACCTTTACTTTTAATACCCCGCTTCACATACCCCACGTGATATTGACATCTCCTATCCGGCTTGGCCTTAACCCCAGCTTTGCCCCGTGGGCGCATTAGGAGTCTTCTGGAGTCTTCGCATTTCATATTTTGCTTCCGCTCACGCGGCAACCTCTACAATCTAACATGGCCGACAGGGATATTGATGACGAGCCACAGAACCCTACGATGACTCAAATTCCTCAGAAAGTTAAGAAAAGGCGCTTACATGGCTCGTGCGATACATGTCGAAAGAAAAAAAGTACGTGCCTATTCAAAGTTTTTCAGTGCTTCCAACTCACAGTATTGAGATACATAGTAAAATGTATGCCATTATTTCTTAATCAAAACATCTTCATTGTCCGACTTTCTTCTAGGTGACAGTGCCAACATGCCGAATAATCATTGTACCAATTGCATATCATTCAATATTCCATGTGAACACACCGTTCCGCGTCAGAAAAAGGTATATATCGCATTGCTTCTTGAATTAATTTGATGTGAAAAGAAATTACAGATTGCTGACATTCATGTATTTACAGAAGCGAATCATTCATGCTCCCCCACAGAACAAGTGAGTAATTCCACAATACTGTATGGCAATATTTCTGGGGTTTAGCTTTGTCCCAGTACCACTTACATACAGAATTTGCAAGAACGACTCGAGAAATTGGAAAAGCTACTGCAAGACAAGCAAGATGGACCAAATGGCAAAGAAAACGACACGCTCGAAGGCACTTCTTCGCGAAGTCTAGCGCAGGACTTCTCTTTCACGACTTCCAGGAAATCTCCCTTTAGTTCGGATCCTGGGACCTCTCCTTCCCCTAGTGCAATACCTGCAATCTCGACTGGTAGACGCCTCTCTCAGTCTTCTGAGGATTCGCGCGATTCAACAGATCCGGAAGATCTTGCACACCTTGCCCTTGCGGATTACCTTGCCCAATTATCCATCAAGAACATAGATGATAAATTCTTCGGAAAATCAAGGTGCGGGACTCTTGTTAATTCGTGTCGGCCAATTGTAGATGTCAACTCGTAGTGTT
>Ga0247779_1000080_pt1 | contig 80329 bp, 80 predicted proteins | sample UWRJL221509R5_FD_179925 | JGI IMG/M metagenome (GOLD analysis project Ga0247779, IMG submission 179925) | Plant litter microbial communities from Arlington Agricultural Research Station in Wisconsin, United States - UWRJ-L221-509R-5 | ecosystem: Environmental > Terrestrial > Plant litter >... | reverse complement strand
CCTGCGGAGGACATGGACCGCTGTAGCCGAGGTCGCCCATGCCATTGCGCGCGCTCGAACTGCCCAGCGGTGCCTTGTTCGCATCGCCCGCGCCGACCGGCAGCGACATGGTCTTCGCATCGATATCGAACAGCACCCAATGCCACAAACCTCGCCCGTCGCGCGCATCGGTGTCGAACATCGTCACCGCATAACTTTGCGTGCCTTCCGGCGCACCGCTCCAGCTGAGCTGCGGACTCAGATTGCCGCCGTGGCATTCGCGCTGGTTATAGACCTGCGAATTGCTCAGCGTGGTGCCGCTGCCGAAGCTCTGACTATCGAGCACGAATCCGTCGGCGAAAGCGGTGGGCGAGAGGGCAGAGAGAAGAATCGCGACTGGCAGAACGCGGGAGGATTGCATGGGTAACTCCTGGTCGGAGAGCTGCAGCGCGCGGCTTGTCGATGGACTACTGCGCAGTGGTTCGAATGCGGCGCCCCTGACAAGGTTTCGGCGAAGGTGCGCGCTCTTCTGATGCGTCGTGAGTACGAAAAATCAGCGTATAGCCGGGTCGCCTCCACCGAGGAGGCCCAGCGATTGAATCCGGATCTCGGCCTGATCCGGAATTCCGTGCGTGCGTCCGATCTGCGACTTCAGGGCTTGGTACTGATCCGGACTCCTGATTGCCTCGTCGACTTCGGCAATGCCATCCACGAGCGCCTCGCCGCTGTTGGTCGTATAGCTCGCGAAATAGTGATAGATCGATGGTTTCATGGCCGTCTCCTTCGATGAGCCGTAAGCGCGAAGCAGCTTCGACTTCGCGGCATGAATGCCATGAAAGCGCGGACGCGATCAATTCAGGTGCGGCTTAAAATTCAGGCTGGCACATGGCTGGCGATTGATGATCCCCTTGCGCATCGTTGCGATGGCTCAGCCGCCCGCGCTGCTGGACAGCATGCACAGTGCAAGCGCATCGATCGCCTTGACCGGCACGGCTGCTGCGGTTGCCGCGGCGTGTGGTTTCGTCTGCACCAACGAAATGCTTGGTGGTGTCCGATCCGATTTCGGTGGATGCAGCGGAGCGGCTGATGGCGCAACGGACTTCAATGTAGGCATCGTGCTTTCCTTCTTTCTGTGGCCGTGTATATCCGGTGCACGCGTTCGTGGCTCGGAGTGAGTCGGCTCGCGCGCGAGATAACGCGCGCGTGCGTCTACGCGTTCGCGAACAAAGCGCGTGCTGAAAGAAGTACGTCAGATGGCGCGCAGTTGTGCCATCGATCTGCGCAGCGATGCACGATGAGCTACGCGACCCGGAGCGTCACGGCGTCAACGAAAGACCTCGAACTACAAACGAACCTGAACGAACACTGCTGAAACCAACACCAGTTCAGTTCCCGTCGACATTCGCATTGCATGCTGCCACCGCGCTGACCAGCAGCTGCCGGCCCTCCCGGCGCATCGTGAAGCAGCGCACATATCGGGGTAGTGCCATTGCCCGCGGATACATGTCCAAGGCTGTATCCGCGGGTCTTTTCCAGTCGAAGGAACGGCGTTACCGCACTGTCAACTGCAACAGGAGAAGCGCATGCTGCACTACGCGATTGTGTTCCTCGTCATCGCCTTGATCGCCGGCGTCCTCGGCTTCGGCGGTATCGCCGGCGCATCGGTCGGAATCGCCAAGATCCTTTTCTTCATCTTCATCATATTGTTCGTCGTCTCGCTCGTGATGGGTCGACGTGGGCCGCGTGTTTGATGAAGTGAGATTGAACTGACGTATTGGCGTCCATGGATGGACGCCGCATTGAAGGAATTAATTTCGAAGTCGTGACGTCTGTTGTGCGCGTCGCGCTTCAATCTTGTCGTGCGGGCGACAAGCGAGCGTAAACAGTTCGGGGTTTCCGTATGTTCTCCCAGCGCACTGGTTGAACCATCCACCGCTGAAGCTGCACTTTCTCGAAAGACTCGATGCCACTTGCCGGACTCCTCTTCGAGTCGGGCCCACGGGTCACGCCATCCGCTTGGCGATCGATCACCCCGTGTAGTGACCAGACGCCGCAGCGGATGACACGAGTCGAAGGATTCTCACGCATCATGGACGCCCTTAGCGCCTTCGGCCTGTTCGCAGTCCTGAGCATGCTGGTCTGCTACACCCTCGAACACCGATCGCACTGGTGGACCCTGGGTTTCGCGTTCACCTGTCTGCTGAGTTCGCTGTACGGCTTTCTGCAGGGCGCATGGCCGTTCGGAATCGTCGAGATCATCTGGTTTCTGGTCGCCGGCTGGCGTTGGCATCGGCAGAAAGCTGCGGCGGACGTGACGTGAAGTCTCCGTCCTCCGCGAGTAGCAACCACGACTCTCCAGCACGATGCACAAACACGCGGGAGCTCTTGCGAGCTCCCGCCGATCGACCCGCAATCCGGAATCAGAGACTCTCGAATCCGTCCGTGAAGATCGCATCGCTGGTGAAGTCGACGAAGCTCTCCACCGCGCCCGAATTGTCGTCGGGATCGCCCGCCACGGCACCGACACCGAGACCGCGGCGCGCGAATGCGGAGCCGCACAGCGCGTAGTCTTCGGGGCTTTGCGACTGGATCACATTGAGCAGTGCATCGCGCGCATCGATGAAGGTCGGCGCATCAGGCATCATCTTGTAGGCGGCGACGATGTAGCGCTTCATGCGGTCCTGCGCTTCGAGGAAACTCAGGCGATCGCTGTCGCGCAGCAGCGAGGCATAGCAGCCCCACAGCATCGTCGCCCACACTTCACCGGTCGCGTGCACTTCGTTGTTGTCGCCGCCGGATGCGCCGAACGCGGGCGCAGGGTCGGTCGGCAGCGCGACGCCGTTGACGATGTGGCGATACGTCAGCGGATTCTTGCTGAAGTCGATCGAATACGGATAACGGCGCAGGCCATAGTAATAACCGTTGTCGATCTGGCCCGGCAGGGTCACGAAGGTCGAGGATACATAACCCGCAGTCGAATAGACGCCGGTGAAATCCGGCGTCGCCGCAACCAGCGCATCTTCGGCGCGCACTTGCAGCAGCATCGCGTGGAAGTCGCCGAAACCCTCGCCCATGCCGCCGGCCTGATTCGTGCTGAGGCCGTTCGCGTTGCCGACCAGGCGATTGCTGATGTAATGGCCCCATTCGTGCGCAATGACGCCGTTGTCGATGGTGCCGTCGCGCCGGATACCGGAGGCGCGTTCCAGATGCGCCTCGACCGTGCCGCCGGCCACCGCCGCGCGGAGCGCTTCGCCGTCGGCGAAGTTGATGCCCAAGGTTCCGATGCCGACCGCAATCGGCGGTGTACTCGCCGCCATGCCGGGCGGATCGTCCGGATTCGTGCTGGTGGAGACGTTCGCGATGATCACGCCGGCCGCGCCGGCAGTTTCGGCATTCTTCGCTTTCAGATTGAAATCGCAGGAGCCGCGGTCGACCAGCACGATCTTGCCCGCGACGTCGGTGGCATTGGTCAACGCCACGCAGGCATCCAGCGGCACCGGTCGCACGAGTTCGTCGGTCAGATCGAAGTTGGTGGGACCGAACGAGGCGGTGCCCACGCCGTGCGGCGGCTCGCCTGTCAGATTGCCGGAGTAGGTGATGCGCGCGCCGCCCTGGCCATTGAAGATGTACATGCGCATGAACGGCGTGCCGCCGTCGGACGGCGTCGTCATGTTCGCGTTGTCGGTGCCGCTGACGTCCTGTCCCTGCGCGCGCAATGCATCGCCCTGCACGCCACCGCGACCGTAGTTGCTGGCTTGCGCATTGCCGGCCGCCTCGTCGAAGCCGACGTCGTAATACCAGTCGTGCAACCAGTTGTTCATGTAGAACAGCTGCGTCACCGATGCCTTGATCTGATCGGTGTCGACCGCGGGATCGAGCGTGGTGTCGTAGGTGCGGTCGAAGGTCGCCGGCGCCGTGGTGTCGGCGCGGTAGTCACCGGGCGCATTCAACGCATCACTGCCGGTCAGATTCGCGTAGGCGTTGACGTTGTTGCCGGTGGTCTGTGTCGCTGTGTCGGCGAGCCAGGGATCATTGATCGCGACCGAAGCCGGATCGCTGATCGCATTCACCAGCGTGACCAGATTCGGTGCGGTCAACGGAGCCTGATAGCCGTCCGGCAGACCGGTGGGATGCGGGCTGCCGTTGCGGCCCTGTGGCCCGGGCAGTGGTTCGAACGGCGCGGTGGTGTCGGCCCACACGCGATAGTTGAACGGTATCAGATCGGAGGTCAGGTTCTTGCGGAACAGGATGCGCCCGTCGCGCGCCGAGACCACATAGGAATAGTTGCTCTGTTCGCGACCATCCGCCGAAGCGACGCCGACTTCGATGTAGTGCGCGGCGACCAGGCCTTCCGGCAAGCGGAAGAAAACCGGTTTGACGCGCGCCGGCTGCGTGAGGCTTTCGCCGTTCGCACCGCTCGCGCTGCTCGCGTAATAGCTGTAGCCATCGCGCTCGGACGCGGCAGCGAACGAAGGCGCCGAGGTTGCGGCATCGAAATCGAAATCGACCAGAGCACTCGCGATCGATTGCGCGGGACTGCGCGCGAACGTGCGCAGCGAAGGATCGCCATTCGCAGCAGAAGCGAATCCGCTGATCGCGCCGAGCGACCCGTCCGCATGAATCAGCACGTTGAAACTGTCGCGAAAGACTTCGATGCCGTCGATACGATTCTGCATACGCACGATCGCCGCGCCATTGCGCAGGCGCTGTCTGTCGTAGGCATCCAGTGCATCGATGTCCGAATCGCCGAGGCGATAGGTCGCCGCGAGTGCTTTCAGATAGCGCCGCGCAATCGGTGTGGCATCGTCGACCAGCAGCATCGACCCGGCCAGGTTCGGCACCGATTTCGTGGCGGTCAGAAAGTAGGGAAGGCCGAGCTGCGCCTGCACCGAAGCGGTGTAGCCCGCAGGCAACGACGCCGGGGTCGCGTGAGACGCCGTTTGCCGCGAAAGGTAGAGCGCGTCGACATTGCGCAAGTCGGCGGCGCCGGCTACACCGACGACCAGTCCCAGACTTGCGCCGATGCACGCGGCGAGCAGCGGTTTGCGCGTGCCGATCCGCCGGCGCGATGCGAGCAAATTTTTCATTTCGGTGTTCCCCAGTGGTAATGGATGGCCGCTAGAGGCGAAGCGGTCGGGCGAGAAGACAACTGCAATCGGGCCGCGGACGCAGCGGCGGATTGCGTCGATGTGAATGCGAAAGCACGTAAGGCAGGGATCGCAGGTGCCTCAGCCTGCCTGTGCGTCGCGCACTAGGACCCTTGTAGCAACCCCCTGAGATCCTTTCAACCGGGCCTCTGGGCTTTGCGGGCATCGGTCCTGAGGCGGAGGCGGCCTCGAGTTGTCGATGCTTGATGATGTTGATGGCGAGGTCTTCGTGCGAGGTTTCCCCATAATTTTCCTTCACGCGTTGACGACATTGCCGAGCGGGACGCGGCGTTTCGAGACGCAGTGTCTGCTTCGCATCGTGCGCGCGGCGCAATGTGCATGCGCGCGAGCTTCGCCAGCCACCGGCGCTCAGCCCGTCCGATTGTCAAAGCCACTAGTACCGCTTTACGTTAGTAACACGCGCCGGTACTATCCAGGCGTGGCCATTCAATCATTCGCGGACAAGCGGGTCGCTTCACTCTGGAGCGGCGCCAATGTTCGTGCTTTCGCGAATTTCGAGAAAGTGGCGATGCGCAAGCTCGCCATGTTGAACGCCGCCGGCAGGCTGGAAGATCTACGCGTGCCACCGGGCAACATGCTGGAAGCTCTTTCGGGTGATCGCAAGGGCCAGCACAGCATCCGAATAAACCAGCAATTCCGCGTCTGTTTCGTCTGGACCGCGAACGGTCCAAAGGATGTGGAGATTTGCGATTACCACTGAGGGTTGCGTCATGCGCACGATACAGTTCCCCGCTCCGGGGGAGATTTTGAAGGAAGAATTTCTCGATCCGATGGATATTTCGCGCTACAGGCTCGCGAAGGAAATCAACGTCCCGCAGCGGCGCATCGACGAGATCGTGAGCGGTGATCGCGCGATCACCGCCGACACCGCGCTGCGCCTCTCGCGTTACTTCGGCCTGTCCGATACGTTCTGGCTGAACCTGCAGGTCGACTACGACGCCAGGACGACAAAGAGCGCGATGGCGAAGACGCTGGACGCTATCAAGCCCATCAGGAAACCAAGCGCAGGAAGTGGTAGCAGCGCCGGAACGCTTGGCGTGTTGAAGCGCAGTGGCAACGTGATAAAAAATGGCGGTGTGAAGCAACCTGCGATCAACCGCGCTGCTGCGGCGAAGCGGCGAGCCTGAAGTTTCGCGGCTTTCGACTCATCGAGCGTCGACACATGTCCTCGGATGCAACGTAGGCTCGATGTCCAGGATCAGAAGTTCTATTCCTTAACCCAACTGTCCGCGAAAGCGGGGTAGAACCCCCTTCATGACTTCGTTCTCCGAGCGTCACGGTTACAGCCACCCCGACGCCGACATCACCATCCGAGAAGGCGCTCCGGACGCATTGCGCGAGGCCATTCCGGCAATCTGCTACCGGCCTACGGTGGGGCTCAATGCAGGGGCACTTCGCCTGCTTTTGTGCGATGTGCTGCTCAAAAGCCCCGATCCGTCGAACTGGTCCGAGCCGAATGTGGCGAATGAAGTTCGACTCTTGCTCGACTCCTGCGAATGGTTCGAGGTCTACGACGCCATCGAAGCCATCCAAAAAGCTTTGGCGACGAGGCATCGAAGCTTCAACGAGGATCGTGCTGGAGCATTTGAAAACGACATTAACCGAGTGTTTCGCCGGTTCGGCATCGGTTGGCAGCTTGTTGACGGCCACGTCGAAATGCGAGGGTCAGAGGCTTTCGAGCAAGCGGTGCGCCAAGGGCAGGAGGCGCTGCGCGCCGCGGGCCGTGTCACGGCCGCCACGGAGCTACACGAAGCGATTCAGGACCTCTCGCGCCGACCTCATCCCGAGGTGACCGGCGCCATCCAGCACGCCATGGCAGCCCTCGAATGCGTCGCCCGCGATGCATTGGCCGGCAGCAAGGAAACGCTGGGCGACCTCATGCGCCGCAACCCCGGCCTGTTTCCGAAGCCGCTGGACGCCATCGTGGACAAGGCGTGGGGCTGGACGTCCAATCATGGTCGCCATCTCCACGAAGGCAAGCCTCCTGAGTTTGATGAGGCCGAGCTGATGGTGGGCGTCAGCGGTGTGTTGTGCCGATATCTTTCGCGGAAACTGCCGCGTTCGGCGGGTTCCGGTTGGCGCTGAAACCAAAGTCGCGGCATCGGAGCCTGCTCGGATGGATTCGCACGGCGGAGCAGCAGGCGCCGCAGGCTTGTGGCTTTTGCCTACGGCATCGGCACGCCTGCGTCAGGAATCTGTTGAATGCCGCAACTCATCGAGCCAGTGCGTGAGCGCTTCTGGCGTCGACACGACCACGCACCCCATTTCTTGATCGAGCCGCGTGTGATTGGCGGTAAGCAGCGTTGCCATCGGTCGATCGCACAAAAACACATTGCAGTACGCCAGAGCCGCGGTGGCGTGCTGAAAATCGAACAGGTCGTTGGCTGACAACTTGCGCTGGCGATCCCATCGCACGGCGGCGTGACACGTCGCGTGAATGTGCATCGACCGTAAGATATGCCGCGCCTTATCCGTCGTAAGCGCGTGGGTCAAGATTGCGCGCAGAATCTTTTCGTTCTCACTCCCATGGGCGCTCTGCAGACGCGGTTTTTGGCCCGTTTCTTTCTCGAACATGTCGGCGATGACCCGGCATCCAAGTGCCGCCAGCGCGTCGGCCGCTCCAGCTGCTTCATCTGCGTAAACCTTTCGGAAGTCCGTTAGCTCGAATTGGTGAGTCTGGTTGCTTTCGTTCAACCGTTGCGCCAAGCCGTGCATCTCCACAAACGTCCATCGCGCCGGGTCGAGAGTTTGCACCATGTCGCCCAGACGCAGTTCCCAAAGATGGTCGACGAATGCCTTCTGAAGGACGCGCTGCTCGTCAGGCGGAAAGCGTTCGCTCAGCGGATGCGTCACGCCCAGCACGTACGGCGTTTTCGTCCAAACCAAGTAGTCGAGCTCGTGCAGGGTCTTTTCCGCCATGCCCTGGTAGATGAAGTAGGCGACTTCGGTGTTCATGCGAGTGTCCGGCGCCATCAGGCAGACGCCCTCACTCAATGCGTCGATGAGTTCAGCGGTCGCGGTCCTGGTTCGCGCATCGCTTTGCTTCATCAGCTCCAAGAAAATCGCTTCGCTGACCGGGCAAACGATGCGGCCCGAGTCTACGCCGTCTACGAGCTCACGATGTAGCGCGGCGATTCCGGGGTAGTTCTTGCCCTTAAGGATGGAATCGCTGATGCGGTTCCATGCTCAGATGTCGAGGTAGACGATCTTTCGCCCGTCCAACGATTGAGCCAAGGCGATTTGCTTGCGACGCAGATAATCGTCGACGCTGACGTCGGGCTCAGCGCGGTGGAGATCGAAACTGGCTTTTAGATCGTTGCTGTCCGGCCTCATATCGAGAGTTTTTTCCGAACGCATCCGTCGGGTATGTGAGCTCGTACTGAGGTGCTCGCTGAAGGAGGGGTACGCCAATTCGCCCTACGGCTCGACGCAGTCGCCGTCCTGCTCGTTTCTGGCCACATCGAACGCGCACATAATGATGCGACGGGTAGCCGCCTCAACCGACCGTACGTGTTTGGCCCGCACCCAGCCGGTCACAGATGCGCCGTCGCCGCGGGGATCGGTGTACTCGACGAGCACCCAATCTCTTTGAGTGCGGCGTTTGCGCAGGATTTGTCCGGAGGGCACTGTGCTGACGATGCGCTGCTTCGTATCGGGCCCGCGAAGCAGGAGCACCTCCTTCAAGGACACCAGCACCGTGTCCGATACGGGAGGAGGTGAAGCGAACGTGATGCGTGCTTCGACATGAGCCGACGGACCAACGGCAGTGCGGACGGCCTTTGCAGCTATTTTCTTGGTGGCCGCGGAAGGCTCCTGAGCTTTTTCGTACCAGTGTTGAAATATAGGTTGGCCGATGGTCTGCGTAATCGTCATCAGCATAACGACGAGCGTTGAGAGGAAAAACAACTTCCATTGCGAGGGTCCGCCTGTAAGCAAGCCCTTTTCCGCCGCGGCGACGAAGGCTGCCGCCAGTGCCTCTTCGACCGCTGCGCGCACACCTTCCAAGTTCGCTTGTTCGGCCGCGTCGTAGACGTTGTCGAAATCGAAGCCCTGGTCAGCCTGCAGGTCGTCGTACATCCGAGACGACGCAGCTTCGGCAGCCGACCGAATGGTTTCGAAGTCGATGCCGCCGAGGATGCCCTGAAGTTGATCGGCGTAGTTCTTCGGCAGGAGCGCTTGGACTTGCCGGGTCAGTTGTTCGGCAAATTTGACGGACTCGGGCACGGCATACTGTTCGGCTGCAGCGCTCAGCGCCGCCGTTCCGCTCAGCTGTTCTGCCGCGTAGCCGGTAAACGCCTTTGTGTCGAACATCCGACCCCAGTGCTTCGAGAGGTCTTCACCGAGGAAGTGATGGGTATCGAGCATCTCGCGCACCGACAACGATCCGGCGAGTGCCTGAAGGTTGTTCGGATCAAAGCCCCGCGTTTGATTGATGGCTTCCTGGAGTAACCTCTGACTTCCGAATGCCTGTATGGCATCGACCTGGGGCGCCATGAGCCGGCGCACCTCTTCCTGCGCCCAGAGCTGGCTTCCGAGCGTGGACGCCAAGTTCGCCTGGTCGCGGTTCCATCGAGAGACGGTGTCCTGCAGTTCGTCGATCCACCGCGATTGCCGCGCGAGTCCGAGCTGGTCGTGAATGTTTTGGATGCTTCCGAGCCCATTAAAAGGGTCAAAAGGATTCTTGCTCACGCTCCCACCTCGACGTCACCCAGGTTCGAAGGGGAATGGGGATTCTCAGAGCTTTTTCAACGAGGGCGCGCTGAAGGGGCGGCCGACAGCAACATCCCAGCTAACCACCCACGTTCTACGAAAGATGTAGTCCAAGTGCAGCGGGTCGATTCGATCGAATGAAAATGCCTTATTTATAGGCCTTCGTCATCTTTAACACCGATACTGGTGTAATTTATTCCGCCGCAATGGATGCAGGAGGCCAGCCCGCTGACGCCTAAACTCATTCGTCAGGGCTAAGCCGGCGGGGTCGTTCTTGCTCTGTCGCTGGTTCCAAGTCCACTCCGAGTCTTTCGTGGTGGTCCCTTGCGGCATCGGCTTCTGCGCACCGCCGCACTGAGTCCAGGAACACATCCAGGCGCAGCCACATCAAGTCGTCGGCGTCGGAATGGTCTTCATCGAGTGAAGCGAGGAAGTCTTGCGGACACTTATCTTCACACTGACGGAACAGCCATTCATCCCGTGGTAGCCCGGTCATCAGGAACGACTCGAATGATGCGTGCTTCGAGCGCCGGCGACCTCCGCGGAAAAGTGGCTCGTCGAGGCCATCGACTTCCCCAGGAGTGAGGGCGGGTGTGGGAAGTACGGCGGCGGGAAGGGCCGCTGCGCGCGAGGGCTGTTGGCCGCCAGCGAGGGTTGATGCCCACGCCGCCAGAGCTTGAGCCGGATAGCGGACGAGCTTCGAGCCCAAGGTAATCCACAGCGGTGGCTGGACCCCTTCGGCTCGCCACTGTTGGAGCAGACGCACCGAGCATTGAAGCAATGCGGCTACGTCCTTCTCGGTAAGCAGCAAGCGGCGAGGAGCAGCCGCTAAGGCTTCGAAAAACGGGTCCGTCGTGGAGTGTTCGGTCATGACCGAAGCCTACCCGACCACGGTGCTGCCGAGACGTTGGTAGCGGGGAGCCACAAGGGAGCCACAAGCGCAGGCAGTTGCGGCGCTCGCTACGTAAGTCGTTGAAATTAATGGTGGCCGGGGACGGAATCGAACCGCCGACACGGGGATTTTCAAGACCTGCGCCGACACATCGCAAACCGCGTCAGGGCGAGGTTTCAGCCACTTGGAGGTGAAGTTATGGTGAACTTCTGCGAGTCACAGCACGCGATCTGAGGCGCTTCGCGCCTGCCAAGAGTCGCGCTTGAACGTCCTCGTCGAACTTGAGCCAGATCGTGTCACGCGGAGTGTAGGCATACGGGCGAATGGCCTTGATTGTGATCCATACCGGCAGCGGCGATCTCGCGATGGCTTCAGATATTCGGCGTAACGAGATCGTCATCGAATTTGTGCCGATATCGGCGGTTTCGTCGGGTGAAATGCTCTTCGGAACACCCGTCGCTTTGGGGTTGGTCCAAGGCAGGTAGAGGTAATGCGGGAAAATTCGAAGCCTCTTCACAAAGCGCCAACGCGGACCAACGCCAAAACTCGTGACTAGAAACGGTCGTGCGCCAACGTTCGTCACGTGCAGTCGAAGCACCTGCTCCGGCGGTGCGGGCGGAAACAGGTACAGCACGATGCTCATCGCTCCTTTACCCGACACCCTTCGATCGGCGCGGGCGACGAGCAGCGCCACGACGACGGCTAGGAATGTTGCTATCGCCGCGCCAACGGTTCCCCACGCGGTCAGTGCCTCGTAGAACGCGTGCTCCTTGTCGACGCAGTTGAGAAAGCAGAATTCAAACTTCACTTTGCTTCTCCAGCTTTGTAGGCAGCCTGCAGCTTGTCCATCGCGTCGCGCAGGCCGCCTGCATGCGTGTATCGCTCAACCATGCGGCGCGTCTTCCAGCCGCCGAGCGCCTGCAACGTAGCGCCGTCGATGCCTGCGTGTGCGGCGTTCGTCGCCATGGTGTGACGCATCGCATGCGGACTGATCACGCGGTCGAGTTTCGCCTTTTTCACGACGCGACGGAACGCCTTGTAGACATTCACCGCATGCCCCGTCTTGCTGCGCGCGGAGGGGAACAGCCATGCGTCGGCGTCGACGTCTTCATCCTCGTCACTGCGGACGGTCAGCACGCCTTCCAGGTATTCGACGAGCTGCTGCGTGATCGGCTGCTCGCGCTCGCCAGCCTTGTCGCGGTTGACCCAGATCGCGCGCCGTTGCATATCGATGTCGGACCGACGGATTCGCAAGATCGGGCTGTAGCGCATGCCGGTGTGCAAGCCGATCATCGCGAACGTGAGCACGTGCACGTTGGCATCGGCCGCTGCAGCGTCCAGGAGCGCCTTGGCTTGCACCGGCTGCAGATAGGCTGTCTTTCCCTCGGATTCCTTCATGCGCGGCACACGGCACGGCGGCGCGCGCAGAATGCCGAGTGCATCGCCATCGGCGGCGAGGCGGAAGAAGTGCGATAGCACGGCCATCTCGCGATTGATCGTTGATCCTTTTGCGCCGGCAGCCGCGCGCTTCGCGGAATACTTCTTCAGGTCGGTCGACGTGGTCGACGCGACGATCATTTTGCCGAGTGCCGGCTTCAGGTGCAGCTCGATGCGCTCGGTCTTCTTCGCGATGTCCTTGCCGCCAGTGTCTGCCAGATGCGACAGATACAGCTTGAACGCATCGGTGTAGTTGAGTGTTTCCTTTCGCGTCGACGCGATGCCGTGCCGACGCTCGTGTTTCTTCGCGCGCAAGGTCGCGATCAGATCCTCGGCCTGCGTCTTCGTGAATCCCTGAGACTCGAGCCCGACCACGATGTGATGCCGGACGCGATCGACCTGGATGTTCACCCACCAGCGGCCGTCGCCGTCGAGGCGTTCGTAGACGACTCCATGCTCGCTGGCCGTTTGGCCTGGCTTGAGTTTGCGGACGTTGCCGCGACTCAGCTTCGACTCACCCACGTTGGCGGTCCTGACGATCGCGCTTCTTGTTCGCCTTGTTCCATTCGGTTCCGATCGTCGATGCTGGCTTGCCAGCACGCATACCTTCCGTGGCGAACGCGAGAAAACCGGCGCCGTCGCGTATATCGAGCACGTCGTTTTGAACAGAACTCATGGCCTCGACCAAATAGCGCTCGAGCGGCGTGCGCAGTCGCGCCGGCATCTGAAGAGCTCGGAAAATGCCCGTCTCTCGAAAGAAGGCTGCCAAAAGTTGCCTGGCATCACTGTCCCCGAGCTCATGCCCAGCTACGAGAAGTCCTTTGATCGAAAAGTCGGCATTCTCGATGCCCTCGATCGCGTCTCCAATGGCGAGTGCAGATCGTCCATCGATATCGTAATTTCGCAGTGTTCCTTCGAGGCAATACACGATCGTCTCGTTGATTGAAGAAACTCGAAGGTCGCGCCCGACCAGCTCGAGAGCTGCCTTCAATCCTCGCCCGAGCCGAACAGTGATCTGTTCGATCTCGTCTTGCGGCCTCCGAACTTTCGGCTTTGGGCCTGGCTTTTTACGGGTAGGTACGTCAGGGTTTTTCATCCCCTGAGTCTAGAGACGCTTGCATTCCTTTGCTACAGCGAGCAACCTTGCACAACCTATGCATCAGTAGATGCATCGGTCCGACAAACGCGTCTGCAGGAGAAAATCGTGACTAGCAAGCAAGCGGGGATCGGCCCCGAAGATCTGATGACCTCAGGACAATTTGCCGCGTACATCGGCATGTCTGAGAGCTGGCTCACCAAGGAACGCGCTGCCGGCCGCGGGCCTCGCTACCTGAAGATCGGCGGCTTGATCCGATACCGTAAGTCGTTCGGCGATGAATACCTGCAGAGTTGCATCCGCGACACTGAGGAATCGCGCCGGAGCGCCGCGTGAGCGCCGCCGCGGCTTTTGCACCGTCTGGCATCAGAACACGTACGCTGCCGGCCCTACTCAACGACGTCCACGACAGCGCAGCGCGCCTGGCGCTCGTCACGCGGAACGTGAAGGTGTTCCTGCCGACCACGGACGCCATCGACGACATGCTCAACACGTGCGAGGGACTTAGGCAGTCGCTCTGCGAGTTGCGACCGCAGGCGATATCCAAGTCGGGATGGTGACGGCGGCGATGACGCGATCGGAACACAAGCGACCGAAGTACAAAGGGCGCGGTGCGCGCCGACCGTTCGTGATGTTGCCGCACTGGATCATGGACGCGCCCGAGTTCGGTGCGCTGGATGGATCCGCGTTGAAGCTGCTGATGGATTTCGCTCGTTGCTACAACGGCAAGAACAACGGCGATTTCTCGGTGGCCAACCTTCCGCCTGGACGGTGGCGTAGCGATCAAAAGCGAGTTCGCGCGATCAGGATTCTGCTGTTGTCGCGTTGGTTGCTGAAAACTCGACAAGGTGGGCTTGGGCTGGGCCCTGATCTGTTTGCCATCACGTGGTGGCCGATCGATGCCTGCGACGGCAAACATTCGCATGCGCCTGAGACAGCGGCGTCGAACCTTTGGCGTGAAAAAACGCCACTCCCGAATCGGGAACTAGTAGCGCCCGAATCGGGAACTAGCGAGAAGAAAAAACCGCCAGAAAAGGCCGCTCTAGTTCCCGATTCGGGCGCTATGAAGGCCATTTTCAAGGCTGCGTAGTTCCCGATTCGGGAAACCTATATACATCTATGCCATAGGCAGGTCGTTTCTGATGCACGCTTACCAGCTCTCTTTCAGCTTCGAATTCCTTGCTCCAGATGCGAGCGCCAAAAAATCGGCGATCGGAAAAGTCGAAGTCCTGCCGACTTGGGCAAAGAGCCTGGATGACATCCTGAAGCTCGCGCAGAAGACGGTCGGCTGGAACAACCGCAGCTGCCCGCCGCAGACGGCGACCCTAGCCGACGGATGCGTCCTGCACGTGGTGCCGGCGCACCTGTGGCGCAGCAGGATCGGCGCGCGGCGCAGGACGTATCGAACGGAACCCACGCAGCCTGGCGCGCGCCATCCGCGCGTTGAGCAAGCCTGATCACGTGTCGAACCGTTTCGAAACCGTTCGCCAAACCCTTCGAGGAAGCCTTTCGGCAAGCCTTCGCGAAAAGTCGCGAGTAGTCGCGCGGCGTCGCGGCGGATGGCCCGGTGTGACTGGCCACGATCGGGAAACCCCCCTTCTAACCCGCCTCCTCAGTGAGCGATCACTGAGGCCTGCTGCCAGCATTGCTACCAGCATGGTGAGCACGAATCGTTGCACGAAATCAGCACGAACCCCGCAGCACTTCGCAGGCCTTCCTTGGCCAGCCCGATCAACCCTGATCGACTGTGCGGCGCTCACGCGCGGCGGCCACGACAGGAAAGGGAACACGTGGCGAAAGCAGAATCGCGGCAACGCGCTGAACACTATCCGATGACATCTGACCGTGACGCATAACCCGTTCATCGAGCACGCGGGCTGGCTGGATCGCAAACGCACCGAGTGCGCGCGCGATCTGGATTCGTTGAAGGCGCGACTCGATGACGTTTCCGGCGCACCGTTTGAAGAACGGCCGGAACAGCTGGCAGCGATCCTGCGGCAAGCCGCCGGCGCGTATCGGACGTTGGAACGGTTGGAGCAGCTGAAGGAGTGGATGCGTGCTGATTGACCAGTTGCGGAAGCGCTTCGAAGAGGCCGGCCATCGCGTCAGTCAGCGCGATGACGTCGACGAGCACGCAATGGCGTGGTTCCTCGACACCACCGTGGGAACGCTCGGCAATCGCAGGACGCAGAAGCGATCGCCGCCGTGGTATCGCCTTCCGTGTGGAATTCGCTATCCGCTTGAGCCGCTTATCGGCTGGCTTCGTGCGCAGATATCCGAGGCTGCGTAAGTCACCTCACGCAACAGCACGAAACAGCACGAACCGATTTTCGAATTTGCTACGGTGATCCATGAACCAGATCGAAGCCACTGCACGCGAATCACTGGGCGCGTTTTACGCCGCGATGGCGCTGACCGTGCGCACCGGCGCCGACCTCGTGCAATCGCCGAATCCAGAAACGGTAGCGGCCGCCTACGCGGCGCTCGTGGCCACGCAGAGCGCGATCGATCGGCTGTACGAGACCCTGGACCTACGGAGAGCACCGATGCCCGCACCCGACATGGCAGCACTGACGCGCGCCGCGCTGAAGGCAAGCGCAGACCTGAGCGAAGCGATCGCCGTGGAAGCCGAAAGGCGTCAGCCTGGCAGCGCAGCGCGGATGGAAGCCGCGATCTCTGCCGGCGGCCGGCTGGTGCTTGCGGTCGAGACTGCGCCATCGCCGCGCATCGACTTGAACCTGATCACCCGCGACGCGGTGCACTCGGTCGGATCCATTCCGCTGAGCATGCCGCCGATGCACTGAGCAACCGCGTCCCGAGGGTGCCGGCGTGAGGCTGGCGAATCGGATCAACGCAGTCGTCTGACCTTCCGGGGCGAGCCCGGGGAATGCCGATGCGACAGCAACACCGGTATCCCATGCGGACGCGAGAACGCGTTCGCTCGAATCGCACTGTAGGAGTTGAACGTGAAGAAAAAACTCATTTGGTCGGTCGCACTCGCGATCGCCGTGGTTTCCATCGCGTGCGCCGCGCACGCAATCCCTGTCGATGTCGGCATGCTCGGTATGGCAGTGCTGCATCAATTCCCGATCACCGCACTTGCTGCCATGCCCGCACTCGGGTCACTTCGCACGAAGGATCGCGGTGACGGTGACGACTCGCTTGGCGAGATCAGTCGCAAGCTCGTGACCGTCGTCGACAACGTGAAAGAGTTCGGCGAGTCGATTCGACAGGAGAACACCGAGCTGAAGGCGCGGCTGAGCGAACTCGAGCAGAAAGCTGCACGCAGTCCAGGCGGTGGCGGCACTGGTTCCGCCACGTCGGTCGGCGAGCTGATCGTCAAGTCGGATCAGATCGGCCTCATCCGTGACGAGCGTCAGCGCTCGGCGAAGGTCTTCGTCAAGCAGAGCGCCAAGGCCGCGCTCGTCGGCATCAACGGTTTCGTGACGGGTTCGGGCAATGGCACGTATCCGGCAGCACCGGAGCATCTCGGTCTCGTGCCCACTGCGTTGCCGCAGGTTCGTCTGATCGATGCACTGCCGAGCCGTCCGGTGTCCACCGACAGCGTCGACTACGTCAAGTTGAACGGTACTGGTGGAGCGGATTACCAGGAAGGCCAAGGCGTCGAGAAGGCGGAGAAGACGTTCGCCGGCGTGCTGACGTCGGCCAAGGTGCAGACGATCGCCGTGCACACGACAGTGTCGAAGCAGCTGCTCGACGACGAGCCCGCTCTGCAAGACGAGATCGATCGCATCTTTCAGAACGATCTGCGACAGAAGACGCAGCGCGAGCTGCTTATCGGTGACGGTGCGCAGTTCCACATCCCGGGCCTGATCGGACAGGCGACAGCAGTGACAGGCGTGACTGGCGACCCGGCCGACCGCATCGGCTTGGTCGCAGCGCAGATGGACGACGCGGGCTACACGCCATCGCTGATCGTGCTCAACCGCACTGACTGGTTCGGCATCCAAATCACGAAGGACGACAACGGGAACTACATGTTCGGCTCGCCGACTGCCGGCGTCCCGGCTGCCTTGTGGGGCATCCGGATCGTGGTCGCTCCGAACGTGCCGAGCGACACGGCGCTGCTCATCGACACCTCGAAGGTGAAGGTGCTCGATCGCGAGCAGCCGAGTCTGTACATCACACGCGACCACATGGACTACGCGACGAAGAACCTCGTGCTGCTGCTGGCCGAGATCCGTGTCGGCCTGGCTGTGTACGACGCGCTCGGTGTGCGCAAGTTCGCCATTGCCGAGTAACTGAACCCTCGCGCACGTGCTGGGTGAGTCCTCGCGTGCGGTGGTCGAGCGCCATGGAAATGCTCATCGGCCCTGCCGGGAAGGCGAACCCGGCAGGGCCACCCCCCCAACAAATGCGACTCAGAGGCACGGGGCGGGTCAAAAGTAGACGCTTTGCTCTCTCGGACGCCGATCGCCCTCTCACGCAGAGATTTTTTCCCGCGGCGAGATTTTTCAAATGAAAACCCACTTTATGGCCAAGAACCCGATTTCTGACCTGTCAGCCTGAGGAGGCACGATGAGCAAGCGCCGAAGCCATTTGCAGGCGATTCCGCAAGTCGCAAAACGAACGATTTCTCCCACGACGTCGGTGCCGCTGAACATGCCGGCGCAGACGCACTTCGCGCACCGCCTTTCGTGGTAAGAGGCAACGCTTGGCCATTCCTCCGCTCACGCCTAACGGCTTGCTGCCTCCCGGCGTGCACTCGTGCACGAGCTACGAATTCACTCGCGCGTTCGTGTTCACCAACATCGGCGTTCGATGACATGGGATTTGGCCTCGTTTCTGGAGTTCCTGGCCAGGGAAACGGCGTATGCGTTCCCGTACTGGATCGGTGGCAGCTTCGTGACGAGTAAGCCCGAGCCGACCGACATCGACTTGATAGTGGACCTGTCGGTAGGCACAGAACGGCAGCAGAACGCCTGCAAGGCGATCACGATCGCGATCCGCGGGGATCTAGCCTCGTCGCACCGAATCGAACTGTCGTGCCGCACGGCCGACGACGGACCGGGACGCCTCCACCTGTTTCAGGGCTACGCCGTGCCTGGTTGCGTCCGCGACCCGCGAGACGACGAGGAGATTCGCGGCATCCTTCACGTCGAGCCTTCGCTGGCGTGCGTGGGCTATGCGAGGGTGTCGAAGAATGACTGGTTGAGGCAGGTCGATGTGTCGGCGACAACGCAATGTTGCGCAACGCTCCGCCGCCGTGAGCTCGCTGCGGCAACAGCCTGACCTCTGTATTGACCGAGCCGAGAGGGACGTTCATCATCACCCGGATGGCGCGAATCAGGCGTGCTGCGGCGCAGCCTTCCTCAACGTCGATGCAACTGGAGTGCAATCGCCGGAGTGGTCGATGGCTCGTCGTGGGCGTGGGGAACGCTCACCGTCTCGCCCTAACGTGAGTGAACTCGGCAAGCAACGATGAGCGCTAGGACGGCAGAAACGAGCACACGAAGTTACCAGACGGCCGAGGGTGATCGGTCATCGGGTCGAACAAAATGTAGGTGTCGGAAAAGAACACCTAAGTTCGCCTCATCGCATTAATGGATCTGCTTTGAGGGTCGTTGCACTATCTGCGCCACGCAGCACTATGAACGGTAACCAACATAGCGTATATGTATACGGGCAAATTGCGTGTCCCTGCCATCAGACGCGGTGGGCGTTCTCGATCATGAGTAGCCCACTACTGATCGCTCCCGATCAGTCACTTCGTTTCCGGTAGCCGAAATGTAAGCCTGCGCGATCTGCAGGTTTTTCTTGAGGCGTGCCATGCTCTCCAAGCTTTCGCGTGTGGGTTCCATCTACGGCGATTTAGGGCTCGTTGCGGCTAATGTCGAACGTGCCTGCACTGGTACTTCCATTGTATGGGCCGACGATGTCGGTGATGTGTTCGTATCAGCACTAGGCACGAGAGAAATTGCATCGCGATCGATCGTCGGTATTTTCACCTTCGGCGCTTCGATTCCATATATTCAGGACGACTTGCAGGCCATGCGCAGCGAGCGTGCGCGTCAATGGATAGTTGATGCCTGATCGCCGTCGCACGTTTTTCAAGCGTCACCCGCACGTGTCAGGGCTCATTGTCACCGTCCGAAATAGACAAATTGGCGGCGCCGCTCTCTATACAAAAGACCTCGGCATCTTGAGGTCTGCCGCGATTGAGCGCGTGTCGGCGAGAATCTGAAGCATCTGCGTAGCATGTACTACCGCCGTTCAGCTAGCGTGAGCAACGCTAACGCGTAAGCCCAAGGCTTTGGTTAGCAAGCGTGTGAGACTTGGCTATGGCGAAGAATGAGAAGACCGAAGAGGAAAAACGCGCGAACGAACGAACGACGCCGCGAAGCAGCGGCTCGAATCATCGCTGATAACCATAAGCGGACGAAGCTCCAGCAAAGTAACAAACTCTTGCTCGATCAAGATGCGCTTCGGAAGGCTACTAGTCGTGCCGATCCGGAGGAGCGAAAAAAGAATTGACAGAGGGCCGATATGGCCGCCGCACGACTTGCCAATCGGGATATCGCGCTGCATCCTTAGTACTGAACGCGCAGACGCAACTTATCAATCGCAACGCGCAGTTGTTCGAGACCATGCGGCTTTTGCAAATAGGGTACGTAATCGAACTCGTAACCTAAGTCGTTTGCCGAGTAACCGGAGGTCAGCAAGAACGGGATGCACTGCTGGCGCAATAGTCGCATTGCGTCATCGGCAGGCGAGCCGTCGAACAAGTAGCGATCTATGATCGCGAACTCGAAACCGCCTTGAACAATTCGGTCGAGCGCGTCCGCCAATGTGGTCGCGGTTCCAGCGCCGACGTGTCCGAGTACAGCCAAGCTATCGGCGAGCCCTTCGACAACCAGTAGATCGTCTTATATGAGCAAGACCTTCATGTTGGATACGGTGCTTTCACTCGACGATCCATTCTAGTGCCCGTTCGCGCAACGCAGCGCGCAGGTCAACCTCAATGTCATCGACCGTTGCGGTCTTGCGAGAAGATCCCGATGATTGATTCCGGCGGCAGCCGTAGAGCATCCTCGGGACGCTGCGCATAGATATCTCCGGCGTCATCCACCCAGCCCAAAGTCTCGTTGCTGTCGACAGGTTTCCTGATCCGTAGCGCTCCGCCGTCCGTCACTCGTACAGTGTTCCAAGGTCGCCTCGTCAGCCATGGGGCCTCTCAAATTCAGCGCCTTGAAGCTGCAATGGGCCTTGATTCAGAGCTCGGTAGGACCTTGAGCCCTGATGGGACGCATGTGCGCGCCGGTAACATAGCGTGGTCAGCGAGAAAAAAGCCGTGCGAACGAGATTTCACTGTCGGCAGCATGATTAATCCCGACCTTCCCATTCACAATCGAAGGCGCACTGTCTGTCAACAGCGACCCTGCTGCATCATGCCCTGAGTCGCATATGAATGTTTTGGTGGTGGAAGACGACGTGATCCTCGGGGACGTCACGAAGGAGCTCCTGCAGATACGGGGTCACGAACCTACATTGGCAAGAACGGTAGACGAGGCGCTTGGCCTTCTGTCCGTCCAAAATGCGTTCGCCGTGATTCTTCTCGATCTGCAGCTTGGTGCTGAACGGGGAGAAACGATAATTCTGAAGCTGATGGCGGGAAATCACCAAGTGCCAACTACCCTATTGCTCTCCGCGCAACCCATTGCGGAACTTCAGGATGCTGCTCGGCAGGTGGGCGCTGCTGGCATTCTACAAAAGCCGTGTTCGATCCAGAAACTACTGAAAGCTATTGAAGGAATTGCATCCACTACTTAGGCGGAACACTTCGACGCGTGGTTGAAAACGGTACCAGATGAGCTAGCCTTGCTCTACGCGATCGTCGACGACAAGCGGCATTCCGTATTGCAAAGTTAATTGGGCTTATGAGTGAGAAGAGCGTTTGCCTGTCGCGCGACGAAGTCACTGAGCCAACACGCTCGCCGCAGAACGCACGCCAAGTAACGGTACTAGCGCAGAACGGCATCCGGCACTACGTCGATGCAGAGGTCTTGCCGGTGGTGACGCGTTCCGGCGGTTGAACTCGAGCAACTACGAGGCCGGCGAAATAGCGGCTCAACAAAGTGGGCGCCTAAAAGACCCGCGCACAGCGAGATGCCCGCAGCCAGCGCTATCCATTAGGCGGATTGACTGCCGACTGGTTCAACGCCTGCGCTATCGCAGCGTTTGCTGCTACGGCCACCACGGTGTCCGAGCACAAAGGCAGCACGACGACACCGTCAGCTGCACTCGCGAGCATCATTCGTGATGCAGCAGTGATTCTGATTCCAAAACGAATTGTTCGTCCCCGTGTCAGACCTCGGAAAACTCGATTACACAGAAGATTGCAACGCGCATGAGACATGGCGTCCATATCGTTCAGGTCGCCACGGCGCAGCGTTTAGCAATAGCAAATATAAAACTATCTCGAACGATGCGCCAAAAACGAACATACAAATGCCGATACTTGCAGTAGTGTGGCCTGCATTGGGGTACGTGCGCGTCTCTAGAAATTAACCGCCGCAACGTCGCAGTAGGTTTATCATGTCCGTTGGTACGAGTTCATGGCCTGCCGACAGCATGCGCGTCTGGGTGTTCGTATGAAACGCAACTGCTACTACGTCCTACAGCGGGGTAATAAGTGGACGGTAGGTCGGCACCATGACGACGTCGGCGCCGAATTTCTTACAGCTAAGCGCGCTACCGATGCCGCACTTCTGTTGGCGCGCACGTGTTGGAAACTGTACGGATTTCCGAGCTGCGTATGCGCTCAGAATGCTGACGGTGACTGGATTACTGTCGAGGATTTCGGAGTCGAAAGCGAGAATTAAAACCGGACGAGGTTGAAGGCGGGTCATTGGCGGTTGTGAGACCTCTCGTACAGGGAAGAGCCGATCCGCCCCAGTAGCGAAGTTGCGAAGCTTTCTAACGATTCATCGGGACCTCGCGCGAAGAACGAGAAAGCCGCCGCAACATCGCTGAAGTTACCATGCGCCGGCCGTCTATCATGCAATCGATCGGCTTCAACGATGCCCGAGTTGACGCGAGCGAGGTCGTCGGCATTTAGCGTCCAACGCGCGCAGAGATACCGTCCCTTGTCGCGGCCGGCTCTCCACAGGAACGCGCGACCTGCAGCGTCGTAGGCAACGATGTATTCATGATGTATAGGAACACTCGTTGTTGAACCGATTGGCGGTGTGGCGTTCACGGCGCAGTTTTCGCGTTATGCGTTTGACCATCCGGGATCTGATCGCCAGCGCGCTCTCGAAGAACGGCCCGGAGAGCGCTTTCAATGTTTTCGAGCGGAGAGGTTCGCTTGTATGTGCCGATCATGTTCGCAGCCAGCGAGGCAGGTGCGAGCTCAGGATCGTCCGCGAGAACATTGCCGCCTTGGTCGATCCAGACGCACAGCTGGTCGCGTTGTATGGACTGCTCAACGCGCAGAGAAACGGCTGTCAGGTGCTCGTAGATCGAGCCCAGGCATATTAGGGACATGAGAGCGGCCGTACGTGCCGCCCAAGAAACCCGGACGAAAGAGGCTGCGACGGCCTAGTGTGCGCTGGCGCAGCTTGACCTTAGCACGATTTTACGCTGCGCCTCCGTGCCGCCACGTCACGTGAGGCTGCCTAATGTGCGCAATCCGAGTTGTAGGCTGCCGCAAGAGGCTCAGGCGTCTCAGCGGGGTGTTGAAAAAGCGTTTGGAGAAGTGAAGTTGAGCAATCCGGCCAGGGATGTGCCCGCTAGAATTGATAGTTGCCTACTCCATCGTTGACGGCGGCAACAATCTCATGGGCCGAGTGTTGAGCCTTGCTCGCGACCGTCGACGAAGAATGCCATCGCTGTATCCGCGGTGTGAAAGGTACCGGTGAGCCTTAGCTGCTCGGCGGCCGCCGCTTCTATAGCCTCCTCGGAGGCTCGTGGGTCACTATCGATCAGGTCCACAGATCTCTGCATCGCCACCATCGCTCGCTCCATAGCGTCGACGCTATGGAAAATGACGCGTTTGCAGTTGTAGGCGTGGCCATCAAAAAACTCGATGTACCAGCGCTCTATCGCGCCGCTCGAGTCAATAAATTCGCGGTCTTCCCAAGCCAGCGGTTTCGTCGTCATGCTCGTGCCTCAGATGTGAGGGAAAAAGCATAACGCACGTCGCCGCTTCCGAGAATTCGTGTCAGCCGGTTCCGTACTGCTGTTCGCTGCGAACGGTTCCGATGCGGCCTAGCAGTGCGCTGGCGGGAGCTGGCAAGGGATTTGTCAGGTACATCGGCAAAGAACGCGAAGGCGCCGGCCACGTCGGCGAAATTGCCGTGCGCAGGATTCTGGTCGGTCAGCGCCTCGACATCGACAATGCCGAAGTTGATGCGGCGCTCATCCTCAGGTGTCAGCTTCCAACGGATGCAGACGTATCGGCTTTTCGCGCACATCGCGCACCAAAGGAACGCTTGCCCGGTGACGTCGCGGGCGACTACGTACTCGGGATTCATGGGCTGTCCCCCCTTGCGAGGCTCGGGACGGTAGCGCGCTCGGACCGTACTGTATGTACGGAATCACACATAGCGGTGAAACGAGGTTCCCAGGCAACATGCAGGCTCGACCAGGCCCGCGCGGCTCGCGGCTGGTGCATATGGTGTGATCGCGCACCTTCCGGTGAATTCACCGGAAGGTCGCATGGTGAAATCAGTCTGCACATGCGGGATTTCCCCGCATCTATACCGCGCGCAATTTTGCGCTTTGCTGGCAGATCAACAGCTTGGAGTATTCCGGTTTGAAACCGGGAAACCGAGATGCGATTTGAAATCTCTTCTCACAGCTCCGGTTTCAAACCGGAACAGTGAATATCTCAGTTACGTCCCGTCACGATTGGCCATGTGCAGCATGCGCAGCGATATCAGCATCCAGATGCCGCCGATCGCCGCGACACCGACACCGCACGCGGCCACAACGCTCGCACGCGACGCAATGATCATCATGTTGTACGCGTCGCCGCCTACCAGCTTGTCCATCGAGCTGTAGTTGAAGGCCATGTAGAGCGCGATGCCGAGAAAGATCGGCGCGACCGCAAGACACAGGCCGGCCATGATCATCGATCCAGCGCCCGGACTCGGATCGCGTGTTGTCACTGTTCGTTCTGAACAGTGAGCAAGTTGATTCTCCATTCCCCCATCCCCTTGTGGTGCCGCTTGACAGGCGGCGAATCGCGGTGCAGTGTAATGCCGTCGCAGCCAATTCTGCGACCGGGTTTTGCAGCCCGAGCAACGTAGGCGCGCAAGCGCCCATCGTCCGATGCAGGCGCTTTTTGTTTGCCTGGATTTCGGCACGATGCGTGCATTCGCCCAGCTCATGGCGGGCGGCGCGGGGAGGCTTCGGCCTGCCGGTCCTACGTCCGGTCTGCAAACCTCGCGCCGTCCGTCACCTCGTTTTGCAGCGCGGTGGCGGATTCCTCACAACGTAGGAGTCCATCATGTCCAAGAGAACCATCAAGCGCGGTCCGCGCGCCAGCGTCCTGCCGCCCACCATCGCGACAAGCGGGTCTGCGGCCGCAGCGTATTTCCCCGTGACGATTCACGCCGCTGAGAAGGGCGTGTTCTGCGTCGACAAGAGCACATCGCTGCAGGTCCGCCGCGATCTCGCCACGTACCTGCTCGAAGGCGTGGAAGGCATCCTGGAAGACTTCGCGCTCGCCGGCGCGAAAGTCGGCGAGGCATCTTCCTTTGGCCTGGCGTATCTGGTGAGCATGACCTTGGGTCTGCTCGACTCGATGAAGCTGCCGGCGGAGGGCGCGTGATGGCCATCGGACCGGAGAGACTGCAGGAACTCGCGCTCGAGCTGGCAAGGCTCACGGGCCCGAACCAGCCGGATACGAAGCCAAGGGCCCCCAGGAAGCCGCGCAAGCAATCCAAGGCGCTGCCGGCGCCTACGTTCGTTCCGAGCGAGCGCATCGTCGATACACGCGATCCTGCGGCCAACAAGGGCCGTCACTTCGGCATCGAGTTCACGAGCACCGAAAAGGATGCGGTTTGGAGGGCAATCGCCCGCGCGTCTGGATGCCCGCAAGATCAGGTTGTGATTACGCTGCTCCGCAAAGCCATGCTGGAATTTGGTCGCAAGTACGGCATTCCGCACTGCTACACCTATGTCGACGACGGGATCGTCTATCTGTGCAAAGAATTCGACATCGACGTAAACCAGTTTCCCCACAACACACCGAAGCTGCCGATCGACGATTTCGTTCTGTACGCCCGTCGCCGTTTGCCCGGCTTTTCACTGGCGAAGAACGACATGCAATGGACAGTGCAGCACAAGCTGTTCTGGGATCTCTTCACGGATTGGCGGGCGAGTCGATGCAAGGGCGGCTGCGACAGTTATCACTCGGATTGCCGCGATAGATATCAGGATCCGGACTTCTGGGAGATCGCGAAGCTGATCCAGGCGCGCGACGCGAAGAGGTCGTTACAACGCGGTCCGCAGCTTGTGTGCTCCGATGGCGTGAGAGTGCAGGCATGAGCCTACCGTGCATCGACCGCTTCAATGAGCTCAAGGACAACGCCCTGGCGATCACGGACCTGATGCAGGTCGCCGGCGAGAGCAGGGCGCAGCTGGCCGACACGACGTTCGTGCGCATCGGCTACATGCTAGAGAAGATCGTCGACGAGATGAAGCAGGTGGTCGACGAGGTCACCACGGCCGTCTGACCGAGACGCGGGCACAGGGGCGTGCCGCCCGTCAGACGCGGTTATTGCTTCTCGATACCTGCCGCACGTTTAATTGCCTGTTCTATCGACGACCCAGATACATGAAGAAACTCGCCGATGAGCGTAGATGTAGCAATGAGCGACTCTGCCCACCCATTCTCCAAATACCCGTCGATCGTGACACCTGAGGGCATGTCGTTCGCTAGGCTTCGTCGAAAGAAGAGGCCGAAAGGCCCTTCAATCGACTTCGCGGGGACGCGGTCGCCCGCTGCGACGTAAAGAACATCGGCAAATTTGTCGTAGTCAGCTCGAATCTGCGCGTTCATTTTTTCGGCGGAACCCAGACGATGCGAGCAGGCGAAGGAGTGATCAACGACTCGTTGAAGTGTGCGGTCGAGACAATGAACGGATCACCTTTGACGCAGACGGCTAGAGGGGCACCGCTCTCCGGCGACGCATGGCGACCATTCACAAACACGTAGCTGCCAGGATTGCGATTTGTGCCTAAACACACCATCGTGGGGCTCACGATCGCTTGCTTGACCGCTTCGAGATGGCCCTCCATCTCAAAATGTCTTCCAAGAATGTGTCCTGACCAGGTGTCTTCGTAGAGCGTTACAACTGGAACCAGTTCGTACGCACTGACCACTTGGAACAGCTTGGGACGCCCAGAGTTCACGACGCTGGAGATTCGGAGGATTCCGCCTGCTTCATCTCATGCTCTTGAGCCATCTTCAGAGCATTCTGCAAGGAGTCGACGAGTTGTTGAGCGACAACCCGGCTCAAGCTCAAGGTAGCCAGCCACTCCACAACAATCTGCGGCGCAGTCTTCGAGTCGACATGGGGTTGAAAAACGAATCGGCTCTGACCGACGCTAACCAGTATTTCAGTTGGACCCGCTCCAAGCGTCATGTGATTGACGTTGTAGACGGGCGGGCTGATTTCTTCCGCTTCGTTTGCCATGTGCGATCTCCCCTGTCAGGACCTAATGTGCGTGAGATGAGGTGGCCTCGTCAATCGGTGGTCGGTTGTCGCATCGTTCAATACCGACCGGTGTGCTACTGGCCTAGCAATCACGTTCAGCCGCGTAAAACGGACGTGAACTTCCAGTGAAGTCATGTCTGAAAAACGGTGACTTTTGGTGAAGTTTTGTGCAACAGCTTGCTAAGCGTGCTGCCATGAAATGCAAGAAAATACATGCATTTATGGTGGCCGGGGACGGAATCGAACCGCCGACACGGGGATTTTCAATCCCCTGCTCTACCAACTGAGCTACCCGGCCATGCTTTGATGCGTGCGTGCAGTCGGGGTGCGACCGCAGCGGGGCCGCGTATTAGAGCGGCGGTGTGCGAATCCGTCAAGGCCGGATCGCGGCGTCCTTGATCGGCGTGGCGGCGCGGGTGCTGGTGGGGCCGTGCGCGTGAGCCGCCGGAGCATGACTTCCGGCCCGTTGCGCTCGCTCGGGCTTTCTACTACAACCGTAGTACTACTCCTGTAGAAGACCTTTCGATGAGCAAGCGGGCTGATATCAGCTTGAGCGAGCTGCAGATCGTGCTGATGCGCGTGCTGTGGCGGCGCGGGGAAACCAGCACGGCCGATGTGGCGGCCGAGCTCGCCGATGAGCGCGGGCTCAAGCACACCACGATCGCGACCTTGCTGACGCGGCTGGAGAAGCGCGGCGTGGTCGCGCAGCGGCGCGATGGGCGCCAGCTTTTCTATCGCGCCCTGGTCGAGGAAGCCGCGGTGCGGCGCTCGATGGTTGCCGACCTCATTGGTGCGTTGTTTGCCGGAGACGCGCAGGAACTGGTTGCGCATCTGGTGCAGGAATCGGAGATCGCGCCGGGCGATCTGGCAAAACTACGTCGCCGTCTGGCGCAGGGAGAACGCGATGCATAGCGACACGATCGTGGCGTGGCTGCTCACCTTTGCCTTGCACACGGGCGTACTGCTCGCCCTTGCATGGGCCGCGGATCGCGGCGCCGTGCGTGCGCGTCCGGCATGGCGCGAACTGATGTGGCGCACGGCGCTATTCGGCGGCGCGCTGACGGCGAGTCTGCAGATGTCGCTCGATTTACCTGTGCCGGGGCGATTCGCATTACCGGTTGCGCAATCGGTCGCGTCGAGCGCAAGCGCACTGCGCACACACGACGACGGCGATCATGCGCCACGCACGAACGCGCACGGCGTAGTGACGGTGTCGACGACGAAGACGACGACGACGACATCGAGCGCGCCCGATCACACACGAGCTTCGTCGGCACGCGCGCCGCAGGAATCGCACACGATCGAATCAGCAACGACCGCAACGCCATCGCGCTGGCCGTCGTGGCGCATGCTGTTGCTCGCCGCCTGGCTGTCCGGTGGCTTGCTCGCGCTGGCTCGCTTGTCGATGAACTGGCTGCGACTGGAGCAGGCGTTGCATCAGTCCGAGCCTTTGCAGAACGTGTCGATCACGACCGATGCAGCGGCGCTCGCGCTGCAGGCCAAGCTGGCGACGCCGCAACTGGCGACCCTCGACGATCTCGCCAGCCCGTTCGCTGCGCGCGGTCGCCGCATCGTGCTGCCGCGCTGGGCCTGCGAACTGCTCGACCGCGAACAGCTGCGCGCAATGCTCGCGCACGAGACTGCGCATCTGGCGCGGCGCGATCCCCTGTGGAAGCTCGCGACTGCAGTCTGGTGTTCGCTGCTGTGGTTCCTGCCGCCGGCGGCGCTGGCGCGGCGCCGACTCGACGAAACCGCCGAGCTTGCCTGCGATGCGTGGGCCGCGCGTCACCTCGGCGACGGTCGTTCGCTGGCGGAGTGCCTCGCTGAATGCGCCGAACGCCGTCTCGATGGTTTCGAATCATGGCTGGCGCCTGCGATGGCGCATCGCGAATCGCCCTTGCTCGAACGTATCGATCATCTGATCGGAGGAACACCGATGAACACGACCTTGTCGTACCTGCGCGCCGGCTCTGCGGCCGTGCTCGCACTCGCACTCGCCGCCGTGGTGCTGCCGGGCTTCGGCACTTCGGTCGTGCTCGCGGAGTCGGCGCCGCCGAATCCGCCCAGCCCGCCGAGTCCACCCGCGCCGCCCGTGCCGCCGAAGACCAGCGGCAACCAGCACATAAGTATCTCCAGCGATGTCGGCCTGTTCGGCAAGAGGCACCAGTCGACCAATGTCGAGGTCAGCGACAACGGCCACAGCTATCGCGCGAACATCAGGGGCGAGATCGCTTTCACCGATCACGACGATGACGTCGCCAGCCTCAGCGACAGCGCGAGTTTCGGCGAAACCCAGGGCGGCGTGACGCGCCGCGTCGATTACAAGAACACGAACGGCAAGATCGAACGCCGCTATTTCGTCGACGAGCGCGAGCAGCCGATCGACGAAGTGGGCAGGGCCTGGCTCGCCACGATCATTCCGACCGTGATCCACGAGACCGCGATCGGCGTCGAGGCGCGCGTGAAACGCCTGTACGCGAGCGGCGGCGCCGATGCCGTGCTCGCCGACATCGACAGCATCAAGTCGGACTATGCGCGTGGCGCCTATCTGAAACAGTTGTTCGCGCAGGGCAAGCTGACGCCGGGCGAGGTCACGCGCGCGCTCGGTCTGATCGACGGCATCGGTTCCGACTACGAACGCCGCAACGCGCTGGCCGGCATCGCCGCCGCCGCGCCGCTCGATGCCGCACAACAGAAGCTCGTGATCGGTCAGGCCGAGAAGATCGGCTCGGATTACGAACGCGCCGAATTGCTCGTCGGCATGCTGCCGAATCTCGCGCCGGACGCGAGCCTGCGCGAAGCGTGGCTGCACGCCGCTGCCGGTCTTGGTTCGGACTACGAACATCGCCGCACCTTGAACGCGCTGCTCGACACCGGCCATCTCGACGATGCGCAACTGGCTGAAGTCATCAACGCGGCCGACACGATCGGCTCGGACTACGAACGCCGCGAGTTGCTGGTGTCTACGATCCGCCGCATCGGCGACGGTGACCGGGTCGCCGGCGCGTATGGCAAGGCGGTGGCGGGAATCGGTTCGGACTACGAACGTCGCGAGGCCTTGCTGGCGCTGATTCATGCGCCGAACTTCGGCACGGCCGGATCGCGCGCGGTGCTCGACGCGGCGGGAGGCATCGGTTCGGATTACGAATGCCGCGAGGTATTGATTGCGCTGGCGCGCGTGATGCCGGGCGATGCGGGCTTGATTGCGCGCTACCGCGAAGTGGCGCGGCGCCTGTCGGATTCCGAACGCGGCGCTGCGGAAAAAGCACTCGACCGTTTCGCGAGTTGAGCCGCTTCTAACCTATCTGTACTCATCATTCCGACGAAAGTCGGAACAGCAGTGGTCGAAGAGCAGGACGCCGGACCCCGGCGTCCGCCGCGATGACGTGTGCGAATTCCCGGCGCGCCCTCGCGTGCAGCTGATCGGCAACAACCTGGATCTTGATCGAATGAAAAATAATTCGCGTAGGCAATTGCTGTGCTTCACGCTAGCCGCAAGCCTGCTCGGCGCTTCGCTCGAAGCCATCGCTGCAACCTCGATCGATCCGCAACAGGCCGCACGCATCGACGCCGACGTGCAGACGGTGATGCAGCGCGCCGATGTCGCGGGCGCAACGATCGCGATCATCGAGAAAGGGCAGATCGTCTACACCCGGGCGTACGGACTGCGCGAGCGCGAACGCAAGCTTCCTGCGCGCACCGATACGCATTACGAAATCGGATCGATCACCAAGCAGTTCACCGCCGCGGCCATCATGCAGTTGCAGGAAGCGGGCAAGCTCAGCATCGACGCGACGCTGGCGACCTATCTGCCGGATGCGCCGCACGCGCGCGAAGTGACCTTGCGCCAGATGCTCTCGCATACCAGTGGCCTGCCGGAATATCTCGACGGACCGAACGTCGACGAGGAAGCGACGCATCCGGCAACCTACGCGCAGCTGATGGCGCGCATCGACGGCAAGCCGCTCGATTTCGCGCCGGGCAGCAAATGGTCGTACTGCAACACCGGGTATTTCCTGCTCGGGCGCATCATCGAAGTGGTCTCGCACGAGCCGTACTACCACTACGTGCGCAAGCATCTGCTCGATCCTGCCGGCATGAAGCAGACCTTCACCGTCGCCGACGAGGCGAAACTTGCGGGCATGGCCGTCGGCTACTGGCACGAGCATGGAAAGACCGAGCGTGCGCCGACCATCGACGACACCTGGGGCTGGTCGGCCGGCGGCCTCGTGTCCACGATTGCAGATCTGCAGAAATGGAATCAGGCGCTGACCGGCGGCAGGATCGTGTCGAAGGCCAGCTACGCGCTGATGACCACGCCGGTGACGACGGCACAGGGAAATTCGGAGTACGGTTTCGGATTGTTCGTCGATTCGGTCGAAGGCCAGCCGCGCATCGGACACACCGGCGGATCGAACGGCTTCACGACGGCGAACGAATATTTCCCGAAGCAGGACCTGCGCATCATCGCCTTCACCAACGACAAGCAGAATCCGGAACCGGGCGAGATCATCACGACAGCGATCTTCAACGATCTGTATCCGGCGATTGCCGCCGAGGCGATGCGTCCTGCGGCCGGGGAAGATGCGGCCGTAACGGCCACCGCGAAAGCGACGTTTGCCGAAGTCCAGAGCGGCAAGGGCGAGTTTCCGCAGCTGACCGCCAGACTCGCCGCAAAAATGAAGGCCGGTCTCGCCGAACACAACGCGAAGAATTTCTCGCCGTATGGCGCGCCGACCGCGTTCGCCTTCAAGGGCCGGCGTGCGGACGGTGGGCTGCGCTGGTTCGACTACCTGATCCAGTTCGGGCCGGGCAGTCTGCTCAAGTTCGGCGTCGGGCTCGACGACAGCGGCAAGATCGCCTCGTTTTCGTTCGGCTGATCGGGCGCTGCGGAAAGATCCGCATACCTTGCCGGCTTTTTTTTCCGAGGCTCGTCAGTCCGCTGACGGCGCGACATAGCCGGCCGGCGCGTCCGAACCTTCGCCGAAAAAATATTTCTCCATCTCGGCCGCGATGAATCCGCGCGTCTTCGCATCGAGCGGATTCAGGCGGTTCTCGTTGATCAGCATGGTCTGGTGCGCGAGCCATGCGGCCCACGCTTCCTTCGACACGTTTTCGTAGATGCGCTTGCCGAGTTCGCCCGGCCACGGCGCGAACGCGAGGCCCTCGGCATCGCGCTGCAGCTTCACGCAAAAAACGGTGCGGCTCATCGGCTTTCCTCATGCAGGGTTTGCAGCAGCTTGCGTACCGGCGCCGGCAGACCGAGCGCGGCGAGTTCCTCGTGCGAATACCAGCGACGGTCCGGATCGTCGGCGATGCGGTCGGGCGCCGGCATTCCCTGCACGAGCAGCGGCGTGATCTGCAGATGATAGTGGCTGAAGGTGTGCACGAAGCCGCGTAGCGTGGTTTTCGCGGCGGCTCGCACGGCATAGCGATCCTGCAATGCTGACTCGACGTCGGCGCCGTCGTCCATTTCTGGAAAACTCCACAAGCGCGCCCACACGCCGAGCGGTGGCCGGCGTTCGAGCAGGGTGCGTCCGTCTGCGTCGCGCACGATCAGCATCGTCGTCGCGCGTGTCGGCACGGCGCGTTGCGGCTTGGCCTGCGGCAATTGCGCGGTGAGGCCGTCGCGCAGCGCGATGCATCCGAAGGACACCGGACAGCGCAGGCAGTGCGGACGCGAACGCACGCACAGCGTCGCGCCGAGGTCCATGATCGCCTGCGTGTAGTCGGCCAGACGCGCGTGCGGCGTATGCGCTTCGGCGTGCCGCCACAAGGTCTGCTGCACCGACCTCGTGCCGGGCCAGCCATGCACGCCGTGCCAGCGCGCGAGCACGCGCCGCACATTGCCGTCGAGGATCGCGTGGCGCGCGCCGTGCGCCTGCGCGAGGATCGCAGCCGCAGTCGAGCGACCGATGCCCGGCAGCGCCGCCAGCGCGTCGATGTCGCGCGGCAGCTCGCCGGCATGCTCGGCGATGCACAGCTGCGCGGTGCGATGAAGATTGCGCGCGCGACTGTAGTAGCCGAGCCCGGACCAGAGTGCGAGCACCTGATCCTGCGGCGCCGCGGCGAGCGCGGCGAGAGACGGCAGCGCGGCGACGAAGCGCTCGAAGTACGGAATCACCGTGCGCACCTGGGTCTGCTGCAGCATCACTTCGCTGAGCCAGACGCGATACGCATCGCGCGGTTGTTGCCAGGGCAGATCCTTGCGGCCGTGCTGGTCGTACCAGGCGAGCAGGGCCTGCGCGAAGTCGGGTTCGCCTTCAGTGGCGGGAATATTTTCGGCGCGTGCGCTCATCGCGAGGGTTGCGGCGGTGTCGTTGCGTCGTCGCCGCTGATCTCGACGTGCAAGCCTTCGATGCGCGTGTCGCCGAATTGCACGGACTGCACGTTGGCGTTGCCGCTGAGCGGCGGCAATACGCCCGCCGCGACATCGGCGCTGCGCTGTTTCGCCAGCCACGCGGCGAGGTCGCCAGCGTTGGCGAATTCGAGATTCAAGCCCTGCGCCACGCTCTTGCCGCCAGCAGTGATCATCCCGTCGCGCACGCGCAAGGAAAAGCGCACATCCGGCGGCGATCCTCCGGCCGGTCGTGCGGCAAGCCAGCTAGACAACGCATCGAGATCGAACACGGGCCGCTCGATCTCGAGGCGCTCGATGTCGATCCTGTCGTTCCACAAGCTGTGCCACGGCACCACCACCTCGACCGTGGCGGCGCTCAGCATCGCGTTCGAGGTCGAGGTCGATTTCAATGCCGGCTTCGGCAGGACCAGATGCAGGTTCGGCGAAAAATCGAAGCCGGCGACGCCGCCCAGCACGAGCTCCGCGCCGAGCAGGCTGCGCGTTTGTTCGATCAGCAGCGCGGTGAGTTTCTGCGGTCGCGAATAGTGCCGCAGGGCGATCGCCCCGACGACGCCGAGGCCGACGAGCAGCGCCAGTGCGATCAGCCAGCGGCGACGACGACGCGGTCTTGCCTGCGCGTCAGCCATGGCCCGACAGCGTGGCCGGCAACAGGCCATCGACGAAGGCGGCGGCATCGAACACGCGCAAATCCTCGGCAACTTCGCCGAGTCCGACGTAGCGAATCGGCAGGCCGAACTCGCGCGCGAGCGCGAACACGATGCCGCCCTTCGCGGTGCCGTCGAGCTTGCTGACCACGAGGCCGCTGACACCGATCGTCTGCTGGAACTGGCGCACCTGGTTGATCGCGTTCTGGCCGGTGGTGCCATCGATGACCAGCAATGCTTCGTGCGGCGCTTGCGGATCGATCTTGCCGAGCACGCGGCGGATTTTCGCGAGCTCGTCCATCAGGCCGGATTGCGTGTGCAGACGGCCGGCGGTGTCGGCGATCAGCACATCGCTGCCGCGCGAGCGTGCAGTCTGCAGCGCATCGAAGATCACGCTGGCCGAATCCGCACCGGAGCCTTGCGCGATCACCGGCACCTGGTTGCGCGCGCCCCAGCTCTGCAATTGTTCGACCGCGGCGGCGCGAAAGGTGTCGCCGGCAGCGAGCAGCACGCTGCGGCCTTCGTTGCGATAGCGCCAGGCGAGTTTGCCGATCGTGGTGGTCTTGCCGACGCCGTTGACGCCGACGATGAGCAGCACGAACGGTTTGCGAGCACCGACATCGAGCGGCTTTTCGACTGCTTTCAGGCGCTCGATCAGGTTCGCGCGCAAGGCGGCAAGGAGGGCCTTGACGTCGGCGAACTCGCGCCGGCCGACGCGTGTGCGCAGGTCTTCCACCAGTTCCGTCGCCGTGGCGATGCCGACATCGGCGGTGATCAGGCAGGTTTCGAGTTCATCGAGAAATGCTTCGTCGAGCACCGGATTGCGCGCGAACAGCGAAGACAAGCCGCGCGCAAATCCGCTGCCGGAGAGGCGCTCGCGCCAGGAGCGTCGTGCGGGCGCCGGCGTCACTGTTGCTGCGGCCGGCGCGGAAAAATCTTCCACGCCCGATTCAAGACGCTCGTCATCGACGAGCGCTTCGGCGGATATCTCGATCGCGGATTCCGCAGCCAGTGGTGCATCGACCAGCTGCGCTTCGAAGGCTTCCGCGGGCGCGATCTCTGCGGGCTTTTCTTCGACGGGAGTTTTTTTCTTCCAGAACTTCAGCATTGCGGACGAACGAGCGAGAATGCAGACGTTGCATGCTAACACTCCGTCAAACTGCAAGGCCGTCCGATGTCGCGTGGCTCCCCCTCGCATTCCTCTCGCAAGCCGCTGCTCGGCAGCCTGCGCATCGTTGCCGGAAGCCTGCGCGGATCGCGCCTCGAGGTACCGGATGTCGAAGCGCTGCGACCGACCCCGGACCGCGTGCGCGAAACCCTGTTCAACTGGCTCGCGCCGACGATCGAAGGTGCGCGCTGCCTCGATCTCTACGCCGGCACCGGCGCGCTCGGCATCGAGGCCTTGTCGCGCGGCGCGGCAAGCTGCGTGTTCGTCGAACGCGAGCGCACGCTGTGTCGCCAGCTGCAGGAAAATCTCGCGCGCCTGAAGGTCGCCAACGCCAGCGTGGTGAATGACGATGCCTTCGGCTTTCTCGCCGACGGCGCCGCTGCCGCCTACGACATCGTGTTTCTGGATCCACCGTTTGCGCAGGATCTGTGGACCGAATCGGCGCGCCGGCTGGAGCAGGGCGGCTGGCTCGGCGCGAACAGCGAGGTCTACGTCGAAGCCGCCCCGGACGCGCAGTTCAGCGCACCGCCGACCTGGCAGCTGCATCGCGACGGCCGTGCCGGCGCGGTGCACTACGCCTTGTATCGTCGGCGCGCGCACGATCCGCTAAGCTAGCGGCCCCCGCAATGAGGACGGCAGGCCGCAATGGCGATTTCGCAGCAGCGCTCGCGCATCGCGGTCTATCCCGGTACGTTCGATCCGATCACGAACGGGCATATCGACCTGGTCAGCCGCGCCTCGCCCTTGTTCGACCGCGTGATCGTCGCGATCGCCGACAGTTCGACCAAGGGACCGAGCTTCAGTCTGGACGAGCGCATCGCGCTCGCACGCATCGCGCTCAAGGGCCTGCCGAATGTCGAGGTGTGCGGATTTTCCGCGCTGCTGGCCGACTTCGTCGAGGAAATCGGCGCTGGGGTGATCCTGCGCGGCTTGCGCGCGGTGTCGGATTTCGAATACGAATTCCAGCTCGCCAGCATGAACCGGCACCTGATCCCGGCTGCGGAAACGTTGTTTCTGACGCCGGCCGAGCAATACAGCTTCATCTCCTCGTCGCTGGTGCGCGAAATCGCGCGCCTCGGCGGTGATGTATCCGGATTCGTCCATCCGGCCGTACAACAGGCGCTGCGAACGCGCTATCTGGAATCAACACACAAGAAGAGGTAGAACGATCATGCGCAAGATTTTCTCGATCATCGCCATTGCCTGCGTCGCCACGTTTGCGCTCAGCGCCTGCAACCAGGACGACAAGGCCAAGCAGCAGGCCGCGGCGGAACAGAAGCCTGCAACGACCCCGCTGCCGACCAATCCGACCGACAAGACCGCGTGGCGGCAGTACCTGGTCGGCGTGGTCAACGCGAACATGCAGATCGTCAAGGGCAATCATCCGTACATGTACTTCGTGCCGGGTGGCGACGACGACGCGGCCAAGGCGGATCGCGCGAACCAGCTCGACAACGTCAAGACCGTCGTCGCGCGCGGCGTGCTGCCGAACAACACGATGGCCTTCGGCGGTCCCGATTCGGCATTGACCGCAACCCTGATCACCGATGCGTTCAAGGACGCCGGTGCCGGTTCGTTCAAGGACGTGGTGATCCTGTTCGTCGGCGCGACCTCGGATGGCGAAGCGGTGAAGCAGGCGCTGGCGAGCTCGGGCGCCGACGTGCACGTGATCGAAGCAAAGTAAGTCGCAGCACGAAGAGAAAAGCGGGAATCGGGAATCGCAGGCGGAAGAGGGCGCCACGGCTTGCATTGCGCCTGCCGACGCCCCATTCCCCTTTCTCGATTCCCGCCTGTTCACTCATGTCCCTCAAGATCACCGAAGTCTGCGTCAACTGCGACGTGTGCGAGCCGGTCTGTCCGAACAGGGCGATCACGCTCGGGACCGAGATCTACGAGATCGCGCCGGATCTGTGCACCGAATGCGTCGGGCACTACGACACGCCGCAATGCGTCGAGGTGTGCCCGGTCGAGTGCATCATCCTCGACCCGCAGCACGCGGAATCGCAGGAACAACTGCTGACGAAATTCGCTGTCCTCACCGCCAAGGAAATTCCATGAAGCGCACCCTTGCCATCGCGATGGCTTTTGCGGCGGCACTCTCGTTTGTGTGCGCGGATATCTGCCTGGCCGATTCGCAAAGCGCGCAGTTCGGTCAGTGCGAAGGTACTTGCAAGATGCCGGCGCAAGCGGCGATTGCGAGCGCGCATACGCTGGCGACGGCGGCTGGTTTCGAGGTGCTCGAACAAGGCGGCAATGCGTTCGATGCAGCAGTCGCGGTGGCCTCGACGCTTTCGGTGGTCGAGCCGCAGAGCTCGGGTATCGGCGGCGGCGGGCTGTTCCTGCTGCATCGTGCCAGCGACGGCAAGGAGGTGCTGGTCGATGCGCGTGAAAGCGCGCCGGCAGCCGTCGATTCGAAAAACTATCTCGGCGCCGACGGTCAGCCCGACCGCAACAACTCGATCAACGGGCCGTTGTCGGCGGCGATTCCAGGTCAGGCTGCCGGCATCGTCTGGATGGCCGAGCACTACGGCAAGCTGCCGCTGTCGAAATCGCTGGCGCCGGCGATCCGCATCGCACGCGAGGGCTTCCAGCCGGATGGACGCATGCTGCGTGAACTGGCGCAGCGGCGCGACGTGATCGCGCGCTATCCGGGCTCGGCCGCGCTCTACCTCGTCGACGGCAAGGCGCCGAGTGCGGGCTGGGTATTTCGCACGCCGGAACTCGCACACGTACTCGAGCAGATTGCCGCGCACGGCCGCGACGGTTTCTACGCGGGCGAAGTCGCCAAGAAGCTCGTCGACGGCGTGCATGCCGCCGGCGGCAACTGGAGCGCAGCCGATCTGGCCGGCTATGTGGCCAAGGAACGTGCCGTGCTTTCCTACGATTATCGCGGCTACCGCATCGTCACCGCGCCACCGCCGTCGTCCGGCGGCATCGCGATCGCGGAAATCCTCAACATCGTCAACGGCTACGATTTCGCCAAGCTCGACCGCGTGCATCAGGTGCATCTGAGCGTCGAGGCGATGCGCCGCGCCTACCGCGACCGCGCGGAATATCTCGGCGATCCGGACTTCGTGCAGATGCCGCTCGCGCGGCTGATGAGTGCGGATTACGCGGCCGGCCTGCGCGCGTCGATCAATCTGGACAAGGCACTGCCGAGCGAACTGCTACCGACCTATCTGCCGTCGCCACAAGGCACGCATACCTCGCATTTCTCGATCATCGACAAGGAAGGCAATCTCGCCTCGGGGACGCAGACGGTCAACCTGATCTTCGGCTCGGCCTTCGTTGTGCCCGGCACCGGTTTCGTTCTCAACGACGAGATGGACGACTTCGCCCTGGTCGCCGGCAAGCCGAATGCGTATGGCTTGCTCGGCAACGACAACAACGCGCCCAAGCCCGGCAGCCGGCCGCTGTCGTCGATGTCGCCGAGTTTCGTGATCGGTGCGGATCGCGTCGGCGTGCTCGGCACGCCCGGCGGCAGCCGCATCATCACGATGGTCTACGAAGGCATCATGGCCTTCATCGACGGCGAGCTGCCGGAAAAATTCGTCGGCAACCCGCGCTATCACCACCAGTACATGCCGGACGTGATCGAGGCGGAGAAGGGCGCCTTCACGCCGGACGAAACCAAAGCGCTCGAAGCGATGGGTCATCGCATCAACGAGGCGCCGGGGATGTGGGGGACGGGCTTCATGAACGCGGTGAGCTGGGACCGCAAGACCGGAGCGGTGCATGCAGGCTCCGATCCGCGCGGAGATTCCGGCAGCGGCGTGGTGAAGTAGCGCGTTCGAGGGTTCGTCGGCCGATCATTGCATTCGCGCTTCCGTTCGTCGTCGCCGCACGGCTCGCGCTGAACGACTGACGCTCGGCGCGAGCGCGATCTTTCTCCGCATATCCGCACCGGTCACCGATACGCGCCGGCAATCAACGATTGCGTTGCACGCTCCGGCTCCGGACAATCGGGCTGATTCCTGCGTGAGCTCTCGATTGATGAAACTCTGGTCCCTGCTCGGCAATTCCCAGAAGCTCGACGGCGGCGCGATGTTCGGCAACGTGCCGCAGGCGATGTGGTCGCGCTGGATGGCACCCGACGAGGAAAACCGCATCGCGCTCGCCTGCCGCTGTCTGCTGGTCGAGGATCTGCACGGCAAGCTCGTGCTGTTCGAAACCGGCATCGGCGCGTTCTTCGAGCCGCGCATGCGCGAGCGCTTCGGCGTGGTGGAAACGGAGCATGTGCTGCTGGAGTCGCTGCAAAAAGCCGGCTTCACGCACGAGGACATCGACGCCGTCGTCGTCTCGCATCTGCATTTCGATCACGCCGGCGGATTGCTCGGCGCGTGGGAAGACGGCGCGCCGCCACATTTGCTGTTTCCGAACGCGACCTACCTGGTCGGCGAGGAATGCTGGCAGCGCGCCTTGCATCCGCATCCGCGCGACCGCGCCTCGTTCATTCCGGAACTGCAGCCGCTGCTGGAAGCCTCCGGACGTCTCGAGCGCGTGCAGGGCGTGCGCTCGCCGACGCTCGGCATGCAGGTGCGTTTCAACTATTCGAGCGGACATACGCCCGGGCTGATGCTCGCCGAAATCTCGACCGCCGGCGACGACGAGGGCATTGCGTTCTGCTCGGATCTGATTCCGGGCCGTCCGTGGGTGCACCTGCCGGTCACGATGGGCTACGACCGCTTTCCGGAACTGCTGATCGACGAGAAGCGCGTCTTTCTCGAAGACAAACTCGCGCGCAAGGTGCGGCTGTTCTTCACGCACGATGTCGAGTGCGCGAGCGCGCGTGTCGTGTGCGATGCGAAAGGCCGCTACTCGACCGCCGACGAACGCAGCGAACTGGTCGGAGAGCCGGCTTGAGCCGGCGCAAGTCCGGCAAGACCGGTTCGGCGAGTCCGATCATCGGGATCATTCTGCTGGTCGCGCTGGCGGGCCTGGCCTGGTTCGCATGGCAACGTCAGCGAACGCCGACGCTTGCGACGAAACCCGTCGCATCGACGCAGAATCCGAAGCCGACCATCACGGTTGCGGCCGATCATCTCGACCCCGCCAATGAAGGTCGCAGCTTGAACATCAGCGGAGTCGTGCGCGGCGCGCACCCCGCGCGCGATCCGCAGCTGGCGGTCAGCGGCGGCAGCGATGCGATCGCCTTGCTGCGTCGTGTCGAGATGCTGCAATGGCGCGAGCAATGCACGGGAGTGAGCTGTGATTACGCGCTCGCATGGTCCGAGCAGCCGATCGATTCGAGCGCGTTCCGCCAGCGCAAGGGGCATGAGAATGTCACGCGTTTCCCGTTCACCAGCGCGCGCTTCGTCGCCGAGGATCTGCGCATCGGCGCATACCGGCTCGATGGCGCGCTCGCGACGCAGCTGATCGATGCAGCCGCGCCGGTCGCGTTGCCCGTGCGGACCAGCCAGTTGCCGCCGAATCTCGCCGCGACCTTCCACGAGCGCGATGGCTTGTTGTATGCGGGCTCGGGCGAGCCGGCAGCCGGCGATCTGCGCGTCGGCTATCGCGTCGTTGCGGTCGGCACCCAGCATCTGATCGCGATGCAGACCGGCGATCGACTCAAGCCCGTGCCATCATCGGCGAAATAGCCTTCATCAAAAGCCGCAATCGACGCCGAGGAGTACACGATGCGCATCACCGGAATCTATGCGGCCATTGCGACGCTGCTCGTATTGATCCTCGCCGCGCGCGTATCGCTCGGACGTCGCAGCACGCGCATCGGCATCGGCGACGGCGGTCATCACGATCTCAACAAACGCATCCGCGCGCACGCCAATGCGCTGGAAAACCTTCCGCTGGCGTTGTTGCTGCTGCTGATACTCGAACTCGACCAGACCCAGCCGCTGCTGCTGCATGTATTCGGCATCGCCTTGATCGTCGGCCGCATCGCGCATGCGATCGGCTTGTCGAAGACCTCGACCGTCAGTGCGGGTCGCGCAATAGGAACGGTGCTGACCTGGGGCGTGATGGCGGTGATGGCCTTGCTGCTGCTATGGCAATGGCTGGTGCTGGCCTCGGTCCGCTGAGGAGGAGGCCGTGATAGCGGCCGCCGGGCGCTGCGTGGACGAAGATTTTCCGGGCGCTCAACCGGTGCCGAACAAGGCTTCTCCGCGCTCCAGCAGATACAGCCCGGCGAACATCTTCGGATCGATCGAGTAGCCCGCGGCGATCTTCTGTACCAGCCACGCGGCAGCCTCGGCGCAGGGTATTTCGTGCACGATGATGTCTTCGGTTTCGTCGCCGCCGCCGGCATGCGTGCGTGTGAGGTCATAGGCGCGCACGAAGGCCATCAGCTCGTTGCTCATGCCGGCCGAGGTCGGGCCCTGCATCAGGAATTCGATGCGTCCTGCGCGATAGCCGGTTTCCTCGATCAGTTCGCGATGCGCGGCATCGACGGCGCTTTCGCTCGAGTGCTCCGCGACGTCGCCGACCAGGCCCGCCGGCATCTCGATCGTCATGCATTCGATCGCCGGGCGGAATTGCTCGACGAAAAGAATGCGGTTCTCCGGCGTCACCGCGATGATCATCACGCCGCCGCCCGGGTTCGTGCGTTCGGCGTATTCCCAGCGTCCGCGCCGTTTCAGGCGCAGCCATTTGCCGTTGCAAAGCGTCTCGGTTTCGGTCATCGTGCTCGGCTTCCCTGAACTTTTGCGCGCAGGTCGGGTCTCGTTTCGTCCGGCAAGCTTGCGAGGTATACCCGATGAAGATCAAGCAAATTCTGTGCGGTATTGCACTGCTGCTGGCGCTGGGCGATGCCTGTGCGCAGCCAGCGCCGCCGCCGCAGGCCGGTCCTGATCCGTCGACCTTGACGCAGGCGCAGATCGCACAAGCCGGCTCCGCCGAGCCGCTGTACAAGCTCGCCGCGATCTACAAGCAGAGCGGCGACTTCGAGCGTCTCGCATGGACCTTGCATCGTCTGACCGCGCTGCAACCCAACAACGGCGACATCAAGCGCGCGCTCGCGACGACGTATGCGCTGCAGGGCGAAAAAGCGAAGAGCTACGATGTCTTGCTGGCGATGCAGAAACAGGGCTTCGGCTACGATTTGTCGAAGGACAGGAATTTCGACAAGGTCGCCGACACCAAGGTCTGGACCTATCTCGTCGATGGCCTCAACACGAACCTGAAACCCTTCGGCGAAGGCAAGGTGGCTTTCACGCTGCCGAACGGCGACCACCTGTTCGAGTCGCTCGCGTTCGATCCGAAGCGCAAGCAGTTCCTGGTCGGCAGCGTTCGCGAAGGCACCATCCAGCGCGCCGACCAGAACGGTACGTTGCACGATTTCATCAAGCCGGACGCCAGCAACGGCTTGTGGAGCGTCTACGCGATGGCGGTCGATCCGGACGGCGATGCACTGTATGTCGCCAGCACCTCGTCGGTATTTTTCAAGGCATTCGACAAGGCGGATTTCGGCAAGGCCGGCGTATTCAAGTTCAACCTGTCGACCGGCAAGCTGGCGGAAAAATACCTGCTGACCCCGGACAATGAGCCGCGCACGCTGTCGAGCATCGCGGTCGGAAAGGGCGGCCAGGTATTTGCCGCAGACGGCCTGCGCGGAATCATCTACAGACTGGACGGCGGCCAGCTGAAGCCTGTGCTCGAAAATCCCAAGCTCACCAGCATCCGCGGGCTTGCGCTCAGCGCTGACGGCAAGACGCTGTACTTCGCTGACTACGTGGCCGGCATCCTCGGCATCGATCTCGCCGCGGGCAAGGGCTTCGATCTCGACTACGACGGCGCAGGACTGGTGCTCGGCGGCATCGATGGCCTGTATTGGTACGAGGGTACGCTGGTGGCGATCGAAAACGGCATGTCGCCGCGCAGGATCATGCGGCTGCATCTGAGCGACGACGGCCGCAAGGTGAAGCATGCAATTCCGGTTGATGTGGCGAACCCGGCATTCGGGCTGCCGACCTACGGCACGATCGATGGTGACGGGCTCTACTTCGTCGCCAACAGCCAGAAGAACAATTACGGCACCTACGGAACGCCCAAGGGCGACGCGAAGATGGAAGCGGTGCGCATCTTCCGCAGCAATCTGCGTTTCGCGTGGGACGAGGGCAACGCCGTGCCGCACGTGCCCGTCAAGATCCCGCCGCTGCTCGCCGCGCCGCGACCGAAGGGCATGTTCGGCAATGTCGAAGGCGGCGCGCAGCAGGCGCCGGCGAAGTAGGAATCCGCCGTTGCAGCCCGCGCGATTTGCACGGACTGCTTTCGCAATGACGCGCTCGCGATGAGGTTTTGGTATCGTCGCATCTCGCACCGGGTCGTTGATCGGCGTGCGCCGCGGGAGGAATGGCAGAGCCATGCATCGGCTCGGCGCGGCAGCACGGCGCGGAATTCGGGCATGAAGACGTCGTTTCCTGTCTGATCGCCGGAGCCTGCCTTGTCGATCCATGTCGCGTTGAATCACGTCACCCGTTATCGCTACGATCGAGCGGTCAAGCTCGGGGCGCAGATCGTGCGCCTGCGACCGGCGCCGCACAGCCGCACGCGAATACTGTCCTATTCGCTCGGCATTCTCCCGGCCGAACACTTCATCAACTGGCAGCAGGACGCGCAGGCGAACTACCTCGCGCGCCTCAGCATTCCGCAGGCGACGCGCGAATTCCGCGTGGAAGTGGACCTGATCGCCGAGATGGCGGTGCTGAATCCGTTCGACTTTTTCCTCGAACCGGGTGCCGAACAATTTCCGTTCGCCTACGACGCCGTGCAGCGTCGCGAGCTCGCGCCGTATCTGGAAACCCTGCCGTCGACGCCGCGCTTCGCGGCTTATCTTGAGCAGATTTCGCGGGAGCCGCGCGCGACCGCCGATTTCCTGGTCGCGCTGAACCGGCAGCTCAGCCATGACATCGGTTACCTGATCCGGATGCAGCCCGGGGTGCAGACGCCGGAGGAAACGCTGCAGAACGCATCCGGTTCCTGCCGCGATTCGGCGTGGCTGCTGGTGCAGCTGCTGCGCGGGCTCGGTCTCGCGGCGCGCTTCGTTTCCGGCTATCTGATCCAGCTCGTGGCCGATGTGAAAGCGCTCGATGGTCCGAGCGGCCCGACCCGGGACTTCACCGACCTGCATGCCTGGTGCGAGGTGTATCTGCCCGGCGCCGGCTGGATCGGGCTCGATCCGACCTCGGGCCTGCTCGCCGGCGAAGGTCATATTCCGCTCGCCTGTTCGCCCGAGCCCGGCTCGGCCGCGCCGATCAGCGGTGCGGTGGAGCAGAGCGAAGTCGAGTTCGAACATACGATGAGCGTGCGCCGCATCGTCGAGACGCCGCGCACGACGCTGCCGTACCGCGACGATCAATGGCAGGCGATCGTCGACCTCGGTCGCACTGTCGACGCCGACCTCGACGCACTCGACGTGCGTCTGACCATGGGCGGCGAGCCAACCTTCGTCGCGACCGATGATCCGGAAGGCGCTGAGTGGAACACCGCCGCGCTCGGACCGACCAAGCGCGCACGCGCGACGACAGTGTTCAATGCGCTGAAGGCGAAATACGCGCCGAACGGACTCGTGCATTTCGGCCAGGGCAAGTGGTATCCGGGCGAGCCGCTGCCGCGCTGGTCGCTCAATTGCCATTGGCGCAACGATGGTGAGCCTGTCTGGAACGACGCGGCCTTGATCGCCGACGAAGGCGCCGGCGGCGCTGCCGATGCGGAGCTTGCCGGACGCTTTCTGCGCGAGCTCGCGACGCGGCTCGGGATCGGTGCGCAGCGTGTTTTCGCAGCCTATGAAGACGCGGGCTATTACCTGTGGCGCGAGCAACGATTGCCCGTCAATGTCGAGCCGGGCGATACGCGGCTGCGCGATCCGCTCGAGCGCGAGCGCCTGCAAACGGTGCTCACGCGCGATCTCGGCAACGCGATCGGGCATGTATTGCCGCTGTCGAATGTCGACGGTGCCTGGCGCAGCAGTGCCTGGTTTCTGCGCGGCGGTCATTGCCTGCTGGTGCCGGGCGATTCGCCGATCGGTTATCGGCTGCCGCTCGATTCGCAGCCCTGGCTCGCGCCGGAAGACCGCAGCGTGCTGCACGACCGCGACCCGGCGCAGGCCTTGCCGGATCTGCCGCCGCCTGACGAGCCCGGCCATCTCGCCGTCGCCGTAGAGGTGCCGGAGCGGACGCCGCGCACGGGCGAATCGGCCGACTGGATCACGCGCACCGCGCTGTGCGCGCAAGCACGTGCCGGCACCTTGTACCTGTTCATGCCGCCGCTCGAGCGTGCCGAGGACTATCTCGAGCTCGTCGCTGCGATCGAGGCGACCGCGACGCGCTTGCGCACGCCACTCCTGCTCGAAGGCTACGAGCCTCCGCACGACGCGCGCCTGTCGGTATTCCGCGTGACGCCGGATCCGGGCGTGATCGAAGTGAACGTGCATCCCGCCGCGCGCTGGGACGATCTGGTCGAACGCACCACGCATCTGTACGAGATCGCACACACGGCACGGCTGTCGGCCGAGAAATTCATGATCGACGGCCGCCACGTCGGCACCGGCGGCGGCAATCATTTCGTGCTCGGCGGCGCGACGCCGGCGGACTCGCCCTTCCTGCGTCGGCCTGACCTGCTGCGCAGCCTGCTGTCGTACTGGCTCGCGCACCCGTCGCTGTCGTATCTGTTTTCCGGCCTGTTCATCGGGCCGACCTCGCAGGCGCCGCGCATCGACGAGGCGCGCGATGATTCGCTGTACGAGCTCGAACTTGCATTCCAGCAGTTTCCGGCCGTCGGTGAAGAGGTTTCGCCGTGGCTGATCGATCGCCTGCTGCGCAATCTGCTGATCGATGTCAGCGGCAACACGCATCGCACCGAGTTCTGCATCGACAAGTTGTTCTCGCCCGACGGAGCGACCGGTCGGCTCGGTCTGGTCGAGTTGCGTGCCTTCGAGATGCCGCCGCATGCGCGCATGAGCCTGCTCCAGCAGTTGTTGCTGCGCGTGCTGGTGGCACGCTTCTGGCGCGAGCCGTACGCGCCGGCGCGATTGCCGCGCTGGGGCACGCAATTGCACGATCGTTTCCTGCTGCCGCATTTCGTCGAGCAGGATTTCGCCGATGTGATCGCCGAAACACGCCGTGCAGGCTTCGCGCTGGAGCCGGAATGGTTCGCGCCGCATCGCGAATTCCGTTTCCCGAAACTCGGCGATCTCGCGCTGCACGGGATCGAACTCGAACTGCGTCACGCGCTCGAACCCTGGCATGTGATGGGCGAAGAAGGCACCGCCGGCGGCGCCGTGCGCTATGTCGACTCCTCGCTGGAGCGCATGCAGGTGAAGCTCGCCGGCTTCATGCCGGAGCGCCATGCGCTCGCCTGCAACGGTCGCCGCGTTCCGCTGCACAGCACCGGCACGGCCGGCGAATATGTCGCCGGCGTGCGTTATCGTGCATGGCAACCCTCATCAGCATTGCATCCGTGCATCGGCGTGCATGCGCCGCTGCATTTCGACATCGTCGACATTGCTGCGCGCCGTTCCATCGGTGGCTGCGAGTATCACGTCACGCATCCGGGCGGACGCAACTACGCGACGTTTCCGGTGAATGCGCTGGAGGCCGAAAGCCGTCGGCTCGCGCGCTTCTTCCGCAGCGGTCACACGGCGGGCGAGTTCGATCCGCTGGCGTTCGAGAGCAGTCCTGAATTTCCGCTCACGCTCGATCTGCGCAGGCGATGATGACGGCGCTCGGAAAACCCATGCGACCCGACTCGCCCTTGTTCGCCGACTACGGCACCGATCCGAAACGCCATCACGAGGCGTTCGACGACAGCGGCGCGATCCGTCCGCACTGGCGCGAATTGCTCGCCGACGTCGAGCAGTGCAGTTCGGCGCAGATGCGCCAGCGCCAGCAATTCGTGGCTCGGCAGATTCGCGAGAACGGCGTCACCTACAACATCTACGACGATGCCAAGGGCACCGAACGGCCGTGGGATCTCGATCTGCTGCCGAGCCTGATCGCTGCCGACGAGTGGCAGTCGCTAGCCGCCGGCATCGCACAGCGCGCGCGTCTGCTCGACGACGTACTGGCCGATCTCTACGGCGCGCAGACCCTGCTGCAGGATGGACTGCTGCCGGCCGATCTCGTTTACGGACATCAAGATTTTCTCTGGCCGGTGCAGGGAATACAGCCGCCGGGCGGACGTCATCTGCATGTCTACGCGGCGGATCTCGCACGCGCGCCGGATGGCCGATGGTGGGTGCTGGCCGATCGCGCACAGGCGCCTTCCGGCGCCGGTTACGCGCTGGAGAACCGCCAGATCGTTTCGCGTGCGTTCGCGGAAACCTTTCGCGAACTCAAGGTGCAGCCGCTCGACGGTTTTTTTCGCAGCCTGCAGGAAACCCTGCAGCGCGGCGCGCCGAGCGAAGGCGCGGCGCCGATGGCGGTGCTGCTGACGCCGGGCCGCTACAACGAAACCTATTTCGAGCATGTCTATCTCGCGCGCGCGCTCGGCGTGCCGCTGGTCGAAGGCCACGACCTCACCGTGCGCGGCGCCAGCGTATTCCTGAAGACCCTCGGCGGATTGCAGCGCGTGCACGCGATCCTGCGTCGCGTCGACGCCGATTTCTGCGATCCGCTGGAATTGCGCGGCGACTCTGCCCTCGGCGTGCCCGGCTTGCTCGAAGTGGTGCGCGCCGGTCGCGTGCTGATCGCCAACGCGCTCGGCAGCGGCGTGATCGAATCGCCCGGACTGCTCGGGTTTCTGCCGCGCATTTGCGAACGTCTGCACGGCGAGTCGCTGCTGCTGCCGACGGTGGCGACCTGGTGGTGTGGTGAAGCGCCGGCGTGCGCCGAAGTGCTCGCCAATCTCGATCGACTCGTGATCAAGAGCGCGTTTCCGTCGCAGCGTTTCGATCCGCTGTTCGGACCGAGCCTCGGTCGCAGCCGGTTGGCCGAATTGCGCGCGCGTATCGCTGCGCGTCCTCAGGCTTATGTCGCGCAGGAGCTGGTCAAACTTTCGCAGGCGCCTTCGCTGCAACGCGGCGCGCGCAATCGGCTGGTGCCGCGCGCGGTCAGCACGCGCGTGTATGCGGTGGCGACCGCGAACGGCTACATGGTGATGCCGGGTGGTCTCACCCGTGTCGCGGCGAAAGCGGACGCGCTCGTGGTGTCGATGCAGCGCGGCGGCGGCAGCAAGGACACCTGGGTGCTCGCCGATGCCGCAGTCGGCAGCGCCGATGTGCAGCGACGCGTGCTCGGCGTCCGCGATGTCGTGCGCAAGGACGCCTTCCTGCCGTCACGCCTGGTCGAGAACCTGTTCTGGTTCGGGCGTTATTCCGAGCGCAGCGACAACATCACGCGCCTCCTGCGTGTGCTGATGGCGCGCTACATCGACGGCCGCAGCAGCGCGCCGGCATTGGCGAGCGCACTCGAAGTCTGTCGCGTACTGGAATTGACGCCGCCGAAGCTTGCGCTGAAGAGCGCGCTGCTCGCTGCGGTGACCGGCACCGCGAGCGGCGGTCTGCGCGATACGCTGGAGCGGCTGTTCTGGGCGGCGACCCAGGTGCGCGGCCGTCTTTCGCAGGAGAACTGGCGCGGCATCGTCGAACTGCAGCGCGAGGCGACCGTGCTGTCGCAGCAGCGCCCCGACGTCGGCGACGCGATGGATTTCCTCAATCGCCTGCTGATGTCGGTCTCGGCGCTGTCGGGCTTCGCGCTCGACGACATGACGCATGATGACGGCTGGCGTTTCCTGGTCATCGGGCGCCGTCTCGAACGCCTGCAGTTCCTCGCCGATGTGGTCGCCTGTGTGCTGCGCGATCTCGCCGCCGATGCGCGAACGCACGATGAAGCAGCGACGCTGGACTGGCTGCTCGAACTGGCCGACAGCATCATCACCTACCGCATGCGTTATCTTTCGGCGCCGCAGCTGATTCCGTCGCTCGACCTGGTCCTGTTCGATGCCGCCAATCCGCACGCGGTGCTGTTCCAGGTGCGCGAGCTCGCACGCGAGCTTGCAACGATTGCCGAGGACGAGGCCATCGGCATGCAACGGATCGACGAACGACTAAGCGCCTGCGATCTCGGCGCGCTCGAAGAATCCCTGTTCGGCGCTGCAGCGCATGCGGATGCCCTGGGCGGCATTGCCGATGTGTTGGCCGAAACGGCTGCTGCAGCACGCGCGATTTCCGATCGTCTGGCGGCGCGGCATTTCGCGCATGTCGACGACGTCAGCCAGCCGACGATCTCGACATGACGCGAGCACTCAATCACGCAGGCTTCTTCGGAAGCGCGTTCGCATGAGCGTCGCGAGCGTGTCTTCCGGCGCGGTTCGCTATCACGTCAATCACGCGACGAAGTACACCTACGACGATGCGGTGACGCGCTCGCAGCAACTGCTGCACCTGGCGCCGCGCGCGCATCCGCGCCAGCGCTGCCTCGAGCACGCGCTGCAGATCGAACCGGAACCTGCGCGTCGGCTCGATCGTGCGGACTGCTTCGGCAATCCGGTCAGCGTGCTCGACTTCGATCGTGCGCATCGCGTGCTCGCGATCACATCCACCATCCTGATCGAGGTGTCAGCGCGCGCTTTGACGGAAGAAACAGCGTCGCCAGCATGGAATGATGTCGTCGCTGCGTTCGCGTATCGCGCCGGACACCGGCTCGACGCGGCGATGCTGGATGCGAGCCGTTATCGCTTCGAGTCGGCCTTCGTGCCGGGCGCCAGCGCGTTCTCGCTGTACGCGCGCGACTGTTTCGAGCCGGGCCGACCGCTGCTCGCGGCGGCGCAGGCGCTGATGGAAAAGATCCATCGCGAATTCACCTTCGATCCCGATGCGACCCACGTCGCGACGCCGCTGCTCGATGTGCTCGCGAACAAGCGCGGCGTGTGCCAGGACTATGCGCATCTGATGCTCGCCTGCCTGCGTGCGCTCGGACTGCCGGCGCGTTATGTCAGCGGCTATCTGCTGACGCGCGCGCCGCCCGGCCGCGCACGCCTGATCGGTGCCGATGCATCACATGCGTGGATTTCGCTGTACTGCCCGCTCAGTGGCTGGGTCGATTTCGATCCGACCAACAACGTGCGACCCGACACCGAACACATCACGATCGCCTGGGGCCGCGACTTCGGTGATGTGTCGCCGCAGCGTGGGGTGATTCTTGGGACCGGGGCGCATGCGTTGGAGGTGAAGGTGACGGTGGAGAGTGGGGGGCTGAGGGCTGGGGGCTGAGGGCTGCAAACTGCGGCTGGCGCGCTTTTCAGGCGCTTGGTTTGTCTTGCGTCAACGTCATCAGCACGTCGGCGTACCAGGCGCAGTTGAGGTCGAGGCGCTCGTCTTGTTCGGCGTCGCGGCTGTCGACATCCATGCGCGCGGCGTGCACGCCGAGCAGGATCCACGGCAATTCGCCGCGACCGCTGCTGCCGTCGGCGATGCGCGCGACGACGGGTGCGCCGCTGGTGCCGCGATGCATGCGTGCATCGGTGAGGAAATAACCTTGGCCCTGAAAGCGGATGCCGAAGGCGGATGCGATGACGGCCAGCCGCGCGACCGGCAGATGATGGAAGGTGTCGTGGAAGCCGAGTGGAAACCCGACGATGGTCACGCGCGTGCCGACTTCGATGCTGTCGAGATCCTGCAGCAGGTGCGCCGGCGTGAAGGCGCTCAGCAGTCGAGTCGCCGGTAGCGCGTCGCGGTCGAGTTCGATCGCGACGACGTCGACGATGCCGGCGGCATCGCTCGCCTCGCGCCACACCGACACGCCGTCGACGAACAACGGAATCGAGAACTGCACGGTCGCCGCGACATTGTCCGGGTCGGTGTGCAGCTTGATTTCGATGCGATCGGGCCGGTGTTCACCCGGTATGTCGATCACGACGTGGCGGTTCGTCACCAGGAACAGGCGCCCGTCGCGTTCGAAGAACTGGCCGGTGGCATTGGTCAATCCGCGCTCGCCGGCGAAGGTCGAGATCTGGGTGACGGCGAGCAGCAGTGATTCGATCATGATTTGATTGCGACAAATGAGGGAGAGCGGCGCGCGGCAGACGAGACCGTTTGCGACGCAGAACGCGGATCGTGCCTGCAGCGATCTGTACGGATGCTATGCGGCGTCGGCAGCTGCGCCGGCGTGCTGGGCCAGATCGCGCACGCGCGCCCGCGTCAGCGGGCCGAAGCGCAGGCGGTCGAGCAGCGTTTCCAGGTCCGCCTCGAACGGGCGACGCCGGTAGTGACTTTCGCTGTCCGGCACCGGCGCATCCAGTGCGATACCGGTGAGCTGGCGTGACAGGCGCGCCAGCGTCGCGTGCTCGCGCAGTTTGAGTGCGGCCGCCGCGGCGCCGCGCGTGCGCAGGAAGGCGACTTCATCGGCACGTTTGAGCAGCGCATCCAGCGTGCCGAAATGATGCAGCAGGATCGCCGCGGTTTTCGCGCCGATCCCCGGCACGCCCGGGATGTTGTCGGTTGCATCGCCCATCAGGGCGAGATAGTCGGCCACCTGATGCGGCATCACGCCGAGCCGCGCCTTGACGCCGGCGCCGTCCCAGCGCTGGTTGCGCGGCGGGTCCCATTGCTCGTCGTGCTCGCCGATCAGCTGACCGAAATCCTTGTCGGCCGAGACGATGACGCTGCGCAGGCCCGCGCGTCGCAAGGTGGTCAGGGCGCTGCCGATGAGGTCGTCGGCTTCGTAGTTCGCATCGAACAACACGGTCGCGCCGAGCGCCTGTGCGATCTGCTTGCAGCCGTTGAACTGGCGCACCAGATCGGCCGGCGCGGGCGGTCGGTTCGCCTTGTACTGCGCGTAGATCGCGTTGCGAAAACACGTGGTCAGCGATTCATCGAACGCGATCGCCAGGTGTGTGGGCCGCGCTCGCTCGAGCAGGTCGAGCAGGAAGCGCGTGAATCCATGCACCGCGTGCACCGGCGCACCGTCGGCGTCGTTGACGTCCGGTACCTGCGCGAACCACGCGCGGCAGACATACAGACTGCCGTCGACGAGGTGTGCGGTCGGCGTCAGCGCCATTCGGAATAGACGTCGGCGAGCGCTGGCCGATTGCGCTCGGGTGCCGGCTCCTGCGCCGTGCCGATATGCACGAAGCCGATCGCATGCTCGTTCGCGGCGAGGCCGAGCAGTTCCGCGACATCGCGATCGTAAGCGGCCCAGCCGGTCAACCATTGGGCACCGAAGCCGAGCGCCTGCGCTGCGAGCAGCAGGTTGTATGCGACGCAGCCGGCCGACAGCAGTTGTTCCTGCTCCGGCACCTTGTGGCCTGCCTGCAGGCGCGCGATCACGACGATGATCAAGGGCGCGAAGCTGAAACGGTCGCGATCCTTGGCCAGCGCGGCAGGCGCTATGTCGGGTTCCTTGCGTGCATGCAGTTCGGCCAGCGTGTCACCCAGACGCAGGCGCGCATCGCCGCGAATCGCGAGCAGGCGGAACGGCACCAGCTTGCCGTGATCGGGCACGCGGATCGCGGCGGTCAGAATTTGTTCGAGCGCGTTCGCATCGGGCGCGGGTTCGCCGAGCTGGCGGGACGGCACCGAGCGGCGCTGATTCAACAATTCAATCGACATGGGCACGGATAGGTAGAGATCGACTTCGAGTCTAGCAGGCGCTGCCGTCTGCACTTTCGCGACTGCGCCTGATATCGGCGTGGGCCGCACCTGTGCGCGGACAACGAGTAGTCAGGCGACCAGGCTTTCGCTCGTGCCGGCGACGCGGCCGCGCAGCGAATTGCTCATGACCTCGCCGATCGTGACATCGATGAACTGGCCGGCCATGCGCGGATGGCCCGGGAAATTCACGTAGCGCATGTTCTCGGTGCGCCCGGTCATCTCGGCCGCGTTCTTGCGGCTCGGTCCTTCGACCAGCACGCGCTGCACGCTGCCGAGCATCGATTCGCTGATGCGCCTGGAGTTCGCATTGACGCTCGCCTGCAAGCGCGCGAGGCGCGCGTGCTTGACCTGATCGGGCGTGTCGTCGTGCAGGCTTGCCGCCGGCGTGCCGGGACGTCGGGAATAGATGAAGGAAAAACTCTGATCGAAACCGACCTCGTCGATCAAGGCCATCGTCTTGTCGAAGTCGGCATCGGTCTCGCCGGGGAAGCCGACGATGAAATCCGACGAAATGGAAATGTCCGGCCGCACCGAACGCAGGCGCCGCAGCTTCTGCTTGAACTCGAGCGCGGTGTAGCCGCGCTTCATCGCAGCGAGAATGCGATCCGACCCGGACTGTACCGGCAGATGCAGATAATTCGCGAGCTGCGGCACGTTCGCATAAGCCTCGATCAGCGTGTCGCCGAATTCGAGCGGATGCGAGGTGGTGAAACGGATGCGTCCGATGCCGTCGATCTCGGCGATCGCATGGATCAGCAAGCCGAGGTCGGCGATCGAGCCGTCGTGCATCGGGCCGCGATAGGCGTTGACGTTCTGGCCGAGCAGATTGACTTCGCGCACGCCCTGCTCGGCGAGCACGGCGATCTCGGCGACGACATCGTCGAACGGCCGGCTAATTTCCTCGCCGCGCGTATACGGCACGACGCAGAACGAGCAGTACTTCGAGCAGCCTTCCATGATCGAGACGAACGCGCTCGGACCTTCCGCACGTGGCTCGGGCAGGTTGTCGAACTTCTCGATCTCGGGGAAGGAGATGTCGACCTGCGGCTTGCCGCTCGCACGCCGCGCTTCGATCATCGCTGGCAGCCGATGCAGGGTCTGCGGACCGAATACCAGATCGACGAACGGCGCGCGCTTGACGATCGCGGCGCCTTCCTGGCTCGCGACGCAGCCGCCGACGCCGATCACCACCGCGCTGTTCGCCTGCTTGAGTTCGCGCCAGCGCCCGAGCTGGCTGAAGACTTTTTCCTGCGCCTTCTCGCGGATCGAGCAGGTGTTGATCAGGATGACGTCGGCTTCGGCCTCGTCGGTGGTCAGCTCCAGCCCGTGCGCGGCATTCAGCACGTCGGCCATCCGCGCCGAGTCGTACTCGTTCATCTGGCAACCGTGGGTCTTGATGTAGAGCTTGCCGGGCATGTGTCTAAATCCTAGGAAGTCCAATAGTTTACGTGGTAAAACGGCGACCGCCAACGTGTGTTCTCCAAAGCAGTGGTCACGAACGCGAGCAGAGTTCGTGACCGCTCCGATGGAAACTCTCGCGCCGAAAAGGGTTCAATAGCGTCCATGTTCCGGTCTGCCGCCTCCATCGCCGCCCTGTGCCTGCTCGCTGCAGGCCTGCTGCTCGTGCTGCCGGGCAGCGCTCGCGCCGGCGTGCTGTACAAGTGCGAGGCGAAGAATGGCGTGATCGCCTACACCAACAAGCAGGACGGTTTCGCCAAGTGCGCAGTGCTGTCGCGCTACGCCGATGCGGCGCCGGTCAAGTCGACGACGGCTGCGATACCGGACCGGCGAAGTGCGGAGCCGGCGACGGCTCATGCGGCGCAGGTCGAAAAACACGGCTGGGTCTACGAGGAAAACGTCCGCGAAAAACCCAGGGCGGATTTTTCCGCGATCAATGTGGGGGCGGAGAGCAGCGCGCCCACGCTGGCGCCGCTGGCGGTGGTTGCCGCTGCAGCGAAACCATCGGCTCCGCTCGCGCTGGCAGCGAAGTCGCCGCCGAAGATCCTGCGCGGCTCGGTGTATCGCGTGCAGCGCAAGGACGGCATCACCGAATACACCAATGTGAAACCGGTCGGCAGCGCGTTCGCGGTGCTGTTCACCTACATCGCGACCTGCGTCGCCTGCGACGTGCATTCGAAGATCAACTTCGCCAGCACCGCTTTGAATCTCGACGCGTACAAGACCGAGATCGCCGCAGCCGCCGCGGATTTCGGCGTCGATACCTCGCTGCTGCGCGCGGTGATCCACGCCGAATCAGCATTCAACCCGCTCGCGGTCTCGAACAAGGGCGCGCAAGGCCTGATGCAGCTGATGCCCTCCACGGCCGGCGATCTCGGCGTCACCGACGCATTCGACGTCGCGCAGAACATCCGCGGCGGCGCGCGCTATCTCGCGCAACTGTTGAAGGACTTCAACGGCAACGCGCAACTGGCAACCGCCGCCTACAACGCCGGCGCCGGCGCGGTGCAGAAATACGGCGGCATCCCACCGTACGACGAGACGCAGGTTTACGTGCAGCGCGTCAGCACGTTGCGGGATCGGTATCAGAAGGCGCTTTGAGTGTGAGGGCGCACTGAAGAGTGAGGGCGCGCCTGCGGCGCTGTGAGGAGGGAGGGCGCCCGCTTGCGCGGGCTGTGAGGGAAGCGCAGTGGCGGCGGACGTCCATCTGCTTTTCCTCACCCCTCTCAGCTTAGGAGGGTGAGGGCGCGCCTGTGGCGCTGTGAGGTGGGAGGGCGCCCGCTCTGCGGGCTGTGAGGAAAAGCAACCGCTGCGCTGGCTGTGAGGACAAGCGCAGCAGAAGCGGACGTCCATCTGCTTTTCCTCACCCCTCTCAGCCCGCAAAGCGGGCGCCCTCACAGGGCCGCGCTCCGCGCGCCAGCCCTCACGCTTTCACGCCCCAGTAGTACTCGGCGCCGGTCTCTGCACCAGCACCGCATCGACCGCGAACGGCACGTTGCTGCGCAGACCTTCCAGGCGCACCTTGGTGCCGGGGGCGATGGCGGCTTCGCGGTTGCGCAGGTCGAGTTGGTCGACGATGGCGGTGCCGTCGATCTTGAGCAGAAGGTCGCCGGGCATCAGGCCGGCTTGTGCTGCGGGACTTTCCTGTACGACTTGCCGGATCAGCACGCCGGGCTGGCGTGCGGTGGCGCCGTTCGTTGGCGGAACATCGACGTAGTCGGCGCCGATCCAGCCGCGGATCACGCGACCGTGTTTGACGATCTGGTCGAGCACGGCCTTTGCAGTCGCGACCGGAATCGCGAAGCCGATGCCTTCCGCACCCTGGGTCACGTTGCCGAGGCCGTTGGAGGTCGGTGTGCGCGGATAGATCGCGGTGTTGATGCCGATCAGTTCGCCGAGCGCGTTGACCAGGGCGCCGCCGGAGTTGCCGGCATTGATCGCGGCGTCGGTCTGGATGAAGTCTTCGTAGGCCGACATCCGAAGCTGGCGGCCGGTCGCGCTGACGATTCCCATCGTGACGGTCTTGCCGAGTCCGACCGGATTGCCGATCGCGAGCACGACGTCGCCGACGTCGGCGGTCTTGTCGTCCGGCACTGCGATCTCGGGCAGGTTGGCGGCATCGATCTTCAGCACGGCGAGATCGGTTTCGGCATCGGTGCCGATGATTTTCGCCTGCGCGACGCGGCCGTCGTCGAGCAGGATCTGGATGTCGTCCGCGCCGTTGATGACGTGGTTGTTGGTCAGCACGTAGCCGTCCGAGCTGAAGATCACGCCGGAGCCGAGGCTGCGATCCAGACGCTTCACCCACGGACCCTGGCGGAAAACCTGCAGGCCGAGAAGACGTTCGGTCAGCGGATCGGCGTGATAGCTCGGACGCAGCGTGGTCTTGTTCGCGTAGATGTTGACCACCGCGGGCGATGCGCGCGTCACTGCGTCGGCATACGAAACCGGGCCGTGGCGAGTTGTCGCAGCATCGAAGCTGCTGCCCGCATGCGTCGCGTCGCTGCCGCGTGAGGTGTTGCGCATGCGCTGCACGAAACCCGGTGCGAACACGCTCAGCACGAACGCCGCGGCGAGGCCGACCACGCTGCAGCGGACGATGAAAGCGAGCGTGTTGTAGGGAGTGCGCGTCGGCATGGTCTGGCCTGGTGTCGTCGGCTGCTGCGGGCAACGACGGAACCGGAGCACCTGCCGCACACATGCCGATGACGGCAGCGTTGCACGTTGGAGGCACCGACCGTTGATTGTGCGGTGCAGGAGCGTTCGTTAAACTAGCACGATTTTGCGGCTCACCCAACGGCGCGACGATACACTGCATGCGTTGACACAAGTGGCGCGTCACTGCGCGCGTTTGCGAGACGATCTGCGACGACGCGTCAGGGAAAACAGCTCTCATGAAAAGTGCGGCCAATGGATGGTCGCTTCGTGTTCGCGATCACGGACGATCGCACAAGTTACGGAGTGCTGATGGCAAACGATGCTGTGGTGGACAAGGGGCGACGCCGCTTCCTGACTGCGACGACCTCGGTCGTGGGCGGTGCAGGGGTCGTGCTGGCGGCCATTCCCTTCGTCAAGTCGTGGGAACCGAGTGCGGCGGCGAAATCCGCTGGCGCGCCGGTGCTGGCCGATATCGGCAAGATCGAGCCGGGCCAGAAGGTCACGTTCGCATGGCGTGGCCTGCCGGTGTTCGTGGTGAATCGCACCAAGCCGCAGCTCGATGCGCTGGCCGGTGAGGATTCGCATCTGAAGGATCCGAAATCGTCGAATGCGGATCAGCAACCGAAATACGCGCAGAACGAAAACCGTTCGATCAAGCCGGAGTGGCTGGTCGTGGTCGGCATCTGCACGCATCTGGGCTGCGTTCCGGATTTCTTCCCGGAACTGAAGCCCGAGCCGTTCGACCCGAACTGGAAGGGCGGCTTCTTCTGCCCCTGCCACAAGTCGCGCTACGACATGTCGGGCCGCGTCTTCGACGGCGTGCCTGCGCCGGCCAATCTGCAGGTGCCGAAGTACTCGTTCATCGATGACACGCACATCATGATCGGCGTCGACCCGGACGAGGGGAAAGCGTAATGGGCACCACGACGACGCCATTCCAGTCCAGCAACCGCCTGGTCAACTGGGTCGAGGATCGCCTGCCGGTCTTCTCGTTCCTGTCTTCCCACACCAGCGGCTACTACGCGCCGAAGAACTTCAATCTCTGGTACTACTTCGGTTCGCTCGCCCTGCTCGTGCTGGTCAATCAGATCCTGACCGGCATCTTCCTGACGATGAACTACAAGCCGAACGCGCTGGAAGCGTTCGCCTCGGTCGAATACATCATGCGCGACGTCAGCTGGGGCTGGCTGATCCGCTACATGCATTCGACCGGTGCCTCGCTGTTCTTCATCGTGGTCTATCTGCACATGTTCCGCGGCGTGATGTACGGCTCGTACAAGAAGCCGCGCGAACTGGTCTGGCTGCTCGGCATGCTGATCTTCCTGGTGTTGATGGCCGAGGCCTTCATGGGCTATGTGCTGCCGTGGGGCAACATGTCGTTCTGGGGCGCCAAGGTGATCATCTCGCTGTTCGGTGCGATTCCGTGGGTCGGCGATGCGCTGGTCGAATGGATCATGGGCGACTACCTGCCGGCCGACGCCACCTTGAACCGCTTCTTCGCGCTGCACGTGATCGCGCTGCCGCTGGTGCTGCTGCTGCTGGTCGTGCTGCATCTGGCTGCGCTGCACGAGGTCGGCTCGAACAATCCGGACGGCGTGGAAATCAAGGCGAAGAAGAAGCCGGACGGCACGCCGCTCGACGGCATCGCATTCCATCCGTACTACACGGTCAAGGATCTGTTCGGCACCGGCTTCTTCCTGCTGATCGCCGCCTTCATCATCTTCTATGCACCGACCTTCGGCGGCTGGTTCCTCGAACACGACAATTTCATTCCGGCGAACAACCTGGCCACGCCTTCGCACATCAAGCCGGTGTGGTACTTCACGCCGTTCTACGCGATCGTTCGCATGATCCCGTTCAAGCTGCCCGGCGTGATCGCGATGTTCGGATCGATCCTGCTGCTGTTCTTCGTGCCGTGGCTGGACCGCGGCAAGGTCAAGTCGGTGCGTTATCGCGGTACCGGCTACAAGGTTGCACTCGGACTGTTCGCGCTCTCGTTCGTGATGCTCGGCGCGGTCGGTGCAGGTGTCACGACGGAGGTGATTCCGGAGTGGTTCGGCGCGGATGCGGACCTGACCACGATCGAGAATCTGTTCGGGCGTTTCTGGATGCTCGTCTACTTCGCCTTCTTCGCGTTCCTGTGGATCTACACATACTTCGGTTTCGAGAAGACGAAGCCGGTGCCTGACCGGGTGACGATGCATGACTGACGCCATGACGACCTCATCCGTGAAGACTTCGATGTTCCCGAAACTGGTTGCCCTGCTCGTCGCCGGCCTGATGGCTGTCGGCGTCGTCCATGCTGCGGAAGAAGAGGGCATGGCGTCGGCGAATGTCCGCCTCGACGATGTCGCTTCGATGCAGCGCGGTGCGCGTCTGTTCTTCAATTACTGCTCGGGTTGCCACTCGCTGCAGTACCTGCGCTATTCGCGTATCGCCGACGATCTGCAGCTGGATCCGAAGGACGTCGAGAAGAATTTCGTCTTCACCGGCGGCAAGATCGGCGACCACGCGATCAGTCACATGCCACCGGAACAGGCCGCGACCTGGTTCGGCAAGGCGCCGCCCGATCTTTCGCTGGAAGCGCGCGCGAAGGGCTCGGACTGGATCTACAACTACCTGAAGTCGTTCTACCTCGATCCGTCGCGACCGCTCGGCTGGAACAACACGGTGTTCGCGAACGTGTCGATGCCGAACCCATTGTGGCAGTTGCAGGGACAGCAGATCGGCGTGGTGAGGCCGGCCTCGGCAGGTCACGACGCGGGCATCGAGAAACTCGAGCTGAAGACGCCCGGCACGCAGACCCCGGAACAGTTCGACCGCACCGTGCGCGACATCACCGCGTTCCTGCAGTATGCCGGCGAGCCGGCTGCGCTGAAGCGCGAAGCGATGGGCGTGTGGGTGCTGCTGTACCTGGCGTTCTTCACCCTGATCGCGTGGCTGCTCAAGCACGAGTTCTGGAAGGACGTGCACTGATCGACCCGGCCGGACGACGCCTGTCGTCCGGCCGCTGGCGCGACAGGTCCCAGCCCAACCGGCGCGTTCGCAGCGCCGCATCCCCGCAGAATCAGCCACCTAGGCGCGTAGCCGCACGCGTAGTACATTGCTGCGCTAAGGGCTATGCTGCGCTCGGGACGGGAGGGGAGACACAACAATGGCGTTGAACCAGCGCTCGCGCACGGTATTGACCCTGTATTCGACGCGCGACTGCGTGCATTGCCACCGCGTGCGCATGGCGCTGGCGGCCAAGGGCGTCACCTACGACCATGTGCCGGTCGACCTCGACAATCCGCCCGAGGACCTGCTCGACCTCAATCCCTACAACTCGGTGCCGACCCTGGTCGATCGGGATCTGGTCCTGTACGACACCAGCGTGATCTGCGAATACCTCGACGAGCGCTATCCGCACCCGCCGCTGATGCCGGTCGACCCGCTCTCGCGCGCGCGCCTGCGCCTGGCGATCGTGCGGGTCGAGAACGATTGGCTGACCCTGGTCGAGACGATCGAGGAAGGCGGCAAACCGGCCGATGCCGCGCGCAAGACCCTGCGCGACGACCTGACCCGGAACGCCTCGGCGTTCAAGGCGTCCAAATTCTTCCTGAGCCCGGAAATCAGCCTGGCCGACTGCGCGCTGGCGCCGCTGATCTGGCGGCTGGGATCGCTCGGCGTGCAACTGCCGCGCGAAGCCCAGGCGATCATCGACTACGGCGAGCGCATCTTCCGCAGCCAGGGATTCGCGCGCAGCCTGACGCCCGAGGAAAAGATCTTGCGTCCATGAGCGTCTTCGTGGAGATTTACCCTTATCCAGATGGCAACATGTTGAGATCTGCGTGTCCTCGATTGCGATGACGTCGAATCGTCCGTACCTGCTGCGGGCGCTGTACGAATGGATCAGCGACAACGGCCTAACGCCGTATCTGCTGGTGGACGCCGCGGCCGAGCAGGTGCGCGTGCCGCCGGGCGCCGCGAAGGACGGTCGCGTCGTGCTGAACATCGCCGCGCGCGCAGTGACCCAGTTCGAGATCGGCAACGACCGCGTCGTCTTTCTGGCGCGCTTCGGCGGCGTCAGTCAGCAGGTGTTCGTGCCGATGGCCGCGGTGCTGGCGATCTACGCGCAGGAAAACGGCCAGGGCATGATGTTCTCGGCGGACAACGCACCGACCGACCCGCCGCCGCAACCCTCGCAACCGGACGAGGCGCCGAAGCGGCCGCATTTGAGGGTGATCAAGTAACGGCGGCAGGGCGGAGCCGGAATCGAAAAAATCCCGTGTGCTCGTCGCGCCCGCGAAAGCCGCGTCGGCGCTTTTCAGCGACGCATCATCAAGACACCGGATTCCGTTTTCGCTCGGATGACAGACCTGCAGCGGCCTCAGCCGCGCGGCGTCACTGCACCAAGCGCAGATGCGTCGGCTTCGCGATCGGCGCTGCCGCGTCGCGCAGCGGCAGGCTCCATGACTCCAGCCGCGCACCACTGAGATCGAGATGCCCGCGGTGGCGGTCGCTGCCGTCCAGGCTCACCTCGAAACCGTAGCGGCGCACGAAGGTCGGCAAGCCGTCGCGCCGCGCGAGGCGCAGACGCTTGAGCGACACGGTCTGATCGAGCAACTGCACGCCGGCTTCGCCGCACAGCTCGCGGCCGTGGCGGATCGCGTGTTCGCGCGCGCTCAGCGCGTCCATCCACGCCCATACGGCGAGTGCGACCAGCAGCAGGGCAGTCCAGGTTCCGAGCATCGGCCTAGTGTGGGGACGCCGCTGCTGCGAGGCAAGACGTGCTGCAACAGCGCGCACGGATTACGCGCGCGTCGGCGGCTACAATGGACGCGGGCCGATGCGCCCGGCGGCCACAGGGGGCCCGATGAAACTTGTCTTTCCCGGCGGCGAACATGCCCCGGTCGAACTCGCCGACGGCGTGACGCGGGTCGGCAGTCGCGCCGATTGCGCCATCGTGTTGGCCGCATCCGGCGTCGCGCCGGCGCACGCGGAAATCCTGCTGCGCGCCGGCAGCGGCATCGTGCGGCCACTCGATGCGAGCGCGCCGACCGTATTGAACGGACGCCAGGTCGAGCGCGAAAGTGCGATCAAACCCGGCGACCTGTTGTTGTTCGGTCGCGTCGGCTGCTCGATCGTGGCGAGCGAACGCAAGCCGGTCGCGAGCGCAGCGCCGACGAAGGCACCGCCGGCAGGCGACGACGGTCGCACACGCGTGCGTGCGACGCTGCCGCGCTTCATGCTGCGCGGCGTTTCCGGAGCGACCTTCGGCAAGACCTATGCGGTCACCGACAACGCCGTCATCGGGCGCCAGCACGATGCCGACATTCCGGTGCCGGCCGAGGAAATCTCGCGCCATCACGCGCGTCTGCGCGTCACGCCCGAAGGCATCCTGGTCGAGGATCTCGGTTCGGCCAACGGCACCTTCATCAACGACAAGCGCATTCAAGGCGGGCTGCTCAAGCCGGGCGAGGAATTGCGCCTGGATACGGTGCGCTTCCTGCTCGTGACGCCGGGCATGGACGCACGTCAGCAATCGACATCGGCGCCGCGTGCGGAAGCGCAGCCGGTCGCAGCCAGGTCCGCCGGCTCGCCGCTGCTATGGACAGCCATCGGCGTGATCGTGCTGCTGGCGGCGGGGTTCGCGGCTGCGCGCTATTTCGGCGTGATCTGAAACGCCTGCAGGTTCAAGCGTCGACGATCTCGATGCGCATCGAGAGGTCGACCGCGCGCACGTGCTTGGTCAACGCGCCGATCGACACGTAGTCGACGCCGGTTTCAGCGATCGCGCGCACGCGATCCAGCGCGACCGATCCGGAAACTTCGAGCGGCACGCGGCCGCCGACTTCGGCGACCGCCTGCGAAAGTTCGTGCAGCTCGAACTCGTCGAGCATGATGCGATCGGCGCCGGCCGCGAGCGCTTCGCGCAGCTCGGTGAAATTCTCGACTTCGGTTTCGACGAGCACACCCGGATGCAGTTCGCGCGCACGCGCGATCGCCGCTGCGATCGAACCGGCGGCGGCGATATGGTTTTCCTTGATCAGCACCGCGTCGAACAGACCGATGCGGTGATTGCTGCCGCCGCCGACGCGCACGGCGTACTTCTGCGCGATGCGCAGGCCGGGCAAGGTCTTGCGTGTGTCGAGGACGACCGTGCGGGTGCCGCGCGCGGCGTCCACGTAAGCGGCGGTCGCGGTCGCGGTGCCGGACAAGGTCTGCAGAAAATTCAGCGCGGTGCGCTCGGCCGTGACCAGGGAGCGCGCGGCGCCAGAAAGATGGCAGAGCACGCTGCCGGCCGCGACACGGTCGCCGTCTTTTGCGTGCCAGTCGATGCGCGTCGCGGCGTCGAGCTGGTGGAAGCATTCGTCGAACCAGGCGGTGCCGCACAGCACGGCGGCCTCGCGCGTGATCACGCGTGCACGTGCGACCGCTGCCTGCGGCAGCAGATCGGCGGTCACATCGCCACTGCCGATGTCTTCTTCGAGGGCGCGACGGACATCGTGCGCGACGGCTTCGCGCGGAGCTTGAACCACGGAATCAGGCGTCACTGCGGAGCACTCGCTGAGCGGTGGGGATGCGCAGGATAGCAGCGCGCCGGGCGGCGGGAATCAGGCGGGCGGAGCGGCGGCCGCCTTGGCGGTTTCTTCGTTCGCGTTGCGCAGGCGCGCGACGATCGCATCGAGCGCGCGGTCGAACAGCGGCACTTCCTCGAGCACGATCGCGCTGCCGCGGCGAAGTTCGATCGCGAGCGCGCCGACGGTCTTGTCGCAGACCTTGAGGCCGCGCCGGTTCACGAACAGATATTTCGAGCTGATCGGACTGATCCACGACAGCTTCGCGCGTTCACGATTGTCGTTCTCGTCGATGAACTCGATCCAGGTGCCGACCTTGAGTTCGCGCACCGCGCGCACGAATTCGTCGTCTTCGGAAGGTGCCTCGACGACGACCGCTTCGGCATCGCCCGAACTCAGCACGACTTCCTCGACCGGACTCTGCGTCGCCGTCGGCGTCGCGGGCGCAATTGCATCGGTCGCCGCTTCCGCGCCGACGTCGGTGTCTGCCGGCGCGCTCACGTTGCCAGCGATGACTTCCTTCGCGGTCTTGGTCTCGATCCTCTGTCCATCGAGCAGGCGCTTGTAGAACTGCGACAACTCCGACATCAGCTGCTTCACGTCGCTGTCGTGATAGGCGACGGTCGCGAGGCCATGGCGCAGCGCTTTCTCCAGCTGCGGCAGCAGGGCGCGCAGACGCGTGTGCTCGCTTTCGGTGGTTTTCGGCTGCGCACTCCAGACGAATTCGTCGGCGAAGCGCAGCGCATTTTTCCACTCGTCCGATTCCTCGCCCTGGCGCAGCAGGGTGAGTACGAGATAGTTCGCCCACGGCCGCGACAGCACGGTGTGCACGACCGGTGGCAGATTGCGTTCGTCGATGCGTCGGAGGATTTCGCGGGCGGCGATGCGGCGCGCGTCCTGCAATTTCTCGCGTCCGCGGGTCGCTTCGGCAGCACGTTGCTCGGCGAGCTCAGCGCGCTTCAGATGCTGGGCCATGAAGTCGCCGAAGGTGGCGACCTCGCGCTCGAACACGCCGACATCCTCGTCGAAATCACGCAGCACCGTTTCGACCGCGCTCTTCACATGCTCGTACAAACGGTGGTCGCGGTCGGATTCTTCCGACCAGCTCTTGCCTGCCTCGGCGAGCGCGTCGAGCAGGCGCCGCGCCGGATGCGATTTCTGCGCGAACAGATGCTTGTCGACGATCGCAACTTTCAGATAAGGAATCTGCAGGCGTCCGAGCAGCGCCTGCATCTGCGCCGGCAGATTGCGATCCTGCAGGATGTATTCGAACAGCATGCCGACGAGGTCGATGGTGTCTTCGTCGGCCGCGGAGACGCGTTTTTCCCTGGCGTCGTCGGAAAGCCGGTGCACCTGATCGAGCAGCTCGCGCTTGATCTGCTGCACGGCGTCCGCCGCATCGGAAACGCTGTCGGCGCGCGCCTGCGCGACCATCGACTGGTTCTGCAGGATGGTCAGCGCACTCAGCAGGTCGGTCGGACTGAGGCCCGCTGCAGCGGCGCCGGTGCCGCCGGCGGTCGCCGATCCGGCGTAATTCTCGCCGCCGCCATGCCGGCTCGCCAGCAGCGAGCGCAGCGTGTTGTAGATCTCGGCCTGCAGACCCGCCGCGGCCGGATCGTAATAGCTGCCCTGCGCGCCGGACGCATCGGTTGCGCCGCCGCCCAGCGCGCGCGGATCGACCGCGCCTGCAACCGGCGTCGCCGAGCGCGGACGGTCGCCCTGCGGCATCACGTGGCGAATCTGCGGCAGCACGCCGGCGCGGATCAGCTCCACGTTGACTTCGTCGTAGACCGGTTCGAGGCCGGCCATCACGTAGCGATCGAACAGCTTGTAGACGATCAGCTTGACGTGGATGTTCACCTCGAACTCGCGGATCGCATTGCGAAACGCGTTGCCCAGCGCAGCCGGTCCGATCGGATTGTTCGCGTCCTCGACCTTGGCGCCGCCGCTGATCACGGCGAGGCGCTGATTGACCTGATACAGCGCGCGCGACAGGCGATTCTCCGCCTTCGCCACCATGCTGGTGACGGCGAGCGATTCTTCCAGTTCAAGATCGTCGACCAGGGACAGGCCCGCATTGATGCCCTGCGGCGACACTTCCGGCTTGACCGGCTTCAGCTTGCCGTCGGCGAAATCGCTGAAGGCCTTGGTCGCCTGATCCTGGAACAGGCGCTCGACCAGTTGGCGTTTCTTGCGCACTTCGCGCATGCCGTCGAAATATTCGGTCTGGATCGCATTGCTGCCGGCGCGCTCGGCGAGATCGAACAGGGCATCGTCGACGTTCTCGAACAAGGTGCCGACGAGGCCGTTGATGCGCTTGAGCGAGATGCCGCGAACCAGCTTGAGCAGATCGCCGAGACGATCGGACGCGGCAGCGGGCTGGCGCTGCTGCAGTTCGACCACATTCGGTGTTTCGTTGGCGGCGGTCATGAAAGGTGTCCGTCTCCCGAGGCCGCCGGCGTACGCGGGCGGCTCCCGAAGATGCCGCCATCATAAACGCGCGCGCGCCGCGGATTGTGATCCGGATCACGACCGCCGTGGCTGCACATGTTCAAACCCGTGGAAAATCGGTCAGTTGCGCCGTCGCGATCGCGGCATCGGCGAGCATCACCGGGATATCGTCCTCGACCCGGTAGATGGTGCGGCCATCGCGCGTGATCAGGCCAGCGCCGACGGCCGCACTCAGGCGGGTGCCGCCGGCGTCGGCAACCTCGGCGTTGGCGATCGCCGAGTTCAGCGCGGACAGCTCGCCTTCGCCGAGCAGGCGCAGCGGCAATTTCGTGGTCGGGCAGCAGAGGATGTCGAGCAGGCGCTTGTCCATGGATGTCCAGACGGCTGCGCCGATCGGGCTCGGCGCGAATACGCGTACAATAGCGATTTGCGCGTGCAACGACCATGACAGAAGGCTCGACCTTGTCGCCGCGGATCGGCGTCGTGATGGGTTCCCGTTCGGACTGGGACACCTTGCGGCACGCGGTGGAAACCCTGGAAAAGCTCGGCGTCGCGCACGAGACACGCGTGGTTTCGGCCCATCGCACGCCGGATCTGTTGTTCGACTACGCCGCCACGGCGGTCGAGCGCGGGCTTGCCGCGATCATCGCGGGCGCCGGCGGCGCGGCACACCTTCCCGGCATGCTCGCGGCAAAGACGCGCCTGCCCGTGCTTGGCGTGCCGGTGCAGTCACAGGCGTTGAATGGTCTGGATTCGCTGCTTTCGATCGTGCAGATGCCGGCCGGCATTCCGGTCGCCACGCTCGCGATCGGCCGTGCCGGTGCGATCAATGCGGCCTTGCTGGCGAGCGCGATGCTGGCGACGACCGACGCTGCGCTGGCCGCGCGGCTGGATGCGTTCCGCCGCGAGCAGACCGAAAGCGTTCTGGCCCATCCCGACCCGCGCATCGAAGCATGAACCGTCGCGCTGGCGCCGTGCTCGAACGGCCTTGGTTTTTTCGCCGCATCGAATGCCGAGCGCGCCGCATGACGATCGCGGCGCCGCCATCCGGCCTCACCTTCCAACAGCATCCATGACGACGATCGGTATTCTCGGGGGCGGCCAGCTCGCCCGCATGCTCGCTCTGGCCGGTGCGCCGCTGGGGTTGCGCGTTCTCGTCGTCGACAGTGCGGCCGACGCCTGCGCAAGCCAGGTCGCCCCGCTGGTGCAGGCGGACTGGCGCGATTTCGATACCTTGGCCGGGTTCGCAAAGCGCATCGATGTCGCCACCTTCGATTTCGAGAACGTGCCGGCCGAGACCGCGCAGTGGTTGACCGGGCACACTCACGTGTTTCCGAATCCGCGTGCGCTCAGCGTCGCGCAGGACCGCCTCGCCGAGAAAACGCTGTTCCGCGAGATCGGACTGGACACGCCTGCGTTCGCGGCAATCGACAGCCGCGAAGAACTCGACGCCGCCGTCGCGACGATCGGATTGCCGGCGGTATTGAAGACGCGCCGCCTCGGTTACGACGGCAAGGGTCAGGCGGTGTTGCGCACGCAGTCCGATGCGGACAGCGCCTGGCGGTTGCTCGGCGGTTCGCCTTTGATCCTCGAAGCGTTCGTGCCGTTCGAGCGCGAAGTGTCGGTCATCGCCGTGCGCTCGCGCAGCGGGGAATTCCGCCACTATCCGCTGACCCAGAACTGGCACGCGAGCGGCATTCTCTCGGCCAGTCTCGCGCCGGCACCGGATTCGGATGAGCTGGAGCGCGCCGCCGTGGCGCATGCGCGAGCGCTCGCCGAACGCCTGGACTATGTCGGCACGTTTGCGCTCGAACTGTTCGTGGCGCCGCCCGCGCGAGCCGGCGAGAGCGTGCGTCTGCTCGGCAACGAGATCGCGCCGCGCGTGCACAACTCGGGGCACTGGACCATCGAAGGCGCGGTCTGCAGCCAATTCGAGAATCATCTGCGCGCGATACTCGGCTTGCCGCTCGGCGACACCTCGGCACGCGGACCCAGCGTGATGCTCAACTGGGTCGGCGAACTGCCGTCCGCCGAAGCAGTACTCCGCGAAGGCGACGCGCACTGGCACGACTACGGCAAGGAGCCGCGCGCCGGACGCAAGGTCGGGCACGCCACCGTCTGCGCACGCACCCCGGCAGAGATGCGCGAGCGCCTGATCCGGCTAGGCCAGTCGCTCGCACGCGAACCCCAAATCGAGCCCGTACTAGCCGCCTTGCAAGACTGAGCAGCGCAAGCTTTTCAGCCCTCAGCCCTCAGCCCTGTCTCAAGACAACTGACTCCCCGCAAAATCCCAATTCACCAAACTCCAGAACGCCTCCAGGTACTTCGGCCGCGCATTCCGATAGTCGATGTAGTACGCGTGCTCCCACACATCGCAGGTCAGCAGAGGACGATCCGCGCCGGTGATCGGCGTGCCGGCGTTTGAAGTACTGGCGAGTGCGAGACCGCCATCCGGGCGCTGCACCAGCCAGCCCCAGCCGGAGCCGAAGGTGCCGATCGAGGTCTTGGTGAACTCTTCCTTGAACTGCGCGAAGCCGCCGAACGCCTTGTTGATTGCATCGGCGAGACGACCACCGGGCTCGCCGCCGCCGTCGGGTTTGAGGCAGTTCCAGTAGAACGTGTGGTTCCAGATCTGCGCGGCATTGTTGAACATGCCGCCGGAGGATTTGCGAATGATTTCTTCGAGCGCGAGGTTCTCGAACTCGGTGCCCTTGATCTGGTTGTTGAGATTGGTGACGTAGGTCTGGTGATGCTTGCCGTAGTGGTAGTCGATGGTTTCCGCGGAAATGTGCGGGGCCAGCGCATCGCGCGCCCAGGGAAGCGGGGGAAGTTCGATCGCCATGCGGGTTCTCCGTGCCGGTGGGTGAGGAAGAGGAAGGTCGTTCAGTCTATGGAGTTGTGTCCCGTCAAATCAACCGCATAGTCCGAGCTGGTAACATTCACCCATCCGCGCGGAACCGCGCCTGTATACAAAGTATCGAATCCTCCATGGACGTCATCGAACGCATCAAGTCAACCGTCGAATCGAATCCGATCGTGCTCTTCATGAAGGGTACGCCGCAGTTTCCGATGTGCGGTTTTTCCAGTCGTACGTCGCAAGCGCTGAAGGCAGTCGGCGCGAGCTACCATTCGGTCAACGTGCTCGAAGACGCCGAAGTGCGCGCGAACCTGCCGCGCTATTCGAACTGGCCGACCTTCCCGCAACTTTTCATCCACGGCGAATTGATCGGTGGCTGCGACATCGCGCTCGAGCTGTACGAATCGGGCGAGCTCGAACGCCTGGTCCAGGACGTCCAGAAGGTCTGAGCGTGCTCGCGTTCGCACAGTGCGCGGACGGCATCGCGTCGCCCGCTGCGGAATCCCTGCGCGATCGCGTGGTCCTGGTGGCCGGCGCCACCGGCGGCCTCGGCCGTGCGACGTCGCTTGCCGCTGCAGCCGCAGGCGCAACGGTGGTATTGCTCGGACGCAAGGTGCGCGGACTTGAAGCGCTGTACGACGAGATCGAGAAACTCGGCGCGCCGAAACCGGCGTTGTATCCAATGGATCTGGCCGGCGCGACGCCGAAGGATCATGCCGATCTTGCCGCTGCGGTCGAGCGCGAATGCGGACGTCTGGATGGCCTCGTTCACGCCGCGGCGCATTTCGACACGTTGCAGCCATTCGATCAGCAGGTGCCCGAAGAATGGGCGCGCACCCAGCAGGTCAATCTGACCGCTCCGTTCCAGATGACCCAGGCCTGCCTGCCCTTGCTGCGTCGATCGGATGACGCTGCCGTCGTGTTCGCGTTCGACGATATCGAGCGCGTCGGCAAGGCGTTCTGGGGCGGCTACGGCGTCGCCAAGTACGCCTTGCACGGCGTCGCTTCGATCGTGCATCAGGAAACCGAAACTTCCAGCGTGCGCACGCATGCGCTGTTGCCGGGGCCGATGCGCACGACGCTGCGCCGCGCGGCGTACTATGGCGAAGACACCTTGAAGCATCCGGAACCTGCGCATGCCGGTGCTGCGATCGCCTGGCTGCTCGGCAGCGCTGCTGCCGGGATGCGCGGCAAGGTGCTGGATTTGCGCTAGGCATTACGCGACACGCTGCACGCGGGGACTCTTCGGTGCCGATGCCTCCTGCGTGTAATTGCGGAGGGAAACGCGCGGTCTCGCGCAGCACGCACGGCCGGATTCCATTGAGCGCATGGGAGTGGGGATGGAAAACTCGATGAGCACGCTGTCCGCCGGGATCCTGCTGTTCCTGATCATGGATCCGGTCGGCAATATTCCGCTGTTCCTCAGCGTGCTGAAAACCGTGGCGCCGGAGCGACGCCTGTTCGTGATCGTGCGCGAAATGCTGATCGCGCTGGTCACCCTGTTCGCGTTCCTGTTCGGCGGTCAGTACCTGCTGCATTTCCTGCAGTTGAAGCCGGAATCGGTGAGCATCGCCGGCGGCATCATTCTCTTCATCATCGGCGTGCGCATGATCTTCCCGCCGCAGCACGGCATCTTCGGCGGCGACGACGAGGCCGAGCCTTTCATCGTGCCGCTGGCGATTCCGGCCGTGGCCGGACCGTCGACGATTGCGGCGGTGATGTTGTTCGCCAACAGCCAGCCTGGACGCACGGTCGACTGGAGCGTCGCCTTGCTGCTGGCGTGGCTCGCGACAGCGTTGATCCTGATGTCGTCCACGTTTCTCTATCGCATTCTCGGCACGCGCGTGCTCACCGCGATGGAGCGCCTGATGGGCATGCTGCTGGTGGCGCTGTCGGTGCAGATGTTCCTCGACGGTCTGGTCGCTTATGTCAGACTTGCCGGCGTGCGGTGAAGCAGACGCGCGCTCGCACATGTCGGAAGTGAACGCGTCTGAGCTGTGCGGCAAGCTCGCGGATCGGATGTGTGTCGCGGTTCGCGCACGGCAGCGGTGTGTCGCGCCCGCACGCAAAGCTGTAACACAGGCGCGCTAGCGTGCTGCGGGCCATCTCTGGGGGTGCACCTTGATCGACGTCGAACGCAGCTTCTACGAGAAATTTCCGCGTTTGGCTGCGGGCAAGGCGCGCGGTCTCGCGCAGCCGGTCGTCGGATTGCTGCGCAAGATCATCTGCGAGGAGCGCGTCAACGCGATTCTCGAAAAAGGTGCGTCGTTGACCGGCTTCGACTTCGTCGAACTCGTCCTCGATGAACTCAAGATCAGCTACAGCGTCGCCAACACTGATCGCGAAAACATTCCGGTCGAAGGTCGCGTCGTCATCGTCGCCAATCATCCGCTCGGCGCGCTCGATGCACTCGCGCTGGTGCAGCTGGTCGGATCGGTGCGGCGCGACGTGAAGGTGCTGGCGAACGATGTGCTGATGCAGCTCGAACCGCTGTCGCCGTTGTTCCTGCCGCTGCCGGTGTTCGGCAACGGCAGTGCGATGGCCGGCATGCGCGAGGCGTATCGTGCGCTCGAGCGCGATGAAGCGGTGATCGTGTTTCCGTCCGGCGAGGTTTCGCGCATGCGTCCGCAAGGCGTGCGCGACCTCGAATGGTCGCCCGGATTCGCCCGCCTCGCGTTGAAGACCGATGCGCCGGTGCTGCCGGTGCATATCGATGCGCACAATTCACCGATGTTCTACGGCGTTTCGATGCTGGCCAAGCCGCTCGCTGCGCTCTTGCTCGCGCGCGAAATGTTCGGCGCGGCGAATGCGCGGATCGGTTTCCAGGTCGGTGAAATCGTATCGGCATCCGTGCTCGGCGCATCTACCCTGAAGCCGGAACAGATCGCGCAGCACATGCGCCGTCATGTGTATCGTCTGGCGCAGCGCCGGCCCACCGTGTTTCCGACATCGGCGGCCGTCGCGCACCCGGAATCGCCGCTGGCCGTGCGCCGTGCGTTGCGCGAAGCTGAAGTGCTCGGCCAGACCAATGACGGCAAGCAGATCCTGCTGCTCGATGCGCGCGCGAATTGCCCGGCGCTGCGCGAAATCGGGCGGCTGCGCGAACTCGCGTTCCGCCGCGTCGGCGAAGGAACCGGTGCGCGCCGCGACCTCGACAGCTTCGATGAGTATTACCGTCACCTCGTCCTGTGGGACGAGCAGGCGCTCGCCATCGTCGGTGCCTACCGGCTCGGCGAAGCCGGCACGATCCTGCGCGAACGCGGCGTCGGCGGGCTGTATTCGGCGAGCCTGTTCGACTACGCCGCGCAGGCGAGCAATTTTCTCCCCGACGCTGTCGAACTCGGCCGCAGTTTCGTGCAGCCGGCGTATTGGGGAACGCGCAGCCTGGATTATCTGTGGCAGGGCATCGGCGCCTATCTGCGCAAACGTCCGCAGGTCCGCTACGTGTTCGGTCCGGTCAGTTTGAGCGCGTCGCTGCCGCTGGAGGCGCGCGAGTGGATCGTGCATTTTCATCGCCACTACTTCGGCGACACCGATCGACTTGCACGCGCGCGCAACCCGTTCGTGATTTCTTCCGCGGTCGCCGAAGCGGCCGGCGCCGAGTGGGCGGGCCGCACGGTGGGCGAGGGCCTGTCGATTCTGAAAACGCGGCTGGCCGCGCTGAAGGCGCAGCTGCCGATGTTGTACCGCCAATACGCGGACCTTTGCGAGCCGGAAGGCGTGCGCTTTCTCGACTTCGGCATCGATCCGGCGTTCGGCGGCTGCGTCGATGGCCTGGTGAGGCTGGACCTCGCCCATCTGCGACCGAACAAGCGTTCGCGCTACCTGGCTCCGACCGCAGACTGAGCGCAAAACCCGCGGACAGACTGTGCGGCGCTGCGGCGTCGGCGGGATACTTTGCGGCCGCGGAAAACGCCGGCCGCATGTAAGTCCGTCAAATTTGTTATATTTTCGTCATCTTGCCCCTGCAGACTCCCCGGTCTCGCAGGCGCTGCGCTGCAGCGGACGTGTGCTCTGCCGCCGCTCATCCCGGACCGGTCCGCGTAACGACTGCGTTCGACCCCATTCGATAAACGCAAAGGAAGACCCATGAATCAGCAATTCCGCAGACGTCTGTTGCCGTGCCTGATCAGCGTAATCGTCGGCACGTCTGCCGCGTTCGCCGCGGACAGCGCCGAGGACCAGAGCGCGGCGCCGGGTACGCCGGAAGCGCAGAAACCGGTCGCGCAGCGCGCCAATCCGTCGAGCACCTCGAATACCACGACCTCGAACGACACCCTGCGCCAGCAGGAACTGTCCAATATCGTGGTCAACGGCAAGGCCGAATCGCGCGGCGCCGGCCTGATGTCGGTGCAGACCGCACCGACCGCCGTTTCCACGGTGACGCGCGAGGCGATCACGCGCTCGGCGCCGGGCAGCAACTTCACCCAGCTGATCCAGACGATTCCCGGCGTCGATGCCTCCACCGACGACATCACCGGTCTCTCGAACGGCAACTACAGCTTGCGCGGCTACAACTCCACCGAAATCGGCGTGACCGTCAACGGTGCGCCGGTCAGCGACTCGGGCAACTACGCGGTCTACGCGACCGAATACGGCGACGCGGAAAACTACGGCGACTTGACCGTGCTGCAGGGACGTCCGGATCTGGATCAGCCGAACCTTGGCGCCGCCGGCGGCAACATCGCCTGGTCGACGATCGACCCGACGCATGACTTCAACGTCTACGCGACGCAGAGCTTCGGCAACAACGATTATCGTCGTACCTTCCTGCGCGTGAATACGGGCGACATCGGCCCGGTGCGTTCGTGGCTGTCGTACTCGAACAACCAGGCCGACCAGTGGCGCGGTTACGGCGACCTCGATGTGCAGAAGGTCGACGGCAAATCGCTCTGGACGATCGACGAGAACAATTCGGTCAGCGCCTCGCTGCAGTACAACCACCAGCTCAACTATCAGTATCTGACGGTGAGCAAGGCGAACGTCGCGCAGAATGGTTACGACTACAACTATGTGCCGTTCAACCCGGCCTCGTCGTCGAACGGTTTCGCGTGGCCGCTGCACGGCAACCCGTTCGACAGCTACATGTTCAGTCTCGACGGCGAATTCCGCATCAGCGACACCCTGCATCTGTCCGTCATTCCGTATATCTGGCACGGTGACGGCGGCGGCTCGGCGAACAGTGTCACGGCGACTGAAAATACCGGTACGACCAACACCTATCTGAATGCCAATCAGGATCTGAACGGCGACGGCGTCGTCACCGACGGACAGAAAGCCTCGGTCTATGCGTTCTCGCAGACCACCACCTGGCGCCCGGGCTTCATCGCCAAGCTCAATCAGGATTTCGGCTTGAACGACAGCCTCGAATACGGCGTCTGGTACGAGCGTCCGCGTCAGCAGCAGAACGAGAATTTCAGCACGATCAATCCGGTCACCGGCCGGCCCGACAGCTTCTGGGCGGACTCGCACAATCTGTATTACCCGGACGGAACGGAGCAGTTCCTCTATCTGCAATACACCGAAACCGAAGTCGAGAAGGCGTTCGTCACCAACAGCTGGACGCCGAACGACCAGTGGACCCTGGAAACCGGTGTCGCCTATCTGCATGCCACGCGCAGCGGCTTCGACTATTCCAAGCCGGGCACCGCGCAGCAGTTGTCGATCGACGTTGACGCCTCGTTCAACAAGGTGCTGCCGACCGCCGCGATCAAGTTCGCGCCGGATGAGCACAATCAGTTCTACATCAGCAGCGGCGAAACCTATCGCGTGCCGAGCAATGTCGGCGTCGCGCTGAACGGCATCGCCGGCGTCTCGGTGGTTCCGGAAACCGCGTGGACGACCGATCTCGGCTGGCGCTACTACGATGCGAAGTGGGCGATCAGCGCGGACTTCTACAACAGCAACTTCAACAACAAGCAGATCTCCGGTTACGACCAGGTCTTCGGCACCGTCTACACCACGATCCCGAAGTCGAAACTGCAGGGCTTCAACGGCGAAGCCAGCTACACCATCAGCGACGCCTGGAAAACCTATCTGTCCTACACGTACACCAAGGCGATCGACAAGAGCAATCTGTTCGCGGGCAGCGGCGACGGCACCTATCCGACCAACGGAAAGACGCTGGCGAATACGCCGCGCAACCTGCTGCGTACCACCCTGCAGTACAGCGACGGCCCGATCTGGGCCGCGCTCGACGCGCAGTACACCAGCTCGCGTTTCGGCGACTACATGAACACCGAGAAAGTCGGCGGCTACACGACGCTCAACCTCAATGCCGGTTACAAATTCCCGGACATGGGCGTCGCCAAGGAGCCGTACGTCAAGCTCAACTTCCTCAACATTCTCGATCGTCAGGCGTTCACCAACGCGAGCAGCATCAGCTTGCTCGCGCCGGGTTCGGGCAGCCCGCTGTTCGCGAGCTCGCCGTTCTACAGCCTGCTGCAGCCGCGCGCATTCGTGGTGACGGTCGGCGCCAAGTTCTTCTGATGCCGAAAGCCGTTCCGATTCCGGCGCCTGCACGGCGTCGGGCCGGTTGAGTCTGGATTGACAGAGTGCACGAACGGCCGACCTTTGCGTCGGCCGTTTGCTTTTGTCCGACAGTGGCGGCTGTGCGACCGGCAGCGCTGAGGATAGGATGCGGCAAGCCTTTAGCGATCAAGGAAAACGCATGGTTGCAAATCCCACCCGATCCGCCACCGTCACAGCGCGCATCTCGCCGGCCGCGTCCGGCCTCGACGTGCTGTCGCGCCACGAAGTCGCGCGCCTGCGCGATGCCGGCGCCGGCGGTCTGCACGAACTGCTGCGCCGCTGCGCGCTCGCGGTGTTGACGCAGGGCAGCGTCAGCGACGATGCGCGCGCGCTGCTCGAGCGCTACCCGGATTTCGATGTGCAGATCTTGCAGCAGGATCGCGGCGTCAAGCTCGAACTCGTCAACGCGCCGGCCGACGCCTTCGTCGACGGCCACATCATCCGCGGCGTCAACGAGCTGCTGTTCGCCGTCGTGCGCGACATCGTCTACATCGCCACCCAGGTTGAAGCCGGCGGCTTCGACCTCACCGATTCTCCCGGCATCACGCATGCCGTGTTCGAGATCCTGCGCAATGCGCGCGTGCTGCGCCCGAACGTGGATCCGAACCTGGTCGTGTGCTGGGGCGGCCATTCGATCGGTCGCGAGGAATACCTGTACACGAAGAAGGTCGGCTACGACCTCGGCCTGCGCGCGTTCGACATCTGCACCGGTTGCGGCCCGGGCGCGATGAAGGGACCGATGAAGGGCGCGACGATCGCGCACGCGAAACAGCGTCGCCGAACCAACCGCTACATCGGCATCACCGAGCCCGGCATCATCGCGGCCGAGTCGCCGAATCCGATCGTCAACAACCTCGTGATCATGCCGGACATCGAGAAGCGCCTCGAGGCCTTCGTCCGTATCGCGCATTCGATCATCGTCTTTCCCGGCGGCGTCGGTACCGCCGAGGAAATCCTCTATCTGCTCGGCATCCTGCTGCATCCGGACAACGCGAATCTGCCGTTCCCGCTGATCTTCACCGGACCGCGCGAATCGGCGGCGTATTTCGAACAGATCGACCGTTTCCTGCGCCTCGCGCTCGGCGACGCGGTGGCGCAGCACTACCGCATCGTCGTCGACGATCCCGGCGAAGTCGCGCGTCAGGTGCGCAAGGGCATCGAGCGCGTGCGCCACTACCGTCTCGACAACAAGGACGCGTTCTTCTTCAATTGGGCGCTGCAGATCGAACGCGAATTCCAGTTGCCGTTTCAGCCGACGCACGCAGCGATGGCCGCACTGAATCTGCACCGCGATCAACCGCCGCATCGCCTCGCCGCCGACCTGCGCCGCGCGTTTTCCGGCATCGTCGCCGGCAACGTCAAGGAGGAGGGCATGCGCGCGATCGAGAAATACGGTCCGTTCGAGATCAACGGCGATCGTGAAATCATGCAGGCCCTGGATCAGCTGCTCGCCAGCTTCGTCGCGCAGCATCGGATGAAATTGCCGGGGGCGCGCTATGTGCCGTGCTATCGCGTGAATGCCGGCGCTTGAATGGCTTTCGGAAAACTTGATCGGGGTTGTTACTGGCGAATCTGCATTTTCACATGAACTTGCATGTTTCAAGTGAAACATGCATAGTCATGACTTCAGATGAACACGCTCATCGAAATCGACGGTCTCGCAAGCATTCGCGATCTGCGTGCTCGCGTCCTCGATCTGGCGATACAAGCTGGAAACAGCAAGAAGCCGGTTCGCCTTCGCCTGATTCGTCCACGCATGCGGCATGAAACGCTGGAACGCGAGTGGCAGCGCGCGCTGGCTGTGCTTTCGCCGGCGCTCAGGCAACGTTTGAAACTCGATATCGTGGGATCGGAAATCGAGGACGATTCCGAATCACCGCCTCGTATCGACCTGCCCAAGCCCGTCTATCTTTATGAAGTTCTGCGGCATCTGCTCGGTGCGCATGCAAGTGGGCGGCGCATCGTCACACCGAAGGAGATTCAGGAAGCGGTGGGCGCGTCCGCTCCGACCGTGCGCACAGCATTGCAGTCGCTTGCAGCGGCAGGCGTATTGAAAATCGGTGCGCGCGGAGCGGCAACGGCGTTCCGGTCGTCGAGCGTACCTTGGACCAGCGTTCTCAATGCGTTCGGTGCTCGACCGCCCATTCGGTATTTCGGCTACCTCGAAACACAGGGTCGCGACGCGAGTGAATTGTTGCAGCGAACGAAACGTCTGATCGCCAGCGACGAAAGTCTGGCCCTGTCGGGTATTGCCGCGACGCGGCTGTACGCTCCCGATCTCGACCTTGCCGGCCTGCCGCGACTCGATCTGATCGCGCGCGCAGCTGACGTCGATGTCTTGAAATTCGTGCATCAGCTGGACGAGTTGCTGGTTCCCAATCCGAATCCGATCGGGCCTGCGAAACTGGCCATCACGTTCACCCACGCAATCGAAACGGGATTCCGAAAATTCGGCGGTGTCCGCACCGGCGCGACAGGTGATCTCGTCCTTGCGCTCGAAGATGCAAGGTTCTACGAAGCGGCGCACGACTTGACACTGCGCCGGTCCGGCGCATGAGCGACATCCTTGATCCTGACGCTTTGCTCGAAGACGTAGCGCAGGCAATACCGCGGACGCTGCATGCGCAGCTCGTCGTGGTCGGCAGCATCGCATCCGCCTATGCCTTCCGCGGGCTCGTTGCGGCCGGCGCCGTCGCGACCAAGGATATCGACGTCGTAGTGCGTCCGGCGCTGAATGCGACCGCGTTCGCGACGGACATCGCGAATGAATTGCTGCGCGCGAACTGGCGCCCTCACTTCAACATCGGCATGTCGGCAGAACGGCACGCACCGCCGCGAAGAAGCTTCCCGCGTTACGCCTGCGTCCACCCGGGAATCACCTCAATTGGTTCCTGGAATTCCTCGGCGATGCACCGCGGGGCCAGAGGAAACTCCGTTAGTGGGAGCGCTTCCAGACCGCGGCAGGCTATTTCGGACTACCGTGTTTCCGCTATATGCCGGTCGCCTTGGCTGGCGCAACGCAATCGACGGCAGGCTTGTACATCGGTCTGCCCTCGAACCTCGCGCTGGCTCATCTGCTGCAGCATCAAACACCCGACATGAGTCCGATGTCGCGGACGTACGAGGGCCGCAGCATCCGGCGTAGCAGCAAGGACCTCGGTCGTGCAGTGGCACTCTGGCTGCTCGCGCGCCGCGCCGATGTCGATTCCGATCTGCATTGGCGTGCTGCCTGGGATGCGGCAGCAGTCGGTGGTGCTCGTCTCATCGAACCGGCACGACGAGGTTGGAAAGTGCTCGCGGATCGCGATCTTCTGGCCGAAGCGTATTTCGTGAATCGCCTCGCACTGCTCGCTAACTTCAGCGCGACCGAAGACGAGTACGTCGATGCCTACGCAAGTCTCGGCAGATTGCTCGGCGCATGAGTGGTCGCGGATTCGTTTGTTTGACGCGAAGCCGCACGTGAGATCGGTGACGGGCGCTCCGCCACCGTCCTCGTTCAGTCCTTCAACTCAACCCGGCGGTTTCGCCGCGACCTGCGTGCGCGCCGCCACTGTTTCACGCGCCGCGATCGTTACCTTCTGCCCCGCACTGAGTCGCTCGGCGCCGCGCACCACGACGAGGTCGCCGGCGTTCAGTGCGCCGCTCACGGCGGTGAGTTCGCCGTCGCTGGCGCCGGCCTTCACATCGACGCGTTCGCTCGCGCCGTCCGCGCCGACGCGCACGACGTAGCTGCCTTCGGCTCGCACGACCAGGGCATCGCGCGGAATCGCCAGCGTCTGCGCGACATCGCGTTCCGGCAGTGCCACCTCGATCGCGCTGCCGACGAGCAGCGACGAATCCTTCAATGCGAGGCGCAATTCGAACTGGCGCGAGCGTTCCTCGCCGACCGGAACCACCGCGCGTACGCGCGCCGCTGCCTGCTTTTCGCCGGTGCGCACCGCCAGCTGCATGTCCGGGCGTACCGCGGCGGCCAGCACCAGCGGCGCTTGCACGCGCACTTCCAGATTGCCGGTATCGACCAGATGCGCGATCGCGGCGCCGGTCGCGACGAACTCGCCGCGTTGCGCGAGGCGCTCGCTGACCACGCCTGGAAACGGCGCATGCACCTCGGTCTGTTCCAGCTCGTACTGCACGGTGCGCACGCGCGCCTCGGCCTGACGCAACTGCGCGGCGTACTGGGTGGCCTGTGCGCGCGCCTCGTCGAGCTGGTTCGCCGCGATGCTCTTGCTGGCGACGAGTTTTTCCAGGCGATCAGCCTGGCGCTCGGCAAGTTCGCGCTGCGCCTTGATGCGTGCGACCTCGCTGCGCGCATCTTCCAGATGCAGCTTGATCGCCTCGTCCTCGAGCTTGGCGACACGCTCGCCGGTCTTCAGCCGCGTGCCGACTTCGGCGACGAAGTCGAGACGACCGGCTGCACTGGTGGCGAGCCTCGCATCGTCACGACTGACCACGCTGCCCGGCACCCAGCGCAGCGGTGCGATGCGTGCAAGGTCCGCCTTGGCGACTTCGACGATCGGCGCCGGCGCGCTCGTCTGCGCCGAGGCGACGGCGGTCAGCGAGCTGGCAATCGCGCCGGCCAGAATACATCTGTGGAAAAAGCGAGAAAACGGCATGGTCGACTCCGCAATGATTCGGTCAGGCCGCGCGCGGCAGGGATGCAGGTTGATCGGATGCGTCTGTCGCGACATGGCTTGCCTTGCGCGTGGTCAGCCGCATCAGACTCGGCAGCAGCAGCAGAGAAAACACCATCGCGACCACGACGCCGCCGACATTGACCGCGGCGAGCCCGCGATAGATCACGCTGCCCGGTCCCGGATTGATCGCCATCGGCAAGGCACCGAGCGCGCCGGTCAGCGTGCTGGCGAGAATCGCGCGCAGACGCTGGTTGAGTGCTTGGCGGATCGACTCTTCCAGGCTGCAACCCTGGTTCTGCGCATCGCGTGTTCGATCCACCAGCAGGATCGCGTGATTGACGATCACGCCGACCATCATGATGAAGCCGATCATCGTCAGCAGATCGAGCGGCTGGAACGCGACAAATCCGAGCACGCGCAGGCCGAGCACGCCGCCGACCAGTGCGACGGGCACGGTCAGCACGACCACGAAGGCGTCGCGCAGCGAACGGAACA